>Ga0315912_10003394_pt1 | contig 15871 bp, 11 predicted proteins | sample VfabasoilMG_FD_204469 | JGI IMG/M metagenome (GOLD analysis project Ga0315912, IMG submission 204469) | Garden soil microbial communities collected in Santa Monica, California, United States - V. faba soil | ecosystem: Environmental > Terrestrial > Soil > Garden | place: USA: California... | reverse complement strand
TGGTGATGCCGGGCGACAACATCAAGATGGTGGTGACGTTGATCAGCCCGATCGCGATGGAACAGGGCCTGCGCTTCGCGATCCGCGAAGGCGGCCGTACCGTCGGCGCCGGCGTCGTCGCCAAGATCGTGGAGTAAGGGTTCATCTAGGCCAGTAGCTCAATTGGCAGAGCAGCGGTCTCCAAAACCGCAGGTTGGGGGTTCAAGTCCCTCCTGGCCTGCCACCCACGGTCGATAGAGAGAGAAAGAAGACAACGGATGAGCGTCAAGCAGAACATCGAGACCACGCAGGGCAACGAGACGCTGGACACGGCGAAGCTCGTGCTGGCGTTCGCGGCCGCCGCCGGCGGCATCGTCGCCTACTACTGGTTCGGCGCGCAGCCGCTGTGGCAGCGCGCGCTGATGGTGGTGGGTGGCGCGGCGCTGGGCGTCGTGCTGGCGCTCGCGACCCAGCCGGGCCGCGACCTGTGGGGCTTCGTCCAGGGTTCGCAGGTCGAGATCAAGAAGATGGTCTGGCCGACCCGCCAGGAGACGTTCCAGACCACGCTGGTGCTGGTCATCTTCGTGATCGTCCTCGCCGTCCTCATGCTGGGCATCGATTGGGTGCTGTCGTGGGGCGTCGAGAAAGTCCTGGGGGCTGCGTGATGGCGCTGCGTTGGTACGTCGTCCACGCCTACTCGGGCTTCGAGCACCAGGTCGGCCGTGCGCTCCACGAGCGCGTCAAGCGCGCCGGTCTCGAGCACAAGTTCGGCGAGATCCTGGTCCCGACCGAAGAGGTCGTGGAGATGCGCGAGGGCAAGAAGCGCCGCTCCGAGCGGAAGTTCTTCCCCGGCTACGTCCTGGTCCGCATGGACATGGACGAGGAGACCTGGCACCTCGTGAAGAGCGTGCCGAAGGTGATGGGCTTCATCGGCGGCACGCCGGACAAGCCGGCGCCGATCACCGACCGCGAGGCCGACACCATCCTGCAGCGAGTGCAGGAGGGCGCCGAGAAGCCCAAGCCGAAGATCCTGTTCGAGCCGGGCGAGATGGTCCGCGTCATCGACGGACCGTTCAACGACTTCCAGGGCACGGTCGAGGAAGTGAACTACGACAAGAGCCGGTTGCGCGTCGGCGTGATCATCTTCGGGCGCACCACGCCCGTCGAGCTCGAGTTCGGCCAGGTCGAGAAGGCCTAGGTTTTCGAAGCAAGAAGGTCTGCGCAGGACGCGCGGGCGCAACAGCAGGGACGACCGGGGAGCGCCGGCCAGGCGCGTCAGCACCCACAGAACGAGGTGAGATATGGCTAAGAAGGTACAGGCTTACATCAAGCTCCAGATCAAGGCCGGGGAAGCGAACCCCAGCCCGCCGGTCGGCCCCGCGTTGGGCCAACACGGCGTCAACATCATGGAGTTCTGCAAGCAGTTCAACGCGCAGACCTCCAAGATCGAGAAGGGTCTGCCGACCCCGGTCGTGATCACGGTCTACAACGACCGTTCGTTCACGTTCATCCTCAAGACGCCGCCGGCGTCCGTGCTGATCAAGAAGGCGATCGGTCTCGAGTCGGGTTCGGCCACGCCGAACACCGTCAAGGTCGGGAAGATCAGCCGCAAGCAGCTCGAGGACATCGCCAAGCTGAAGCAGCCGGACATGACGGCCGCCTCGCTCGACGCTGGCGTGCGCACCATCGCGGGCTCCGCCCGTTCGATGGGCGTCGACGTGGAGGGCTGAGCCATGGCCAAGATCGCCAAACGCACCAAGGCCATCCGCGCCTCCGTCACCCCCGGCAAGCTCTACCCGGTCGACCAGGCCATCGGTCTGATCAAGCAGGGCGCCACCGCCAAGTTCCGCGAGTCGGTCGACGTCGCGATCAACCTCGGCATCGACGCCAAGAAGTCGGACCAGAACGTCCGCGGTTCGACCGTGCTCCCGCACGGCACCGGCAAGTCGGTCCGGGTCGCGGTGTTCGCCCAGGGCGTCAACGCCGACAAGGCCAAGGCCGCCGGCGCCGACGTGATCGGCTTCGAGGACCTCGCCGCCGAGATCAAGGGCGGCCGTCTCGACTTCGACGTGGTCATCGCCACGCCGGATGCGATGCGCGTGGTCGGCCAGCTCGGCCAGGTCCTCGGTCCCCGCGGCCTGATGCCGAACCCCAAGGTCGGCACCGTGACCGCGGACGTCGCCACGGCTGTGAAGAACGCCAAGGCCGGCCAGGTCCAGTTCCGCGCCGACAAGGCCGGCATCGTGCACTGCTCGATCGGCAAGGCCGACTTCGAGCCGGGCAAGCTGGCCGAGAACCTGAACGCTCTCCTCACCGACCTGAGCAAGGCCAAGCCTGCCTCGTCGAAGGGCGTGTTCCTCAAGAAGATCACCCTGTCCTCGACCATGGGTCCGGGCGTGGTGATCGATCAGTCGTCGCTCTCGATCTGAGAGGGACGGAGAAGAGAACTTTGACCGCCGGCCGCTCCCTGGGCCGGCAACGTCGAAGACCGTGAGCGCCATCCGACATGGAACGTCGGCGGGCTTGATGGCGGACTGACGCCCGCTCACGCAGACGGTGTTGCCCTTGCCAGACCCCTGGCCAGGCCGCCGTGAAGGTGGGACGCGGATGGATCCGCGTCCTTGGAAGAAACGGTGGAAGCCAGGAGGAAACTGGATGGCCCTACAGATGGAAGACAAGAAGGCCCTCGTGGCCGAGGTGAAGGCGGTCGCGTCGAAGGCCCATTCGGCCGTCGCTGCGGAGTACCGCGGTCTGACGGTCGAGCAGATGACCAAGCTGCGCTCGGAAGCGCGCAGCAAGGGCGTCTACGTTCGCGTCGTCAAGAACACCTTGGCCCGCAAGGCCATCGAGGGCACCGACTTCGAGTGCATGAAGGACAAGCTCACCGGTCCGCTGGTGCTGGCGTTCTCGCAAGAGGACCCCGGTGCCGCAGCCCGCGTGATCAAGGACTTCGCCAAGACGAACGACAAGCTCGTCGTGCGCATGGCCGCGATCAGCGGTCAGGTGCTCGCCGCGGCCGATCTGGACCGTCTCGCCAACTTGCCGACCAAGCTGCAGGCGATCGCCATGCTGCTGGGCGTCATGAAGGCGCCGATCCAGAAGTTCGTCGGCACGCTCGCAGCGCCGCACGCCAAGCTGGTCCGGACCGTTGATGCGGTCCGCGCCCAGAAGGCTGCCGCGGCCTGAGCCGGTGACTTGATCTAGACCGAAAGGGTCCGAGCCAAGAGCTCGGGCAACTCAACAGAAACATCGATTGGAGAAAAGACAATGTCCGTTAGCAAAGAGCAGATCCTCGACGCCATCGCCAACATGAGCGTCCTCGACGTCGTCGACCTGGTGAAGCAGATGGAAGACAAGTTCGGCGTGACCGCTGCGGCCCCGGTGGCCATGGCGGCTGCCGGTGCGGCTCCTGCTGCTGCCGCCGCGGTCGAGGAGAAGACGGAGTTCACCGTCGTCCTAAAGGCCGCCGGCGAGAAGAAGGTCGAGGTCATCAAGGCGGTCCGTGCCGTCACCAGCCTGGGCCTCAAGGAGGCCAAGGACCTGGTGGAAGGCGCCCCGCAGAACGTCAAGGAAGGCGTGTCGAAGGACGAAGCCGCGAAGATCAAGAAGGAACTCGAGTCGGCCGGCGCGAGCGTCGAGGTCAAGTAACTCGACGTAGGGACGGGCCGGCGAGCGCGAGCTTGCCGGCCCCGTCCTGCTTTTCCCGTTCCAGAGCTCCACGCCTTACATACCGAGGACGACCACGATGGCTTATTCGTTCACCGAGAAGAAGCGCATCCGCAAGGATTTCGGCAAGAAGCCGGATGTGCTCGAGGTCCCCTACCTCCTCGCCATCCAGCTCGAGTCGTACAAGCAGTTCCTCCAGGCCGAGGTGCCGCTGGACCAGCGCGCCGACATCGGCCTGAACGCGGCGCTCAAGTCGGTGTTCCCGATCTCGAGCTACTCGGGCAACGCCACGCTCGAGTACGTGAGCTACAAGCTCGGCGAGCCGGTGTTCGACGTGAAGGAGTGCCAGCTCCGTGGTCTGACGTACGCCGCGCCTTTGCGCGTCACCGTGCGCCTCAAGCTCATCGACAAGGAAGCGCCGACCCCTGAGAAGGCGATCAAGAAGATCGTCGAGCAGGAGGTCTACCTCGGCGAGATGCCCCTGATGACCGAGAACGGCACGTTCGTCATCAACGGCACCGAGCGCGTCATCGTCTCCCAGCTCCACCGCAGCCCGGGCGTGTTCTTCGACCACGACCGCGGCAAGACCCATTCCTCCGGCAAGATCCTGTTCAGCGCCCGCGTGATCCCCTACCGCGGCTCCTGGCTCGACTTCGAGTTCGACCCGAAGGACTCCGTGTTCGTCCGCATCGACCGCCGCCGCAAGCTGCCGGCCTCGATCCTGTTGCGCGCGCTCGGCTACACCGACGAGCAGATGCTCTCGCTGTTCTTCGAGACCAACACGCTGCACGTCTCCAAGGACGAGATCCGCATGGAGCTCGTGCCCGACCGTCTGCGCGGCGAGACCGCCGCGTTCGACATCAAGGTCAAGGGCAAGACCATCGTCGAGGAAGGCCGCCGCATCACGGCCAAGCACATCCGCGACCTCGAGAAGGCCGAGGTCCAGGCCCTGGTCGTGCCGCCGGCCTACCTGATCGGCAAGATCCTGGCCCACGACGTGGTCGACCAGAACACCGGCGAGATCGTGGCCAAGGCCAACGACGAGCTCACCAAGGAGCAGGTGACCAAGGTCATCAAGGCCGGCGTCGAGCAGATCCGCACGCTCTACGTGAACGACCTCGACCGCGGCCCGTACATGTCGAACACGCTGCGCATCGACGCGTCGCGCACGCCGCTCGAGGCGCTGGTCGAGATCTACCGGATGATGCGTCCCGGCGAGCCGCCGACCAAGGACGCCGCCGAGAACCTGTTCCACAACCTGTTCTTCTCGACCGAGCGCTACGACCTGTCGGCGGTCGGCCGCATGAAGTTCAACCGCCGCGTGGCCCGTGACGACGTCAAGGGTCCCGGCATCCTGTACGACTCGGTCTACTTCTCGCGTCGCGCCGACGATGCCAGCCGCCTGCTGGCGCGCAAGCTCGGCCCGATGTCGGACATCGTCGACGTCATCCGCACCCTGTGCGAGATCCGCAACGGCAACGGCACGGTGGACGACATCGACCACCTGGGCAACCGCCGCATCCGCTCGGTCGGCGAGATGGCCGAGAACACCTTCCGCATCGGCCTGGTGCGCGTCGAGCGTGCGGTCCGCGAGCGCCTGGCGCTGGCCGAGGCCGAGGGCCTGATGCCGCAGGAGCTGATCAACGCCAAGCCGGTGGCGGCCGCGGTCAAGGAGTTCTTCGGCTCCTCGCAGCTGTCGCAGTTCATGGACCAGAACAACCCGCTGTCCGAGGTCACCCACAAGCGCCGCGTCTCGGCGCTCGGACCGGGCGGCCTGACGCGCGAGCGTGCCGGCTTCGAGGTCCGCGACGTGCATCCGACGCACTACGGGCGCGTCTGCCCGGTCGAGACCCCGGAAGGCCCGAACATCGGCCTGATCAACTCGCTGTCGGTCTACGCCCGGACCAACTCGTACGGCTTCCTCGAGACGCCGTACCGCAAGGTCAAGGACACCCGCGTCACCGACGACATCCTGTTCCTGTCGGCGATCGAGGAGGGCCAGTACGTCATCGCCCAGGCCAACGCCACGGTCGACGACAAGGGCCGCCTGCTCGACGAGTTCGTCTCCTGCCGCCACCAGAACGAGTTCACGCTCGCGCCGCGTGAGAAGGTCGATTTCATCGACGTCTCGCCGAAGCAGATCGTATCGGTCGCCTCGGCGCTGATCCCGTTCCTCGAGCACGACGACGCCAACCGCGCGTTGATGGGCTCGAACATGCAGCGCCAGGCGGTGCCGACGCTGCGCACCGAGAAGCCGCTGGTCGGCACCGGCATCGAGTACGCGGTGGCCCGCGACTCGGGCGTGACCGTCGTCTCGCGCCGTCCGGGCGTGATCGACCACGTCGACGCCAGCCGCATCGTGGTGCGGGTCGACGAGTCCGAGATCCGCGAGGACGACTCGGGCGTCGACATCTACTCGCTGACCAAGTACCAGCGCTCCAACCAGAACACCTGCATCAACCAGCGCCCGCTGGTGAAGCCGGGTGACCGCGTCGCCAAGGGCGACGTGCTGGCGGACGGTCCGTCGACCGACCTCGGCGAGCTCGCGCTCGGGCAGAACCTGCTCGTCGCGTTCATGCCCTGGAACGGCTACAACTTCGAGGACTCGATCCTGATCTCGGAGCGGGTGGTCCAGGAGGACCGCTTCACCACGATCCACATCGAGGAGCTGACCTGCGTCGCGCGCGACACCAAGCTCGGTCCCGAGGAGATCACGGCGGACATCCCGAACGTCGGCGAGTCGGCGCTCAACAAGCTCGACGAGGCCGGCATCGCCTACATCGGTGCCGAGGTCCGCGCCGGCGACATCCTGGTCGGCAAGGTCACGCCCAAGGGCGAGACCCAGCTGACCCCCGAGGAGAAGCTGCTCCGCGCGATCTTCGGCGAGAAGGCGTCCGACGTTAAGGACACCTCGCTGCGCGTGCCGCCGGGCATGGACGGCACGGTGATCGATGTCCGCGTCTTCACCCGCGACGGGCTGGAGAAGGACGCTCGCGCCCTGTCGATCGAACGCGCCGAGATCGAGAAGGCTCGCAAGGACTTCAACGACCAGCGCCGCATCCTCGAGGACGACATCTTCGCCCGGGTCGAGCGCATGCTCGTCGGCAAGGTCGTCGAGGGCGGGCCGAAGGGCCTCAAGGCCGGCGGCAAGGTGACCGAGAGCTACCTGGCCGAGGTCCCGCGCGACAAGTGGTTCGAGATCCGGCTCAAGAACGATGACGCCAACGAGCAGCTCGAGCGCTTCGCCAAGCGCCTCGAGCGCCAGCGCGAGCTGTTCGACAAGCGCTTCGAGGAGAAGAAGCGGAAGATCACCCAGGGCGACGACCTCGCCCCCGGCGTGCTCAAGATGGTCAAGGTCTACCTCGCGGTGAAGCGCCGCGTGCAGCCCGGCGACAAGATGGCCGGCCGCCACGGCAACAAGGGCGTGGTGTCCATGATCGTCCCGGTCGAGGACATGCCGTACTCCGCCGATGGCACCCCGGTCGACATCGTGCTCAACCCGCTGGGCGTGCCTTCGCGCATGAACATCGGGCAGGTGCTCGAGTGCCACCTGGGCTGGGCCGCCAAGGGCCTCGGCCATCGGATCGGCGAGATGCTCGATCGTCAGGCCAACACGACCGAGGTCCGCAAGTTCCTCGACGACATCTACAACAAGTCGGGTGGCCAGTCCGAGGACATCGCCTCGCTCACCGACGCGGAGGTCACCACCCTCGGTGGCAACCTGCGCGCCGGCGTGCCGATGGCGACCCCGGTGTTCGACGGTGCCAACGAGGACGAGATCAAGCGGATGCTCGAGCTCGCCGGCCTGCCGGTCTCGGGCCAGACCACCCTGCACGACGGCCGCACCGGCGAGGCGTTCGAGCGCCTGGTCACGGTCGGCTACATGTACATGCTGAAGCTCAACCACCTCGTCGACGACAAGATGCACGCGCGTTCGACGGGACCCTACTCGCTCGTCACCCAGCAACCGCTGGGCGGCAAGGCGCAGTTCGGTGGTCAGCGCTTCGGCGAGATGGAGGTCTGGGCGCTCGAGGCCTACGGCGCCGCGTACACGCTGCAGGAGATGCTGACCGTCAAGTCGGACGACGTGAACGGTCGCACCAAGATGTACAAGAACATCGTGGACGGCAACCACCGGATGGAAGCCGGTATGCCCGAGTCCTTCAACGTGCTGGTCAAGGAGATCCGGTCGCTCGCCATCAACATCGAGCTCGACCAGGATCGTTCCTAACTGAACCCCGGATAGGTGAACTGCTATGCGTGATCTGCTCCGCCATCTGAAGGCTCAGTTCGAAGTCGAAGACTTCGACGCCATCAAGATCGGGCTCTCGTCGCCGGAACTTATCCGGTCGTGGTCGTACGGCGAGGTCAAGAAGCCCGAGACCATCAACTACCGGACCTTCAAGCCGGAGCGCGATGGCCTGTTCTGCGCCAAGATCTTCGGGCCGGTGAAGGACTACGAGTGCCTGTGCGGCAAGTACAAGCGCTTGAAGCATCGCGGCGTGGTCTGCGAGAAGTGCGGCGTCGAGGTGACCCTGGCCAAGGTCCGCCGCGAGCGGATGGGCCACATCGAGCTCAGCTCGCCGGTCGCCCACATCTGGTACCTCAAGTCGCTGCCGTCGCGCATCGGCCTGATGCTGGACATGACCCTGCGTGAGATCGAGCGGGTCCTGTACTTCGAAGCCTTCGTCGTGATCGACCCGGGTCTGACCCCGCTCGAGCGCGGTCAGCTGCTCAACGACGACCAGTACCTCCTCGCGATGGAGGAGTACGGCGATGACTTCGACGCCCGGATGGGCGCCGAGGCCGTGCACGAGATGCTGAAGAGCGTCGATCTCACCAAGGAGGTCGTCAAGCTCCGCGGCGACATCACCGAGACCAACTCCGAGGCCAAGATCAAACGCCTGTCGAAGCGCCTGAAGCTGATGGAGTCGTTCATCGAGTCCGGCAACCGCCCCGAATGGATGGTGATGACCGTCCTGCCGGTGCTGCCGCCCGACCTGCGTCCGCTGGTCCCGCTCGACGGCGGTCGCTTCGCGACCTCCGACCTCAACGACCTCTACCGCCGCGTCATCAACCGCAACAACCGCCTCAAGCGGCTGCTCGAGCTGAACGCGCCGGACATCATCGTCCGCAACGAGAAGCGCATGCTGCAGGAGGCCGTCGACGCATTGCTCGACAACGGTCGCCGCGGCCGCGCCATCACCGGCACCAACAAGCGCCCGCTCAAGTCGCTCGCCGACATGATCAAGGGCAAGCAGGGCCGCTTCCGCCAGAACCTGCTCGGCAAGCGCGTCGATTACTCGGGTCGTTCGGTCATCGTGGTCGGTCCGACGCTCAAGCTGCACCAGTGCGGTCTGCCCAAGAAGATGGCGCTCGAGCTGTTCAAGCCGTTCATCTTCTCGAAGCTGCAGCTGCGCGGCATGGCGACCACCATCAAGGCCGCCAAGAAGCTGGTCGAGCGCGAGGGCCCGGAGGTGTGGGACATCCTCGAAGAGGTGATCCGCGAGCACCCGGTGCTGTTGAACCGCGCCCCGACCCTGCACCGCCTCGGCATCCAGGCGTTCGAGCCGGTGCTGATCGAGGGCAAGGCGATCCAGCTCCACCCGCTGGTCTGCACCGCGTTCAACGCCGACTTCGACGGCGACCAGATGGCGGTCCACGTGCCGCTCTCGATCGAGGCCCAGCTCGAGGCCCGCGCGCTGATGATGTCGTCGAACAACATCCTCAGCCCGGCCAACGGCGACCCGATCATCGTGCCGTCGCAGGACGTCGTGCTCGGCCTGTACTGGCTGACCCGCGAGCGGGTCAACGGCAAGGGCGAGGGCATGTCGTTCGCCGACGTGGCCGAGGTGCATCGCGCCTACGAGACCCGCGCCGTCGATCTGCAGGCCAAGATCAAGGTCCGCCTGCGCGACTGGAAGCGCGATGACCAGGGCGACCTGATCCGCCAGGACGGCGAGCCGATCGGCTTCACCCGCCGGGTCGAGACCACGGTCGGTCGCGCGCTGCTGTCGGAGATCCTGCCACCGGGGTTGTCCATCGACCTCGTCAACAAGGACCTGACCAAGAAGGCGATCTCGGGCCTGATCAACGCCTGCTACCGCCAGCTCGGTCTCAAGCACACGGTCGTGTTCGCCGACAAGCTGATGTACATGGGCTTCGCCTACGCGACCCGGTCCGGCATCTCGATCGGCGTCAACGACATGGTCGTGCCGGAGCAGAAGGAGAAGATCCTCGACCAGGCCGAGCGTGAGGTGAAGGAGATCGAGGAGCAGTACGCCTCGGGCCTCGTCACCCAGGGCGAACGCTACAACAAGGTCGTCGACATCTGGTCGCGCACCAACGAGCAGGTCGCCAAGGCGATGATGGACAAGCTCGGCACCGAGCCGGTCCAGAACAGCCAGGGCAAGACCGAGCGCCAGAAGTCGTTCAACAGCATCTTCATGATGGCTGACTCCGGCGCCCGTGGTTCGGCGGCGCAGATCCGCCAGCTGGCCGGCATGCGAGGCCTGATGGCCAAGCCGGACGGCTCGATCATCGAGACGCCGATCACGGCCAACTTCCGCGAAGGCCTCAACGTCCTCCAGTACTTCATCTCGACCCACGGCGCGCGCAAGGGCCTGGCCGACACCGCGTTGAAGACGGCGAACTCGGGCTACCTGACCCGGCGCCTGGTCGACGTGGCGCAGGACCTGGTGGTCACCGAGATCGACTGCGGCACCGAGAACGGCCTGCAGATGAAGCCGATCGTCGAGGGTGGTGACGTCGTCGAGCCGCTGCGCGAGCGCGTGCTCGGTCGCGTGCTGGCCGAACCGGTCCTCACCCCGGGCACCGACAAGGTCGCGATCGCGGCCGGCACGCTGCTCGACGAGAAGCTGGTCGACCGGCTCGAGAAGATGTCGATCGACCAGGTCCGCGTCCGCTCGGCCATCACCTGCCAGACCCGTCACGGCGTGTGCGCGACCTGCTACGGCCGCGACCTGGCCCGCGGTCATCGCATCAACATCGGCGAAGCGGTGGGCGTCATCGCGGCGCAGTCGATCGGTGAGCCGGGCACCCAGCTCACGATGCGCACGTTCCACATCGGTGGCGCGGCATCGCGGGCGGCGGCGGTCTCGAGCGTCGAGGTCAAGTCCGACGGCATCATCAAGCTGCACAACCTCAAGACCGTCCAGCACGCCAAGGGCCACCTGGTGGCGGTGTCGCGGTCGGGTGAGATCGGCTTGATGGACGAGTTCGGCCGCGAGCGCGAGCGCTACAAGATCCCGTACGGCGCGACCATCGTGGCGAAGGACGGCGACAAGGTCACCCGCGGCACGGTCGCGGCGACCTGGGACCCACACACCCACCCGGTCGTGACCGAGGTGTCGGGCAAGCTGGTGTTCAAGGACTTCCTCGAAGGCGTGACGGTCAACCGTCAGACCGACGACATCACCGGCCTGTCCAGCATCGTGGTCACCGACCCGAAGCAGCGCGGCACGGCGGGCAAGGACCTGCGCCCGCAGGTCCGCATCGTCGACGGTCAGGGCAAGGAGCGTCACTTCCCCGGCACCGAGATTCCGGCCAGCTACGCGCTGCCCCCGGGCGCGATCATCAACGTCGAGGACGGCGGCACGGTCGCCGAGGGCGACGTGGTGGCGCGCATCCCGCAGGAGTCGACCAAGACCCGCGACATCACCGGCGGCCTGCCCCGCGTCGCCGACCTGTTCGAGGCCCGCAAGCCCAAGGAGTCGGCGATCCTGGCCGACTGGAGCGGCACGGTCTCGTATGGCAAGGACACCAAGGGCAAGCAGCGGATCATCGTCACCGATGAGGACGGCGAGCAGCACGAGCTGCTGATCCCGAAGTGGCGCCAGGTCCAGGTGTTCGAGGGCGAGCATGTCGAGCGCGGCGAGGTCCTCGCCGAGGGCGAGCCGAACCCGCACGACATCCTGCGCCTGCTCGGCGTCACTGCGCTGGCCGACTACCTGGTCAAGGAGATCCAGGACGTCTATCGCCTGCAGGGCGTCAAGATCAACGACAAGCACATCGAGGTGATCATCCGCCAGATGCTGCGCAAGGTTGAGATCGCCGACGGCGGCTCGACGCGCTTCCTGCGCGGCGAGCAGGTCGACATGGCGCGGGTCAACGAGGACAACGATCGGGTGACCAAGGAAGGCGGTGCCGCGGCGGAGATCGAGCCGTTGCTGCTCGGCATCACCAAGGCGTCGCTGGCGACCGAGTCGTTCATCTCGGCGGCCTCCTTCCAGGAGACCACCCGGGTGCTGACCGAGGCCTCGACCCGCGGCATGCGCGACGACCTGCGCGGCCTCAAAGAGAACGTCATCGTCGGCCGCCTGATCCCGGCCGGCACCGGCTTCGCGTACCACAAGGAGCGCCGCCGTCGGCGCGCTGCGGACGCGACCGCCGAGGCGCTGCAGGAAGCCGAGGCAATGTTCCAGACCCCGGCCGGCGCGGCCGTCCCCGAGGAGGGGGTGGTCGAGGCGGCGGGGGCTCCGGAAACCGGGGCTGCTGCGGCCGAATAGCCTTCGGAACGGGGTCCGGGACCGCTTTTCTCCCTTGACGGTAGGGGGGGCGGTCCCTAGAATCCCGCGGCTCTACGACAGGCCGGCTCAGCCGGCCTGTCGTGTCTTTATCGGGGACCCCTCCTCCTGCGGGAGAGAGGGGTTTCCGTCGCTGCCCAAACTACGAGAGAGATCGAGATGGCAACCGTAAATCAGCTGGTGCGCAAAGGCCGCGTCAAGCGGCAAGAGAAGACCAAGGTCCCGGCCCTCGCCGGCAGCCCGCTCAAGCGCGGCGTGTGCACCCGCGTCTACACCACCACCCCCAAGAAGCCGAACTCCGCGCTCCGCAAGGTCGCGAAGGTCCGCCTGACCAATGGCTTCGAGGTCATCTCCTACATCGGCGGCGAAGGCCATAACCTGCAGGAGCACTCGGTGGTGCTCGTGCGCGGCGGCCGCGTCAAGGACCTGCCGGGCGTGCGCTACCACACGGTGCGCGGCGCGCTCGATTGCCAGGGCGTCAACAACCGCAAGCAGAGCCGTTCGAAGTACGGCGCCAAGCGCCCGAAGGCGTGATCGGAGCAACCAGCAATGTCCCGTCGTAAAGCTGCAGATAAGCGTTCGATCCTTCCCGACCCGAAGTTCGGGTCGGACACGGTCGCCAAGTTCGTGAACATGCTGATGGAAGATGGCAAGAAGTCCGTCGCCGAGCGCATCGTCTACGGTGCGTTCGAAGGCATCGCCGCCAAGAAGGGCGATCCCATCACCGTGCTCGACCGCGCGCTCAGCAACGTGCGCCCGTTGGTCGAGGTCAAGTCGCGTCGCGTCGGCGGCGCCACCTACCAGGTCCCGGTCGAGGTCCGCGCGACCCGTCAGCAGGCTCTGGCGATGCGCTGGATCATCGAGGCCGCCGCCGCGCGCGCCGAGAAGTCGATGCACGCCCGCCTCGCCGCCGAACTCGCCGATGCCGCGGAGAACCGTGGCACCGCGGTGAAGAAGCGCGAGGACGTGCACCGCATGGCCGAGGCCAACAAGGCCTTCGCGCACTACCGTTGGTGATCGGACACTCGCGTCCGACCCTCGAACGAACCCTCTAAGGATCCCAGATCGTGGCCCGCAAGACCCCCATCCAGCGTTACCGGAACATCGGCATCTCGGCGCACATCGACGCCGGCAAGACGACCACGACCGAGCGCATCCTGTTCTACACCGGTGTGTCCCACAAGATCGGTGAGGTGCACGACGGCGCCGCGGTCATGGACTGGATGGAGCAGGAGCAGGAGCGCGGCATCACGATCACGTCGGCGGCGACGACCTGCTTCTGGAAGGGCATGGACGGCTCCTTCGACGAGCACCGCATCAACATCATCGACACCCCGGGCCACGTCGACTTCACGATCGAGGTCGAGCGCTCGCTGCGCGTGCTGGACGGCGCGTGCATGGTGTTCTGCGCGGTCGGCGGCGTGCAGCCGCAGTCGGAGACGGTCTGGCGCCAGGCCAACAAGTACCGCGTGCCGCGCCTCGCTTTCGTCAACAAGATGGACCGCGCCGGCGCCGACTTCTTCCGCGTTCACGCGCAGATGAAGGACCGCCTCGGCGCCAACCCGGTGCCGGTCGAGATCCCGATCGGTCGCGAAGAGAACTTCAAGGGCGTGGTCGACCTGGTCACCATGAAGGCCGTGTACTGGGACGACGAGACCCAGGGCATGCGCTTCCGCCTCGAGGACATCCCGGCCGAGCTGGTCGAGACCGCGAAGGAATGGCGCGAGAAGATGGTCGAAGCCGCGGCCGAAGGCTCGGACGACCTGATGACCAAGTACCTCGACGGCAACGCGCTGTCTGAGGTCGAGATCCGTCATGGTCTGCGCACGCGCGCGATCAAGAACGAGATCGTGCCGATGCTGTGCGGCTCGGCGTTCAAGAACAAGGGCGTCCAGATGATGCTGGACGCCGTGATCCATTACATGCCGTCGCCGGTCGACATCCCGCCGGTCAAGGGCATCGCCGACGACAAGGCCGAGACCCCGATCGACCGCGATCCTTCGGACGAGGCGCCGTTCTCGGCGCTGGCGTTCAAGATCATGACCGACCCGTTCGTCGGTTCGCTGACCTTCTTCCGCGTCTACTCGGGCGTGGTCGCCACTGGCGACACGATCTACAACCCGATCAAGGGTCGCAAGGAACGCATCGGCCGCATCCTGCAGATGCACGCCAACAACCGTGAGGAGATCAAGGAGGTCCGCGCCGGCGACATCGCGGCCGCGGTCGGCCTCAAGGACGTCACCACCGGCGAGACCCTGTCGGACATCGACAAGGTCATCACGCTCGAGCGGATGAAGTTCCCCGAGCCGGTGATCTCGCTCGCGGTCGAGCCCAAGACCAAGGTCGACCAGGAGAAGATGGGCGTCGCCCTGCAGCGTCTCGCGCAGGAGGACCCGTCGTTCCGCGTCCATACCGACGAGGAGTCGGGCCAGACCATCATCTCGGGCATGGGCGAGCTCCACCTCGAGATCATCGTCGACCGCATGAAGCGCGAGTTCAAGGTCGAGGCCAACGTCGGCAAGCCGCAGGTCGCCTACCGCGAGACCATCCGCGCGACGGTCGAGAGCGAAGGCAAGTTCGTCCGCCAGTCCGGCGGCCGCGGTCAGTACGGCCACTGCTGGCTGAAGATCGAGCCGAAGGCGCCCGGCGAGGGCTTCGAGTTCGAGAACGGCATCGTCGGCGGCGTCATCCCGCGCGAGTTCGTCCCGGCCATCGAGAAGGGCATCCGCGAGACGCTCAACAACGGCATCATCGCCGGCTTCCCGATCGTCGACGTCAAGGTCACCGTGTTCGACGGTTCGTACCACGACGTCGACTCGTCCGAAGCCGCGTTCAAGATCGCCGGTTCGATGGGCTTCAAGGACGGCTGCAAGAAGGCCCGTCCGGTCCTGCTCGAGCCGATCATGAAGGTCGAGTGCGTGACGCCCGAGGACTACATGGGCAGCGTGGTCGGCGACCTCAACCGTCGTCGCGGCGTGGTGCTCGGCATGGAGGACAACCCCTCCGGCAAGATCATCAACGCCGAGGTCCCGCTGGCCGAGATGTTCGGCTACGCCACCGACCTCCGCTCCATGTCGCAGGGTCGCGCGACCTACACCATGGAGTTCACGAAGTACCTCGAGGCTCCGGCGTCGGTCGCCGAGGCCGTGATCAAGAAAGCCTCGTAACCCGAACCCTCGCTTCCAAACCTACTACTCAAGAATCAAGAAGGGGATCCACCGTGTCCAAGGCGAAGTTCGAGCGCACCAAGCCGCACGTGAACGTCGGCACGATCGGTCACGTCGATCACGGCAAGACGACGCTGACGGCGGCGCTGACCAAGATCGGCGCCGAGAAGTTCGGCGGCGAGTTCAAGGCCTACGACCAGATCGACAAGGCTCCGGAGGAGCGCGCGCGCGGCATCACGATCGCGACCGCCCACGTCGAGTACGAATCGATCAAGCGCCACTACGCGCACGTCGACTGCCCGGGCCACGCTGATTACGTGAAGAACATGATCACCGGTGCGGCGCAGATGGACGGCGCGATCCTGGTGGTGTCGGCCGCTGATGGCCCGATGCCGCAGACCCGCGAGCACATCCTGCTGGCGCGCCAGGTGGGCGTGCCGTACATCGTCGTGTTCCTGAACAAGGCCGACATGGTGGACGACAAGGAGCTCCTGGAGCTGGTCGAGATGGAGG
>Ga0315912_10003393_pt1 | contig 15872 bp, 16 predicted proteins | sample VfabasoilMG_FD_204469 | JGI IMG/M metagenome (GOLD analysis project Ga0315912, IMG submission 204469) | Garden soil microbial communities collected in Santa Monica, California, United States - V. faba soil | ecosystem: Environmental > Terrestrial > Soil > Garden | place: USA: California... | reverse complement strand
ACCGAACAGTTCGTCGAAACCACCCGCATGGGAAGCAGCCTCTAGCTGCTTCCCTGTTTGTGTCCAAGCCGCGGTGTGAATCAAGCTGCCCGAAGGACGGCTCCATCGTAGGGGATTCGACACGCCGAAGCCAAGCACCGCGGCTTGACAGGGGGCGGGAAAAGGTAGAAAAGAGCGCCATGGGTTTTTGGCTGAAAGTATTCAGCACCATGATCGCCACTGCAGTATTGATGGTCATAGGTGTCCTGATTGTCTTCAGAATAATCAGTGACCCTTCCAGCGGCAAGACACTTGTCCAGGCGTTAAGGATTCCTCGACCCGCCATCATCGCCCATCGGGGCGCCTCCTATCTGGCTCCGGAAGAAACGCGGCCGGCCTTCCTGATGGCCCGTGAACTCGGCGCCGACTACCTTGAGTTTGACATTCAGCGCACCAAAGACGGCGTGCTCATTGCCTTGCACGATGATGACCTTTCCCGGACCACCAACGTGGCCGAGGTTTTTCCCGGTCGCGAAAAAGACACGCTTGAGACCTTTACGTTCGCTGAATTGCAGCAGCTCGATGCAGGCTCCTGGTTCAATCGCCAGAACCCGGACCGGGCCCGCGGTTCCTTCAAGGGCCTCGGCATTCTCCGGCTCGAGGATCTCATTGAAATAGCCGAGTCCGGCGCGAATCGTCCCGGGATCTACATCGAGACCAAGGCTGCGCTGCGCTTCCCGGGAATCGAGCGGCAACTCGTTGAAGCCCTTGCCGCTCACGGGTGGATGAGCGGCGGAGGATCCCAGGGGCAGGCCCGGCTGATCTTTCAGTCGTTTGAACCGGACAGTCTCGCCCGTTTGAAAGAGCTGGCTCCCGATATCCCGCGCCTGCTCCTCATCGATGAAGTCATGACGAGCAGGGCCGGCTGGGAAGGCATCGTGAAGAAGGCGACAGATGTCGGCGCAGGAATCGGGACGTGGGGATACCATTGGGCGTTTGGTCCGCATTGGTCGCTCAAGGACGCGCCCGCCAGGCATATCATGACCTGGCCCTGGTACACGGGGGACGCTCATCGGGCCGGATTGTTTGTGCATGCCTGGACGATCGACGACGCTTGGGAAATGTGGATGGTGCGGTTAGGCGGTGCCGACGGTATCTTCACGAATCGAGCCGAGCTCGCTCTGGCTACGTACGGCCGGGCAAAGCATGACGATCTCCGCAACCTCTGGAACAAGATCGGCTACGAATGACCCGCTCGACGATCTAGCCTTCTTACCGCTGCCCCCAAAACCCGGTATTTCCGTACCGTTCTCCGAGATACCGGGGTGCCTTCCGTCCCTTCACCATCTGCGATCCTGTTATACTAACGTCGTTCCATGTCCGTTCCTTCATCACAAAGGCGGTCACGCGATGAGCGCTCCCAGCTGGGATGACTTCGCCGACCTGGCGCTGAAACGTCTGGCAGCCTCGGGCGCCGAGTACGGCGACATCCGTATCGTCCACAGCACCACTCAGACCATCAGAGGCGAAGACCGCCGCATCGCGTCGATTCGCGACAACGACGACGTCGGATTCGGAGTGCGCGTGCTCTATCATGGAGCATGGGGGTTCGCCGCCAGCTCGATTCTTTCCCTTGAAGAAGTGCCGCGAGTCACTGACCTGGCCGTCGAGATCGCCAGAGGATCAGCCTCGGTCGCGATCGACAAAGTTCGCCTGGCGGCTGAGCCGGTCCATCGCGATCGGATCACGACAGCGGTTCGGATCGATCCGCTCACAGTTCCGCTCGGGCAGAAAGCCGATCTGCTCTTGGCGACAATGGAATCGCTGCAGGCCCAGTCCGGAGTCGTGCGTAGTACTGCCGAGCTCTGGGCGCGCCGGGACCGCAAACTCTTTGCGTCAACTGAAGGAGCGCGATTGGAGTTTGATCTGATTGCATCGAGTGGCGACTGTACTGCCACGGCCCTTCACGACGGGCAGTTCGCGAGCCGGTCTTTTAATACGCCGCAGTTGCGGCGTGGCTATGAATTGATCGAAGAGGCGGACTTCCTAGGACAAGCGCCGCGCGTTGCGCGCGAAGCGGTCGAGAAGGTGCACGCGCCTGCCGTAGATGCGGGTGCGTACGATCTCGTGTTGGATCCGGAACATCTCTCGTTGACCATCCATGAATCCTGCGGCCATCCGAGCGAGCTGGATCGGGCGCTCGGGTATGAAGCCAACTATGCCGGCACCAGTTTTCTGACGACGGATAACCTCGGCACGTTTCGGTACGGGTCTTCGCACGTCAATCTGGTGGCGGACAACACGGAGCCGGAAACGTTGGCGGCTACCGGATATGATGATGACGGCGTGGCCTGCCAGAAATGGAACATTGTGCGGGAGGGACTCTTCGTCGGGTATTGCACGAATCGGGAAGTCGCGCCGAAAATTGGCGAAGCCCGCTCGCGCGGGTCGAATCGTGCCGATAGCTGGGGGGCTGTTCCGATCGTGCGCATTGCCAACATCGGTCTGGAGCCGGGTCGGGCAACGGTCGATCAGCTCATTGCGGAGGTGAAGCGCGGGATCTATATCGAAGGTCACGGCTCCTACAGCATCGATCAGCGGCGCTACAATTTTCAGTTCGGCGGGGATGCGTTCTGGCTGATCGAGAACGGCAGGCGGACCCACATGCTGCGCGACGTGATCTACCACGGCATCACGCCGGAATTCTGGAACAGTTGCGACGGGGTAGCCGACCGGTCGCATCGCCGACGCTATGGCTTCATTACGTGCGGCAAGGGCCAGCCGGGCCAGTCCGGTTGGATGACCCACGCCGCATCACATGCCCGCTTCCGTAACATTCAGGTCATTCGAGGTGAGGGGCGATCATGACGGGTATCAGCGCCAAACCCTGGCCGAAGATGACCAGCCGCGAAGAATTTCAATTTCTTGCCGAGCTAGTCATGAAATGTTCAACCGCGGATCACAAGCTGGTCACATTGCATGATCAGGATGGCGGCACGACGCGATTTGCCAATAACCAGGTGATTCAGAACGTCAGCAGCCGTCGAGGAGTCGTGACGGTCACCGTGGCGTTCGGCGCCAGGCAGGGCACGGCGACGACGACGGATTTCACGGCCGGTTCGCTGCGCGAGACCGTCAAACGGGCAGAGGCAATCGCACGCGTGTCTCCCGAAGATCCGGAGTACCTGCCGCCGGTCGGAGCGCAAGCATTTGCGGCCTGTCCCACGTCGCGAAGCGAAACGCTCAAGGCCGGACCGACTGTGCGGCTGGAATATGCCAACGAAGCGATCGGCCAATGCCGTATGGAGAACATGTCGGCTGCGGGCATCGTCTCCTCTTCCCGCGCGTCAGTCGGCGTCGCGGCGGGCACCGGGCTCCTCGCATTTGAAGAGCGCACGGAAGCGCGATTCAGCATCACGGTGCAATCCGGTGATGTGACCGGGTGGGCCTCGGCAGCGCATCGTTCCATCGACCGGTTGAAAGTGCAGGAACGTACGCTGTCCGCGATCCACAAGGCGACGTTGGGGGCCGAGCCGCAGGAGCTCCCTCCCGGCCGCTATCGAGTCATCCTCGAACCGGCGGCAGTGGCCGGCCTGTGGTCGTGGATCATCTGGATGCTGGACGCGAAGTCCTATCTGAAAGGCACGAGCCCCTTTGCCGGCAAGCTGAAGAAACGGATTCTGGATAAACGGCTCTCGCTGGAGAATTGTCCGGGGCACGCCGATTTGCTCGGTGTTGGCTTTACGGCCGAAGGGCTTCCGTCTACGGCATCGCAATGGATTCATCAAGGCGTCTTGCAGCAACTGGCCTATGATCGGTTTACCGCCCGGGCGCAACAGATCACGCCTGTCCCGACAATTGAGGCGCCGCGTCTTTCGATCGAGGGGTCGTCGGCCGGTTCTTTGGCCCAACTCATCAAATCGACCGACCGGGCGATTCTTGTCACCAACTTCTGGTATCTCCGCACGGTGAATCCGACCGATCTGACATTGACCGGCATGACGCGGGACGGAACATTTCTGGTAGAGAAAGGGGAGATCGTGTCTGCCGTGAAAAACTTCCGGTTTCACGAGAGTCCCCTGCGGGCGTTCCAATACGTCGAATCTTGCACGGCACCGAGGGAAGCGGTGACCTCTGAAACAGGAAAGATGCTCGTGCCCGCCATGGTCCTGCCGGAGTTTCATTTCTCCAGCGTCACGAGATTCTAGGCTTCAGCCGCTCTGATTGTGACGCGTACTTACGCCCCTTGTTGGGAAAATGATTGACTCACCCTCATGGTCGGAGTAGACAAGTACGTAGTGGCTCGGAGATATGGCTCTGACCCTGTGCGAGCCTGCACGATGTTCGAATCCCTCCAGTCAGATCGTCGCAACCTGCTTCACGATGTTCTGCGGTCTGGGTGGTGAAGTTGATAGAGGAGGTTCCGTCATGTCCCGTCGATATAGTGACCAACCCATTAACCTGATTGCGCGCATTCCTTCTCCTGAGCAGATGTCCGCAGCGCGCCCGAAGCAGCGGTCCTTCATCCAACTGGCTATGGAGTCCGGAGCAACCTGCGCGCGCGGGATTGCCGACATGGTGGCGCGGCTTCGCCGGTTGGGTCGGTCGATCGGCGCACCGATCAAGGACCGGCAGGCCGGGAGCGTCTTCCTTGATCAATCTAATGGACCAGTGGTCGCGAAGCCACAGTCTGCGACGGGGACGGCGTATCTGTCCGACGATCGCTTGGCCAGATGGAACGCTCTTCTCGATGCGACGGTCCCGCATATTGAATCAGCGGAGAGGACGCCGGAATCCATCCCTGTGCAGGTGGTGCCGCCGGCGGCAGCAGCCATCCAATCAGCACCGCTCGATGAAGTGGTCGCATTGCGCGTGGAGTTGTTGGCCCATCAGCAAGAGGTGGCCCGCCTGTCGGCACAGTTACAAGAATTGAAATCGTTGGTGGGTTCACAACAGCAGGTCTTGGTCTATTTGGGGCAGGAGTTGGAAGCGCAACAGCTACCGATGGCCATGGCCGCGGCGCAGGCCGCTCCGTCTGCGAAGAAAGCCCGGGTGATGCGGGCGAAGTCCGCCGGAAAAGAACTGTCTGCTTCGCGGAAAGTGTCCCGTGCGCCGTCACTCAATTTGTAACAGGCTTTATGAGGTGGCTCTGTGCCCAGATCGGTCATCCTGAGCGGACTCTTCTGTGTGCTGACTGGTTGTGCGTCAGCGGGGGGGACTCACGAAGAGTCCCTCGGGATCGGTATTGTCAGGGGAACGTTGGGCGTTCAGCCAGAGGGACAAATACGGCTCGCGCGGCCGGCTGATACGCAATCCGTGCAGGGGTCTGTACTGTCGTTGGAAGGCGGTGCATATGTCCTTCGCCTTCCGGATGGCTCGGAACGCCGTGTGGCATTGGATGAAAATACCCGCATCGACCGGCCTGCTCATGTCGGCGACAGAGTCGAAGCGTTTTTGGATGACAGCGGACGTGCAGTCCTTATTCGCAACATTGACCACCTCACAGACTAGTCCTCAACAGCGTGTAGCCGGAGCCGTTACTCGTTCTTGCCGTTCGATGAGCCGGCTGATTCGCGCTGCCTTTTGGGGCCTCGCACTGCTGCTGTCGGGAGGAGGCGCCGCTGAGGCGGCGGAATCCGTCCCGCTGTTCACCGATCTCGGAGCGCTTCGTCATCCGATCACCACCACGTCCGAACAGGCGCAGCACTATTTTGATCAGGGTTTGCGCCTGGTCTACGCGTTCAATCACGAAGAGGCGATTCGTTCGTTTGAAGCAGCAGCCCGGCTCGACCCAACTGCAGCGATGGCCTATTGGGGCATTGCGCTGGCGTTAGGGCCCAACATTAACGCGCCGATGGCGAAGGGCGACGAACGGCGGGCATGGGAGGCGTTACAGAAAGCCCGGGCGCAAGCCAGCCACGTCAGTCCCGCCGAGCAACGATATATTGAGGCACTTGGTAAACGATACAGTGCCAAAGGCGGTTCCCGTGTCGCGCTCGATAAGGCCTACGCGAATGCCATGCGGATGGTCTGGCAGCAATCGCCTGCTGATCCGGATGCCGGGGTGCTTTTTACCGAAGCGTTGATGGATCTGCGGCCGTGGGATTTCTGGACTTCCGACGGACGTCCGCATCCTGGGACCGACGAGATGGTGTCGACGCTCGAAGCGATTCTCGCCAGACATCCTGATCACCCGGGCGCCTGCCACTACTATATCCATGTCGTTGAAGCATCGCCGAAGCCTGAGCGGGCGCTGGCCTGTGCTGAACGGTTACCCGGCCTCATGCCGGGGGCCGGGCATCTGGTGCACATGCCCGCGCATATCTATCTTCGCCTCGGCAAGTATCACGAGGCGGCAGAAGGCAACGCCCACGCGGTTCATGTCGACAAAGAGTATCTGGCAGGCCGGGCGCTGAGCGGAGACTACGCGGATGGGTACTTCACGCACAATCTGCATTTTCTCTGGGCGTCGCTGATGATGGAAGGGCGACAAGCGGAGTCGCTCAAGATTGCTCGAGAATTGACGGGGACCATCACCGAAGCGGAAGCGCGGAAAGAGAAGTGGAAAGAATTCTATCTTCCGTCGCCGTTGTTCTCGATGATCCGTTTCGGCCGGTGGGATGATCTGCTGCACGAGCCGGTCCCACCGAAGGGACTACGGATGCAAGAAGGTATGTGGCGTCTGGGACGGGGACTTGCGTCGGCGGCAATGGGACGGATTCCGGGAGCCGAGGGCGAGCATTTTGTCCTGACTGGCCTGGCCAAGCAGTTTCGCCGTGACCGGAATCCCGAAGACAAGACCGCGCGGACCATGTTAAAAATCGCAGAACGGCTGCTGGCGGGAGACATTGCCGCACGCCGCCAGAAGTTTGACGAGGCCATCAGGATTCTGCGTGAAGGGGTGACACTGGAGGAATCTCTGCCCTACACTGAGCCACCCTATTGGCCGATTCCCGTGCGTCACTATCTGGGGGCGACGTTGCTGACGGCCGGCCGGCCGGCAGAGGCCGAACACGTCTACCGGGAGGATCTTCGGCGTAACCCGCAGAATGGGTGGAGTCTCTGGGGATTGACCCAGAGTCTACGCGCTCAGCATAAAGGGGGCGAAGCGGACACGATCGACGGACAGTTCAAGTCGGCCTGGACCTATGCCGATGTCACACTGACAGCCTCACGATTTTAATTGAGCAGTCTGGAGCGGAGGAGCGATGCGATTCGTTGTAGGCGTACGATCGCCGGGCAGGTCAAGGCGGCCTGGACCTATTGGATCTCTGCCGATGTCACACTGACAGCCTCACGATTTTAATTGAGCAGTCTGGAGTGGAGGAGCGATGCGATTCATAGTTGGTGTGATGGGGCCGGCCAAGGCTAAGAAGAAAGATTTGGACAATGCGCGGGTACTGGGTGAATTTATCGCCCGGCGCGGATGGGTGGTCTTGACCGGTGGACGCGATCTGGGTGTCATGGATGCCGCCTGCGAAGGGGCCAAGCGCGTGGGAGGGAGTCTGACGGTTGGGATCATGCCCACGGCCAAGGACAAAGTGTCTCGTCACGTGGATGTGCCGATTATCACGGAAATGGGCAGCGGCCGCAATAATATCCACGTGCTCACGAGCCATGTGGTGGTGGCTTGCGGACTGGGTGGGGCAGGGACGGTGTCCGAGGTGGCGCTCGCAGTGAAGGCCGGGAAGCCCGTCATTCTTGTAGAGGCGTCTCCGGCCGATGTGGCGTTCTTTCGCAAGCTCGGCAAGCGATTGGTATCTGCCGCGTCATCACCTGAAGAGGCGATCGAGCTGATCATGAAGCAGATGGGGGGCGGGAAACGGCGGTCCCATCAGGAAGAACCGACGGAGTATGACGATCTGGCGTTGTGAGAGTCGGTTAGGGAGCAAGAATGCCGGAGAGCTCATCCTTATCCACCAGCACCCCGCTATTCTCGAAGGGGAGCCGGCCATCTTTCAGATACAGCACGCCGCTGATCTCGTAACTCAGGGCCTGGACTTTTCGTAACCCGAGAACCTGTCGCACGACATCCAGGGTAGACGTCGTCGTTTCAATCGTCACGACGCTGTCGCTCAAGCGCGGGACGGTGAACGCCTGGTTCCCGAGCCCGCGGGCCAACCGTTTTCCATTCAAATCCAGTCTGATGTCCATTCCGGTCACCTGTAGCTCGTAGTCGTTCGGGTTCCGGACGCGGAGATCGATCTTGAGCCGCTGCTCGAATGGAGTGCTATCCAGAGGAGTGATATTTGCGACCAGCACGTCCGGTATTTCTCCCTTCGCAAACCAGGAGGCGCAACCGGACAGCGCGGTGAGGGTAACCATGAAGAACAGAAGTTTCGAGAAACCCATACGCAGATCATACCCGAAAATCCGTCGGAAGCCGAGCGCCGTAGTACACTGTAAGAGTTTCGTGTCAGCCTCGACTGACCACAGAGGAGGGTCTTCGCTATGACAAGATTGAATTACGGACAAACAGCATTGGCGGGGGTAGTCGTAGTCATAATAGGATTGAGCCTCAGCCTGATCCAACCGGAACGCTCGACCGCGACTGCTCCGGCCAAGGCCTATTTTGCCGGCGGGTGCTTCTGGTGCATGGAGGAAGCTTTTGAGAAAGTCGAGGGTGTGCTGATGGCGGTCTCCGGCTATATGGATGGGACGCTGGCCAATCCCACATATGAACAGGTATCAGCGGGCGGGACCGGTCACGCAGAGTCGGTTGAGGTGACCTACGATCCCGCCAAAGTGAGTTACGAGAAGCTCTTGGATGCCTTCTGGCGCAATGTGGATCCGCTGACTCCGAACGCGCAATTCTGTGACCATGGCAATCAGTATCGGGCCGCGATATTTCCCTCGACTCCCGAGGAGCAGAAATTGGCAGAGGCCTCGAGAAAGCGCCTTGAAGAGTCGAAAAAATTTCACAGCCCGATCGTGACGCAGATTGTGGCGGCCACGGCGTTTTACCAGGCCGAAGAGTATCACCAGGATTTCTATAAAAAGAATCCGGTGCGCTACAAGTTCTATAAATTCAATTGCGGCCGGACCCAACGGCTGGAAGAGGTCTGGGGGAAGCCGTAGCACGTGCGGGTGCGCAATTTCTGAGGTCATTCACTTGCCAAAAAGTGGCCGTCCCCGTCCAAAGTGGGCATCATTGTCAGAGTCACACCGCATGCCACAGCCACAGTTCCGAGATACATCAGCGAGTTGCGAGATCGCCTGGACGGCACGGCTCTTGAGGAGATAGTTCGGTAACCCGGGTCCACCCCTGCTGAATGGGTCGACCAGGTTACTGCGTGACTACCCCAATCTCCATACAACGATTTCGCCCCTCCGCTGCATTTGTCCGCAGCGCGGGGGTTCTGCTGTTGGCCGTCGTAATGGTCGGGGCGATCCCTGTTCCCACGAAGTCGGATTTCGACGGTCGTCCGCGATACGACACACAAGAAATCCGCCGGGCGATCGCATTCTACGCCAAGCGGTATCGACTAGATCCGGCGCTCTTGCGTGCGGTCATCAAGACGGAGTCTGACTTTCGTCCCGACGCGGTCTCTCGGAAGGGAGCGGTCGGACTGATGCAATTGACTCCCGAGACGGCTGCGACCTTACGTGTGGGAAACCTCCACGATCCCATCCAGAATATCGGCGGCGGCGCGAAGCAACTGCGTCATCTTCTGAATCTCTATGACGGGGATCTTTCGCTGACGCTGGCAGCCTACAATGCCGGGGTGCATCGGGTGAAAGGCGGCCGGATTCCACGCATTCGCGAAACCCGGCACTATGTGCGCAAAGTGCTCAAGTTCTACGAAAGGTATCGATCCACAAGCCTCAAGTCGACGACGCCGGCCTATTCAGCCAAGTCCCCTCCAACGTCGCTGCCCGCTGCATCGTAGGAGGCGGCTCGGAAATCGGGTAAAGGGAAATTGTGGTAATCCGACTCATCGTGAGTAAGAGATGCAAATGAAGGTGGGTTCCTAACAGGGTATTGTCAGCGGGGGCTATCGTGCTTTCATCACCAATGTACGCAGCCGCTCCCGCTGGGCCATGGTAATATCGATGAACTCCAGCCCGAACTCCTTGTGGTCGATCCAGCGAACAATAGCCTGATTGATGCGCAGCGGCCATTGATGATCGGGCAGGAAAAGAGACAGCCGCAAGATCATCCCGATCTCGAGCGGAATTGACGAACTTGCGCGGCAGCCACTTGCGGAAATGTCGAGTAACGTGGCTTCACCTTCGAATTCGTCTTCACCGAAGAAGAACAGCCGGCAGGAGAGCAGCATCCGTCTCCCTCGCCGATCCTTAAGGTGATCGCTTGCCGGGTGCTGGTTCTCGGGGTGCTGTGGTCGTAATTCCATAACCCTCATCTCCTCTCAGCTACTTGCCACGCCTAGACTGTACCGCAGGTTCTCTCTTTCCGCCTTCCTCAGATGGTGTAGTTCGGACGGGGGGCAGCAACGCTTCAGGAAAGACCAGTGGGATCAAGGAGAATGTGTAGCAGAGGACCCGTCGAATGCAAGTATAAACAACTAAGAGAGAACTATAGCTCCATCAATGCTGGTGATGCGGCGGGATCTTGTCAAGGAGTTGACCTTCGCCGAGCTCTCTGCGAAAAAGATCGGATCGGGATGTGGGAGAGGAGGTGCCGTGATGAAGCGAACAGGGAATCGCAGGATGGCGCAGCTCGGACCGTCAGAAATCCGGGCCATGACGCAGGCCTGTGTGAAAGCCAGGGGGGTGAACATGGCCCAGGGGGTCTGTGACACGCCCGTTCCTCTGCCGGTCCTGGAGGGAGCCAAGCGCGCCATGGATCAGGGGTTCAATACCTATACGCGATTCGACGGACTGGCCGAATTACGGCAGGCATTGGCCAAGAAGCTGGTTCGCTACAATGGCCTTCAGGCCGATCCCGAGAGCAACATCACGGTGAGTGCCGGGGCCACGGGATCATTTCATTGCGCCTGCGCCGCCCTCTTGAACCCCGGCGATGAGGTCATTCTCTTCGAACCTTACTACCAGTACCATGCGACGGCGTTGAAATCGGTCGATACCGTTCCTGTGCCGGTGCGGATGCAACCGCCTGATTGGACTTTCTCGCTCGTCGAAGTGGAAAGAGCCATCACGAACCGCACCAGAGCGATCGTGGTCAATAGCCCCGGCAATCCATCAGGAAAAGTCTTTTCACGTGCAGAACTGGAAGGTATTGCTGCGATCGCGACCCGCCACGATCTGTTCGTATTCACCGACGAAATCTACGAGTACGTTTTGTATGACGGCCGACAGCATGTCAGTCTTGCGACCTTGCCCGGCATGGCCGAAAGGACGATCACGATCGGGGGCTACTCCAAGACATTCAGTATTACCGGGTGGCGCATCGGCTATAGCGTTGCGACGGAGCGATGGGCGCATCTCATCGGGGCGATGAACGATCTGTTGTATGTCTGTGCGCCGGCGCCGTTGCAAATGGGTGTGGCGGCCGGCATTAACGAGCTGCCGGATTCCTTTTATCAGGAGATGACTCGGGAGTTTCAACGGAAGCGGGATCGTTTTTGCGAGGCTCTCTTGCGGGCGGGGCTCACCCCGTCTGTTCCCCAGGGCGCGTACTACGTGTTGGCGGATGCGAGCCGGCTCCCAGGGAACACCGGCAAGGCTCGCGCGATGGCGCTGCTGGAGATGGCTGGTGTCGCCGCCGTTCCGGGGGAAGCCTTCTTCTCGGGGCCGGAAGGCGCGCGGTTTGTGCGTTTCAGCTATGCAAAAACCGAGTCCGATTTCGACGAGGCGTGCCGGCGTTTAGCGATGCTCCAGCTATAAGGCGGAAAGGTTTTGATTTCCTCGAAGCGCTTGTCCCTCGCGCCTCTGCATGGTAGATAAGGAAAACATCGGGGAGTCTGTCCGTTTATGCGTCTTGTGCAATCTCGAGCGTGCGCGCTGATCGTGGCGATACTACTGCTGACAGCTTGCAGTGGTCCACAATCCTCACATCTTATGACGGGCTCGTCGCCTGCCGGATCGGTCACTCGTGATTCGGGCGATCGCCGCGTACTTGCCGGCGAGTGGGACTATGAAGAGCAGGCGGTGGTGCTGCTCACGCTGGATGAGTCAGGGAACGGGACATACGGATGGAAGAAGGGGCAGCTTCGAACTGTCGCTTTCAGCGGCTTGCATTGGGAGGGCACCTGGCTGCAGGAGGAGAACGATCGAGAGGGTAACTTTGTCGTGGAATTGAGTCCGGATCTTTCCGAAGGCGACGGCCGCTGGTGGTATACGCGCATCGGCAATGATCGAGCCCCGACGGCGAAAGGGGGGACCTTCCACCTCTCGCGGAAGACTTCCAGTTTAGCTGCCAGCGATACGCCGCCCGCTCCTTAATCTCTCGGGTTAATCGATTCAAACAGCGCCGAATAGTCCTCATCCCGGTGTCCCTCCCGGATGGCTTGCTCAAGGAGGGCGCGCACGCCTGCGAGGCCGGCCACGTTCAGTCCCTGATGCCGCGCCTCCTCGGCAAACAGGTTGACATCTTTGAGCAAATGGCTGGTTGGAAAGTTCGGCTTGTCGTACTGGCGCGCCAGCAGTCTGGGAAGCTTTTTCTCGAAGGCCGGCGCAAACAGGGCGCTTGATTTGAGAATGGCCATGAACTGGTCGACGGAAATGCCGGCCCGTTGAATGAGACTCAGGCTCAGGGCAAAGGCAGAGAGTTCAGCGGCAATCAAATGATTGAGTGCGAGTTTGAGGGCTGCGGCCTGCCCGACGGGGCCGATGAGGGATGGTGCCGGCGTTAAGGACGAGAACACCGGCTCCCAGCGACGGAGCTGGTCAGCTGTGCCCCCGCCCATAATGATCAACGTGCCGGCCTTGGCTTCGGCGAGGCTACCCAGCACAGGCGCTTCGAAATAATCTCCTCCGCCATCGGACACCGAACGTTGGAACACACGGCTTTCCTCGGAGCTGATGGTGCCCATTTGAATAATGGTTCGATCGCGGAGGTCAACCGGCGAGACGGGCGGGAACAGCACAGAACGAATTGCGGCGGCATCGGTCAAGAAGAGCAGCGTGCAGTCCGTGGATGCCGCCGCCTCAGCAGCTGTCGCGGCCACCGTGATGCCTTGCGCGCGGAGGGGTTCGGTCTTGGAAACCGTGCGATTGTAGACCGTGACGGCATGCCCCGATTCGTGCAGCCGCTCTGCGACGGCTCTTCCGAGTAAGCCAATCCCTACAATTGCTACGCGCATGAGGCCGTCGTCCTTCCTCTGTCAGTGGGCTGATCTCGGGAGTCGTCGTACCTGTGATGTGAGGTGATCGGGAAATCCTTGAACGGTTGCGATGAATCCCCCAAAACGGGGAAGCGGTTGATTATATCGGAGTAGCTGTCCCGCGCCATCGTGCGCAGATCCGCCGGCTTCTTCGAGCAGGAGCGTGCCGGCTGCCACATCCCACTCATTTTCCGGCTCGAAGGTGATGACGCCATGAATCGTCCCACGGGCCGCCAGCGCCAACGCCCAGGCGATGGAGCGCATCGGGCGACTCGTCATATGCGGCTCGATCGATTTGAAGCGTCCGACATGGAGTTCCCACGGACTGAGCGCGATCGTCGGCAGTTGGTCGGCTTCCGACCCGTGGCGTGGCGCCGGCGCGCCATTCAGACGGAGACCCTGGCCGCGGATCGCGGTATAGAGCTCGTTGGTCGACGGATTAAAGATCGCCGCCAGCACCGGCTGTGTGCCTTCGAGCAGCGCCACGGAGATGCAATATTCCGGTTCGTGCCGGATGAAGGCTTTGGTCCCGTCGATGGGATCGATGACCCAGACGCGTGGTTTGGTCAGCCGGGCCTCGGTATCGGGAGTTTCTTCAGACAGCCATCCATCGTATGGAAAGTGTCCGAGAAGACGATCCATGAGGATGTCATTGACGGCATGGTCGGCCGAGGTGACCGGAGAATCGTCCGGTTTGGTGTAGATCTGAAATCCCTCTGTGGCAAGCCGCAGGGCTTCGGCGCCGGCTTCGCGTATCGCGGTGGTGAGGACTTGATATTCCTGCTCCCAAGACATAGTGCAGAGTAGCAAGGTCGCGCCGAGATTGAAAGCCGGCTCTTTCGATCGCTTGACCTCCCGAGAGAATCTGCGTACAAGCAGGGCATCTATGAAACTCGTCCAAAAGCGCTCGAAGAAAACCGGGTTGCCGCCTGGGACGCTGGTCCACATCGGTGAGAAAAAAGCCGACACGGTGACCATGACGGTCTTCGATTATGCCGGCGCGCGTTGTGATGAGCGGACCGTGACCGACCCGGAAGAGTTACAGCCGCCCGCCGATGAGTCCGTTATCTGGGTGGATATCGGCGGGGTCCACAAGCTTGACCTGCTGGAAGTCTTCGGAAAACAGTTCTCACTCCATCCCCTGCTGCTTGAAGACATTGCCAACACCGATCAACGTCCGAAGCTTGATGACTACGAGTCCTACCTGTTTCTGGTCATGAAGGTTCTGTCGGTCACGGAGAAGCAGGATCTGCTGGTCGAGCAGGTGAGTTTCGTCCTCGGGCGGAACTTCGTCCTATCGTTTCAGGAGAATGGCACCGACGTCTTTAAGCCGGTTCGGGAGCGGTTGCGCGGCGGCAAGGGGCGTCTGCGGCAGAGTGGTGCTGATTATCTGCTGTATGCGCTGGTAGACGCGATCGTGGACCAATACTTTCTGGTCCTCGAATCTCTGGGCGAGAAGATCGAGCTCCTACAAGAGAAGGTCGTGGCCGATCCGAAGCCGGATACGCTCAGGGAAGTCCATGGGCTCAAGCGCCAGCTGCTGTTCCTCCGTCGGGCGGTGTGGCCACTTCGTGAAGCCACGAACAGCTTCTCCCGTTCCGATTGTCCCTTCCTGCATGAACCGACCAAAGTTTTCTTCAGGGATGTGTACGATCACGTCGTGCAGATCGTCGATACCATCGAAACGCTACGCGAAATGGTGTCGGCCAGCCTCGATATTTACTTGTCCAGCGTCAGCTACCGCCTCAATGCGGTGATGCGAGTCTTGACGGTCATCACGACGATTTTCATGCCGTTGAGCTTTATCGCGAGCATTTACGGCATGAACTTCGAACACATGCCGGAGCTGAAATCGGAGTGGGGTTACCCGGCGGTGTTGGGAGCGATGGGGCTGATTGCTGTGGGGATGCTCACGGCCTTTAGGCACCGGCGCTGGCTCTAGCAGTGCTGCTTCCGTCTATTCCTGGATCTCCACCCGATCCACAAAGTAGTCGGTTTCTCCGAAGCAGGTCGTGGGGAGGTAGCGGTATTCCTTATAGTGGAGGATCACGCGCTTGCCTATAACCTTTGACAGATCGTCGGCCACGCGCTTATCCCACACGCTAAACCCCCACAACACCGGGGCAACACCGGGCACGGTGGTCATGGCCAGCTCACCTTCGTAGGTCTTGCAGACCCATCCCTTTTGAGAAAATTTTTGAATATAGCCCGCTCGACTTCCCTCGGAGTAACTCAGGTTGAAGGCGATGAGGAGATAGGCTGCGCCTAGAAAGAGGAGTATGGTCAGCAGAAATCTGGGGCGGAAGAATTTCATGGGATAGGTCCTCAGTTCATGACGGAATATCAGTGAATAGCCATGGGGCTTCGGCTTTCCGTTTCTTTTCGTAGGCGGAAATGGCGGACTCGTGTTGCAGAGTCAGGCCGATCGAGTCGAGTCCCCGATACAAACAATCCTTGCGGAACGGATCAATCGTGAATGTGCAGATCTTGCCGCTTGGCGTGGTGACGGTTTGCTTGCCGAGATCCACAGTAAGCTGGTAGCCCGGCATCGCCAGCACTTCGTGCATCATCGCCAGGACCTCGTCGGCTGTGAGGACTACGGGCAGGATGCCGTTTTGAAAACAATTATTGTAGAAAATGTCGGCA
>Ga0315912_10003392_pt1 | contig 15873 bp, 16 predicted proteins | sample VfabasoilMG_FD_204469 | JGI IMG/M metagenome (GOLD analysis project Ga0315912, IMG submission 204469) | Garden soil microbial communities collected in Santa Monica, California, United States - V. faba soil | ecosystem: Environmental > Terrestrial > Soil > Garden | place: USA: California... | reverse complement strand
GGGTGGGGTTGCCCGGCCGCCACCCGCTCGCTCGACGCCAGCAGCATCTGCGGCACCATGATGGTGGTGGTGGCACGGCCCGCCGCCAGTGCGCTGAGCACGCGATCCGGATCAACACCGGTGCCGCCGTCCCATCCTGCTGCCGCGAGCGGCGGCAGCACGCAGGTTGCTCCGGCGAGTAGATTTGCGTAAAGGCCGCACACGTTTTCGAGCAGGGTCGCGAGCGGGAGCAGACTCACGTGCCGGTCGGCTGCGCCGAGCCGGCAGACTGCCGCGATTGAAGCCGCGACTCGCGCCAGCGCGTCGCCCGTGAGGCAAACGCCCTTGGGGGTGCCGGTGGTGCCGGAGGTGTAAGTGACCTTGGCGGTACGCGGCGGAAGCGGCACGGGGTCGCGATTCGTAAGTTGGAAGTGGGCAACCGCTGTGCCACCCAACCCGAGATCGGGCGCGCGGGTGGCGGCGATCCCCGCCTCGTCGAACCAGCGGGCGTAGTGGGCGGGCCGGTCTGTCAGCAGGCAGTCAACGCCGGCATCGAGCACCAGATGGCGGCGCTGGGTAGCCGAGAAGAACGCTGGAAGCGGCACGCACGTGAGTTCCCCGGCGAGGCTCGCCAGGTCGGCGATCGCCCATGCCGGGGAGTTGTCGATCGCGATGGCGACCCTGCGCGCGCCGTGGACGCGCAGCGTGTTCGCGGCAGCAGTGACCGCGCGCCAAGCTGCGCCATAGTCGAGTGCCGTTACGCCGTCCGACAGCGCCGGGCGCGGGGGCTGCGCGGCCGCATGACGGGCGAGGGCTGCGATTACCGGATGCATGAACGACCGAGGAGGGCGGCGTGGGCGGCGGCGACCTTCACCGCCGTGACCTGGGGGCTGCCGGCGTAATAGGTGCCCCAGCAGACCCGCTGAGCGGGCGCGAGACGAGCGGGATCGGCTGGCGCAAGCGCAAGCAACGGTATGCCGAGCCGCACGAAATTGTTGCGCAATTGCGGCACGGCGCTGAATACCACCCAATCGGCGGTGCTGCGGTGGTGCAGGTGATCCGTCAAGTGCGAGATGAGCTGACGTGCATAGCCGGCACGCGCTACCGTGAGATTGCCGACTTCAATGATCGACCCGCGTGCCACCCGGGTCCCGCAGCGTTCCGTCAGTAGCCGTTCGATCGGAACATCGAGGTAAACCTCCAGGAACAGCCGGTTCGCCTCTGCCCGATTGAGCCCGCATGCCGCGGCAAGCGCGCCGTCATGGTTAAGCGCCATGAGCGCGGGCAGGGTGACGTCGATGCGCGCTCCGTAGGCCTTCTCGAAGCCATCGCGTATAAAACGCACGACGGCGTGGTGCTGGTGATGCGCTACCGCCGCGAATTCCCAGCTCGGGCGCGGGAAGCTGACGGCGTGATCCAACGAGCTGGCGACGTCCGGCGAGTTCTCGCGGGTGTTGGGCAGGGCGGGCATGTCCATGGGTGTGGGTCGCGAGCTATGGCTGTGCAGCGCAAGATAGCCCACCCCGCGTCAAGGACTTGTCGCGGTTTCGTGAAGAAAATGTGAAGTTCGCGGGCGCGCGCCCCGCGGTCAGGCGAGCGCGAGGGTAAAGGTTGACCCGGAACCAACGGCGCTGGCGACCTCGATGTGCCAGCCATTTTGCGCGCAGACCTGCTGCACGATTGCGAGTCCGAGCCCCATGCCGTGCGATTCTTCGCTCGCGCGATAGTAGCGCTCGAACAGCCGTGGCAGGTGTTCCGGTGCGATGCCGGCGCCGGAATCGGTCACCGTGAGTCGTGGCGCGCGGTAGGCGACGCGGATGGTTCCGTGTTCGGTGTGCCGCAGGGCATTCCCAAGCAGGTTCACCAGCACAAGATGCAGCGCCCGCGGATCGAGCCGGAGCACGGCGCCGGCGGCGACGTCGATCTCGAGTTGCAGGCCCTTGCGCGCAAACTCCGCGCGGCAGGATGCGGCGGCGTCGGCGACGCACGTTGCCAGGACGACGGGCTGCACGGCGCCGGGATCCTGCTCCCGGGCGAGAAACAGGAGCGCCTGGATTTGTCCAGCCATGCGGTCCGCGGCCGCCGCTATCATGTCGATGCGCGCGCGCGTCCGGGCGTTCAGATCCGGTTCCGCCGCGAGCAGTTCGCAACTGGTCTGGATGCCGGTGAGCGGCGTCCTCAGTTCATGGCTGGCATTGGCGGTGAACTCCTGTTCGCGCCGCAGCATGCGGGCGATGCGCGCCTGATAGTCGTCCAGTGCCCGGGCGAGTCCCGCGATTTCGCGCTCCTGGTCGGGGCGGGCGAGCGTCTCATGCGGAACGTCCGGGGCGAGCCGTGCGACGCGCTGCGAGAGCTCCGTCAGCTGGCGCGTCAGCACGCCGGCGAGCCAGTAGCCGAGCACGAACGCGGCGATGAACAGCGTGCCGAGCGCAAGCAGCAGGAGTTGCTGGAACTGCTGCTCGCGGATTTCGTGCGGCCCGGAGTCGTAGACGGCGATATATCGGATTCCCGTCGCCTCGCGCACCGCGACGTGCCGCTCGTCGGTGCCGCGGCCCACCTCGTGATTGCCCACGGGCAGCGCCCGCATGAGCTCCGGCACCTGCGCCGCATCGCCTGGAGTGCGCAGAATGTAATACTGCAGATTGGGGCCGGCGGTGGGCATGTAGCCCGGGTCCGCACGGTGGCGCTGCATCAGGTAATCGACTTCCTCGGAGACGATCTGGTTGACCAGCTCCTCCTCGAGCTCCTCGGAGGCAGTGTAAAGCGTCAGCCCTAGCGCGCTCACCACGGCGATACAGGTGATCGCGAACGCGACCGCGATGCGCAGGCGCAGCCCGTGTTTCATGGGCTCATGCGGTTGCGTCGCCGCGGCCTGAATTCAATCGGTAGCCGATGGCGTGGACCGTTTCGACCGGATCGTAGCCGCCCGCCGCCCGCAGCGCCCGCCGCAGCACGTGCATGTGGCTGCGCAACGTGTCGCTCGTTTCCTGCGCCTCGCCCCACACCGCGTCCTCCAGCTCCGCGCGCGACACCACTTTTCCGGCGTGGATCATCAGCAACTCCAGCAGCTGGAAGCACTTGCGCGGCACCTTCACTTCCATGCCGGCGAATCGGATCATGGGTGTCGCTGGATCGAGCGCCAGGTCTCCCACCCGCAGCGTGCGGGTCGTGGTGCGGCCGCTGCGGCGCTTGTGCAGGGCGTTCAAGCGCGCTTCGACCTCCTTCAGCGCGAAGGGCTTGACCAGGTAGTCGTCCGCGCCCTGCTCGAAACCCGCGAGCTTGTCCTCGAGCGTGTCGCGGGCCGTCAGCATGAGCACGGGCGTGTCGATGCGCGCCTCGCCGCGCAACTTGCGGCAAAGCGTGGCGCCATCCATGCCCGGCAATCCGAGGTCCAGCACGATGGCGTCGAAGCCGTGGCTTACCGCGAGGTGCAGGCCGGTGATTCCGTCCGCTGCGGCATCCACGGCGTGGCCGCGCGCCGCCAGAAAATCATAGAGGTTGGCGGCGATCGTGGAATCGTCTTCGATGATGAGGATCCGCACGGTTCGAGGTGCGGCGGCGCTTCAGGCGCTGATCGGCTGCCAGCGGCCCTCGATCAGGCCCTGCATGGGCTGGAACCGGATCTTGTAGGCCATCTTGCGGCTTTGCGCGATCCAGTATCCAAGGTAGAGATAGGGCAGATCGAGCCGGCGGCACAGTTCGAGCTGCCACAGGATGTTGTAGGTACCGTAACTCGCCCGCTTCGTTTCGGGATCGAAGAAGGTATAGACCGACGACAGGCCATCCTGCAGATGATCGACGATGCTTACCATGCGCAGCACACCCTGGTCGCGAAACTCGACCAGGCGGGATTCGACGTTGCTCTGGAGCAGGAAGTGGCGGTACTGCTCGCGGCTGTCCTGGTCCATGCCGCCGCCGGAATGGCGCCGCGCCTGATAGCGCAGGTACAGTTGGTAGTGCTCGGTGTTGTACTTCAACTCCTGGACGTGCGCCGCCAGGCCCTGCTGCTGCCTCCATGCCCGGCGCTGCGCGCGGTCCGGCCTGAACTCTTCCGCGAGCACCCGCACCGGCACGCACGCCCGGCAATGGTCGCAATACGGGCGGTAGGTGAACGCCCCGCTGCGGCGAAAACCCGCCCGCACCAGTTCGCTGTAGACCGGGGTGTCGATGAGGTGGCTCGGGGTCGCGACCTGGGAGCGCGCCATGCGCTCGGGCAGGTAGCTGCAGGGATACGGCGCCGTCGCGTAGAACTGCAGGACCGACAGCGGAAACTCAGTCAAATAGGTCATCGTCGAAGCGCCATTGTCCGACCGTTGCAACCGGTGCGGCACATTCTACCAATTCCGCAAGCCGTGCCATGAAGCGCTCCCTGGGGATCTCGCGCGCGCCGAATGCGGCGAGATGGGAGGTCGCCATCTGGCAGTCGATCATGCCGAAGCCCCAGCGCTCGATCTGCCGCGTGAGGTGAGCGAGCGCGATCTTCGAAGCGTCGGTGACGCGGGTGAACATCGACTCGCCGAAGAACATGCGGCCCAGCGCGACACCGTAGAGGCCGCCGGCGAGTTCACCGTCGATCCAGGTTTCCACCGAATGCGCGATGCCGCGGCGGTTGAGCGCGCCGTAGGCGGCGATCATGTCCCCGGTGATCCAGGTGCCGTCCTGGCCGGCGCGCGGCCGGGCGCATCCGCGCATCACCGCTTCGAACGCCGAGTCGGCGCGCACTTCGTAATCGCGCCTGCGCAACCGCTTGCGCAGAGAGCGCGCGAGCCGCACTTCGCGCGGCATCAGCACCATGCGCGGATCCGGGCTCCACCACAGAATGGGCTGGCCCGCGCTATACCACGGGAAGATGCCGCGCCGGTAGGCGGCGATCAGGCGCTCGACCGAGAGATCCGCTCCGGCCGCGAGCAGGCCGTTGGGTTCCGCCAGCGCACGCGCCGGTGGCGGAAAGGGGTCTCCTGCATCCAGCCATGGAATCACGGCCGGTATCGCACCCGCGTGGCGTGCGGGCGGTGATCCGCGTATCCGCGCAGGCCGTGGTTCAGCATGAGCGCGAGGGTGAACACCACCAACGCGCCGCCCTGGTGCGCCGCGCCGAGCCCGACCGGCACGGCGAGCAGCAGCGTGCCGATCCCAAGGCCGGCCTGCACCGCCACCGCGATCAGCAGCAGATTGCAGATCGCGTGCAAGCGTGGCGGCAGGGCGGCCGCGCGCGCCCGAATCCACAGCCACGGCACGAACAACGCCAGCATCCAGGCGATCAGGCGGTGATTGAACTGCACGGTCGCCATGTTGTAGAAGAAATTGCGGTACCACGGTTCGATCGCGAACAGTTCCGGCGGCACGATGTGGCCGTTCATCAACGGAAAGGTGTTGTAGGCGAGTCCGGCGCGGATGCCGGCCACGAATCCGCCCGATATCACCATCAGCGAGACCAGCCCCGTCAGCACCCAGGCCATCCGCCGCACGCGCGCGAGTTGCGAGCTTTCCGGGTCGAGGCGTTGTGGAGGAAGTAGAGTCAGCGCGGTCCATAGCATTGCCGCGTAGATCAGGAAGGCCAGCGCGAGGTGAGCGGTCAAGCGGAAATGGCTGACGCGCGGATGGTCGATCAGGCCGCTTTTCACCATGTACCAGCCCAGCGCACCCTGCAGCGCACCCAGCAGGAAGATGCCGGCGAGCTTCCACGCCAGGGCGCGATCGATCTTCCGGCGCAGCAGAAAGTAGAGAAACGGAACGAAAAACGCGATGCCGATCAGCCGTCCCAGCAGGCGATGGAAGTATTCGAGCCAGAAGATGCCTTTGAACCCATCCAGCGTCATGCCCAGGTTGACCTGCTGGTACTCGGGTGTCTGCCGGTACTTCTCGAAGAGCGCGTTCCAGTCGCTATCGGTCAGCGGCGGCAGCGTACCCACCAGCGGCTGCCATTCGACGATGGACAGCCCGGAATGGGTGAGGCGGGTGACCCCGCCGAGCACCACCATCACGAACACCAGCGCGCAACAGGCAAGGAGCCAGCGCGCGACGACGGTTCGCTGCGGATCGGAACTCAACGGCTGCGCGGTAAGGCTCATCCTGGGAGGCGGGGTACGCTCGTGTACGACCTTGATTTTACGTCGGCGTGGGAACGATGCGCTGACTTGTCGGACGCAGGGCATTCCCAGACCAGCCGCGGGGCCGTAGTACAATCATGATATGCGGCGCCCGATTTCCGGCAGGGGCCGCGATCGACGATTAGCGAAGGAGTCATAGGATGAACCCGAAATACGCTTACGGTTTCGCGCTGGCCGCTGCCGCCGCTCTCACTGTCCCCGCCGCGCGGGCTGACGAGGCGCTGGCGAAAAAGCACAACTGCACCGCCTGCCACCAAATCGACAAGAAGCTGGTGGGACCGTCTTACAAGGAAGTTGCCAACAAGTACCGGGGCCAGAAGGATATGGCGGCCAAGCTCGCCGATAAGGTCAAGAAGGGCGGGCAGGGCGTCTGGGGACCCGTGCCTATGCCACCCAACGCGGCGGTCCCGGACGCGGACATCAAGACCCTGGTTGCCTGGATCCTTGCGTTGAAGTAGGCGTGGTATCGCCGCGCACGCGAACGAATGCATCCATCCGCCTGGCTGTCGCATGAGCGAAGCGCGGGGAGCGATCGTGGATGCCGGGCGCTACGGCCGCGCGATCGAGCGCTTCGACGCCATGAACGCGGCCGATCCCAATCTTGAAGCCGTCGGGTCGTCTCGCGAGCCGAAAGAACTGCTGTACGCCCGTCGCATGACCGAGATGCTGGACCGCTTTGCGCCGGGGGCGTCTGAAGCGGTGCGGCTCGCGGTTCGCTGCCAGCACATCCGGCGCTGGGAAATCCCGCGCGCGAGTTACCCTCGCACGCCGGACGGCTACAAGGCCTGGCGCACGCGGCTGATGGATCACCATGCGGGTATAGCCGCCGCGGTGATGCGCGATTGCGGCTATAGCGAGACGATGATCGCCAGCGTTTCGGCATTGCTGCGCAAGGAGCGGCTCAAGCGTAATCCCGACGCCCAGCTTCTGGAAGACATCGTCGGGTTGGTGTTTCTGGAACACTACCTGGCCGAATTCGTGTCCGGGCATCCGGCATACGACGAAGCCAAGCTGACCGATATCCTCCAGAAGACTTTCAGAAAGATGTCGGAAGCGGGCGTCCAGGCGGTGTCCGCGCTGGTGAAATTGCCGAGCGAACTCGCAGCCGTAGCGGCAAAGGCAGCCAGCGCCTCCGCGTCGGGTTAGCCACGCTCGTTTGATCAGGGCGTCGGCACTGCTCCGGTCAGGAAATACTTCATCAGTTCCGCCACGCTGCGTATCGAATTCCCGAACGGCAGGCTCTCCGAGCCGCGGAAGAACAATCCCTTCTTCACGTCGCCTTTCAGGGCGAACGCGAGGCGGGTATCGATGCAGAACTGACCGATGCTCGCAATGCCGTCGCGCAACCCGCATACCGTGAGGCAATTCAGATTCGGCACGCAGCGCCGGGCATCGGCCTTGGCGTGCGACTGCAGCGCTTTTTCGCGCCCCAGGTAGTGCCTGAGCCACGGTGTCAGTACCGCCCGTGCCGGCAGGCCGGCTACGCTCATGAAGGTCACGATATCCTCGGGTGTTGCTGCCGCGAGTACCTGCTTGAAATTGGCGTGGGCGTCGCCTTCAATGGTGACCGCGAACGGCGTGCCGACCTGCACCGCAGAGGCGCCGCGCGCGATGAGTGCCTTCACTTTCTCGTGCGTGTTGATGCCGCCGGCCGGGATCAGCGGAATGGCGCCCTCCGCGATGCCGAGTTCCCGGAACAGTCTGAAGATGTCCGCCAGCACCTGCTCGAAGTCGAAGCGCGGGTCGGTGATCTCCTCCGGCCGCGTGGCGCCAAGATGCCCGCCGGCGTAGCGGGGGTGTTCGATCACGATCGCGTCCGGCAGGCGGTTCTTGCGCAGCCATTTCTTGACCACGATGGCGACGCCGCGCACGTCCGAGAGGATCGGAATAAGGGCCACCTGCGGAAACGCCTTCGTCATGTCGGGAAGGTCGAGCGGGAGCCCCGCGCCCATCACGATCACGTGCGCGCCGCTCTCGCAGGACTGGCGCACGTACTGGGCGTGCGCGGCGACCGCCTTCATCACGTTTACCGCGATCGCGCCGCGGCCCTGCGCGATATCGAGCGCCTGGCGAATCTCGCGATCGAGCGCGATCAGGTTGAGCCCGTCCAGCGTGTCCCGGTCGCTGCAGTCGCGCGCGCGCTCGAGCAGGTCCGCGTGGTGGTGGCGCAGGTCCACGCTCGAAATGGTGCCGAGCGCACCCAGATTCGCGACCGCTCCCGCCAGCCGGTGCGCGGAAATGCCGACCCCCATGCCGCCTTGAACTACAGGCAGCAATGCATGGCCCATGAGTTGCCACCGCGGCAGATCGGAGGCGAACGCCGCGACAGCCGGGCTGAAGGTGATCTCGGGATTCACGGTAACGGGAGCATTATCGGCAGCGGGGCATCGCAACCGCTTTGACGAAGATCAAGGAATGCCGGCACGGCCGTGCCCGCAGGGCCGTTCGAGTCAGTGGCGTGCCGTGCCGTGCTATGAACTGGTGGACTGCCCGCAACGCGGCAGGAAAAAGCGGACCGCAGCCCGCTTTATTCCAAACAAACAGGGTGTTACTACTGTGACAGCACGTACTGGGCGGCGGCCTTCAGTTCGGCATCCGAGCCCACGGCTTTGGGATGAGCCTTGTCTCCGACCTTGCCGTCCTTGAGGGCCTTCACGATATTGCCCTCGGCGTCCTTGTTGCCCTTGTATTTCGCGGCGACATCCTTGAACGCGGGCCCCACCTTCTTCTTGTCCACTTCGTGGCAACCGAGGCAGCCCTTGGCCTTGACGACTTCCGCGCCCGATTGGGCGTATGCGAGACCCGCGGCCAATACGCCTGCCGACGCTACGACCAGCAACAATGCTTTCACGAGTGGCTCCTTTCTCACGGTTGACGACGCAAATTATAAACGCATCCAGCCGTTCCAGCGTGTACCGCCTCCTCGTTTATCGACCGGAATGATCACGTTTCGCCCGAAGGTCCCGCTTCCATGCGGACGTAGCGTTCGGTGAGTTCGGCGAGCTCGCGGTAGAACGAACTCCGTGCGCCCGCCTTGACGGCAGCCGTGAACGGACCGATCCAGGCGCTCAGGTGTTCTTGGAGGAAGCGTTTTCGCAGATCGGCTGTTGCCTCAGCCGCCCAGGCATCTCCGATTCGATGCGCCTGATTCTCATTAAACGTGAGTAGGTAGAGGAACTCCAGCTCGGCCGCGATGTGATCCGGGAGCTCGCGGAAGGTCTCGTCGATCTCGAATCCGCCCTCGTTGTACAGTCCGATCACCGCCATCGTCGAGGCCTGCATCAGGGCGTTCGCGCGGTCCAGCCAGACTGAGCCGTAGGGTTTGGCGATGGCATTGACCGGTCCCAGAAAAAGACGCGCGTAATCGACCAGAAGCCCGTCGATGCCTTCAGCGGCGAATGCCGTGCCGAGCCGGCGCGCGCCCGTCGCGAGGGCCGGTTGTATCCGGGTCGCCGCATCGAGCATGGCATCGAAGACCCTCTCCTCCGCGAACTCCGCCCCGGGCTGGTAGTAGCACGCCGCCAGGAAGCGGCAGAAGTCCGCGCGAGCGGCTCCCATCTCGTAATCGTGATCCGGCATCTGCACTCCCGCGGGAAGTGGGGCGCGGTCAACCTGCCCCAAGTGCAGGTATGCGTTGGGAAACTCAGGCCCGGGCACTGTACTTGCGTATGTAATGCACGTTGGGCCTGGTGCCTTTTTCCTCCTGGAGACGGAATGATTTCTCCGCCTTCAGCAGCCGCGCGATCTCGGAGTCCGGATTGTCCTGGTCACCGAAGATCCGCGCTTTAGACGGGCAGACCTCGACGCACGCCGGCTGCAGGCCGTTGCTGACGCGGTGATAGCAGAATGTGCATTTCTCGACGATGCCGGACTTGCGGATCGGCTGCACATCGCCTGCTGCAAAGCGGTTGAGCGCTGGCGTGGCCGCGCCGGCCGCCTTCGCCATTTCCGCTCCGGAGGCCGTGCAGCCCGGAATCATCTCCGTCCTGTCGGCCCACTGGGGCTGCGTCTCCCCGCCGTGGGCGTTGTAGCTGATGACGCTGTAGGCGTCGCCGTTGAGACTCGCCTCGCCCAACTCGACGTTGCTGTACGGGCAGGCCTGCTGACACATCCGGCAGCCGACGCAGCGTTCGTTGTCGTGCATCGTGATGCCCTCGGGCGTCTTGAACATCGCTTTCGGCGTGACCGGGCAGGCCGCGACGCAGGGCGCGTCCGTGCAGTGGTTGCACAGCACCGGCATCACCACGTGCACCACGTTGGGGAAGGTGCCCTCGGTTTTCATGACGAAGTCGGCCCAGTTGAAACTCTGACCATCGGCGCGGTTACGGGTGTTGTTCTCGGCCTTGCAGGCGAAGGCGCAGGCGCCGCAGCCTACGCAGCGTTGCAGGTCGATGACCATTCCTAACCTGGACATTTGTTCTCTCCTTCAGCTCTGGGTCCGGGGGTTCAGGCTTTCGCCACGTTGACGCCGACGAAACCGCCGTTGCGCGCCGTGGCGCCGCTCAGGCGGTCGTAGTCGTCGACCAGGATGTCGTTGTTGTTGCCGCCGCGCGGGAGCGCCTGCGCGTAATCGCGCGCCGCGACGCGCCCGTAGGCCCAGTGTCCCTGGCCATAGCACTTCGTCACGGTCCCCGGCCGCACGCCCTCCCACAGTTTGAGCTTGACGACAATTGAGCCCGCTACCGAAGAGACCTTGACCCTGTCGCCGGTCTTGAGGCCGAGATTCGCGCCGTCGGCCGGATTCATCTTCAGCACGTCATCCCACGATACATCGCCCGGATCGACCTTCTTGAACTCCTGGTACCACGGCAGGTTCTGTGAACGGCCCTCGCGATTCAGGCGCGACTTGTAATCGATGAAAGTGAACGGATACTCGCTCAGGCTGCCGTGGCGTTTCACCGGCTCGTAGTGCGGCACGAACGCCAGGTCGCCGCGCGCGACGTAGCCGGAAACGGTGAGGATGTCGTCCACTGTGGTCTCGTAACGCTTGGCGTGCGCGAGGAGGCCCTTCTTCGCGGTTTCGCTGTAGAACTCGAATTTCCTGGTCGCGGTGGCGAACTTGCCGCCCCATCCGCGCCTGAAGCTGTACTTCGGGCCGCTGTACATGCCCGTCCTGCGGAATTCCGCCCAGCCCTCCACCTTGTCGCCTTTCAGCGGTTCCTTGGGCATCCACAGCGGCGCGCTGGCGATCTTGGCCGCAATCTCGGTGAACTCCGTCTCGTTGGCGGGCGTCCTGCCGGTTTCCGGATCCTTGAACGCTTTCGAGTAATAGTCGAACAGGTTCGCGAAGCCCTTCGCCTTCAGCTTCTCGGCGAGCAGCCATACCACTTCGGTCTCTTCCTGTTTCACGTCCCACAGGCGTTTGCCGGCCGGCTGCTGGATCGAGGCATAACCGTAGGTGTTGCCCATGTTGGTGATGATCGAGAACCCCTCGCTCGAGTTATGTGTCGACGGCAGCACGATGTCGGCAAACTGGGTCATTTCCGAAGCGTTGGTGACCATGTGCACGAAGAACGGCACGGCGGCGAGCGCCCGGTCCCAGCGCGACGGGTCCGTGCACGAAAAGTTGAAGTTGCTCCACGATGAGATGAGCACCTTGACCGCGCCGGGGTCCTTGAGCATGCCGTTGGCGACATTGTTGGTGACGACGCCGCTGCCCGGCTGGGCGTTCATCATCGCCGGCATGTCCTTCGCGCCGCGGCCGTCGATCTTCCGGTGCTTGCCCGCACTCTTCGCGACATCGTCGAGGTAGGCGTCCATGCCCGGGAAGCGGCCGATCGGGACGCTTGAACTTTGCAGCGTCCCGCCTTCGACGTCGATCGAACCAAGCAGGCCGTTCAGCGCGTGCACCGCCATCGCCGCGTATGTTCCCCGCGGATTCATCGCGACTCCCGGACCCATCCACACCGCCACTTTCGGGGCCGCTTTACCCATCGCGCGTGCGGCGCGGATGATCTGCGCGGCCGGGATCAGCGTTTCTCTTGCCGCCCATGCCGGCGTGCGTTCCTTCAACTCCAGATTCCACCACTTGACGAGGCCGTGCGTCTCTTTCTCGACGAACGCAGCCTCGTCGACCGTCTCGCCCGCGACGAACAGGTTGTTGCCGTCCTTGAAGTCGCCGACGAATTCCCTGCTCCACAGGCCTTCCGTGAGCAGCACGTGCGCGATCGCGCCGGCGAGCGCGCCGTCGGTGCCCGGCTTGACGGGCAGCCACTCGTGGGCCTTGGCCGCCGCATTGGACAGGCGCGGATCGACCGCGATCACGGTGCCGCGGGCGAGGATCTCGCCGAAACGGCGTATGGTGTTGGGCACCATGCGGTTCGAGGCGAGGGGATCGGTGCCCCACGCGACGAGACAATTGGTGTTTTCGAGGTCGTAGTCGCGGTAGCCGAAGAAGCCCTGCGTCAGGCCCGGGCCCATCTTTTCGGCTTCGGCGCAGATGGCGCTATGGGAAAAGTAGTTGGTCGTTCCGAATATCCTCGGCAGCGTGCCGTACAGCAGTTCCGTCGACGTCGCCGAATAGCGGCCGCGGATGTAGGTCAGTTTGTGCGCCTCGCCGTTCCTGCGCAGCTCGATCATCTTGTCGGCGACCGTGTCGAGCGCCTCGTCCCACGTGATCGGCACGAACATCGGGTCGATGCCGCGCCCCTTCTGCGGGTTGGTGCGTTTCATCGGCACCTTGATCCGGTCGGGGTCGTAGGTCTGCTGCGGAATCAGGTGCCCGCGCGGGCAGACGTAGCCGTGGTTGGTCCTGGAACGTGGATTGCCCCGTACCCGGACCGCGCGCCCGTCCTGAACGAATATCTGAATCGCGCACCACTGCGTGCATCCCTGGCACGCGGTCGCGACCCATTGGCCCTTGCTGGGGCCCGCTGCCTTGGCCTTGCGCAACGCCATCGCGCTGGTCACCGGCTGCGCCAATGGCATTCCCGTCATCAGCAGGCCGCCCATCGCGGCCGATGCCCGGATGAAAGCCCGTCTCGTCAGTTTCATCTGCAGGTCTCCTTCGTCGCTCTGCCCCAGGAAAACCAAAGTCGTGTCGGATTGGCGCTCACCTAGAGCGTTCGATTCATTGCCTGTTCTTGGTGGGAATTATCGGATGCGTCAGTCGCGTCAAATCTGATCCACATCAAAAATGGATGAAATGGGCGCAGGTTTTCTGCTTTGGGAATGACCGTCGGCAGGGCGTTCCGGCTTAACCTGGATCAAATCGGAACCCTTGTTGGACCGGGAGAATGCAATGCCGAGGCGGTAGGCATGCACGGTTCCGCAATAGAGCAGGCACGCTCCCTGAGCACGGGCATGGGAACGCATCGCGCATTGCGTAATCCAACCGGGCGGGCGGGGGCACAAGCTTCATGTGCACACCGGCGCTCCGGTGGGATGTCGTAGCCCGACCCTCGCACGGCGGTTGTGGGCTACGGGATACATGCAGTACAGTTACACGCCTTCCCGTGTCGAGTTTATGGGTCAACCCACTGAATACACGCTGAAATCAATGGAAAACACGCGTACCGGCGATGCGCTTGCCGGCGACCGGAGCAATTGGTGGAAGTACGCGTCGCCACAGACGTTTTATCCGCTGGCGGGGACGCTTGCGCCCTGGTCCGGCGCGGCGGCGGCGGCCCTGATGCTGGCTGGACTGTACGTCGGGTTCTTCGTCGCCCCGACCGATCATCAGCAGGGCGAGTCGTACCGCATCATCTTCATCCACGTGCCTGCGGCCTGGATGTCGATGTTTCTCTACCTGGTGATGGCGTTCTGGGCGGGAGTCGGCCTCGCGTTCAATACGCGGCTTTCCGGCATGATGGCGAGCGCGATCGCGCCGACGGGCGCGTTGTTCACTTTTCTTGCGTTGTGGACCGGTTCGTTGTGGGGCAAGCCGACGTGGGGCACGTGGTGGGTGTGGGACGCGCGGCTCACTTCGGAGCTGATACTGCTGTTCCTCTATTTCGGGTTCATGGCGCTGCAGGCTGCGATCGACGATCCGCGCCGCGCCGACAAGGCCGGGGCGGTGCTGGCACTGGTGGGGGTAGTGAACATTCCGATCATCTACTTTTCGGTGCAGTGGTGGAATACGCTGCACCAGGGGGCATCCGTGAGTCTCACCAAGGCGCCGACCATGGCGGTTACGATGCTGACGGGCATGTTGCTGATGGCGTTCGCGTTCTGGATGTACAGCATTGCGGCGACGTTGCTGCGGGTGCGTTCCATCATCCTCGAGCGCGAGCGGCGCGCCGACTGGATCGGCCAATACGCGGGGCATTCCACATGAACTGGAACAGCGTCAATGAGTTTCTCGCGATGGGCGGCTACGCGCTCTACGTGTGGGGTTCCTACGGCATGACCGCGTTGCTGGTCGTGATCGAAATCATCGCGTTGCGGGCCAGGCGGCAGAGCGCGTTGGAGGCCCTGCGGCGCGTGCGTGGGGCGCCGGACGGGGGCATGCGATGAAACCGCGGCACAAACGGATAGCGATGATGACCGTCGGCGTCGCGGCGCTCGCGGTGTGCGCCGCGCTGGTATTGAGCGCCTTTCGCGAGAACCTCGTCTTCTTCTTCACGCCTTCGCAGGTGGCGGCGAACGAGGCGCCGCAGGGGCGGCTGTTTCGCATCGGGGGACTGGTTGAAACCGGCAGCGTCAGGCGCCAGCCGGACGGGGTGACGGTTCGGTTCGTCGTGACCGACACCGCCCGGAGCATCCCGGTGCTCTACAAGGGCGCGCTGCCGGATCTCTTCCGGGAAGGCAAAGGGGTCGTCACCCAGGGCCGACTCGGGCCCGACGGCGTGTTCCAGGCGACGGAGGTGCTGGCCAAGCACGACGAGAACTACATGCCGCCCGAAGCGGCTGAAGCGTTGAAGCAGGCGCATTCCAAGGGTCAGCAGGGAGCGCAGACCCTCGTCGTTCCCGCCGCAGGAGAGAAGCGATGATCGTACCCGAGTTGGGCCAGTTCGCCCTTGCGCTTGCGCTCGCGCTCGCGCTGGTGCAGGGCACGCTGCCGCTTGTCGGCGCAGCGCGCGGCGACCCGGCATGGATGAACGTCGGGCGCGCCGCGGCGCAGGGGCAGTTTGTCTTCGTCGTGATCGCCTTCGCCTGCCTCACGTATGCCTTCGTCACCAACGATTTTTCGGTGGCGTACGTCGCCAACCATTCGAACACCGCACTGCCGCTGGAGTATCGCGTCGCGGGCGTGTGGGGCGGACACGAAGGGTCGCTGCTATTGTGGGTGCTGATGCTCACGTTGTGGATGGTCGCGGTCGCCATCTTCAGCCGTCATCTGCCCGATGAGATGGTGGCGCGGGTGCTGGGCGTCATGGGCTTGGTGAGCGTAGGCTTCCTCGCCTTCATGCTGTTCACTTCGAATCCGTTTGATCGCCTGTTTCCGGTGCCCGCGGACGGGCGGGATCTCAATCCGCTGCTGCAGGATCCGGGCATGGTGATCCACCCGCCGATGCTCTACATGGGGTACGTCGGATTTTCCGTGGCGTTTGCCTTTGCCATCGCCGCGCTGCTGTCGGGCCGACTGGACGCCGCCTGGGCGCGTTGGTCGCGGCCGTGGACCACGGTGGCGTGGGCCTTTCTGACCCTCGGCATCGCGCTCGGCAGCTGGTGGGCGTACTACGAACTGGGGTGGGGCGGCTGGTGGTTCTGGGACCCGGTGGAGAACGCGTCGTTCATGCCGTGGCTGGTGGGCACCGCGCTCATCCATTCGCTCGCGGTCACGGAAAAGCGCGGCAGTTTCAGGAGCTGGACAGTGCTGCTCGCGATCATGGCGTTCTCGCTG
>Ga0315912_10003391_pt1 | contig 15884 bp, 16 predicted proteins | sample VfabasoilMG_FD_204469 | JGI IMG/M metagenome (GOLD analysis project Ga0315912, IMG submission 204469) | Garden soil microbial communities collected in Santa Monica, California, United States - V. faba soil | ecosystem: Environmental > Terrestrial > Soil > Garden | place: USA: California... | reverse complement strand
TTGTACTGCGAGATCAGGCCGCATACTGCGATGCGCGAAAACGGGTTCATCCGGCGCAGCACCGCATCGAGGATTTCGCCGCCGACGTTCTCGAAGTAGCAGTCGACGCCTTTCGGCGCGGCGGCCATGAGGTCATCGTTCAACCGGCCGGCCTTGTAGTCGACGCAGGCGTCGAAGCCGAGTTCCTGCGTCACGTAATCGCACTTCGCCTTGCCGCCTGCAATGCCGACCGCACGGCAACCCTTCAGTTTCGCGATCTGGCCGACCACGCTGCCGACCGCGCCGGAGGCCGCCGATACCACGACCGCCTCGCCCGCTTTCGGCTGGCAGATATCGAGCAGTCCGACCCATGCGGTCACGCCGGGCATGCCGAGTACGCCGAGAAAGGCCGACAACGGCGCGAGGCCCGCATCGACCTTGGTCAGGCCCTTGCCGTCCGAGCAGCCAAATTGCTGCCAGCCGAACTGCGCCAGCACGTAATCGCCTTTTACATATTTACTATTTCTTGATTCCAAAACCTGACCCACGGTGCCGCCGATCATGACCTCGCCGATCTCCTGCTTCGCGGCATAGGATTTCTGGTCGTTCATGCGGCCGCGCATGTAGGGATCGAGCGACAGCCAAAGGTTCTTCACCAGCACCTCGCCGTCCTTCGGCTGCGGCAGCGGCGCGCTTTCGATGCGGAAATTCGCCTCGGTCACCCAGCCCGCCGGCCGGCTGGCGAGCACCACTCGCCGGTTTTCCATCAGAGCGACGCGAAGCGCGCGAGGTGGTAGTCGGCGTCGCCGAACTGCGCGGCGAGGACGGTCAGGCGCCGGAAGGCATGGCTCACCTTGAGCTCTTCGCTCATGCCCATGCCGCCGTGCAGCTGCACCGCTTCCTGGCTGACGTGGCGCGCGCTGTCGGCGATCTTGATCTTGGCCATCGACACCGAGCGGGCGCGATCCAAAGGATCTTCGGAAGAGTCTATTTTCGAACAGGCAAGACAAGCCATGGACTTTGCCTGCTCGTAGGAAATGTACATTTCGACGATGCGGTGCTGCAGCGCCTGGAAGGTGCCGATCGGTACGCCGAACTGCTTGCGCGTCTTGAGGTACTCGAGCGTGGTATCGCAGGCGAACTTCATCGCGCCTACCGCCTCGGCGCACACCAGCGCGGCAGCAAAATCGACCGCTTCCTCGAGCGCCTCCCTGCCGCCACCCAGCGGCTCCGCCGGCGCGCCCGCCAACGCCAAGTCGCCGGCGAGCATGTTGTCGAGCGTACGAAAAGAACGCAACGCCACTTTCTTCGCATCGACGAGCAACAGGCTGCCTGCTTTCGTTACGACGACCTTGTCTGCAACGGGAAGGCCCAGTACGGCGCGGCCCGTATCGTCAAGCGCTACGGCGAGCTTCAGCCGGCCTTCCGCCACTGCCGGGAGGATGGCCTGCTTTTGCGCATCGCTGCCGCCGCGGGCGACGAGGCGCGCCGCCATCAGGGTGGGGAGATAGGGCTCGACCACCAGCGCCTCGCCGAAGGCCTCCATCACGCCCATCAGGTCGACGGTGCCGCCGCCGAAGCCGCCGTGCTCCGCGGGCAGCGGCAGGCCGGTGAGGCCCATCTCGGCGAAGGTCGCCCACACTTGCGGACTCCAGCCGTCGCCGGCAATGATCCTCTTCCGGTCTTCAAACTGATACTTGCTTTGCAAGAACCTTCTGACCGAATCGGCCAGCAGCTGCTGTTCTTCGTTGTAGTCGAAGTTCATAGGCCCAGCGTCATTTTCGCGATGATGTTGCGCTGAATCTCGTTCGAGCCCGCGTAGATCGTGGTCTTGCGCGTCGACAGGTACTTTTTCCGGATCGCCGAGGAAAACTCATCGTGCGCCGCCGGGTCCGCCGCCTGCATCATCAGCTCGGTGAGGCCCTGCTGGATCTCGGTGCCGCGGATCTTGAGCATCGAGACATCCGCGCCCGGCGGCTGGCCGGTGCGCCGCATGCGGTCGAGGAAGCGCAGGTTGGTGATCTCGAGCGCCTGCAACTCCACTTCGAGCCGTGTCAGCCGGTCGCGAAAGCGGAAGTCGCCCATTTTCGCCGCGGAGAATTCCTTCAGCTTCGCGAGCTGGCGCTTCGATTCGCCGATGCGGCCGGTATTCATGCGCTCGTGGCCGAGCAGGTACTTGGCGACCGTCCAGCCCTTGCCCTCGTCGTGCACCAGGTTCTCCACCGGGACTTTCACGTCGTCGAAGAACACCTCGTTCACCTCGTGGGCGCCGTCCATCAGGATCAGCGGCCGCACCGTGATGCCGGGCGTCTTCATGTCCATCAGCAGGAAGGAGATGCCCTCCTGGCGCTTTTCCCCGGACTGGTCGGTGCGCACCAGGCAGAAGATCCAGTCGGCGTAATGGGCGAGCGTGGTCCAGATTTTCTGGCCATTCACCACATAGTGATCGCCGTTCCTCACCGCTTTCGTCTTCAGCGACGCGAGGTCGCTCCCTGATCCCGGCTCGGAATAACCCTGGCACCAGAAATCCTCGCCCTGGTAGATGCGCGGCAGGAAGCGCTGCTTCTGCGCGTCGCTGCCGAAGCGCAGCAGCACCGGCGCGCACATGGAAAGGCCGAACGGGATCAGCGGCGGGCTGCCGGCGTAGCCGAGTTCCTCTTCAAACAGGTAGCGCTGCACGACGTTCCAACCGGTACCGCCCCACTCCTTCGGCCAGGCCGGCGCCACCCAGCCTTTCTTCGCGAGAATCTTGTGCCAGCGCAGCAGGTCGTCCTTCGAGAGGTGCTCGTAGTCTGCGACCTTCTTGCTCAATTCCACAGGAAGATTCTCTTCCAGCCAGGACCGGACTTCGTCCCGGAATGCGAGCTCTTCGGAGGAGTAGTTGAGATCCATTACAGAATGGTAACGCCACCATCAGCAACTATGCACTGCCCGGTGATGAACGCCGCCGCGTCGGAAGCCAGGAATACCGCGACCCCGCCGATGTCGCGGGGTTCCCCCAGGCGACGTAGGGGTGTTGCGTCGATGCGCTCGGCCGCCCGCTTTTCGTCCTCCCAAAGCGCGCGGGCGAATTCGGTCTTCACCAGGCCCGGTGCGATGGCGTTGACGCGGACGTTCTTCGGCCCCCACTCGGCGGCGAGATTGCGTACCAGGTGGTGGCCGGCGGCCTTGGAGACGCCGTAAGCGCCGATCACGGTATTGGCCAGCAGTCCCCCGATGGAGCCCACGACGATCAGGCTTCCCCCCGTTTTCATCTGCGGCAGCGTCATCGCGGCCAGCCAAAGGACGCTTTTCACGTTGCTGGCGAAGATCTTGTCGAAGGCCTCGTCCGATATGCCGGTCAACGGGCCGTAGTAAGGGTTGGACGCGGCATTCGCCACAACGATGTCGATGCGACCCCACTTGGCGAGGGTCGCGTCCACCAGGGCCTGCAGTTCCTCCTTGCGCGAGACGTTGCAGGCCTTGGCAAGCACTTCAAGGTTCTTCTTCTCGAATTCCGCCCTTACCTGCTCGCAGGATTCGGCCTTGCGGCTGCAGATCGCCACCTTCGCGCCGGCGCGCCCGAGTTCCTCGGCGATGGACTTGCCAATGCCGCGCGTCGCGCCGGTCACCAGCGCCACCCGGCCGGACAGATCGAACATGGGGTTCATGGTTCCACTATGTCAAATGCCATATGACTAAGTTAACATCCGGTTGCGTTTCAATAAACCGAGGAGAGGCTTTCATGGGTGTAATCGATCCCGCGGCACCGCTTTCCCAGCCGCCCGCCACGTTCAGCTACGAGCACGAAGGCGACCGCCAGTTTGCCACGACGCTGGCGCGCGGCCTCGAGGTGCTGCGCTGCTTTACACCGCTCGAGCCGCTTCTCGGCAACAAGGAAATTTCCGTGCGTACCGGGCTGCCCAAGCCGACGGTTTCGCGCCTGACCTACACGCTCACCAAGCTGGGCTACCTGCGGCACAACATGCGCCTGGGCAAGTACCAGCTCGGCTCCGCGGTGCTGTCGATCGGCTATCCGCTGCTCGCCTCGATGAACGTGCGCCAGGTGGCGCGGCCGCTGATGAAGGAACTCGCCGACTACTGCAACGGCTCGGTATCGATGGGGGTACGCGACCGGCTCAACATGGTCTATGTCGAGTCCTGCCGCAGCGGCAACGGCCTCACCACCCTTCCGGACATCGGGACTTCGGTTCCCATTTCCCATTCGGTGATCGGGCGCGCCTTCCTCGCCGCCTGCAATCCGCCCGAGCGCGAGTCAGTGCTCAACCAGATGAAGGTCAAGGAGCCCGAATCGCACCGCAAGTACCGGGCGCCGATCGACAAGGCGCTGGAAGACATCCGCTCGCGCGGCTTCTGCATCAGCACCGGCGAGCTGCGCCGCGAGGTGTTCGCGGTCGGCGCGCCGATGCGGCGCACCGTGGACGGCGAGATCGTCTCGTTCAACTGCATCGTGCCGGCCTTCATGGTGAAGAAAGGGCAGCTCGAGGACGACCTCGGCCCGCGCCTGGTCGCCATGGTGCGCAACACCGAGGCGTCACTGGGCCTTCACTGAGCGCCTAGCGAGGTGCGCAGGATTTCGTGGATCCTGCGCACCCCGTCGGTCAGGGCCGCGGGCCCCGGCTGCAGGATCTCGGCCGATTTGATTTCGAAGATCATGTCTTCTTGAACGGCCGGAATCGCGTTCCATCCGGCACGCGCGGCCACCTTTTCCGGCCGGAACTTCTTCCCGCACCACGACCCCAGGATGACGTCCGGCCGTTTTTCGATCACTGCCGCGGAGGAAACGATCCTGCCGGTTGCCGCGTGCGAGCGTGATTGCTCGGGAAATACATCTTCGCCGCCTGCGATGCCCACCAACTCGCTGACCCAGCGGATGCCGCTGATCATCGGTTCGTCCCACTCCTCGAAATAGACCCTCGGCTTTTTCGAAAAAGATTCACCGGCCTTACGAATTTTCGAAAGACCCCGGTCAATTTCTTCTATGAGCTGATTCCCCTTGTCCGTCGCTCCCACCAGCGATGCCAGCGCGAGGATCATCGACAGAATCTCCTCGACCGAGCGCTGGTTGAAGATCATCACGTTCAGGCCCGCCTTCACCAGGTCCTTCGAGATGTCGGCCTGCAGGTCGGAGAAGCCCAGCACCAGGTCGGGCTTGAGCGCGAGGATCTTTTCGGTCTTCGCCGACAGGAAGGCCGACACCCGCGGCTTCTCCCGCCGGGCGCGCGGCGGGCGCACGGTGTAGCCGGAGATACCGACGATGCGCCGCTCCTCGCCCAGCAGGTACAGCGTCTCGGTCGTCTCCTCGGTGAGGCAGACGATGCGCTCGGGGTAGCGTGCAGGCATTGGGTATTATCGAACCATGGGACCGCTGAGCGGCGTCAAAGTGCTGGAGTTCGAAGCGATCGGTCCGGCGCCGTTCGCCGGAATGCTGCTCGCCGACATGGGCGCCGACGTGCTGGTGGTTGACCGGCCGGATGCCACCGACCTCGGCCTGAAGCGCTCGCGCGCCTCCGACGTGATGATGCGCGGCAAGCGATCGGTCACGCTCGACTTGAAGTTGAACAAGGAACCCGCCCTTGAACTGATCGGTCGTGCTGACGCGTTGATCGAAGGCTTGCGCCCCGGCGTCATGGAGCGGCTCGGCCTCGGGCCCGAACTCGCCCTGGCGCGCAATCCCCGCCTGGTCTACGGCCGCATGACCGGCTGGGGCCAGAACGGGCCGCTCGCGCCGCGCGCCGGCCACGACATCAACTACATCGCCCTGGCGGGCGTGCTGAATGCCTTCGGCCGCAAGGGCGAGGCACCGGTGCCGCCGCTCAACCTGGTGGGCGATTTCGGCGGCGGCGGCATGCTGCTCGGCTTCGGCGTGGTGTGCGCGCTGCTCGAGGCGCGCGCCTCGGGGCGCGGCCAGGTCGTCGATGCGGCGATGGTCGAGGGCGCCTCGCTCCTGGCGGCCATGTTTTCGGGGTTCCTCGCCACCGACGCCTGGTCCGAAGAGCGCGGCGTGAACATCCTCGATACCGGCGCCCCCTGGTACAACGTCTACGAGACCAAGGACGGCAAGCACATCTCGATCGGTTCCATCGAGGGCCGCTTCTACGAGGAGCTGTTCTCCCGCCTGAAACTGCCGCCGATGCCGCAGTACGACCGCGCCGGCTGGCCCGCCATGAAGGAACGCTTTTCCAGGACCTTCAAGTCGAGAACCCGCGATGAATGGTGCGCCGAGTTCGAGGGCTCGGATGCCTGCTTCGCGCCAGTACTGAGCTTTTCAGAATCCAGAAAACATCAACATAATCGGGAGCGAGGGAGTTTTGTCGCGATCGGCGGCATCGAGCAGCCCGCTCCCGCACCGCGCTTCTCGCGCACCCCGGGTGCGGTGGGACGCCCACCCCCCGAGCGCGGGGAAGGCGGCGCGCAGGCGCTGCGGGATTGGGGTTTCAGTTCAAGGGACATAGAAGGCCTAGAATTGCGCGGCCTCGGAACCAAGGAGTAACGCGATGCTCGGACGCCTGATGCCCCGCGAGGGCAAGTTCTTCGATCTATTCAACGCCCATGCCGACCGCATCGTTGAGGGCAGCCGCGAGCTCGCCGCGATGATCGGCAGCTTCAGCGAGCTCGACGCGCACGCCCAGCGCATCGACGCGGCGGAGCGCGCCGCCGACAAGATCACCCACGAGACCATCACGCTGCTGCACAAGACCTTCATCACGCCGTTCGACCGCGAACAGATCCACCAGCTGATCACCACCATGGACGACATCCTGGACCTGATCCAGGACGTGGCCGAGTCGGTCGCGCTCTACGACCTGAAGAGCGTGACCCCCGAGGCCAAGCAGCTCGCCGAGATCTGCCTGACCTGCTGCGACCGGGTGAAGGTCACCGTGGGCCTGCTCACCAACGTCAAGAGCCCCGAGGCGATCCTCAAGTGCTGCGAGGAGATCGACCGGCTGGAATCCGACGCCGACCGCGTGCTGCGCTCGGCGGTGTCGAAACTGTTCCGCGAGGAAAGCGACCTCAAGCAGGTGATGAAAATGCGGGTGATCTACGATCTCCTCGAGACCATCACCGACCGATGCGAGGACGTGGCGAACGTCGTCGAAGGCATCGTCCTCGAGAATTCCTGATGGACGGCGCGGGCGCGCAGTTCGGCCTCGGGGTGCTCATCGCCCTGATCCTGGTGGCGCTCGCTTTCGACTTCATGAACGGCTTCCACGACGCGGCGAATTCCATCGCCACCGTGGTGTCGACGCGGGTGCTCAAGCCCTACCAGGCGGTGGCGATGGCCGCGTTCTTCAATTTCGTCGCGGTGTTCGTGTTCCATCTGAGCGTCGCCACCACGGTCGGCAAAGGCATCGTCGACCAGGGCATCGTCGACCAGTACGTGGTGTTCGGCGCGCTGATCGGCGCCATCGCCTGGAACATCATCACCTGGTACTACGGCATTCCGTCGTCCTCGTCGCACGCGCTGATCGGCGGCATCGTCGGCGCGGGCGTCGCCAAGGCGGGCACCTGGGCGCTGATTCCGGCCGGGATCATCAAGACGGTGGCCTTCATCTTCATCTCGCCGTTCATCGGCTTCCTGCTGGGCTCGATCCTGATGCTGGCGATCTCCTGGATCTTCATGCGCTCGACGCCCAGCCGGGTGGACCGCCTGTTCCGGCGGCTGCAACTGGTTTCGTCGTCGCTCTACAGCCTGGGGCATGGCGGCAACGATGCCCAGAAGACCATCGGCATCATCTGGATGCTGCTGATCGCCTCGGGCATGCTCGGCAGCGGAGACACCGTGCCGACGTGGGTCGTCATCGTCTGCTACGTGGCGATCGGCCTGGGCACGCTGTTCGGCGGCTGGCGCATCGTCAAGACCATGGGGCAGCGCATCACCAAGATCCGGCCGGTCGGCGGATTCTGCGCCGAACTGTCCGGATCGGTGGCGCTGTTCCTCGCCACCGCCTTCGGCATTCCGGTGTCCACGACCCACACCATCACCGGCTCGATCGTCGGCGTCGGCACGGCGCAGAACGTTTCGGCGGTGCGCTGGGGCGTCGCGGGCGACCTGCTGTGGGCCTGGATCCTCACCATTCCCTGCTCGGCCTTCATCGCCGGACTGGCGTGGTGGGCTGCGCGCCTGGCGTTCGCCTAGCGCCGGTTCTCCTGTTCCTGCAGTTCGCGCCACAGGATCTTGCCGGTGGCGGTTTTCGGCAGCGCGTCGACGAATTCCACGATGCGCGGCACCTTGAAGGCGGCCATTTTTTCCCGCGCCCAGTCCACGATTTCCCGCGGTTCCACCTTTTTCAGGAATTCGACTTTCAACACCACCAGCGCCTTGACCGTCTCCCCGCGATACGCATCGCGTGCGCCAATGACGCAGGCTTCCTGGATCGCCGGGTGCGCGTAGAGCATGGCCTCGACCTCGGCAGGCCAGACCTTGAACCCCGAGCAATTGATCATGCGCTTCAGGCGGTCGGTGATGAAGAAATAGCCTTCCTCGTCGTAGTAGCCGAGGTCGCCGGTACGGAAGAAGCGCTTGCCGTCGTGCTCGACGAAGGCCTGCGCACTCGCCTCCGGCTGCTTCCAGTACCCCTGGAACACCTGGGGACCGTGAACGATGATTTCCCCGACCTCATTGGGGGGCAAATCATGGAAATCGTGAAAATCAACCACCCTCGCATCCGTGTTGTAGAAGGGGATGCCGCCGCATTGGCGCTTGGGGCGCTGCGGCGGATTGATGTGCGTCGGCGCCATGGTCTCCGACAAGCCATAGCCCTCGACATAGGGCAGGCCGATGACCTCCTCGAGCTTGCGCGCCATGGCTTCCGGCATCGAGGCCCCGCCGCCGCCGAGCACCTTCAGCGAGGACAGGTCGTAATCTTTCAGCGCCGGATTGGACAGGAAATCCACCAGCATGGTGGTGATCGCGGACCAGTTCGTTACCCGCGCACGCGCGATCTGCAACCCCGCGCAGTCGCGGTCCCAGCGCGACAGGATCACGAGCGTCGCGCCGGAATGGATCGGCGCGTTCATCCCCGCCTGCATGCCGGTGACGTGGAACATCGGCAGCGCCGAGAGCACCACGCTGCGCACCTGTGCACCGCGCCAGTTCAAGTAGGGCACGGTCGTCGCCTGCAGGTTTGCGTGCGTATGCATGCAGCCCTTCGGCTTTCCCGTGGTTCCCGAGGTATAGGGCATGACCGCGAGGTCGCCGGGCGCAGCCAGGGAGGTGCCGGGCGCGAGGCCTGCTTCCAGCGCCTTTTTCCAGGACGCGTCCGTCGCGGGCGCACGCACGAAATCCGGCACCGGTAGATCCGTGCCGGCAACGAGATAGTCCGAATACGCCGCTACCAGCACCTGCTCCAGCCCCTCGACCGGCTGGAGATACTGCAGCACGTCCTGTCCGGCGATCGCGACCTTGGCATCCGAATCCGACACGTAGTGGCGCAGCTCTTCGGTGCGGTTCATCGGGTTTACCGGCACTACCACGGCGTCGGCCCGCAGGATGGCGTAGAACGCGATCACGAACTGGGGGCTGTTCTGGACGTACAGCAGGACGCGATCACCCTTCGCCACGCCCCAGCGCTTCTGCAGGAACCCGGCGAGCGCGTCCACCTGCCGCTTGAATTCGCGATAGGAGATCCGGCTGCCGTAGTAGTCGATGGCCGAAAAATCCGGATCCCGCGCGGCGATCGCCTCCAGGTTGGCGTAGACCGTGGTCTTCGGCAGGTCCAGCGTCTTCGGCTGGCCCGGCGGCCAATGCGGGTAGTGCCGCGTGAACATCAGGCCAGGAAGCGCTTCACCGCTTTTTCGTTCCACGCCATTCCCAGGCCGGGGCGCTCGGGAGTCACTACGCAGCCGTCTTTCAGCCGCGCAGGTTCCTGCAGGATCGGGCTCGCCCAGTCGACGTACTCCAGCCAATGGCAGGTGGGCGTGACGGCCAGCAGGTGGCAGCTCGCCTCGGGGAAGAGATGGCTCGACATCTCCATGCCGGCACCTTGCGCCAGCGCCGCGGCGCGCATCCAGCCGGTGACGCCGCCGATGCGTTGCGCGTCCGGCATGACGAAATCGCAGGCGCCTGCCGCCAGCGCCTGCGCCATCTGCTCCGGTCCCATGAAGTTCTCGCCAAGCTGCACCGGGGTATGAAGTTGATTTTTTATTTCACTACAACCAAGAAAATCATCTGCGCGGATCGGTTCCTCTATCCAGGCGACGCCGCCCTCCTCGTCGATCATGCGGCCGCGCCGGATCGCCTCGGCGACGCTCAATCCCTGGTTGAAATCCACCATCAAGCTGACGCCGGGCCCGACGGCCTTTTTCACCACGCGCAATGCCTCGATGTCCTGGCGTGCCTCGGGACGTCCAAGCCGCAATTTCACTGCCGAGAAGCCTTCCTTCACGAGGGAAATCGCCTCCCGGGAAAGATCCTTGATTGGAAGTATGCCGAGCCCATTCGAGTTGTACGCGCGAATCGGCCGCGGCGTCCCGCCGAGCATGCGGGCAAGCGGCAGCCCGCGCGCCTGCCCGAGCACATCCCACGCCGCCATGTCGATGCCCGACATCGCGAACAACACCATGTTGTGCACGCCCAGCAGCGCGTATCTGGCGCGCAGCTTCTTCTCGAGATCATGAGGCGCCACTTCATCGCCCTTGATCATCTCGCCCATCGCTTCCACCAGTTTCGCGATCGGCGCGAGATGCGGCTTTCCCATGGCAAACAGGTAGGCGCGGCCGACGACGCCGGCGTTCGTCTGCAAGTCGAGCAGCAGCAACGGCGCCACGGTGACCGCGGCGATGCTGGTGGCGACCGGCCGCTTCATCGGTGCGGCGACCGCGCGGATCCGGATGCCGCGGATCGTCAGCGCTTTCATTTCCCCTGGAAGCGCGGCTTGCGCTTCTCCATGAACGCCTTCCTGCCCTCCTCGTAGTCGCTGCTCTTCGCGCAGCGCGCGATCGCGGCGGCCATCTTTTTCCGGTCGGGCGTGCCCGATGCCTTCACGAATTCTTCGATGATGGTTTTCGAATTGGCGATGGAAAGCGGTGCATTTTCCTGCAGGGTATTTGCTACCCCGGAAACGAAGGCTTCCAATTCACCGTCAGGTAGAACCTGGTGTACCAGCCCCATGGCCAGAGCCTCCGCAGCCGTATATCGTCTGCCCAAAAACATGATCTCTCTCGCGCGCGCGTGGCCCGCGGTCTCGAGCAGCCGCTTGTGCCCCTCGATGTTGTAGGCGAGGCCGAGGCGGGCCGCGGGAATGCCGAACTGGCCGGATTCCCCGCTGTAGCGCAGGTCGCAGGCGAGCGCGATTTCCAATCCGCCGCCCAGGCAGAAGCCGTGGATCATGGCGAGCGAGGGCTTGCGCGAGTCCTGGATCGAGTGCAGCACCCGGTCGAGCAGGTCGTCGTATTCCGCCACGGCGCTGCGCTTCGAGCGGTTCTTTTCGAATTCCGAGATGTCGGCCCCGGCGGCAAAGGCCTCGGTGCCGCTGCCGCGAAACGCGACGCAGCGCACGGCGGGGTCGGCGTCGAATTGCTGCATCGCTTCCGGAATGCCGCGCCACATGGCGTCATTGATGGCATTGCGCTTCGCCGGCTGGTTGAAAATGATCCAGCCCGCCGCGCCGCGCTTTTCCACGATGAGCGTTGGCATAATGTGAACCCTAATTAGCGTTGAAACGAGCCTAAGCCTATATGGAGATGAACCTCAAAGGGAAGCGCGTGCTGGTGACCGGCGGCTCGAAGGGCATCGGCCGCGCCTGCGCGGACGCCTTTGCCGCCGAGGGATGCGAAGTCCTGGTCGCGTCGCGCACGCCGCCTCCGGCGCCGAATGCCAGGGCGGTTGACCTGTCGAAACGCGGCGCCGCGGAGGAACTGGCCGATTGGGCCGGCGACCTCGACATCCTGGTGAACAACGCCGGCGCGATCCCGGGCGGCGACCTGCTCAAGGTGGAAGAGGAGACCTGGCGCAAGGCCTGGGACCTGAAACTGTTCGGCTACATCAACCTCACGCGCCAGGTCTACGGCCGGATGAAAAAGAAGAAGCGCGGCGTGATCGTCAACATCATCGGCTCGGCGGGAGAGAAGCTCGACGCGGCCTACATCGCCGGCAGTACCGCCAACGCCGGCCTGATGGCGTTCACCCGGGCGCTGGGCGGCGCCTCGCATGCCGACGGCATTCGCGTGGCGGGGATCAATCCCGGCCCGATCGCCACCGACCGGCTCCTGACGCTCTACCGGCAGCGCGCCGAATCGCTGCTCGGGGACGCCTCGCGCTACCAGGAGTTGTTCGCCGAGATGTCGTTCGGCCGTCCGGGCAAGGTCGAGGAGATCGCCGCGGCGGTGGTTTTCCTTGCTTCCGAGCGCTCCTCGTACACCAGCGGTTGCATCCTCACCATCGACGGCGGCCACTCCGCGCGCTCCGGCCGGTGAAGGCCGTCCTGTGCAAGCAGTACGGCCCCCCGGACTCCCTGGTCGTCGAGAACCTGCCCTCGCCCAAGCCCGGCGCCGGTGAGGTGGTAGTCGCCGTGAAAGCGGCGAGCGTCAATTTTCCCGATGTCCTGATCATCCAGAACAAATACCAGTTCAAGCCGCCCTTGCCGTTCTCGCCCGGCAGCGAGTTCGCCGGCGTAGTGAAGGAGCTCGGCGCAGGGGTCTCCGGGTTCAAGGCGGGCGACAAGGTCATCGCCTTTACCACCTACGGTGCATTTGCCGAAGAGGTCAAGACAGAAGCGTCGCGCTTGCTGCCGCTGCCCGAAGGCATGAATTTCGAAAGCGGCGCGGCGTTCCTGCTGACCTATGCCACGTCGGACCATGCCCTGCGCGACCGTGGCGCGCTGCGCGCCGGCGAGACGCTGCTGGTCCTCGGTGCCGCCGGCGGCGTCGGGCTTGCGGCCATCGAGATCGGCAAGGCGCTCGGCGCCCGCGTCATTGCGTGCGCCTCGCGCGAAGACAAGCTCGAAGTGTGCCGCGAGCACGGCGCGGACGCCACGATCAACTACGCGACGGAGGACCTGCGCGAGCGCATCAAGTCCCTCACCGACGGCCGCGGCGCCGACGTGGTCTACGACCCGGTCGGCGGCCCCTACAGCGAACTCGCGTTCCGCTCCATCGCGTGGCGCGGCCGCCTGCTGGTGGTGGGCTTCGCCGCCGGCGACATTCCGAAGCTGCCGCTCAACCTCGCCCTGCTCAAGGGCGCGTCGGTGGTCGGCGTGTTCTGGGGCGACTTCGCCCGGCGCGAGCCGAAGCTTTTCGCCGACAGCGTGCGCCAGCTCGGCAGCTGGTACCGCCAGGGCAAGCTGCGCCCGCACGTGTCGCAGTCCTTCCCGCTCGAGAAGGCGGCCGAAGCGCTGAAGCTCATGGCCGCCCGGCAGGTCAAGGGAAAAATCGTCCTTACGGTGGGCTAGCGTCTCCCGGCCCCAGCGGCCGTTGCATCACGACGCTGTCGACCCAGCGGCCGAACTTGAATCCCACGGACCGCAGCATGCCGGCTCGGAGAAAACCCTGGCGGGCATGCAGCCGGATCGAGGCAGCGTTGGCGCTGTCGCCGATGATGGCGACGAGCTGCCGGTAGCCGAGCGCCTCGCAGCGGACGATCAGCTCGCGCAGGAGCGCCGAGCCGACGCCCTTGCCGTGCGCGTCCTGCCGCACGTAGATTGAATCCTCGAGCGTGTAGCGGTAGCCGGAACGGGCATGGTAGTGCGAGCAATAGCCATAACCAGCCACCGCACCCGCCAGCTCCGCCACCAGCCACGGCAAGCCGCGGCTGACGCGTTCGTCATGGCGGCGGCGCAGCTCGTCGAGCGCCGGCGGCACCTCCTCGAAGGAAGCGAGCCCGTGCAGCACGTAGTGGGCGTAGATGCCCTGGATCGCTGGAAAATCCTCTGGCGATGCCGGGCGCAACCGCAACGGCTCAGCGGGAATAGTCCGGCTCCTCGCGGTCGAGCAGGCGCATGAGGGCGTTGAAATGGGCCGCAGCGTACTTGGCGGCGTCGTTGCGCATCATGTCGCAGGCCGCCCGCACCACCTCGGGGCGGACGGCGCGGAATTTTCCTCCCATCGAGCGGGCCAGTACCTGCAGGCGGCAGGCGCGCTCCAGGTAATAGAGCGCGTCGAACGCTTCGGCCACCGACGCGCCGACCACGATGATGCCGTGGTTGGCGAGGAACATCACGCGCTTCGTGCCAAGGGCGCGCGCCAGGCGGTCGCCTTCCGCGTCGTCCACGACCAGGCCGTTGTAGGTGTCGTCATAGGCGATATCGTCGTGAAAACGCAGCGCATTCTGCTCGACCATTTCCAGCCGGCCGCCCTCCAGCAGGGTCAGCGCGGTCGAGTACGGCATGTGCGTATGGAGGACGCAGGTCGCGCGCGGATGGGCCAGGTGGATCCGCGAATGAATGTAGAAAGCGGTCTTCTCGAACTCCCCCTCGCCTTCGAGCACGCGGCCCTTGGCGTCGAGCACCAGCAGGTTCGAGGCGGTGACTTCGCTCCAGTGCAGGCCAAAGCGATTGAGCAGGAAGCGCTTTCCGCCGGGCAGCATGGCGCTGAAATGGTTGCAGACCCCCTCGTGGAGGTCCATGCGCACGGCGAGCCGGAAGGCGGCGGCGAGATCTACCCGCATTGGGTCCATCGAACCGATTATAGTGTCGGCTGCATGACCTTCCTGCGGCTCCTCGACCAGCTGATCGTCCCCTTCCTCCTGATTTTCCTGTTCATCGGCAGCGTCGGCGGCATCGTGCTCGGCTGCGCCCTGTTGCTGCACGCGGCGCCGGCGCTGCGCTTCATCCAGTCGATGAACCGCTGGGTTTCGTCCCGGAAGGCCACCAAGGGCGTCGAAATCCAGCGCCAGGGATTCGGGCGTTCGAAGCTCCTCGGCGCCTTCCTGGTCGCGGGCGGCGGGCTGGCCTGCTATTTCCTGGTCTACCGGCTGCAGATTCCACGCTCTGCCCTGTCGCTCGCAGATCCCCGGTTTGTCACCGCGGTCTCGATCGACGCGGCGAGATGGTTTCTCGCCATCGGCTGCATCTTGTCCGTCGCGGTGGGGATCCTGGTGCTGTTCCTGCCTCGCGTACTCGATGGCCTGGAAGCCGCCGTCAATCGCTGGGTCTCGACGCGCAATGTGCTGCCGCAGGGCGGCGACGACATGAGAACGCCGCTCGATCGCCTGGTGGCAGCCTACCCGCGTCCCGCGGGCCTCGCCATCGCGGTGTCGTCGCTGGCGGTCGCGGTCGCGATCGGCCTGCTGGCGGCTGCGCGCTGGCTGCGCTAGGAACCGCACCCCCTACAGCCAGCGTTGCATCGGGTAACCGGGGCCGAACAGCCGCTGCGCCGCGGCGAGGGCAATCTGGCGGCCCCACTTGAACTCCTTGTAGAGCAGCAGGAAGCGCCACAGGTCGCGCACCACCAGGCGCCGCTCGCGCCAGGACAACTGCATCAACGCCGCTGGAAAGTCGGCTTCATGCGGCCTGCCAAACGCAATTTTCAGCGGATTCCACTGGTCGGTGGTGCGGCGCACCTCGGAGGCGACCATGCGGCGATAGACCTCCTGCACCGGCCTGCCGCGCAGGCGCGCCTCGACCACCGCTTCTCCCGAGAGCGCCCCCGAATGCAGGGTGCAACTCATGCCCTCGCCGATCATGTTGAGGAAACCCGACGCCTGGCCGGTAATCAGCACGTTGCCCTTGCCGAAAACGTAGCGGTTGATGAGCGACGGCCCGAAATTCTCGGCGCAGCCTTCGTGGCGGCTGTGCTCGGCGAGCTTCACGCCGTGCTTCTCGTCGAGGTAGCGCACCACGTTGCGGTGCCGCGCATCGAAGTTGTCGCCGCGCTTGAAGCCGACCCCGACGATCTGCTGGCCGTCGCGCGCGTGGCTCCAGGTGTAGTGGCCGAGCTCCGGGTGGAACCAGAAATGGAAGTAGGCA
>Ga0315912_10003390_pt1 | contig 15888 bp, 14 predicted proteins | sample VfabasoilMG_FD_204469 | JGI IMG/M metagenome (GOLD analysis project Ga0315912, IMG submission 204469) | Garden soil microbial communities collected in Santa Monica, California, United States - V. faba soil | ecosystem: Environmental > Terrestrial > Soil > Garden | place: USA: California... | reverse complement strand
AAGAGCCGGTGGGGCGGCTGGTACGTGACGGGACAGCACGGCAGCCAGGTCCATCTCGGCAACATGATCATCAAGACGCTGTACGACTTCGACAAGCTCGAGGAGCTGCGCGTCGGTAATCGGGACACACTCGACGGCTTGGTCGACACGAAGCCGTACCTCACGAACAAGAGCGACATCGTCGCGCTGCTCGTGCTGCAGCATCAGGCCGACGTGCAGAACTTGATCACGCGCGTCAGCTACGATGCGCGCACGGCTGCCGACAAGCGCGAAGACCCGCTCGAATCGACCGTCGAGCGCCTGCTCCACATGATGCTGTTCGTCGACGCCGTCGAGTACACGGAGCCGATCTCGGGCGATCCGCAATTCGCGGAGCAATTCGCGAGCCGTGCCGTGCGTGACTCGCAGGGCCGGTCGCTGCGCGATTTCGATTTGACGCGGCGTTTGTTCCGCTATCCGCTGAGCTATCTAATCTACTCACCGGCGTTCGACGCGTTGCCGAGCGACGCACGCAGCATGTTCTACGAGCGGTTGAACGCAGTACTCACCGGCGCCGACACGAGCGAAAGTTTTCGCCATTTGAGCGCTGCCGATCGCGCCGCAATTCTCGACATTCTCCGCGACACTAAACCCGAAGCCCTGGCCGGCGTAGCCAACTGAAGCGTTGCGTTGCGCGGCCGCCCGGGCCGGCAACCACGCTACTTCTATGAGCGTAGATTCCACGCTAGCTCCGTCCCGGTTCGCTCTGCTGAGCGCCTTCGCGATCGTCTACGTTGTCTGGGGCTCGACGTTTCTCGCGATCCGGTTCGCCATCGAGACGCTGCCGCCGTTTCTCATGGCGAGCGCGCGCTTCCTCGTTGCCGGCTCGCTGCTGTACGCGTGGTCGCGTCTCGTCAACGGCGCCGGGGCGCCGACCTCGGCGCACTGGCGCGCAACCGCCGGCGTCGGCGTGCTGCTCTTGCTCGGCGGGAATGGCCTGCTCGTGTGGTCCGAGCAGCGCATTCCGTCTGGTGTGGCGGCGCTGCTCGTCGGCACGGTGCCGTGCTTCATGGTGCTGATCGATTGGCTGCGGCCCGGCGGATCACGGCCGACCGGCCTCGTCGTCGCGGGTTTGCTGTTGGGCGTGCTCGGCCTCGCCTGGCTCGTTGGCCCGGACAGACTGCTCGGCGGGGGGCGTGCCGATCTCATCGGCACGGTCGTGGTGGTGGCCGGGTCGTTCTCTTGGGCGCTGGGCTCTGTCTACTCGCGCTACGCCGCGACGCCGGCGTCGCCGTTCCTGTCGACGGCCATGCAGATGCTCGGCGGAGGCGCAGCGCTGCTGCTGCTGAGCGTGTTGCTCGGCGAGCCGTGGGCGTTCGATGTGAGCGACGTGTCGCTACGTTCGGTGCTCGGAGTGCTGTATCTGATCGTGCTCGGTTCGATCGTCGCCTTCAGCGCCTACATCTGGCTGCTGCGCGCCAGCACGCCGACTCGCGTCAGCACGTACGCCTACGTGAATCCCGTCATCGCCGTGATCCTCGGCTGGGCGCTCGCCGGCGAAGCGCTGACCACCCGCATGATCGTCGCCGCTATCGTCATCGTCAGCGGCGTTGCGCTCATTACGCTCGCCCCGAAGCGAGCGTGACGGTATCCTTGCGCCCCTTATGAGCAAGCCGAAGACAGCGATTACGCCGACGCGCGACGAGAACTACTCGGAGTGGTACCAGCAAGTGATTGCCGGGGCCGATCTCGCCGAGACCTCGCCCGTGCGCGGCTGCATGATCATCCGCCCGTGGGGCTACACGCTCTGGGAAAACATGCAGCGCGCGCTCGACGACATGTTCAAGGCGACCGGGCATCAGAACGCGTACTTCCCCCTGTTCATCCCGCTGTCGTTCCTGCAAAAAGAGGCCGCGCACGTCGAAGGCTTCGCGAAGGAATGCGCCGTCGTCACGCACCATCGCCTCGAGGCCGGCCCCGACGGCAAGCTCGTGCCGACCGGCGAGCTCGAAGAGCCGCTCGTCGTTCGCCCGACGTCGGAGACCATCATCGGCGACGCGTTCGCGCGTTGGGTGCAGAGCTATCGCGACTTGCCGCTCTTGATCAATCAGTGGGCGAACGTCGTGCGCTGGGAAATGCGCACGCGCCTGTTTCTGCGAACCACCGAGTTCCTGTGGCAGGAAGGGCATACCGCGCACGCGACGCGTGAGGAGGCCATCGAAGAGACGATGCGCATGCTCGACGTTTACGCCGACTTCGCCGAGAGCTGGATGGCCGTGCCCGTCATCAAGGGCGAGAAGACGGCCGGCGAGCGATTCCCCGGCGCGGAGCGCACGTACAGCATCGAAGCCATGATGCAGGACCGCAAAGCGCTGCAAGCGGGCACGAGCCATTTCTTGGGGCAGAACTTCGCGCGCGCCAGCAACATCCAATTCTTGGGCGCCGACGGCACGCAGCAGCATGCGTGGACAACGAGCTGGGGTGTTTCCACGCGCCTCATCGGCGGCCTCATCATGGCGCATTCCGACGACGATGGCTTCGTGTTGCCGCCGCGGCTCGCGCCGCAGCACGTCGTCATCATTCCGATTTTCCGCAGCGACGACGAGAAGGCGCGCGTGCTCGAGTATTGCCGCAAGGTCGCGGCCGAGCTGCGCGCGCAGCGCTTCCAGGACGCGCCCGTGCGCGTGCTCGTCGACGAGCGCGACGAGCGCGGCGGCGAGAAGGTCTGGCAGTGGGTGCGCAAGGGTGTGCCGCTGCGCCTCGAGATCGGCCCGCGCGACCTCGAGAAGGACGCCGTGTTCGCCGGTCGTCGCGATCGCGCGCCGAAGGACAAGCAGGGCGTGCCGCGCGCCGAGTTCGTCGCGCAGGTCGGCGCGACGCTGCAATCGATTCAAGACGGCTTGCTCGCGCGCGCGAAGGCGTTCCGCAAGGAGCACACGCGGCGCATCGACAACCGCGACGAGTTCTACGCGTTCTTCACGACCGAGCGCGAGGAGGAGGGCAAGCCGACTCCGATTCACGGCGGCTTTGCCATGACGCATTTCAGCGGCGAGGTCGAGCTCGAGAAGAAGATCAAGGACGACCTGTCGGTCACGGTGCGCTGCATCCCGCTCGAGAAGAGCGAGCCCGGCACGTGCCCATTCACGGGCAAGCCGAGCGCGCAGCGCGTCGTCTGGGCCAAAGCGTACTGACGCCGCGAGCGTAGCGGCGCGCGAGTGGTTCGTGCGTCTCTACGACTATTTCTGACCGTCCGCGGCTCGCGTTTTCTGCTGCGCCGTACTAACGTCGGGCCGTGCCCTACCAGCTACTCGCCGACCTCGTTCTTGCGACGCACGTAGGGGTAGTCATGTTCGTCATCGGCGGCCTCGCCGCGATTCTCATTGGCAACCGCCGCGGATGGGCGTTCGTCAACGGTTGGTGGTTTCGTGCGGCGCACCTCGCGGCGATCGCGATCGTCGCTGCTCAGGCGTGGCTCGGCATCGCGTGCCCCCTGACGACGCTCGAGAGCTCACTGCGGGAGAAGGCGGGCGGCACCGGTTACGAGACGAGCTTCGTCGAATACTGGCTCACGCGAGTTTTGTACTATGACGCGCCCGCTTGGGTGTTCACCACCGCCTACACGCTGTTCGGCTTGGCCGTCGCCGCGGCGTGGTGGCGGTTTCCGCCACGACTACGCTCGAGGCCGCCGGCATGAACGAGAAAGCGAAGAAGAGCTGGAAGCGCACGCCCCCGCCGCCGAGCTGGATCGCGAAGCCGCTCGGCGCGCTCGTCGTCGCGGTCTATTGGCCCGTCACAAGGCTGTTTCCCAATTGGTGGCCGCGCTTCATCGGTCGCACGGTTACGAGATTCCTGAGCGAGTTTCCGAAGACTTTCGAGCCGGGTGAGCGCGACGTGCTCGTCTGCGCGTACTACAAGAGCGGCACGAACTGGACGATGCAGATTGCAGTGCAGATCGCGCACCGCGGCCGAGCCGAGTTCGAGCACATCCACGATCTCGTTCCTTGGCCCGATATGTCGCGTCGAGCAAACTACGCCGTGCCGCTCGACGCCGAGGAGCCGCAGCGTTCCGCGCCGACGGGCCTGCGGATCATCAAGACGCACCTCGCGCTCGACGATCTGCCGTACTCGCGCGCGGCCCGCTACATTTGCGTTGTGCGCGACCCGAAGGACGTCTTCGTGTCCAGCTATCATTTCACGCGCGCGATGGCGCTCGGCTCGTTGATGCCGAGTATCAGCGGCTGGCTCGACGCGTTTCTGTCGCCGGATGCGCCGATGGGCTCGTGGGCTCGACATCTCGCTAGCGGCTGGCGTCGCCGTGACAGCGGCAACGTGCTGTTCCTAACCTACGAGAGCATGCGTGCCGACTTGGGCGCGGCTGTCGATAAGATCGCGGCGTTCATGAACGTGAGGCTCGAGCCCGAGGAGCGAGCAGCGGTCATCGAACGCTCGTCGTTCGCGTACATGAAGAGGATCGGGCACAAGTTCGATGCGCCGGGCGCGCCGTGGGCCAATGGGAAAGGCTCGATGATGCGCCGTGGCGAGGCCGGTCGGTCAGCCGAGCTGCTCACGGCCGAGCAACAGCGGCACATCGACGACTATTGGCGCGCCGAGCTCGCGCGCATGGGGTGCGACTTTGCCTACGACGCTGCGTTCAGCGCAGCTTCGCCGCAATGATGAGGCGATAGCGCATCAGCGCCGTGCGGTAGAGGCGCTCGAGCGCCAGGCCCCCGCGGTAGGAGTCGAGCAGCTCGCGTAGGCCGGCGGACGGTGCCACGCGGCGCAACGCGCGGTTCAGCGTCTCTAGCGCCGCTATTCGCGACAGCGGGCGCGGCCGCAGCTCTTCCGTGAGATCGAGGTCGGTGACGATCGCGAGGCCGCGCAACGCCAGCATCGCTTTGATCTCGGCGGCGCCGGCGAGCGCAGGTACTCGCCAACCCGCTTGGAACAGTTCGAGGTCGCGCGTGCCGCGTGACGGCAGCTCCGGCATGTCGTCGACGATGGCGAGCGTCCCGCCGGGCGCGAGTCGCGCGGCGATAGCGCCGATGCTCGAGTCGGGATGCGGCGAATGCGCGAGCGACTCGATCGCGATCGCGAGGTCGAACGGGCCCTGCGGCGGAGAGTCGTAACTACGGACTTCGATAACGATGCGATCCGCGAATCCCGCCTTCGCTGCCGCCGCTCGGCCGACCGCCGCCTGGTGCTCGCTCAGCGTGAGGCCGGTGAAGCGCGCCGGCGATCGCCCCGCGAGATCGAGCATCGTTCCGCCGAGGCCGCAGCCGGCATCGAGCACATGGCCGGACGGCGGAGCGGGAAGAGCGCCGAGCAAGATGTCGTGTAAGCGCGTGACGGTCGCGCGGCCGCCCGCGCGCGGATCGGCGAGCGCCCGATGCACGGTGAGGTGCTCATGACCGCCGCCGTAGCCGAAACGGTGCGCCGATGCCGTCCACTGCGCGAGGCGGTCGTAATAACCGCCGAGCGCGGCGCGCGAGCCCGCGCTCGCGGCGTCGTCTAGCGGAACTTCCAACCGACCGTGATGCCGCCGTAGCCCGTGCGCGTCGGGCCCGGCTCGAAGTAACGATTCGCCGTCGCGTTGACGCGGACGTTCGCCGTGTAGCTCTCGTCGCTCAAGTTGGTGACGCCGAGGAATGGCGACAGCACCAGATTGTCGAGCTCGATGTCCCACCCCATGCGCATGTTCGCCACCGTGTAGGCGGGGACCTGGCTACCTTCGCGTACGGTCGGCGTCGCCGGATTATCGACTGTGTTCCCGCTGTCGCCGAACTGGTCGTCGACGTAGAGCGCGTCGGCCGCAATGAACCAGCCGCGCGGCGCGCGGTAAGAGAACTCCGCAAATACCAGATTCTCGGGTGTGGACGGAATCACGTTCCCGGCGCGGTCGAAGCCTGCGGGATTGGCGATCGTCCTCTCGATGAACTCGTCGAACTTGAAGTCCGAGTAGGTATAGCTGACGGTCGTGCGGATCCGATCCGTCGGGCTCGCGATCCACGAGAACTCGAGGCCGTCGCGGCTCGTTTGGCCGGCGTTGGTGAAGTAGAACCGGCCGGGCGAGGTCGGAATCTCGTTGCCGATGAGCTCGTCCTCGACGTCGATCGTGAAGAGAGAGACCTCGTAACGCTGCGAGTCGCCGATGCCGCCGCGGAGCCCTACCTCGTAGTTACTCGCTTCCTGCGGCACGAGGTCCTGGTTGAATCCGCCGCCGCCCCCCGGGAGGGAGAACTCCGTCGTCGTCGGGGTCTCGAACGCGCTCGAGTAGGTCGTGTAGAGATTCAGTTTGTCCGTGAGCTGGAAGGTCAGGCCGACCATCGGGCTCGTGTTCGTGAACTTCTTCGAGCCCGAGTCGTCGCCGGTAGCATTGGTGAGCCAGTAGTCGGTGACTTCGAAATCGACTTCGTCATAGCGCACGCCGAACGAGAGTTGCACGCGCTTCGACACGCTGAGCTCGTTCTGCAGGAAGATGCCGGCGCTCTGCACGTGCTCTCGCTGGTCGAACCCGAGCGCCCCTTGCACGCCGTTCAAGTTGTCGTAGCGCCGGCGACGGTCGTCCTGGTTGTCGAAGTCGGCACCGGCTATGAAGCGGTTCGGTCGATCGAGCCAAAAGCCGTCATAGTTGTAGCTGACGCCGCCGCCGACGAAGTCGCGCTGCAGGTCGACGATGCCCTGGCTCTGCGTCGGCAGCAGGTTGCCGAAGTCGCGCCAAGCGTAGTAGTTCCGCGCCTTGATCGTGCCGTGCTCGCCGGCCGGCGTCGTGTAGACGAATCCGAGGCGCTGCTGGTCGAGCGATTCGCCGGCGTGGAATTGCACGTTCAGCGGTGCGGCCGAGCGCGGATCGACGGCCCCTGTGAGGTAGGCCGTCGTGAGGCCACCGGGATCGTCCGAGACGGGTTGATCGGTGTAGTTGACGACCGTGAGCAGGCTGCGGTCTTTGCCGAGGTCGACGTCGAACCGGCCTGTCAGCAGCTTGTTCTCGTACTTGCTCTGCGCGCGGTAACCGTCGAGCTTTTGGTCCGAGACGCTGACGAGATAGTTGAGGCGCTCGGTTTCGCCGCCGAACTTCAGCTGCGACTTCTCGAAGCCGTAGCCGCCTGCGGCGACGCGCAGCTCGACCTCCGGCACGTCGCGGCCGCCCTCGGACGTCAAGCTGATGACGCCGCCCGAAGCATTGCCGTAGAGCGCCGAGCTCGGGCCGCGAATGACTTCGATCTGGCTCGTGGCGCCGAGGTCGATGCCATCGACCGAGCCCAAGCCGTCGGGCAGCGTCTCGGGGATGCCGTCGACGAGCACCTTGACCCCGCGGATGCCGAACTGACCGCGCGCGCCGAACCCGCGGATCGAGAGGCGCAAGTCTTGCGCGAAGTTGTAACGGTTCTGCATGAACAGGCCGGGCACGCGAGTCAACGACTCGTCGAGGCCGAGCTGTTGACGCGCGTCTTGAATGTCGGCTTCGGTCACCACGCTGACCGCAGCTGGAGTTTTGTCGAGCGTGCGCTCGAGCAACGTTGCCGTGACGACGATTTCCTCGAGCGGCGTTTGCGTCGCCGCCGGCTCTTGAGCGAGCGCCGCGGTGCCGAGCACGAGGGTCGGGGCCGCGCAACAAACAAGGCTGTACTGACGGCGGGTTAGCGGCATGGGAAATCTCGTGGGTAATTCGAATTAGAGGGCTTGATTGGCCGGGTATCATGACCTAGCGGACCTAGGGCGGCAACGGAGCCTGGCCGGTACGGCGGGGACGTAGCGGCTACGCTACAGGCGTGAATTGGCGCGGGCTTCCGGGCACACTGGCGGCCCGCGTTCTGCAGCCCAAGACCGTCCGCATGTACCTTCCTTCAGCTACCGAGATGGTGGAGCTCGTCGAGGTCGTCTTCGTGAACCTCGTGCTCTCCGCCGACAACGCGATCGTGGTCGGGATCGCCGTGGCGGGCCTACCGGCGCGCAATCGGCTGCGCGTGATGGCGATCGGCATCGCCGGCGCCACGCTGCTGCGTATCGTGTTCGCGTTGTTCACCGCGAAGCTGCTCGGAATAGTCGGGCTGACGCTGGCCGGCGGCTTGCTGCTGCTGTGGATCTGCTGGAAGTTGTGGAGCGAGCTGCGCGCCGGCCGGCTCATCGAGGTGCAGCCGCACGAGGTGCCGGTGCAGGACCCGGACGCGTCCGCCACCGCCGCACCGTCAAAAACGATGCAACAGGCCATGATGCAAATCATCGTGGCCGACGTCTCGATGTCGCTCGACAACGTGCTCGCCGTCGCCGGCGTCGCACGCGAGGACTGGTGGGTGCTGGTGTTCGGGCTCGTGCTGTCCATTTCGTTCATGGGGCTTGCCGCGGCCGTCATCGCGCGGCTGCTCGGGCGCTTCCACTGGCTCGCTTACGTAGGTCTGGCAGTGATTTTTTACGTCTCGCTGCAAATGATCTTCGACGGCACGCTCGAGCTCGTCGAGGCCGCGCGCGCGCACGGCGTTCCAGGCACACTGACGAACCTTTCTACGGACTAACGACCTCGATATGGATTTCTCGATCGGCGCGTTAGAGGCGCTCGTCAACGTCATTCTCGTCGACCTGGTTTTGGCTGGGGACAACGCCATCGTCGTCGGCATAGCGGTCGCCGGATTGCCGGTGCACCAGCGCTGGCGGGTCATGATGCTGGGCATCGCGGCCGCGACGCTGCTTCGGATCGTGTTCGCTTCCGTGACGGTTCAGCTGCTGCAGATCATCGGTCTCCTGCTCGCCGGCGGTCTGCTGCTGCTGTGGGTCTGCTGGAAGCTATGGCGCGAGCTGCGTGCTGGGCGGCTCGTCGATGCCTCCGGCGGCCCGCGCGAGGTTTCGGCAGATGGCACGCCCGCTTCGCCTGAGGCGCCGACCAAGACGATGCGTCAAGCAGTGACGCAGATCATCGTGGCTGACGTTTCGATGTCGCTCGACAACGTGCTCGCCGTCGCCGGCGTCGCGCGCGAGCACGAGAAGGTTCTCATCTTTGGGCTCGTGTTGTCGGTTGCGTTCATGGGACTTGCGGCGGGCGTCATCGCGCGGCTGCTCGCGCGCTTTCACTGGATCGCGTACGTCGGTCTCGCCATCATCTTCTACGTCGCGATACGGATGATCTACGACGGCGCGCTCGAGCTCGTCGAAGCCGCGCGCTAAGAGTGCTTGGCGTGCACGACGTACCGGCCCGTGAACGCCACGGCGCGCTTGCCGTCGTGGTCGATCGTGCAAGCGAGATCGAGGCTCGCGCGCCCCGACCCTTTGAGCTGCTCGAGCGCCGCGTCTAGAGCCTCGGCATCGGTCACGCAGCGGCAGATGAAATCGCTCGCCACGGCCTTGCGATATTGGACGGTGCTCTCTGCGGCGTAGATCGTTCCGTCGAGCCCCCGCTCGCGCAACGCGAGCCACACGGCGCCCCAACCCGTCAGCACACAGACCGAGTACAGGCTGCCGGCGAAGGTCGTCCCGTGCACATTGCGGTTCGGCTGCATCGGCGTCCGCACGGTCAACGACCGTCCGTCGTAGCTGTCGACCGCGGTACCCATGGCGCCCACGATCGGGATCTCGCGGTGCCAGGTCGCGGTGAGCTCTTCGCAGAGGGCGGCGCGGTCGGTCATCGCCGCAGTATCGCATGCCCCGGAATGGCGCATGGTTATCGCGCTGCCCGTGGCGTAAAGCCGGTGCTATCATCGCTCACCAAGCCGCGCGCTCACGGCGCCGGAACAACATTCGCTCTGGGGGAGTGTCATGCTGCAACTGTCATCGAAGCTCGCGCTTTGCTCGTCACCGGTCGCTCTGCTCGCCGTCGGCTCAGTGTTCGCACAGGGGCAGCAAGATTTCTCCGCGGTGCAGATCAAGACGCACCAAGTCTCAGGCAACGTCTACTACCTCGAGGGGCAAGGCGGCAACGTCGGGCTCCTGATCGGCGATGACGGCGTGCTGATGATCGACGATCAGTTCGCACCGCTTTCCGAGAAGCTTCAGGCCGCGATCAAAGCGTTGTCGAACAAGCCCATCCGCTTGCTCATCAACACTCACATCCACGGCGACCACACGGGCGGCAACGAGAACTTCGGCAAGCTCGGCATCGACATCGTCGCGCACGACAACGTGCGGGTTCGGCTCGCGCAAGGCGTCAACGGCGGCGCGCCGTCGCCGGCGGTCGCGTTGCCGATCGTCACGTTCGCCGACTCGTTGACCATGCACTTGAACGGCGACACCGTCACGATCAAGAAGCTGCCGCCTTCGCACACGGACGGCGATAGCTTCATTCACTTCGCGAAGGCCGACGTCATTCATACCGGCGACTCGTTCCGGACGATCGGTTATCCCGGCGTCGATTTCGGCAACGGCGGCAGCGTGAAGGGCATGATCGCCGCGCTTCAGGCGCTCTATGACGCAGCGGGCCCGAACACGAAGATCCTGCCTGGCCACGGCGTGGTTGTGACACGCGCCGAAATTGCCGCGCAGCGCGACCTAACGGTCGAGCTGCAGAAACGCTTCACGGACCTCATCAAGCGCGGCATGACGCTCGAGCAAGTCGTCGCGGCCAAGCCGACGGCCGATCTGGACGCGAAGTACGGTTCTTCCGAGCGGCTGATCCCGGCGTTCTACAACGCCGTCAAGGCCGAGATGCAGTAGGGAGCCGCGCCTGCGGCGCAGCGTGTCGAGCCGGCCGAAAGTCCTCGTCTATCGGCCGGTCGACGAGAGCGGCGCGTCGCATCGCATGCTCGCGGCGGCCGGGTGCGAGGTCGTCGTCGCGCCTCCAGCGGCCGATCGTACGGGGCTCGCTGCACTTGGTGCCGTTGCCGACGTTCTGCTCGGCGCGACGTTTCGCGGCTACATGGACCGCGAGTTCCTCACGGTCTCGCCCGGCTTGAGGCTCGTCGCGAAATACACGATCGGCGTCGACGACGTCGACATAGACGCCGCGAGCGCGCTCGGCATCTTGGTGACACACTGCCCGACCGAGGCGAATTGGGGCGGCGTCGCCGAAGGCGCGCTGGCGCTGATGCTCGCCGTGCTGAAGCGCGTGCGCGAGCGCGACCGGCACGTCAAGGCCGGCGGGTGGCGCGAGCCGCCGATCTACGGCACGTATCTCGGCAAGCGCGCCGACGGCTATCCCGGCATCACGATCGGAATCGTGGGCCTCGGGCGCGCGGGCGGGCGCCTCGCGGACTTGTTGCGGCCGTGGGGGGCGCGTGTGCTCGCAGCCGATCCTTACGTCGAGTCGGGCAAGTTCGCCCGTCACGGAGTGGAGCGCACGGATCTCGACACGTTGCTGCGCGACTCCGACGTCGTGACCCTGCACTGCAATCTGACCGCCGAGACGCGCGGGCTCGTCGACCGGCGCAGGCTGGCGCTGATGAAGCCGACGGCCGTGCTGATCAACACGGCGCGTGGTGCCGTCGTCGATCTAGAGGCGCTTTGCGACGCTCTACAAGCCAACGCTCTCGCTTCCGCGGCGCTCGACGTGCTGCCCGAGGAACCGCTGCCGCGCGACGCGCGGCTCTTGCGTTTCGGCGATCGGGTGCTGTTGTCGCCGCACATGATCGCCGCGAACCAAGGCGGCACGCTCGGCGCTGCGATTCCGTGGGCCACGGAAGCCGTGCTCGCCGCGCTGCGCGGCGAATTGCCCGAGCGCATCTACAACACCGAAGGCATCGCCAAATGGCAAGCGCGCTTCGGCGGCAAGTCGTTGCTCCGCGGTGGCTCCGGTGAGTAACGGCAGCGCCCTGCAAGCGGACGTCCGTCCGCGCGAGGTTTGGGCGTGGGCGATGTACGACTTCGCCAACTCGGGCTATACGACCGTCGTCATCACGGCGGTTTTCAACGCCTATTTCGTGGGAGTTGTCGCCGCCGGCGAAAACTGGGGCACGTTTGCGTGGACGTTCGCGCTGTCGATCAGCTACGCAATCGTCATTTTCACCGCGCCCATCGTCGGCGCTTATGCCGATGCTCACGCCGCTAAGAAGAAGTTGCTCTTGGTGACGACCTCGGGCTGCGTGCTCGGCACGGCGCTGCTATCGCTCGTTGGCCCTGGAGATCTCACGCTCGCGTTTGCCCTCATCGTGCTGTCGAACGTCTTCTTCGGCACGGGCGAGAACATCGCCGCCGCATTCTTGCCGGAGCTCGCGAAGGGCGAAGCGATGGGCAAGGTTTCGGCTTGGGGTTGGTCGCTGGGATACATCGGCGGCCTGCTGACGCTCGCCATGTGCTTGGCGTACGTGATCTGGGCGAGAGGTCAGGGCTATACGGAAGCCCAGTTCGTGCCCGTCACGATGTTGATCACGGCCGGCGTGTTCGCCTTGGCGAGCTCGTTCACGTTCTTGGTGCTCAAAGAGCGCGCACGCCCGCAGCCGGCCGAAAAGGGCGCCGGGCTCCGCGCCTTGGCGCGCGTCGGGCAGACTCTGAAGCATGCGAGACAGTTCGAGGATCTGCTGCGCTTCTTGGGTTGCATCGTCTTGTATCAGTCCGGGGTGCAGACCGTGATCGCGCTGGCGGCCATCTACGCTCAGGAGGCCATGGGCTTTACGACGCAGGACACGATCGTGCTGGTGCTGCTCGTGAACGTCACCGCGAGCTTGGGTGCGTTCCTGTTCGGGCAGTGGCAGGACCGGTTGGGCCATCGCAAGACGCTGACGCTGACGCTGCTCGGCTGGTGCGCCATGGTCTTGATTGCCTACTTGACCACGGGCCGGGCCGGCTTCTGGCTCGCCGCCAATATCGCCGGTTTGTGCTTGGGCGCGAGCCAGTCGGCCGGTCGCGCGCTGGTCGGTTACCTTGCGCCGGCTGATCGCCACGCTGAATTCTTCGGGCTCTGGGGCCTCGCCGTGAAACTAGCGTCGATCTTGGGGCCCTTGAGCTACGGCGCGGTTACCTGGCTTACCAACAACGATCACCGCATGGCCATGCTCATCACGGGCGCGTTCTTCGTGCTGGGGCTTGTCGTGCTCGCGAGTGTCGACCCGGAGCGTGGACGGCGCGTGGCTCTCGCAGCTCCGCAATGAGGTCCTGCCGCCGTGGCATAACGCGATTCCAGGTTCGTCTTGGCTTTGCGGCCGCCTTCAAGGCATCGTACGCGGCTCGAACGAGCGTTCAGGGCTAGCTGAGGCGTGGCTGACAAGAAGATTCTCTACGTATTTCCGGGGCAAGGCTCCCAATATCGCGGCATGGGCTCCGACCTCGTCGAGGCGTTCCCCGTCGCGCGCGATATCTACGCCAGGGCGAGCGACGTCGTCGGTTACGACATGACGGAGCTCAGCTTCCGCGATCCTCGCGAGGAGCTGAACAAAACCCGCTTCACCCAACCCGCGTTGCTGACGCACGCGGTTGCGTGCCTCGAGTCGTTTCGCAGCCTCGTCGGTGATCGCGCCAAGCCCGCGCTGGGCGCGGGGCACAGCCTCGGTGAGTACACGGCACTCGTGAATGCGGGAGCATTGACGTTCGAGGCGGCGCTGAAGCTCGTGCAGCGGCGGGGCGAGCTCATGAGCGAGTTCGGCCGCGGCGGCATGGTCGCGACGACGCTCGAGCTCCCTGCGGCGCAAGCGCTAGCCGACAAATACTTTTGCGGCATCGGCGGCTGCAACTTGCCTGATCAAACGGTTATCGCGGGCGAATCGAAGGATCTCGACGCGCTGAGCGCCGAGATGGCGACGCTATATCCGAACAAACGCGGCGTGCGTCTGAACACCGAGGGTGCCTTTCACACGTTCCTCATGGTCACCGCCGCGCAAGAATTCAGGAAGGTGCTGGAGCAGACGGAGTTCGGCGCGCTCGGCGTCGACACGCTCTCGAACTACACGGGCAAGCTGCACGAGTCCGCGAGCAACGCGATTCGCTCGCGTTTGTTCTTTCAGCTCTTCAATCCGGTGAAGTGGGTGTCGTGCATCAACACAGCCATCGACGCGGGAGTCGACACCGTCATCGAGATCGGTGGCGGCATCGGCAAGGGTGAAGGCCCCGACGGCAAGCGGCCGAACCTCGAGTCGATCGTCAAGAAATCCTTCAAGCTGCGCGAGCGCCAAGCCGAGTACCTGCCCGCGATCAACGCGGCGACGATCCGCGCCACGGCCGAAAAGCTATCGGCCGGTTAACTAATTCAACCGCTGCACCGGCACGAGCCGAAATGGCCCGAGCGACCGGAGCACGTACCTAAATCACACGGGAGCAATGCGAATGGGTGGCTTGAAAGATCCCCACGGTGGGGTGTTGAAGAATCTGTATCTCGACGCAGAGGGCGTAAAGCAAGAGAAAGCCCGCGCGCGCGATTTGCCGTCTTGGGACCTCAACATGCGGCAGGTCTGCGACATAGAGATGCTCTTGAACGGAGCGTTTTCACCGCTCGAGGGTTTCTTGGGCGAGGCCGACTACCGTCGCGTGCTGTCCGAGATGCGGCTCACGAGCGGTGTGCTCTGGCCGATGCCGATCACGCTCGATGTCACCGAGCAGTTCTCCGCGAAGCTGAAGACGGGCGACACCATCGCCTTGCGCGATGCCGAAGGCGTGCTCATCGCCACGATGGAGATCTCGAGTCTCTACCGTCCGGATTTCGACTCTGAAGCAAAGGCCGTTTTCGGAACGACCGATCAGAAGCACCCCGCGGTCAGCTACTTGAAGACACGCAGCAACCCGGTCTATCTCGGCGGCAAGTTGCGCGGCGTCGAGACGCCGGGGCATTACGATTTCAAGCATTTGCGCGATACTCCGAAGGAGCTTCGCGATCGCTTCCAGAAGCTCGGCTGGCGCCGCATCGTCGCGTTCCAGACGCGCAATCCGATGCATCGCGCGCACCAGGAGCTCACATTCCGAGCGGCCAAAGACGTCGAGGCGAACCTGCTGATTCAGCCGGTCGTCGGTATGACGAAGCCCGGCGACGTCGATCACTTCACGCGCGTGCGCTGTTACGAGCATCTGCTGAAGGCGTATCCCGAGCAAACGACGGCGCTGTCGCTGCTGCCGCTCGCGATGCGCATGGGTGGCCCGCGCGAGGCGTTGTGGCACGCGATCATCCGTAAGAACTATGGATGCACGCACTTCATCGTAGGCCGCGATCATGCGGGTCCCGGCGCCGATAGCACCGGCAAACCGTTCTACGGCGCGTACGACGCGCAAGAGCTCATGAAGAAGCACGAGAAAGAGCTCGACATCGTAATGGTGCCGTTCAAGAACATGGTCTACGTCGAGGAGAAGGCCCAGTACTTCCCCGAGGACGAAGTCGAGAAGGGTGCCCGCACGCTCGACATCTCCGGCACCGAGTTGCGCCGTCGGTTGCAGGAAGGCGCCGATATTCCGGAGTGGTTCTCATTCCCCGATGTCGTCGCTGAATTGCGGCGCACGCATCCGCCGCGCCATAAGCAGGGCTTCACCGTGTTCTTCACGGGACTCTCGGGCTCGGGCAAGTCGACCGTCGCGAACGCGCTGATGGTCAAGCTCATGGAGATGGGCGGCCGTCCCGTGACGCTGCTCGACGGCGACCTCGTTCGCAAGCATCTGTCTAGTGAGCTCGGGTTCTCGAAAGAGCACCGCGATCTCAACATCCAGCGCATCGGCTACGTCGCGAGTGAGATCACGAAGAACGGCGGCATCGCGATCTGCGCGCCGATTGCGCCGTACTCGGCGACGCGCAAGCGTGTACGCGAGATGATCGAGCCGCTCGGCGGCTTCATCGAGATTCACGTCTCGACGCCGATCGAGGTGTGCGAAGCGCGCGACCGCAAAGGTCTCTACGCGAAAGCGCGCGCGGGCATCCTCAAGGGCTTTACGGGCATCGACGATCCGTACGAGGTTCCGGAGAAGCCCGAGCTGCGCCTCGACACGAGTGAGTCGACGCCCGACATGTCGGCGCACGTCATCATCGTCAAGCTCGAATCGCTCGGCTTCATCAAGTAGGCCGCCAGGGGCGCGCGCAAG
>Ga0315912_10003389_pt1 | contig 15891 bp, 13 predicted proteins | sample VfabasoilMG_FD_204469 | JGI IMG/M metagenome (GOLD analysis project Ga0315912, IMG submission 204469) | Garden soil microbial communities collected in Santa Monica, California, United States - V. faba soil | ecosystem: Environmental > Terrestrial > Soil > Garden | place: USA: California... | reverse complement strand
ACCCCGTCCGCGCCCGGCGGCGCTGTCTTCCGCGTGTGGGCCGTCTCGGGCAACGGCGACAACAGCTCGAGCGGTGACGGCGCAGCCACGGGGGAGCTCCTCCTCGCATACGGCTGCACCGGTGAACTCTACGCGCTCGACCCCGATGGCGACGGCTATGGCTCCGCCGAGTTCGGCAGGAAGCGCGACTGCAGCCTGCCGATGGGCTACGCGCAGCGCGACGGCGACTGCGCCGAATACGATCCCGAGATCCATCCGGACGCGGATGAACTCTGCAACGACAAGGACGACGACTGCGACGGCGAGACCGACAACGAAGCGATCGGCTCCGCCACGTTCTGCAAGGACGCCGACGGCGACGGGTTCTGCACCACGGAATGCGTGGAGGCGTGCGACGCAGCCGACGGGTTCATCGCGGAAAGCGCATGCCTCTCGGGCCTCGACTGCGATGACGGCTCGAGCGGGGCGTCGGTTCACCCGGGCGCCGACGAGATCTGCAGCGACGGCGTCGACAACAACTGCGCGGGTGGCGACAACGACACGTTCCCCGAGCTCGGCGACCCGTGCGTGAACGGCGAGTACGGGGTGTGCCGGCGCATCGGCAAATACGTCTGTTCGTCCGACGGCCTCTCCACCGAGTGCGATGCGGCGATGATCTCGCCCGGTGGCCTCAGCGAGGTGGCGGCGAGCGACTCCGACATCGACACCTCCACGGCGCGCACGGGCTACGATCCGCTCTGGGACTGGAACTGCGACAACTCCGTCACGTACGACATCGGCTCGCAGCCGATCTGGGACTCGACCCTGTCTGCGGCGGCAGGGATCTTCAGGGGACGGGCCTGCAGTGCATCCACGACCTCGGGCTGGGATTACGCCTGCGCGTACCTGAACCAGACCGACTGCGCCAACGGCGTCCTCGGCACCAAGTATTACAACTGCGACAACGTCACGATGCCAGTCGTGTGCGGCCACTACCTGAACTACATCAGCTGCTTGTGGGACTGGAACGCCACCGGGCGCTGCGATTACCTGAGCGGATCGTACAAGGGCAACCACATGATCCTCCCGTGTCAGTGAGCCACGATGGTCCCCGGCACCGTCCTCGCTGACCGCTACCGCCTGATCTCGCTGCTCGGGCGCGGCGGGATGGGCGAGGTCTGGCGCGCCGAGCACCTCGGCCTGCGAGCACCGGTCGCCGTCAAGCTCATGGCGCGCGACGTGGCGACCAATCAGGAGGCGCTCGGGCGCTTCAATCGCGAGGCCCAGTCCGCAGCGGCTCTGCGCAGCCCGCACGTCGTGCAGATCCTCGACCATGGTGTGGATCCGGCGTCGGGCATGGCCTTCATCGCCATGGAGCTGATGGAGGGCGAGACCTTGTCGCACCGGATTGCGCGCATCGGGGCGCTCACTCCGGCGGATACGGCGCGGGTCGTCACCCACATCGCGCGCGCTCTCTCCCGCGCGCACGAGGCCGGCATCGTTCACCGCGATCTCAAGCCCGACAACGTGTTCCTCGTCCGCAACGAAGACGAGGAAATCGCCAAGGTGCTCGATTTCGGCATCGCCAAGGTGAGCACGCTCGGGCTCGCGAGCGACGTGGCCACCCGCACCGGCGCGATCATGGGCACGCCGTATTACATGAGCCCGGAGCAGATCGGCGGCTCCAAGCACGTGGACCAGCGCACCGATCTCTGGGCGCTCGGGGTGATCGCCTGGGAATGCTTGCTCGGCCGGCGCCCGTTCGACGCCGACAACATCGGGGGCCTCGTGCTTGCCATCTGCACCGCCCCGCTCTCCTCGCCGTCGAGCTTCGGTTCCGTGCCGCTCGGCTTCGATCTGTGGGCCGCGCGCGCTCTCGAGCGTGACCCTTCCCGTCGTTTCCAGTCCGCGCGCGAGCTCGCGGATTCGCTGCGCGCCGCGCTCGGCGGAGCGGCGCCTGCCGCTCACGGGAGCCATCCCCAGCAGTGGGTTGCGACGGGTGCCCCTGCGGGTCCGGCCCCCGTCGACGCCGTGACAGGGAGCGTCGCAGCCACGGCGCACACCGCTCCGGGCACGCTCGGCGCGCCCAACGTTCCGCAGAGGTCCCTCGCTCCGCTCTGGGCCACGCTCGTCGCTTTCGGCGTGCTCGGCGGCGGCGTCGGCTGGTGGAAGCTCCGGACCCCGGCAGACTCGCCGCCCGCCGAGCCCTCGACGGCAACCGCGGCGCCGAGTGTCACGGCGGAGCCCGGGCGCACCGCGCCGCCCCCGCCGCCCGTCGCTCCGCCGCCGCCCGTCGTGAGCGTGGCCCCCTCGCTGGCAGTGGCACCCGTCGTGTCGACCTCGGCGAGCGCCGCGGCCCCTCCCGCGCCCCCGAGCCCGAAAGCTCCCAGGGCTCCGGCTCGCGCGCCCGCCAAAGCCCCTGCGGCCGCGCCGGCCAAGCCCCCGGCACCGGCCGCTCCCGCGCCCGCAAAGCCTCCGGCCGATTCGAGTAGTATCTTCGACCGACGAAAGGGTTGAGCATGCAAGGCTTAGCGAAATTTGCCGTGGGTGGAGCCGTGCTCGCTGGTCTCGTGGTGACGACGTTCGCGGGCGATGCGCGCGCTCAGGCGGGGAACGCCGCCACCGCCCAAGGGCTCTTCGATCAGGCGAAGGCGCTGATGACGGCGGGCAAGCCGAATGAGGCGTGCCCCAAGTTCGCCGAAAGCCAGAAGCTCGATCCGGGCCTCGGCACGCTCCTGAACCTCGGCGCCTGCTACGAGGCGACCGGGCAAGTAGCGAGCGCGTGGAGCACCTTCCTCGAAGCGGAATCGGTGGCGCGTGGCGATGCCAACCAGGAAGGCGTCCGCATCTCTCAGGAGCGTGCCGCCGCGCTCGCCCCGAAGCTCCCGAAGCTCGTGATCAATGTCACGGGTCAACCCCCCGCAGGCCTCGAGCTCAAACGCGACGGCGTCCCGGTCGGTCAGGCGCAGTGGGGCGCGCCTATCCCGGTGGATCCCGGCAAGCACGCCATCGTGGCCAGCGCTCCGGGCTGCGCGAGCTACGAGACCGAGGTCACGCTGAGCGAGCCCGGCTCGACTCAGGAAACGGTGATTCCGGAGCTTGCCTTGCTACCGGCAGCGCCAGCGGCCGACGTGGCGCCGGGCTCAGCGTCCGAAGGCGGCCTCGGGACCCAGCACTACCTGGCGATCGGCGCCGGTGTCGTGGGCGTCGCAGGTATTGCGGTCGGTACGATCTTCGGCCTGCAGGCCATGTCGAAGCACGACGACGCCGAGGAGCATTGCGACGGGGCGGCATGTCGCGACCAGGCAGGCGTCGACCTACGCGCGGACGCGCGCAGCGCCGGCAATATCTCGACCATCGGCTTCATCGTGGGCGGGGTCGGCCTTGCCGGTGGCGCGGCGCTCTGGTTCACGGCCGGCCCCACGAGCAGCGGCGCGAAGACGGGCCTGGTCGTGGGACCCGGTCGCGTGACACTGCACGGCGTCTTCTAAGGCGTCGCGGGCCATCCGCAAGCCCTTCGCAGCAAAAGATTTCGTTGCAGATTTTGCGGACCCAAGCCGCGACCGGCCCCCGGAGCGCCGGGCTGCCGATTTCATCTTGCCACGGCCCTCACAAAGGTTTTTTGTTCGGGACGGATTGGTGCAAGCAATCCAAATCCTCCTGAGCGACGAGGCGCCATGAGGTTGCGCTACGCCGCAGATCTGCGCTCGCTGGCCTTCGTCGCCGTCTACTGGGGCTTGCTCGCGTTCCAGTGGATCGTCGCGCCGCAGGGGCTGCTCTTCGCCGTGCCCCTGCTGGCCGCGACGTGCGTGATGTCCTTCCTCTGCGCCGTGATCACGCACAACGCGATCCACTCGCCCATGTTTCGCGAGAGGTCAGCGAACCGGGTGCTGCAGGTGATCCTGTCGCTGTCGTACGGCTCGGCCGTCAGCGCGTTCGTTTCCGGCCACAACCTGAGCCACCACCGACACACCCAGTCGCCGCGCGACGTCATGCGCACCACCAAGGTGCGTCACCAGTCGAACCTCGTGAATATCCTCGAGTTCGTGGTCAAGGTGGGCGTCGCCATCGCAAAGAACGACCTCGAGTACGCGAAGGCGATGCGCGAGCGACACGGCGCCTGGTACCGGCAATACAGGATCGAGAACTACGCCGTGTGGATCGCGACGGCGCTGCTCTTCGCACTCGACTGGAAGAAGGGCCTGCTCTACTGGCTCGTGCCGCACCTCTATGCCGCGTGGGGCATCATCAGCATGAACTACCTGCAGCACGACGGCTGCGACATCGAGCACCCCTACAACCACTCGCGCAATTTCGTCAGCAAGCTCGTCAACTGGTGGACCTTCAACAACGGCTACCATGGCCTCCACCACGACCGCCCGGGGCTGCACTGGAGCCTCTTGCCGGCGGAGCATCGGCGGCTTTATTCGCCGTTCATCGCGCCCGAGCTCGAGCAGAAGTCGCTGGTCGTTTACCTGCTGAAGACGTTCGTGTGGCCGGGGCGTCGCGTCACCTACGACGGCAAGCCGGTCGTCCTGCCGCCGCCCGTTCCCGATGAAAGCTGGATCCCCCGGCCGGAGGAGACACCGGGCGATCTCGGCGCGGTGACGGTCGGGTAGGCACGCGCGCCGTCACGTACTAGCGTTCCCGCGCCATGCGTCGTTTCGCTCGGTTTCTGCTGCTTGGTTCCGTCGCTCTCACTCTTCTTGGCTGTGGGGGCAGCACGCCGCCCGCCGGCTCGGCCACGAGCGAAAGCATGAGCCCCGCCGAAGCGAGGGAGGTCATCGCCGAGATCCAGAAGGAGCGCGGCGTGACGCGCGATGCGACCCCGGTGACGAGCGTCGAGCAGCTGCTCGACATCCTGATGGCCGACGACGTTGGCCGCTTCGAATCCGCGAAGCAGCTCGTCGCGGGCAAGCCCGGCATCGACGCGATGAGCCTGGACGCGACGCTCGAGCTTTGCTGGAGCGACAGCTTCACCACCGTCGCGCTCGTCGTCGAGGAGCTGCGCAAGCGCGACGACGCCGACGTGAAGCGGCTCACCCAGGAGCGCGACGCGGGGCGCGAGTTCACGGAGGCCCAGCAGAAGGAGCTCGAGCAAGCGGAGAAGAACGTGGCCTTCTCCGTCAAGGCGCGGGGCGCGCTCAAGGTGCTCGCGAAGGATCACCTCGGCGCCGGCGAGGCGCTGGTGCGCGAGGAGCTGCGGCAGTTTCCCTCCGATCCGCGCACCTACCGGGTGGCGGCGTTCTTCTACCTGCTCACGGGCGATTGGCAGCACTTCGACACGTCGATGCAGTGGCTGAAGGACAGCGAGGCGACCGACTCGGGCCTGCAGTACCTGCGGGCGCTCGAGGCGCTGCAGCGCTACGCCATTCGCAAGGAAGCGAGCGGCTTCTTGCGCAAGTCGCTGGAGCTCAACCCGAAGCAGGTGCGCGCCCAGGCGAAGCTCGTGTTCACGGAGGAGGGCATCGAGGCGACTCACGCCGAGCTCGAGAAGCTCCGGGCCATGTCGCCCCGGCACCCGGTCGTGTCCATCGCGGGCCCTTCGATCCAGAGCGCCTACGAGATGTCGACCGCCTTCTCCAAGGCGAGGGCGACGGGCCCGGCGCCCGCTGCGCCGCCCGCGACCTCGGCGGTTGCGCCCGCACCAGCAGCCCCGAGCGCTGCCCCCGCCGCGCCGCCTGCCCCGTAGCGAGAACCCGGAGCTCGGCGCATGCGCGCAGACTGGCGCACCGTCCGGTCCTTGGCGATCGCGCTCGTCCTCGCGCTCGGCTTCGTGGCGGGCTGGCCGCGCCGCATCGAGAAGCTCGTCCGTCACTGGCCCGAGCCGCTCGCCGCGCTGGCGCTGAAGCTCCCCGCGCTTCAGGCGACGCTACTCGCGCCGTTCAGGCCGGTCGCCGACGCTCTTGGTATCGCGTCCGAAGACTGGCCGCTCTTCACGGGCACGGGCGGCACGCGTTACCGCATGTGGCTCGAGGCGCAGGGCAAGTCGGGCCGTACGTGGAAGCTCCTCTACCGGGCGCACGACCCGGAGCACCGGTATTTCGCCGGAGGCCTCGAGTACCGGCGCGTGCTCAACATCTGGAACCCCCACCATTCGTACATCTCCGATGCCTACCCGGGCTTCGCGCGTGGGCTGGCGCGCCGCATCTTCCGTGAAGACCGGCGTTTCGTTCGCATGCGAGTGCGCATGGAGGAGGTCGTCATCCTGGCGAAGGGTCGAGGCTTCCGTCCAACCGGGCGCTTCGTCTACGAGATCGAGCTGCGGCGCGACGAGGTCGAGCCGTGATCGAGCGCTGGGCTCGGTTCTGGGACCAGCGCGAGGCGCCGTATTCGCTCGCGCTCGTCCGCATCCTGGTCGGAGTGAGCCTGTTCCTCGACCTCTTGCAGGCTGGGCTCCTCGACGTGATCCCGCTCGTGATGGCGCCACCGCCGGCAGGCGGGGGCTACGGCCAGACGCTCGACACCGTTCCGCTCGTCGTCCGCTGGTTCGGGGCCTCGGCGAGCACCGGCGCGGGGGTCTGGGCGCTCGCGCTCGTCTCGTGCGCGCTCTTTGCCGCGGGCGTCGCCTACCGCGTGACGAGCTGGGTGCTCGTGTTCGCCATGGTCGAGCTTTGCGGCTGCCAGCCGGTGGGCGACAGCATCGACTCGTTGCTCCGGATCCTGCTGCCGGTCCTGGCGGCTTCCGGTGCGGGCACGGCCTGGTCCGTCGACGCGTGGCTCCGCCGTCGGCGCGGCAAGCCCGGCGTCGATTCGGTGCCCGCCTGGCCGCGCTACCTCATCGTCGTCCAGCTCTTGTGGATCTACCTCTCGGCCGGCCACCAGCGCGACGTGAGAATGTGGGGGCCTCCCGAATTCGCGGCCCTCGCGAACGTGCTCGGCGATCCGCACTTCGCGCGCTTCGAGCCCGGCTCGTTCGCGGGCCTTTATCCGCTGCTCCAGGTCGGCACGCTCGTGACGATGGCCTTCGAGCTGACCGCGCCGCTCTACCTCTTCTGGCTCTGGCTCGAGCTTCACCCCGGTCGCGGTGGCCGTCTCGGCGACGCCGTGCGCCGCTTCAAGCTCCGCTGGATCTGGCTCGCGATCGGCGCGTCGCTGCACGCCGGCATCGCGCTCGGCATGAAGATCGGCCTGTTCCCGTTCGGGATCCTCGCGCTCTACCCGGCCTTCGTGAGGCCGCCCGAGCTGCTCGCCGCCCTCGAGTGGGTGAGAGTCAGAGCGAGACGCTCAGTCCCGCTGAGAGCGCCTGTTCGCCCAGCGGAATAGCTTCGACGAGCACGCTGACGCGCCCGCCGAGGCCGACGCTGAGCCCCGCACCGAGCTGATAGTGGTGGAGGTCCGTCCCCGTCACCGCCTCACCCTGGTAGCGCCAGAGCACGGGTCCACCGAAGGCACGCGCGACGACGTACGGGTGCAGGATCTCGACCAGGTTCAACCCGGCCTCGCCACCGAGCCGGACGTCGTAGGCCGAGTAGGGAACGCTCGCCTCGTCGCCCCGGCGCGTGCGGCTCCACACGAACGAGAGCTGTGACGTGAAATGGGCGAAGTACCCCGGCGCGTCGAGCAGCCGGTAGGCGACGCCGAGCACCGCCGCGGGCCCGGGCGAGAAGTCGTGCCGGCCGTTCGCCGTCGTGAGGGAGCCGCCGAGCGCAGCCCCGGCTCCCGCCTCGAGCGCCAGGTTCCGCGCCGGCAGGAAGGCGAGCTGCGCGAGCACGAGGCTTCGCGTCTGCTCGGCGCGCAGCGAGCCGTCGAAGCGCAACGCCGTCCAGGTCGAGCCGCCCGCAACCCCGATGCCGAAGCGGCGCCGCGCGGCCTCCTGGTGCTCGGCCAGCGAGCACGAGGCGACGCCGGTCGCCGAAACCCCGCAGGCGCGCGCCTCCTTGCACCACAGAACCCACGCGAGCGCGAGTGCGGTGACGGCAGCCGCCGTGGTCCCTGCTCGATGCGTTCTCCGCGTCAACTCAGAACAGCATACCGAAGAGTCGCTTCAGGAGCTCCTCGAGCGGCATGATCGTGAGTGTGAGCGGCAAGAGAGGCAATACCGTGAACACCGCCAGGCGGACGACGGCCTCCTTCGAGATGGGCACGGTGTTCATCGTCCGCACGACCTCGACGCTGTTGGTGAGATCGGCCAGCGACTGAATGTCCGCGGCGCCGAGCAGGGGCTCGCCCTCCGGTGCCCCGCCACGCAGCCACTTGGCATCGAACTCGCGGATGTAGCGCTCGGCAAGGTTGCCGTACTCGAGCACCCCGCGCCGGCGGGCGGCGGCAAGCTGCGGCACGAACACGAGCAGCGGCCCGAAGACGAGCAGGATCACGAGCAAGACGATCCCGACGGCCTCGAGCCGGAAGTCCTTGAGATTGGCGCCCGTATAGAAGATGCGATTGGCGCACGTGCCGGCGAGGACGGCGCCGTGAGCTGCCGCCAGGGGGCCGAACGCAAAGACGGTCCCGCTCAAGAACCCGAGCCCGCCCTGACGATCGGGGTGGGTGGGCACCAGGGAAAGCTCGATGCGCGACACGTGGAACAGGAAGCGCGCCCAGATGAAGATACGAAAATACCACCTGCACAGCAGAAACTGGAAGATCGGCAGGCTGACGTAGCCGTACCAGATGCCCGCGATCGACAGGCTCGCGCCGTCGGGCGAGGGGGTCGAGTACCAGGTGGCAACGTTCAGCGCGATGAAATGCCGCCAGATGATCTGGATGCCGACGCCATAGACGAAAGCGACGAGCACGAGCTCGGCCGTCAGTGAGTTGCGTAGCCCGAATGCCGCATCGATGGCCCGCTGGAGGCGCGTCTGCTCGTGCAAGGGCACGATGCCGCGCTCACGGAACAGTCGGATCACCGGCTGCATGCGCTGGTGAACGACGAGCTCGGCCACGACCAGGAGCGGCAGCGCCACCAAAAAGCGTACGTGCAGCTCGAAGTCGCGCAGGAACGGTACTGCCAGTGCGTTCCCCGTCGCCTGGCCGCCGAGCACCGAAAGCACGAGCAGCGGCAGCCAGGTGAAGAGCGAAATGACGACGATGCGCCGGCGCAGCAACGTGAGCGCGTCACCTGCGAGGTGGGCGCGCCGCAGGAGCTGGAACAACGGCCCCCCGAGGACGAGCGAGAAATCCTGCTGCAGCTTGCCCGACGAATCCAGAGTCGTTGTCGTCATCGAACCCCGGGCCACGGTAGCCGATGCGTCCCAGGGTTCCTACCTCCGAGATGAGGCGTCCTTGTCGAGCGACGCCGTCCGTCCCACGAGCCTGAGTCCTCCACGCCGGTTCAGGTGCGCCGGGAGCTCGTCGCCGCGATCTCGGCGCGCCGCGCCTGGATGAGCTTCCTCACGAGCGCGGCCCGGAGCGGCTGCTTCGTGTCGAAGTGCAGCGCAGACTTCGTCTGCTCGTAGGCCGCTACATCGGCTTTCAGCGTGCCGAGCGTGCTGCCGCTGAACGGGAAGTACGAGTAGCCCTGCTTGGTCGCGGCGAACCCCGCGACCACCTTCTCCCCCAGCCGAAAGGCGGGGATCCCGTAGCTGATGCACTCCTCCGCCTTCGGCACGATCGACAAAATGGTGCGACGGAGCTGATCGAGCGGAGCGCGTCGCTCCCCGCTCAGTGTCGAGAGGTAACCCTCGATGGTCTTCGCCTTGCGCATGCGCGAAGCCTCGCCCGGGCCGCTTCACGGTGCAACGGTGGGGGAGTCGAGCGCCGCGACACACGAACGGATACGATGCGTGCGGCTACTTGCACTCGAGCAGGTGCACGTCGTCGATCCAGAGATCGAACTCCGTGCCGGGCCAGATCTGCCACTCGAGGTCTTTCACCTTGGTCGGGTCGATCATCGGCGGGCGCACGTCGCCCCAGTCGGACTGCTGAGTGAGCTCGCTCCACATGAGCGTCACTTCTTTGACCTCCGTACCGAGGATGATCTCGCGCCCGAACGCGTTGAAGCACTGCTTGGAGCACTTGCCGCCGTCGGGATGCGTGCTCACGTCGTTGATCTTGAGTCTCACGTCGAGGTTCGGCTTGGCACTCTTGAGCTTGAACGAGATGCCCGCGTACTTCGACGCATCGTAGAAGCCGCCGCCCGAAAGGAAGTTCACGCCGACCGCGGCGCCCCACACGTCGGAAGCGTCCGTCTTGCCGACGAAATGCATGCCGCGCTTGGAGCCGAACGGGCTGCCGTCCGAAGCCTTCACCACGCTGCCGGGGACGTCGATCTTGGCGTGATCGGCCTTGCCCACCCACCAGATGCCGTCGCGCCCACCCTGCGCGGTCGCCTTGTTGTCGCCGTCCTCGAGGTCGTCGACCAGGCCCGTTGCCGACGGCTTCGTGCCGTTCTTGCAGGTCGGGGGCACGTTGGCGACAGGGTCGGAGATCGGCGTCGCGTCGACCGTACCCGATGCCGGCGTGGTGGTCGGGGCCGTCTCGCTCGCGGGTGCGGCGGCGGGTGGCGGGGATCCGCCTCCACATGCAGCGGCGAAGCAGAAGGTGAGGAGGGGGAGGGCTCGGGGGGAGTTGGGCATGGTCATGAACTCTCGGGGACCCCTCGTACGACAGCGGGCGAGCTCTAGGCAAGCCTCACACTTCGGCGTGCTCGGCTGCCCGGAATCGTCCGCATGAAAGCCACACCATCAGATTCGGGTACCCCGGTGAGATTTTCGGCCTTGCGGACTCGTTGTTTGGAACCGCGGCGCAGATAGGCTATTTTGCTGCATGCATCGGTGGCTGACGGCGCCGTCCTTCGAGGACGCCGAGCGGACCCGCCAGGCCGCGCTGCTCCATCGGTTGCTGCGTGCGATGGGACTGCTCGTCGTCCTCGCTGCGGGGGCGTCCGTCTTGGATGCACGCAACGACGTGAGGGTCACGGTTGCGTTCTACACCGTGGTCCTCGCCTGGCTCGCAGGGGTGCTGGCGATCGTCCGAGCCGGTCGAGTCGTGCTCGCAGCCTGGATCTTCTCGTCGCTATTCTGGGCGCTGATCGCCTTCGTGACGCTCGTGTTCGGGGGCATGCAAGGGCAGAACGCTTCGATTTTCGCCGTCTGCACGCTGCTCATCGGCAGCATCGTCGGCGGTCGCGCGGCGCTGGCCATGGCGCTCGCGAGCTCTGCGTGGTGTGGGCTCGTCGCGTATCTGGAGGTGCACGCCCGCTTGCCCCGGCAGCTCGGCCCGTATGCGCCGGGCAACGCGTGGGCGGCCTTGACCGTGACGGTGCTGCTCACCTCGGTCCTGCTGCACACTTCGCTCGATTCGTTGCGGAGGGTCCACGCCGAGGCCGAGCGTGTCGCCGCCGAGCGTGACGAGGCGCTGCGCCGCTCGATCCAGGGGCAGAAGATGGAGCTCGTCGGCAACCTGACGAGCGGTGTGGCGCACGACCTCAACAATCTGCTCACCGTCATCGTCGGGACCTCCGACATGCTGCGGATTCGCCTCGAAAATCGCGATTCGACCACGCTCGGCCTGCTCGACGACCTCGAGGGTGCGGCGTCGCGCGCGAGCTTGATGACGCGCCAGCTCCTCACGTTCGGCCGCTTGCGCGCGAGCGAGCTCGAACGGGTCGATTTCGGCGCGATCCTCACGGGCATGAGCAAGATGCTGCCGCGCCTTCTGGGGCACGCCGTGTCGATCGAGGTGAAAGTGGACGGCGGTTGCGAGGTGATGGCGTTGCACTCGGGTCTCGAGCAGATCCTCCTGAACCTTGCCATCAACGCGCGCGATGCCATGCCGCAGGGCGGCGAGCTTCGCCTCGAGCTTTCGGGAAGCGGCGAGGAGGTCGTCTTGCGGGCGAGCGACACCGGTGTGGGGATGACGCCGGAGGTTCAGGCCCGCGTCTTCGAGCCGTTCTTCACCACCAAGGCGACGGGAACCGGACTCGGCCTGGCGACCGTCAAGCAGCTCGTGGACCACTACGCGGCCAGCATCGAGCTCGAGAGCGAGGTCGGCCGGGGGACGCGGTTCACGGTGCGCTTCCCGCACGCGCCCCCGCGGGAGGCACCCCGGTCCGAGCCGCGTGCTGCGGAGGCCGCGGGCGGCCTCCGCACCGGCACCTCGCGCGGGCGCGTCTTGCTCGCCGAGGACGACCCACTCGTGCGCAAGGCGCTGCGCCGAACGCTCGAGGCGGGTGGGTACGAGGTGATAGCGGTCGAGGATGGCGCGGAAGCCGTGACCGCGCTCGGGACGCAGCCCGCCTTCGACTGCATCGTGAGCGACGTGGTCATGCCGAACCTCGACGGTGAGGGCTTGGCGCGGCACGTTGCCATTCATCATCCCGCGCTGCCGATGGTTCTGATGAGTGGCAACCGGCGGCCCGATTCGGCCCTGATTCCCGGGTTGCCCCGCACGTTCTTGATGAAGCCCATCGGCGGCGAGGAGCTGCGTGAAGCCGTCGCGCGCATGATCGGCGGCGGAGTCGAGCCGGGCGCGGTGGCGTCCCCGTGAGGCTCACGGCTCGCGGCGCCGGGGCGGGCCTGCTGGGCGCCGTGCTTTCGTGGTCGCCCGGCGCGCAGGCGGCGAAGGTCGCCTGTGTCGGCGACAGCATCACCTTCGGCTACGGCCTTTCGAATCCGAGCGCGGAGAGCTATCCGGCGGTCCTCGGCATGAGCCTCGGCTCGGAGCACACCGTCCAGAACTTCGGCGTGAGCGGCGCGACGCTGCTGAAGAACGGCGACAAGCCCTACTGGAACGAGGCGAGCTACGGCGCGAGCGGCAGCTTCGCTCCCGATGTCGTGATCATCATGCTCGGGACGAACGACGCGAAGCCTCAGAATTGGTCCAAGGCGAGCGAGTTTTCGCCGAACTACCTCGAGCTCATCCAGCACTATCGCGCCCTCGGCGCGCTCGTTTACGTCGCGACTCCGCCGCCCGTCTACCCACCGGGCGCGTTCGACATTTCGCCCGACGTGGTCGCGAACGAGGTCGTGCCCGCCGTACGGGCCATTGCCGGCGACGCCGGAGCACCGCTCGTCGACGTGTTCACAGCGCTCGGCGGGAAGCCGGAGAGCTTCCCCGACACCGTGCACCCGAACGCTGCGGGCGCCGCGCTGATTGCCGAAACGGTGCGCGCCGCGCTGGAGGAGAGTGGCTTCGGTGGCGCAGGGCCGGCCGCCGGTGGCGGGGGTGTGGGGGAGGGCGGGCGAATGGGGGGCGGCGCGGGCCAGGGCGGGGCGAACGCTGCGGGCAACAGCGAGGGCGCGCTCGGGGGCGCTCCCAGCGCCGGCACGGGGGCAGGCGGCGCGGCCACGACGAGCGGCGGCGCGACAGGTCGCGGCGGCGGGCCCTCGAGCGGGGGCGGTGGCGCGGGTGGGCAGGCGAACGGCGCGGGCGGGATGGCTGGGGGACGCGCCTCGGCGGGCGCCCCCGCGGGCGGGGCTCCAGGCGGAGCTGGCCGAGCGAGCGGCGCGGGCAGCGCGGGCAGCGCGGGCACGAGCGGTGCGGGCGCCGCCGTGGCGGGGGCTCTGGGCTCGGAAGCCGCGTCGCCGAGCCCTTCGAGCGACTCCGGTTGCGGCTGTCGCGTCACCGGCTCGGCGGAGCTCGCTCAGCCGGCCTGGTCCGTGCTGGCCCTCGCCGTGGCCTCGGCGTTCGTCCGCAGCAGCGCGCGCCGCCGGGAACGCGGGCGCCAGAGCGCATCTCGCAACGCGTCGAAGGGCGCGGCGCGCTAGAACACCCGCGACGCCGATGAGAGGGCGCAACCGGCGCAGCCGGTGCGGGGGCGGGAACGCCGCTACAAACAGAGCTAGACGGGGCGCTGCGCGGCCGCGCCGCATGGCGAACCCGTGCCTCAAAACCCGCGATGCGGATTTTGATGTCTCTTGCTCTGTCGAAATGACGCGCGTGGAGGTGCCCCCGCGTTGGTGCGCGCCGCGACGGCGATGGGCGGAGTCGGGAGGGGCCGTGGCGGGGCGGGGACGCAGTTGCGACGGGCGGAGTCGGGATGGGTCGTGGCAAGCCACGCCGCGCGAGCGTTGTAGCGATGGAGAACGGAGCGGGCGGCGTGGTGCTCGGCGGCGGGGCTATGGGCTCGATGGGGACGTCGCCGCGGCCCATTGTTGACCACCGCCCCGCCGCCCGAGCCGTAGGGGTGCCGAGCCTGAAAGGGCTTGGCAGAAGGATTGGTGCATTCGAATCTTGAGAGGGACGAATTTGATGGACAGCTTTTTTGTCTGACCGGCGACCGGTTGTGGAGTCGCGAGCAAGATGCCGCTGTCCTGCTCGGCACGGGGGGTGAGCGCGGCTTCGCGAGCCCGGAGGATTTGAAAGTCGTGCGGGTGCTGAAAACGCGCTCTGCGTGGCAAGGATGAGGTCAAAAAAGTGCGTGTTAGGAGGGTGAATGCGAATCGAGCGATTCGCGGTTCAAGGGAGGTCGAGATGAGCGAGGCGGCAGTCGCTGGGTTTGGGGAAGAGCTCGGGAAAGAGCACGGGGAAGAGAGAGCGTGGGGCGCCACGGCGCTGTGGCACCGAGCGCACGAAGAGCTCGTTCGGCTGGCGGCGACACGCGCCGGGCTCGACTACGAGGAGGGACGGTGGCTCTTGCGCGCCGAGCGGTCGGGCGTTCACGTGCGGCTCGGGTATGGGTCGTTTCGCGAGTACGTCGAGAGGCTGTTCGGCTACAGCTCCCGCCTCGTCCAGGAGAAGCTCCGGGTCGCAGACGCGCTCGAGGGATTGCCGGTGCTCTCAGCCGAGCTCGAGCAAGGGAGGACGAGCTTCTCCGCGGTGCGGGAGCTCAGCCGCGTGGCAACCCGGGCGACCGAGCGAGCGTGGCTCGAGGCAGCTCGCGACCGAAGCATCCGGGAAATCGAAGGGTTGGTCTCCGGCCAGAAGCCAGGGAACCTGCCGGAGGATGCTCCAGACGCACGCGCCAAGCGGCACGTCCTCCGGCTCGAGGTGTCGGGGGAGGCGTTTGCGACGTTTCGAGAAGCGATGGCAAAAATGCGACACCAGGCGGGCGAGGCGCTCGACGACGACGCGGCCGTCTTGCTGCTCTGTCGGCGAGCGCTCGAAGGGCCGCGGGACGAAGGTCGGTCGAGCTATCAGGTGGCGCTCACGGTTTGCGAGCACTGCCGGCGCGGGATGCAACAGGGGCGAGGGGAGCTCGTCGAGGTGTCTGCTGAGATCGTCGAGATGACCGAATGCGACGGCCAGAACGTGGGGCACGTTGGGGAAACGGAACACGCCCACGTGGGGGAGACTGGACGCGCCCACGTGGGGGAGACTGGACGCGCCCACGTGGGCGCGGCCTTGCCCCGTGCGAAACAGACCATCCCGCCGGGGCTCCGGCGTCGGGTGATGCGCAGGGATGGCGGGTGTTGCCGGGTTCCGGGGTGCCAACAGGCGGTCTTCGTCGATGTGCATCACTTGGATCTTCGCTCGGAGGGCGGAGGGAACACGCTCGAGAATCTCGTGACGCTGTGCGCGGCGCACCATCGGGCCACCCATCTCGGACAGCTCGTCGTGGAAGGGTCGGCGTCGGGAGTCCTCACCTTCCGACACCGCGGACGGGACGCCGTACGGTGCTTTGCCCGCCCCGCACAGCGTCGAGACTTTTGCGAAAGTGTTCCGCGCGCTGACCCTGATGGGCTTCCGCGAGACGGAGACCAAGCGGGCGCTCGCTCGAGTGCCTGGGAGCTCGACCGCAAGTCTCGAGCAGCTCATGCGGCTAACGCTCCGCGAGCTCGTACCAGGCTCGGAAGGCCCCAGCGGCTCGGGCGGCGGGGCGGTGGTCGACAAGGCGGCGCCCCCGGTGAGCGCATAGCCCCGCTGCCGAGCACCACGCCGCCCACTCCGCTCGCAATCGCCAGAACGCGCGCGTGGCGGGGCGCGGGACGACCTAACCTCCCCGCCCATTTGCGTCTGTCGCCCTCGCGAGCCTCGATCAGTAGAACAGGTTGAACTTGCCGGTCATGTGCAGCATCGACAGGAGGTACA
>Ga0315912_10003388_pt1 | contig 15895 bp, 14 predicted proteins | sample VfabasoilMG_FD_204469 | JGI IMG/M metagenome (GOLD analysis project Ga0315912, IMG submission 204469) | Garden soil microbial communities collected in Santa Monica, California, United States - V. faba soil | ecosystem: Environmental > Terrestrial > Soil > Garden | place: USA: California... | reverse complement strand
TCGCTTCGCAGACTTCCGACCTCGCCGGCGACGGCACGACGACGGCCACGGTGCTCGCGCAAGCGATCTTCCGCGAGGGCCTCAAGTCCGTAGCCGCGGGCTTCAATCCGATGGATCTGAAGCGCGGCATCGACAAGGCGACGGGCGCGGTCATCGAAGAGCTGAAGAAGCTTTCGCAGCCGTGCAAGGACGACAAGTCGATCGCTCAGGTCGGCACGATCTCCGCGAACGCCGATGAAGAGATTGGCAAGATCATCGCCGAGGCGATGAGCAAGGTCGGCAAGGAAGGCGTCATCACCGTCGAGGAAGGCTCGGGCCTCGCGAACGAGCTCGACGTCGTCGAGGGCATGCAATTCGACCGCGGCTATCTGTCGCTGTACTTCATCAACGATCAGGCCACGCAGTCGGCTAACCTCGACAATCCCGTGATCCTGATTCACGACAAGAAGATCTCGAACATCCGCGAGCTGCTGCCGCTGCTCGAGGGTGTTGCGAAGTCGGGCCGTCCGCTCTTGATCATCGCGGAAGACATCGAGGGCGAGGCGCTCGCCACGCTCGTCGTCAACAACATCCGCGGCATCGTGAAGGTCGCGGCTGTCAAGGCCCCGGGCTTCGGCGATCGCCGCAAGGCCATGCTGCAGGACATCGCGATCCTGACGGGCGGCCAAGTCATCTCCGAAGAAGTCGGCCTGTCGCTCGAGAAGGCCACGATGAACGACCTCGGTGAGGCGAAGAAGGTGCAGGTCTCGAAGGAGAACACCACGATCATCGACGGCGCCGGCAAGAAGTCGGACATCAAGGGCCGCATCGATCAGATCAACAAGGAAATCGAGGAGTCGACGTCGGACTACGATCGCGAGAAGCTCCAAGAGCGCGTCGCGAAGCTCGCCGGCGGTGTCGCCGTCATCAAGGTCGGCGCCGCGACCGAGATCGAGATGAAGGAGAAGAAGGCTCGCGTCGAGGACGCGCTGCACGCGACGCGCGCGGCCGTCGAAGAGGGCGTGGTGCCGGGCGGCGGTGTCGCTCTGCTGCGCGCGCTGAAGGGTCTTGCGAACCTCCAGGGCGCGAACGAAGATCAAACCGTCGGCATCAACATCCTGAAGCGGGCCATCGAAGAGCCGCTGCGCCAGATCGTCGGCAACGCGGGTACGGATCCGGCCGTGGTGCTCAACGCCGTCTTGAACGGCAAGGGCAACTATGGCTTCGATGCCGCGACCGGCGAGTACGGCGACATGGTCAAGCTCGGCATCATCGACCCGACGAAGGTCACGCGTCTTGCGCTGCAGAACGCGGCGTCCGTCGCGGGTCTCTTGCTGACGACCGAGGCGATGATCGCCGAGGCGCCGAAGCAGGAGAAGGAAGCCGGCGGTGCGCCGCACGGCCACGGCATGGACGGCATGATGTAAACGTCTCTCGAGCCTTTCCTACGCTCGAAACTAGAAGCCCCGCGCGAGCGGGGCTTCTTTTTTATGGGGACGGATCTATTTGCCGGTCCCATCCGCGCAGCGACGGCTAAATAGATCCGTCCCCTTATTCTTGACGCAGAGTGCTCGTTGAACCGCCGGATGCGGAACCGCACGTCCGGTGGCGTGAGAGGGCCGCCGGGGTAACCCCGCGCCCTTAGTCAATTTCGAGCCAGACCTTCAGCCTTGCGTTGGTTGGCTGTCGCACGACTCACGGCTTGACCGCGATGCGACCTGTGTAGTCGACGCGGTTCAGCAGCAGGCAGAGCTTCTTCTCCGCGATGTACTCATCGACGGCTTTTCTCGCTCCCGCCCAGTGGCCGTAGTCGTCGATCACCAGGACGCCGCCTCGTGCCAATCTCGGATAGAGGTGCTCGAGCTCGTGACGCGTGGATTCGTACCAGTCGGTGTCGAGCCGCAGAATCGAGATCGGCCCGTCCGGGAGCAGCACCGGTATCGTGTCCTCCACTTTCCCCTTGACGAAGTTCAGCTTGTCGCGCGGATAGCCGGTGCGGAGGAGATTCGTCTCGACTTCCTCGAGCGGTGACCGGCACCATTCCGACGAATCGTCCGACATCCGGTGCTTCGCGAACGTCCCGGCCGCGCTTGCGCCGTCGAAGGCGACGTCGTGCTCGGTCGGCGCGTTCATACCCTCGTAGGTGTCGTAGAGATAGAGGCGCCGGCTCAAGTCCCCGAGCTCCTTGAGCGTCAACGCGACCGCCATCGAGGAGCCGCCGCGCCAAACGCCGCACTCGACGAAGTCGCCTTCGATGCCGTTGGCGACGACGTAACGCGTCGCGTTCACCAACGCCGCGACGCGCTCAGGGGTCGTCATCGTGTATTCGACCACTGCCGCGACAACGCGCTTCGTCGGCTCGTCGAAATCGCGCGGCAGATATCGCGCGCGGACTTTCCTCAGGAAACGCTTGATCACGGGGGTAGCAAACCCGGGTTTGGGTTCGTGCAAGGACGGCGGGAAATACTATCTCGGTCCGAAGGAGCTTGTCGAAGTCATGCGGGGACCGCCATCGAGCTCAGGGGGGTGCCGGTCGTGCGCGGCGAGGCTGCAGACACGTTCGACCGGCCGCCCGGCGTCGACTCCGGACGGCAAGCTCGCGCCGGGATGCTGGAATCACGCCGCCTATCGGCGAGGGCGCGCGCGGCGTCGAGGTCGCGCGTCAGCAGGTGCCAGCCGCTCGGATACAGCGCCACCTGCCACTCGTCCGAAGCGCGCAGCGTCTCGAGCCAGGCGCACATCGGCTCCGCCGCAACGATCTCGTCGTGCGCGCCGTAGAGGACGAGCATCGGCACGCGGGTCGGACACGCCTGGGGACGGATCTATTTACCGGTCCCATCCGCGCAGCGGCGGATCGATAGGTCCGTCCCCTTTTTTCCTAACGAAACGCGGCTTTGTAGTCCTCGACGAACTGCTTCGTGCTGATCGGTGCGCGGCCGACGATGTCGCGGATCGGCTGCGTGTCTTCCCTCGCGAAAGCGCCGTTCCCACCCGCTCGAGCCATCGCGATGAGGTGCGCGGCCAACCAGTCCGGCATGCCGCGCTTTTTCATGCCCTCTTGCGCCTGTTCGAGCGTCAGCTCTTGGTACGCGATGGGTTTACCCAACACGTCGGAGATCACTTTCGCAAAGTCGCCGTAGGTCGTGGAAGCGCCGGTAAACCAGTACAGCTTGCCGGCATGCCGCTTGGGATCGCGCAAAACGCGCGCGCCGAGCGCGGCGGTGTCGCGAACATCGACGAGCGCCACGCGAACGTCCTTCGGCCAGGGCTGAACGATCTTGCCGTCGTTCTTAATGTTGGCGGCCTGCGCCAACATGTTCTGCATGAACAGGCCGGGGCTCAGGATGCACCACTGCAACCCGCACTTCTTGAGGTGTTCCTCGATCTGATGGTGCGCGCGGCCGTTCAGCGACTCGACCTGTGGGCCGACAACCTCACGACCACCGGAAACCTTGACGACGTACTCGGCGCCGGCGGCTTTTGCCGCCTCGATGACGTTGATCTGCTGCTCGGCCGACTGCGGGTTGTGCCCCGTGACGATGAACACGCGCTTCACTCCGGCCAGAGCCCGCTGCAGCCCGGGGCGATCGTCGAGCTCGGCGATGGCGGTCTTGATACTCGCGCCCAGGACTTCCTGTGCCTTGCCCGCGTTGCGGACGACGCAGAGCGGCTCCTCGCCTAGCGCTTTGAGCTCCTTGACGACGGCACGGCCTGTATTTCCGGTTGCACCTACGACTGCGTACATGATTCCCTCGCCTTTCTTGGAATGCGGATCGCGCAACGCCAGCATGACTCAACGAGCCGGGTCTCGCACGTAGATCGGGCCATCAGTCCTTGACTGCTTGCATGTCGGTTGGCTCGGTCGTGTGTCTTGCCAATTCGCACACTCGCTCGATCGGTTGCCCGAAGTCGGCGCCCGACGGCAAGCTCGACCCTGGTCGCCCGAACCACGTCGCCAAGTCGGCGAGGACGCGCGTGGCATCGAGATGTCGAGTCAGCAAGTGCCAGCCGCTCGGATAGAGCGCCACTTGCCACTCCTCCGCCGCGCCGAGCGTCTCGAGCCACGAGCACATCGGCTCCGCGGGGACGATCTCGTCATGCGCTCCATAGAGAACGAGCGTCGGCACGTCCGGCATCGCGGGCTCGACCGTCACGGCGTCCATGAGATCGGCGAGGCCAAAGAGCACGTCGACGCGCGTTCTATGAATGACGAGCGGATCCTCGCGTAGCGCCTGCAGCGTCGCCGGATCGTCGGACGGTTTCCGGCCCGTGACGTTTGCCGATAGCTTCAGGCTTCGCCAACTATGCGCGAGCGCGTTGAGCGGCATCCGTTGGTACATGCGCATCTCGTCGCGGCTCCAGACAGCGGGCGCGCTCAGCACGACCGCGTCGAGCCATCCAGGGGGATGGCGTTGCAGCGCGCTCAGAAGCACGGCGCCGCCCATGCTTTCCCCGAAGCCGTACAAGGGAATATGTGGGTGACGCCGGCGCACCAGCCGCGCGACCTGCCACGCATCGTCGGCCATTCGATCCCCGCCCGCCCAAATTCCATGCTGCGGTGCGTGGCCGAAGCCGCGCTGGTCGAACGCGTAGACGAGGAAGCCGTGGCTCGCGAGAAATCCGCCCAAGGCGTCGAAGCCCCCTGCGTGCAGGTTGAGGCCGTGCACGGCGACGATCACCGCGCGCGGCGGCCCGGTCGGCACCCAACTGCGTAACGGCAAGCGTGCACCGTCCTCCATGACGGCCGTGTCCGGCTCGAGCTGCGGCTCGAGCGAGCCGCCGAGCGGAGTTTGAATTCGCGGCGTAACGCAGGCGGTGAACGCGCAAGAGCAGAGTGCTGCAACACCGAGTTGAGCGAAGGATCTGCGCCGCACGCCGCGCCGCGCTACCGAATAGCCCATCCGAGGATACTGCCGACGTTCCGTCGCGCGCAGCAAGCTTCTGCGAAGCGAAGCAACCACGCTTGCAAGCGGTATCATGCTGCTCAAGCCAAGCGCCTTCGATCACACGGTGATACTGCAACGCCCGCTCGATCTGCCAGCGGCGCTCGAAGAGCGCTTCGCGCGCGCGGCCGCGCGCCTCGCCGACGTAGAGGTCGAGCTGCCGCCGGCGGCAGCCAAGACGGCCGCTCGCGTCGTCGTCGTCAGCGACTTCGTGCTCGGTGCACTGGTCCGCTACCCGCAGCTTCTCAACGCGCGCCTCGCCGACGACGCGCCGCTCGATCCGGAGTCGCTGATGGCCCGGCTCGGCCTCGCCACGGCGGACGAGGCGCAGGCGATGGCCGCGTTGCGCCGCACTCGTGAGATCGAGATGGCGCGCATCGCGTGGCGCGACCTCGCCGGCATTGCGGATCTCGAGGCGACATTGGCCGATGTCTCGTTGCTCGCGGAATGCCTGATCGAGGCAGCGCTTCGGTTTGCCGCAGCGACCCTCGAGCCGCGGCTCGGCCGACCGCGTGCTGCGAATGGCGACGAGCTGCCGCTGCTCGTGCTCGGCATGGGCAAGCTCGGCGGCGCCGAGCTGAATTTCTCGTCCGACGTCGATCTGGTGTTTCTCTATCCCGACGGAGCTATGGACGGCAGCGTGCCGTTCGAGGCGGAGAGCTACTACCAGCGTCTTGGCCAGATGCTCATCAAGCTGCTCGATCAGCGCAGCGAAGACGGATTCGCATACCGCGTCGACATGCGGCTGCGCCCGTTCGGCACCAGCGGGCCGCTCGCAATCGGGCTCGGCGCGTTCGAAGCCTATTTGCTCGAGCACGGCCGCGACTGGGAACGCTACGCGTACGTCAAAGCGCGGTTGCTCACCGGCGTGCAATTCGCTTCCGACGTCTTCGATTACGTCCTGACGCCGTTCGTCTATCGCCGCTACCTCGACTACGGCGTGTTCGACGCGCTGCGGCAGATGAAGCGTCTGATCGCGCGGGAAGTGGCGCGCAAGGATCTAGCCGAGAACATCAAGCTCGGCCCCGGCGGAATCCGCGAGATCGAGTTCATCGTGCAAGCGTTCCAGATCGTACGCGGCGGCCGCAGGCCGGAGTTGCGCGCACGCTCGCTGCTGACAGTTTTGCCGCTGCTCGCCGGAGATCGCCAGCTGGCGTCGAGCACGGTCACGGCGCTTGCCACAGCGTATCGGCATCTGCGCACCATCGAGAACCGCATTCAAGCCATGAACGATGCGCAGACGCACGAATTGCCGACGGACGAGGAGGAGCGCGCGCGGCTCGTGTACGCGCTGCGCGAGCCGAGCTGGGCCGTCTTCTACGAGCGGTTGAATCAGCAGCGCGCGATCGTCGAGGCGGAATTCGAACGGGTTGCTTGGGAAGCCGAAGGAGCAGGGCGCAAGGAGCTCGATCCGCTGCTCGTAGCGTGGCAAACGGGCGACGTCGCCGCGCTGCTTGCAGGCTCAGCGCTCGCCGGCGACGAGCATGCGCTCGATCTCATAAAGGATCTGCGGCACGGCGGTCTGTATCAGCGCATGGAAGAGATAGGGCGGCAGCGGTTGGCGGCCGTCATGGTGCGCACGCTGCATGTGCTCCGGGGCAATCCGTCGGCCGTGAAGGCATTCGAGCGCGTTCTGCCCGTGTTTCGGGCCGTGGGCCGCCGCAGCGCTTATCTCGCGCTGTTGAACGAAAATCCGCCGGCGCTCGATCGCCTGCTCAAGCTCGTCACCGACAGTGCGTGGCTTGCGCGCCAGATCGCCGAGCAGCCGATGCTGCTCGACGAGCTGCTCGATGCTCGGGTATTCGATACGCCGCCGTCGCGCGAAGAGCTCGCCACGATGCTCGAGCGAGCCACGCAGGGTGTCGCGCCAACCGACGTCGAAGCGATGCTCGACGCGATCCGCGTGTTTCAGCGGACGGCGATCTTCCGCATCGCCGCTGCGGACCGGTTGGGGTCGTTGCCGCTCATGAAGGTCAGCGATCGGTTGACCGACACGGCCGAGCTCGTGCTCGACTACTCGTTGCGCGCGGCGTGGCAGGAGCTCACCGCGAAGCATGGCAAGCCGCGTTGCGGCCCGCCGCCGCGCGATGCCGGCTTCGCCGTCATCGGCTACGGCAAGCTGGCCGGTCTCGAGCTCGGCTACGGCTCGGATCTCGATCTCGTCTTCTTGCACGATTCGAGCGGCGAGAAACAGGAAACCGACGGCGTGCCGCCACTCGACAACGAGCGTTTCTTCGGTCGCCTCGTGCAGCGGCTCATCCACTTTCTATCCGTGCAAACGAGCTCAGGCCGGTTGTACGAGGTCGACACGCGCCTTCGGCCGAGCGGGCGGTCGGGCCTGCTCGTCACGAGCCTGGAAGGATTCCGCCACTACCAGACGGCGGAGGCGTGGGTTTGGGAGCATCAAGCTCTGCTGCGCAGCCGCGCCTTGGCGGGCGCGCCCGACGTGTGCCGCGCATTCGAGACGATCCGCCGCGACGTCCTCGTCTCGCATGTCGACCGCGCCAAGCTGAAGGGTGAGGTTGCCAAGATGCGGCGCCGGATGCGCGACGAGCTGTCGCTTGCGAAAGCCGGCTCGTTCGACATCAAGCAGGATCCCGGCGGGATCGCGGACGTCGAGTTCCTCGTCGACTATTGGGTCCTCGCGCACTCGGGCGAATACCCCGAGCTCGTCGAGTTTCCCGACAACATTCGGCAGCTCGAGGGGCTGGCGCGAGCCGGTCTGATTCCGGAGGAGCTGTGCTTGCGCCTCAAGGAGGCTTACCTTGCGCTGCGCCGCCGCGCGCACGAGCTGGCGCTCGACGAGGGCGGACGGGTCGTGCCCGATTCTGAGCTTGCGGCCGTGCGAGACTTCGTCAGCGGCGTATGGCGCGACGTGTTCGCCGACGTCGAAGTCGAATAGGGCGGTGCCGCGGGTATAATCGCGGCCTCATCGGGTGCGGAGTGCTTAGCGGTGCGACCACGTCACGGCAGTGCGCAGGAGAATTTGAACGCGGCGAACGCCGAGCGCGTCTACGAGGTCACGAGGGCCGATTTGCCGCTGCATTGCCCGCTGCCGAGCATGTATCTGTGGAACTCCCATCCGAAGGTCTATCTGCCGATCGAGGCTACGGGCGAGGCGAAATGCCCTTATTGCAGCTCGATGTATCGCTTGGTAGAGGACGAAGCGCGCTAGCCGGCCGCCTGCCGCCATGATCGTCGTCACCGGCGGGGCCGGTTTCATCGGCAGCAACCTGGTTCGCGAGCTCAACGCCCGAGGTCGCGATGACGTCGTGGTCGTCGACGATCTGACGGATGGCCGCAAGTTCAGCAACTTGGTCGATTGCCGAATCACCGACTACCTCGACAAGTCGGAGCTCCTCGAGCGCCTGAAGCGCCGTGATCTCGGCAAGGTCGAAGCGATCTTTCATCAGGGTGCCTGTGCCGTCACGACCGAGTGGAACGGCCGCTACATGATGGAAACCAACTATCGCTACTCGGTCGAGCTGTTCGAGCACTGTCTCGACAAGAACGTGCCGTTGATCTATGCGTCGTCGGCCGCCGTCTATGGCGCGAGCACGACGTTCAAGGAAGACGATGCCGCAGCCGAGCGGCCGCTGAACGTGTATGGCTATTCCAAGCTGCTGTTCGATGCTTACGTGCGGCGGCGCACTGCGGAACGGCGCCGGCGCGGCTCGAAACGGCGCCCGCCGGTCGTCGGTTTACGTTACTTCAACGTCTACGGGCCCGGCGAAGCGCACAAGGGCTCGATGGCAAGCGTCGCGTTTCACTTGCACGGGCAAGTGGCGGCGACCGGGCAAGCGAAACTCTTCGAAGGAAGCGGCGGCTACGCGGCCGGGGAGCAGCGGCGCGATTTCATTCACGTCGGCGACGTCGCCGACGTGAACCTCTGGTTCTACGAGCACGAGAAGGTTTCCGGCGTTTTCAACGTGGGCACGGGCTCGAGTGCGACGTTCAACGAGGTCGCTAAAGCGATCCTCGCGTGGCACGGCAGGGGCGCCATCCGCTACATCCCGTTTCCCGACGAGCTGCGCTCGCGCTATCAGAGCTTTACGGAAGCCGACATCACGGCGCTGCGCCGCGCCGGCTACTCGCGGCCGTTCCGCGACGTGGCCGTAGGTGTCAAGGATTACCTCGACGCGCTCGTTGCTCGGCCGTGACGGCAGCGGACAAGGTGCTCGTCGTCGGCCCTTCATGGGTGGGCGACATGGTCATGGCACAGGCGCTCTACAAGCTGCTGCGGAGCGAGGATCCGCAGGTGGAGATTCACGTCGTCGCGCCGCCTTGGTCGCTGCCTGTTCTCGAGCGCATGCCGGAAGTTGCGCGTGGTCTCGAGCTCGCGGTCGGTCACGGCGAGCTCGGACTCGGCCGCCGCGCGACTCTCGCGCGGCAACTTCGCGCGGAGCGCTACACGCGCGCAATCGTGCTCCCGCGGTCGGCTAAAGCGGCGCTCGTGCCGTGGCTCGCCCGCGTTCCGCTCAGGACGGGCTTCCGCGGCGAGTTGCGTTACGGTTTGCTGAATGACATGCGTACCCTCGATGCGCGTCTTGATCAGACGGTGAAACGGTTCGTCGCCCTCGGTCTAGCGCGAGATGCCGCGATGCCCGCCGAGCTGCCGGCCGAGCTTCGGCCGCGGCTCCGAAGCGATGTGCACAATCTCGACCGGCTGCGTGTGACGCACGGGCTCACGCCGGGCGCGCGCATCGCGGCGTTGATGCCGGGCGCAGAGTACGGTCCCGCCAAGCGCTGGCCCGCTGCACACTTCGGTGACTTGGCCGCGGCTCTCGCGGGCGCGGACGCCGACGTCATCGTGCTGGGCTCGGCGAAGGAACGCTCCATCGGCGACGAGGTCGTCGCGCGGGCGGCGAACGCCCGCGTCCGGAATCTCTGTGGCGTCACGTCGCTGGCGGACGTCGTGGATCTTCTCGCTGCCGCCGACGTAGCCGTCAGCAACGACTCCGGCTTGCTGCATGTCGCGGCCGCGGCCGGCGCGCCTGTCGTCGCGATCTACGGCTCGTCGTCGCCGAAGTTCACGCCGCCGCTCACGACTGCGGCCGCCGTCGTCTCGCTTGGAATCGAATGCAGCCCCTGCTTCGCGCGCGACTGCCCGTTGAAGCATCTGAAGTGCTTGAACGACCTCGGCCCCACGACGGTGCTGCGCGCCGTCGACACGCTGCGCGCCGCGCGCCGCTCGGAGAGCCGCTGATGCGAGACGACGAGAACCTCGTTGCGGAGGGGCGCCACCTCATGCTCGCGGCTCGCGAGCGCGCCGAAGCGCCGATCGCAGGTTGGTTCGACCCTGCCGAATGGCGGCGCGGTGGTGCCGTCGCGCTCGAGACGTCGGGTCGCGGCGAAGTCCTGATCGTTGCGCACGGCGACGAGAGGTGGGTGCTACGTCATTATCGGCGCGGCGGCCTCGTCTCGCGCTTCATCGACGATCACTATCTCTGGCTCGGCACGGACCGCGCGCGTGCGTTTCGCGAATGGCGGCTGCTGCGCGAGCTCCGCGCCGCGGGGCTGCCCGTGCCGAATCCGGTAGCGGCTCATGTCTATCGGACCGGCGTCATTTACACGGCGGACATCATCACGGCGTACCTGCCGAATACGCGCAAGCTGTCGTGGTTCATTGCTCAAGGCCGCGTGCCGCCCGACTGCTGGCAGCGAGTCGGCGGCATGATCGCCGCCGTGCATCGCCACGGCGTCGACCACCCCGATCTCACGGCGCACAACGTCCTGCTCGACGATGCCGGCAAGTTGTTCCTCGTCGACTTCGACAATGCACAGCGAAAGCCGCCCGGCGACTGGAGCCGCCTCGGTATGGAACGCTTCAACCGGTCTCTGCGCAAAGTCGCGCTCGAGACCGGCACCGAGTTCGATTCTGCCGCGTGGGCCGAAGTCGAGGCCGGCTACGCGGCGCGCGACTCCGGTAAGTAAACGGCCGCTATCAGCGTGACCGGAGCAGGTCGCGGATTTCGGTGAGCAGCAGGACCTCGGGTGCCGGAGGCGGCGGTGGGGGTGGGGGCGCCGCTTCTTTCTTGCGTTGAAATCGGTTGATGGCGCGGATCACGAGGAAGATCGCGAACGCAACGATCACGAAGTCGAGCACCGTGTTGATGAAGAGGCCGTACTTGATGATCGGCGCGCCGGCGGCTTCGGCTTCGGCGACACTCGCGAAACTCTGGCTCATGTCGAGATTCACGAACAGATTGCTGAAGTCGACGTTGCCCATCAGGAGACCGATCGGCGGCATGATGATGTCATTGACCAGCGACGTGACGATCCTGCCGAACGCCGCACCGATGATGATGCCGACGGCCAGATCGATGACGTTGCCGCGCATCGCGAACTCTTTGAACTCTTTTAGCATTGGTTTTCTCCGGTTCTCGAATCGTTGACGATCGCGCCTCATGCGCGGTGACGCGTAAGTCTACTCCTCGCCTTCAGTGCGCGTAGACGTCGGGAAGCGGAGCGGGCCGACCCTTGAATTTCTTGTACAGCCAGAGGTACTGCTCGGGCGCCAGCCGAATGTAGTCCTCGAGCAAGCCGAACAGCCGCTCTGCATCGCGCTTCGGGGATTCGCCCGGGAAATCGGCGAGCGGCGGGCCGATGTCGACGCGGTAGTCGCCCGTCGGCAAGCGGCGGAAAAAGTACGGCATGACGATGGCGTTGCTGATCGCCGCAAGCTTGCTCGTCGCGGTATTCGTGACGGCGGGCTCGCCGAAGAACGGCACTAATTCGCTTTGGTTGCCGAGATAGGTCTGATCGGGCAGGTAGCCGACGGCGTAACCGTCGCGCAACGTGCGCAGCAGCGCGCGAACGTTGTCGCGTGGGATCTGGTGCTTCGCAAAACGATGACGGCCGCGGCGAATCATGACGTCCATCATCGCGTCGCGTTGCGTGCGGTACATCGTGCTCACGCGCGGAGTGAGTGCCTCGAGCACGCCGAAGCCGACCTCGAGCGACGTGAAATGCCCCCCAGTCAACAGGACGCCACGCCCCTCCGCGAGCGCTCGTTCGAGGTGCTCGCGGCCGTGAATTTCCACACGCGCGAGCAGCTTCTCGATCGGCGTGAACCAGCCGATGCCCATCTCGACGAACGACATGCCAACGGCTTCAAAGTGCCGGTCGAGGAGCTGACTCTGCTCTGCCGCGCTCAAGTCGCGGAAACAGAGCTCGATGTTGCGGCGCGCGACGCGCTCCTCGCGTGTCTTGAAGCGCCGCAGCACGCGTCCGAGCCAGCGCCCGACTTTGAGTTGCCCCGAGGGCGGCAGCTTTGACGCCCCATAGATGAATCCGAGCAGCAGCCAAGTCGGCCAGTAGCGAGGCGCCCAAAATTGCGTGAGCGACAGCTCCTTCGGGACCGTCACGCGCTTCAATCCGTGCGCAAAATGTCACGAAGTCGGAGCGGCATAGAAATCCGGCAGCGGTGCCGGGCGGCCCTTGAAGCGTTGGTGGATCCACCAATACTGCTCCGGGCTCAGACGAATGTAGTCCTCGATTTTTTTCATCAGCGCGCGCGTATCTGCGACGTCGTCGCCGCTCGGCACACCGGGAAGCGGCGCGCCGATCGTCATCCGGTAGCGGTTATTCTCTAGCCGCACGCAATGGTACGGCAGGATCGCAGCGCCGCTCATTCTTGCGATCCGGCCGATGGCGGTGTTCGTCATCGCGGGCTCGCCGAAGAACGGCAGCAGCACGCTGCCCTTGCCTCCGTAGCTTTGGTCGGCCGCATACCAAAAGACGGCATTCTTGCGCAGCGCGCGCAGCATCTCGCGAACATTGTCTTTCGAGATTTGAAAGTCATAGCTGCGCCCGCGCCCGTGCTCCATGGCGCGGTTCATGACGGGATTGCGCTGCGACTTGTACATGCCGGCCAGCAGCGGGCAAAGCGCCCTCAGCGCGGGCCACATGAACTCGAAGGCCGTGAAATGCGCGGAGAACAGAATGACGCCCTTGCCTTTCGCGAGCTCGGCTTCGAGGTAGTCGGCGCCTTGGACGTCGATGCGCCCGCGGACATCTTCGGGCCGGCCGAACCAGCCCATCGCCATCTCGACGAGCGACATGCCCAGTGCTTCGAAGTGCCGCACGAGGATCCGCCCACGCTCTTCGGCCGAAAGGTCACGCAGGCACGCATCGATGTTGCGCGCCGCGACGCGGCGGCGAGAGGGCAGCAGCGCGTAAGCGAGGCGCCCAAACGCGCGCCCGATGCCTAGCTGTACCCGGAAGGGCAGCAGAACCAAGAGCCGCATCCAGGCAACTCCCAGCCAGGCGACGGCATAGCGCAACGCGGCGAACTTAGTGACCCAGAAATTATCTGAAGACATGGCCTAGGGCGCGGAAGCGAGAATTCTTGAGGTGATCTTAGCAGCAAGCGCTCGTCTGACAGCTTGATATCCCTACACCCTGGCGCAATGTCCCGCGCCGTGATCCTTTGTCTTTTTTGGTTCGCGTGGAGGCTTGGAGAAAATCAATGAAGCGCATCCTTCTGTTCGTCGCCACCAACGTGGCCGTGCTCGCCGTCATCTACCTCGTGCTCAACATCTTGGGCGTCCAGAACGTAATGACGGCAGACGGCACGCGGCTCGATTTGGGTGCGCTGCTCACGTTCTCGGCGGTCGTCGGCTTCACGGGCTCGTTCATTTCGTTGCTGATGTCGAAGTGGATTGCCAAGATGTCGACGCGCGCGCACGTCATCGACACGCCGCGAAGCGCGGCGGAGAGCTGGCTCGTCAATACGGTCCATCGCCTTGCAGACCAGGCCGGCATTGGGCATCCCGAGGTCGCAATCTACGAGTCCCCCGACGTCAACGCGTTCGCGACCGGACCGAGCCGCAACAACGCGCTCGTGGCGGTCAGCACGGGCCTCTTGTCGCGCCTCTCCGAGCGCGAGGTCGAAGCGGTGCTCGGCCACGAGATCAGCCACGTGGCGAACGGCGACATGGTGACGCTCACGCTGCTGCAAGGCGTCGTGAACACGTTCGTCATCTTCCTCTCGCGCGTGGTCGGCTTCGTCGTCGATCGCGTGCTGCTGCGCAACGAGCGCGGCACGGGGCCGGGCTTCTTCATCGCGAGCTTCGTCGCGCAGATCCTGCTCGGCATCCTCGCCACGATGATCGTGATGTGGTTCTCGCGGCAGCGGGAGTTCCGTGCCGACGCCGGCGGCGCGAAGCTGGCCGGGCGCGACTCCATGATTCGCGCGCTCGAGGGTTTGCGCCGCCAGACGCAGCCGGCGCAGCTGCCGGAAGCGATGCGCGCGTTCGGCATCTCGAGTGGTCGTGCCGGCTTGGGCCGGCTGTTCATGTCTCACCCGCCGCTCGAGGAGCGTATTGCCGCGCTGCAGCGAATGAGCTGAACCGCCGCACCCGAGCGCGCCGCCTTCCTCGGGCGTGCTCGGGTCGAGAGGAACTAGTTCGTTGCTATTTTTTGCGCCGTTGATCTACAGTTTGGCGGATGGTCGGATCTCGTGGATTCTTCGCCGTTCTCGGCGTGGCAACTTTGCTCGGCAGCGCGGCGGCGGAGGAACAGAGCGTTCCCACGGGGCCGGATCGCGCGGACTATGTCGTCGTCGACAAATCGGATCGCAAGCTCTATCTCTACAAAGCCGGGCGAGTCCTACGCGAGTTCGACGTCTCGCTAGGGCAGATGCCGAACGGCCCGAAGCAGCGCGAAGGCGACTTCAAGACACCCGAAGGCAAGTACTTCCTCGACGACCGCAACGTCAACAGCGATTACTTCTTGTCGATCCATGTCTCCTACCCGAACGAGCAGGACCGCGCGCGGGCGCGGGCCCAGGGCGTCGACCCGGGCGGGCAAATCATGATTCACGGCTTGCCCAACGAGCCCCGGTACGACGTGCGGCATTATTTGGACACCGATTGGACGGACGGCTGCATCGCGGTCAGCAATTCCGACATGGTCGACATTTGGCTCATGACGCGCGAATCGACGCCGATCGAGATTCGCCCCTAGGCTCGTTCGAGCGGTGACCACGCAATGGACGCGTTGATAGCCCCCGAAGGGGGCAGTCTCGAAATTCTTTCGCGCATCGAAGCGCACCAGCTGCGCTATTCAGGCGGCGGCGGACTCTATGAGCTCTGGCGACAGTGCTCGCTGGCCGTGCTGAACTCGGGCGCGTCCGAAGACGACGTCCGCAAAATCCTGACCCGCCACGAGCACTTCAGCATCGCCGTCGTGCAGTACGAAGGCGGCATCGCACTCGAGCTCAAGAACGCGCCGGACATCGCGTTCGTCGGCACCGAGATGATCAAAGGCATCCGCGAGCACTTGTTCGCGGTGCTGCGTGACCTGGTGTACGCGCACGACGACGTGCTGAACAACCCGCGCTTCAATCTCACGGGCTCCGAGGGCATCACGGATGCCGTGTTCCACATCCTGCGCAATGCGCGCGTGCTGAAGGCTCACGAGGAGCCGCGGCTCGTCGTGTGCTGGGGCGGCCACGCCATCGAGCGCGAGGAGTACGACTACACGAAAGTCGTGGGTTACGCGCTCGGCCTCAAGGGTTACGACATCTGCACGGGTTGCGGTGCCGGCGCGATGAAGGGCCCCATGAAAGGCGCGACGGTCGGGCATGCCAAGCAGCGCATCCGGACGGGGCGCTACTTGGGGCTCACGGAGCCGACGATCATCGCGGCCGAATCCCCGAACCCGATCTGCAACGAGCTCGTGATCCTGCCGGACATGGAAAAGCGGCTCGAGGCGTTCGTGCGGATGGCCCACGCCATCGTCGTGTTCCCTGGCGGCGTGGGCACGGCCGAGGAGATCCTGTATTTGCTCGGCATCCTGCTCGGCCCAAAGAACGCGGACGAGACGCTGCCCGTTATCTTCACGGGCCCCGCCACGAGCAGGAACTACTTCGAGCTCCTGCACGAGTTCATCGGCGCGACGCTCGGCCCCGTCGCTCAGAAGCGCTACAAGTTGATCCTCGGCGATCCCAAGGCCGTCGCAGCCGAGGT
>Ga0315912_10003387_pt1 | contig 15898 bp, 19 predicted proteins | sample VfabasoilMG_FD_204469 | JGI IMG/M metagenome (GOLD analysis project Ga0315912, IMG submission 204469) | Garden soil microbial communities collected in Santa Monica, California, United States - V. faba soil | ecosystem: Environmental > Terrestrial > Soil > Garden | place: USA: California... | reverse complement strand
CGCCGCCCGCAATCGACTGCATCATCGGCGTCTCGACTTCGAGGAAGCCGCGCGCCACCAGGAACTGCCGGATGGTGCTGATGACCTTGCTGCGGATCTCGAAGACCCGCCGCGAATCCGCGTTCACCGTCAGGTCGAGATACCGCTGCCGGTAGCGGGTTTCGATGTCGGTCAGGCCGTGCCACTTCTCGGGCAGCGGCAGCAGGCACTTCGACAGGAAGGTGAGGTCCGACACCCAGACCGTGAGCTCGTTCGTCTTGGTGCGGAAGAGCCGCCCCTCCACGCCGACCCAGTCTCCGAAGTCGAGCAGCTTGAAGATCTGGAACGCGCGCTCGGGCACCGAGTCCTGCCGGATGTAGACCTGCAGGCGCGCGACGCCGTCCGAGAGCACCAGGAAGTTCGCCTTGCCGAAGGTGCGGACGCCGAGAATCCGCCCCGCCACCTTGACGGGGACGTGGTTCGCGTCGAGCGATTCGCCCGTGGCCGCTCCATGTTCGGCGACGACGGTGCTGATGGTGGCGCTCGTGTCGAACCGGTGCGGATACACGTCCACGCCGAGCTGCTTGAGCGCGTCGAGATTGGCGCGCCGCTGAACAATCTGATCTGATTCCTGGATGGTGCTCACGCCCGCTCCAGCCGGCGCCTGATGCCGTCGAGCACGCCGTTGACGAATGGCACGGCTTCCTCCGAGCTGAAGGCGCGCGCCAGCTCGAGCGCCTCGTTGATGATGACGGTGGCCGGCGTGTCCCGTTCGTGGAGGAACTCGTACACCGCCAGCCGCATGACCAGTCGATCGATGATGTTCATCCGCTCGATCCGCCAGTGCGCGGCGGCCTCGGAGATCAGCGGATCCAGTTCGGCGACGTGCGCCGCCACGCCCTCGGCGAGCGAGTTCGCAAAGGCCGCCAGATCGTCAGGCAGCGGCTCGTCTTCGTCGGTCACTTCAGGCCACACCCGCCGCACGTCGGCGAGCGTCAGCCCGCCCACTTCCCACTGGTAGAGCATCTGCACCGCGGCCTCGCGGGCACGGTGGCGCAACGCGATCGGCACGGCCTTGCCCTTGGCACGCCCGCTCATGCGGTGGGGCCTCCGTCGATCGCGCGGAGCAGCGTCGCCATTTCCACGGCGGCGAGCGCGGCTTCCCTGCCCTTGTTGCCATCGCCTGGGCGCGCCCTCACCTCGGCCTGCTCGTCGGTGAGCGTCGTCAGCACGCCGAAGGCCACCGGCACGCCCGTCTCCAAACCGACTTGGGAGATGCCGCGAGTGGCGGCGTCGGCGATGTACTCGAAGTGCATCGTGTCGCCCTTGATGAGGCACCCGAGACAGATGACGGCGTCGACCCGGCCGCTCTCGGCCAGACGCTGCGCGGCGACCGGCAGTTCGAACGCCCCTGGCACGCGCACGAGCGTGACGTCGTCGTCGCGCACACCGGCCTGCGCCAGCGCGTCACGCGCGCCGGTCAGAAGCCCGTCCGTGATTTCGGGGTTGAAGCGGGAAACGACGATGGCGAATCGGTACCCGGCGGCCTGCGGCGAGCCCTGCAACTCCCGCAAGATCACAGCTCCGCGACGGCCAGCAACAGGTTGTCAAACATCGGCGCGGGAACGAATTATACCCCACGCCCAGCAGGCGCCCGCGCCGATGAGCGCCCCGATCGCGTCCGCGTACCAGTCGTGTACATCGGCGCTGCGGCCGGGCACGAACGACTGGTGCCACTCGTCCGTGGCGGCATAGGCGCTGGCCATCGCCCACGCGCCGGCCGCGGCCCCGAGGCTTGCGCCTGACGACAGGCCGCCCGCGAGCGCGCGGCACGCGGTGATCGCCAACCCCATGTAACCGAGCGAATGCCCCTGCTTGTCGGTGATCTGCGAGGGCAGCGGCGGCGACGGCTGCGCGGAGATGAAGTAGATGAGCGCCATGTAGGCCACCACGGGTGCCCACAGCGAGAGCGCCCGCGCGCGTGTCACAGCACTTCCTTCAGATCGGTGCCTCTTAGAGCGGGAGCGGGTACAGCAACCAGCCGAGGAGTACCGCGGACCCGATGAAGGTGCCGAACAGCTTCGCGCCGAACTTCAGCTGTTCGCGCGGTTCGTCGCGCATCAGCACCGCGAACGCGATGGAAACGAAGGTCGCGAAGACGACGAGCAGGCCGAGATGCGTGGTGGCGTCCATCACGTCCGCTCTATTTCCGTCCGAGCGCAATGTCGAACGCGTCGAGCACCGCCAGCATGTTGAGCAGCCCCGCGACGATCACGTAGGTGTTGCCGTACTCGTACGTGATCGCAATCACGTTGCCCGCGCCGGCGCCGGCCAGCCTGGCGATGAAATACGGAACGCCGATACCGAGGTCGGCAATCGCGGCGAGCCCCACGAGCAGATCCGCGAACTGGAACGGAAAGATCCGCCCTTGAATCCACAACCCCACCGCGAACATCAGCGGCAGCACGACGAGCAGCGTGAGCCCTTTCTGATAGCGCCCGAGCATCAGGTGCCCGCCACCGGGTACGGCCCAGGCCGCGGCGCACACTAGATAGGGGTTGGCGGTTGGCGCGGGTGCGGCGGGCGCGGAGCGGCGGCCGCTCGGGGCAGGCATTCGGAATAGTTTACCGCAGCGAGGAGAACGACCGCCGCGGCGATGCCGAGTACGCCGCCGGTTGCGGCGCGGACGATCGAGGACGGCACCCACACGCCCGTCCACTCCGCCGCGAGCGTGACCGCCATCGGCACCGATGCGGCTCCGAGCAGCCAGGCGATGCGGGACGGCGCGCCCCAGCGCGCATAGAGCGACGGCGGCAGCGGTGCGAGGAACGCCGATGCACACGCGCCCAGGTAGATGCCGGTGCAGCGCGCGCACACCGCCAGCTGCGCGCCGTGCCAGTGAAACGACCGGTCCGGCAGCTGGTGGCAAATCAGGCTGCCCATCGTGTAGACCGCGGCGGCCAGCGCCGCCGGCAGGGCGGGCGCGAACACGACCAGCGCGAACCACGCCACGGCCGCGGCGGCCAGCGCCCCGGCGATGACTCGGCCTCTCACGCCCTAATTGATACACTGAAACTTCCTGCTCGTGACCACTACTGCTGTCGCCGACACCACGTCCCCGCCAAGGCCCGCCGTTCGCGAAACCGCGCTGGGCGTGCTGGGGGCCATCAGCCTCTGTCACTGCTTGAACGACCTGATGCAATCGGTCGTGCCGGCGGTGTATCCGATTCTCAAGACGTCGTACGCCCTCGACTTTGGCCAGATCGGTCTCATCACCTTCGCCAACCAGGCCACCGCCTCGCTGCTGCAGCCGGTGGTCGGCTACTTCACGGACAAGGCGCCGAAGCCGTATTCGCTCGCCGTCGGCATGGGGTTCACGCTGATCGGCCTGGTGCTGCTCGCCTTTGCCCCGTCGTTTCTCATCGTCCTGATCGCCGCCGCCTGCGTCGGTATCGGCTCGTCGATCTTCCATCCGGAGTCGTCGCGCGTGGCGCGCATGGCGTCGGGCGGCCGTCACGGCTTCGCGCAGTCGCTCTTCCAGGTCGGTGGCAATGCCGGCTCCGCGATGGGGCCGCTGCTGGCGGCGTTCATCGTGCTGCCGAACGGCCAGCGGAGCATCGCGTGGTTTGCCGTGACCGCGCTCGTGGGGATGACCATCCTCGCGCGCGTCGGGGCTTGGTACAAGGCGCATGTCGTGGCGCAGTCGGCGCGGCCGCGGCCGAAGCCCGCCGCGGGGCTGCCGGAGCCGAAGGTGATGCGCTCGCTCGCGATTCTCGTCGCGCTGGTCTTCTCGAAGAACGTCTATCTCGCGAGCCTCACGAGCTTCTACACGTTCTACCTGATTCACAAGTTCGGGATCTCGGTGCAGAACGCGCAGCTGCACCTCTTCCTGTTCCTGGGCGCCGTGGCGGCCGGCACGTTCATCGGCGGCCCCGTGGGCGACCGCATCGGCCGCAAGAAGGTGATCTGGGTGTCGATCCTCGGCGTGCTGCCGTTCACGCTGCTGATGCCGTTTGCCAGCCTGCGAGTGACCGAGCTGTTGACGGTCGTGATCGGCCTCATCCTGGCGTCGGCGTTTTCCGCCATCGTCGTGTTCGCGCAGGAGCTGGTGCCCGGCCGGGTGGGCACCGTCTCGGGACTCTTCTTCGGGTTCGCGTTCGGCGCCGGCGCCGTGGGCGCCGCGCTCCTCGGCGTCCTGGCCGACGCGACCAGTATCGATGTCGTCTACCGCATCTGCGCCTTTCTCCCGGCGATCGGCCTCCTCACCTACTTCCTGCCGGATCTCGAGCCTGGAAAACGAAGGGCCGCCTAGAAGGCGGCCCCCACGACGGAGGCCGGTCTGAAGACCGGCGGCTACGTACGCGCGAGGCAGCGGCCGGCCGGCGGACGAAAGCGAGCGTACAGAGCGAGGGCCGCCTAGAAGGCGGCCCCCACGACGGAAACACTAGCCGAGGACTCTGGCGCTGAGTGCCTTCACGTCCTTCACTTCGGCACGCGGCCCGTACTGGCTGATCACCTGCGCCGCCATCGCGCCGCCCAGCCGGCCGCACGTCGCCAGGTCCAGCCCCTGCGTGTAGGCATACAGGAACCCGGCGGCGTAGGCATCGCCGGCGCCCGTCGTGTCCACCACCTTCACGCCCGGCACCGCGTCGATCACGTGCACCTCGTCGCCGCGGATGACCACCGACCCCTTCTCGCTGCGCGTCAGCGCCGCGAGTTCGCAGTGGCCGCGCACCTTCTGCAGCGCGTCGTCGAAGTTCTCCACCTCGTAGAGCGACAGAATCTCGTGCTCGTTGGCGAACAGGATGTCCACGTGCTTCTCGACCAGCTCCAGGAACTCGGAGCGGTAGCGCGCCACGCAGAACGAATCCGACAGCGTGAACGACACCTTCACGCCCGCCTTCTGGGCGGCGATCGCGGCGTTGCGCATCGCCTCCTTGGCGCGCGGCTGATCCCAGAGGTAGCCCTCGAGATACAGCACCTTCGAGCTGGTGATGGCCGCCATGTCCACGTCTTCGGGGCCGAGCTGCGTGGTGGCGCCGAGGAACGTCTGCATCGTCCGCTGCGCGTCGGGCGTCACGAGGATGAGCGAGCGCGCCGTCGGCAGCCCGCCCACGAGCGGCGTGGTGTCGTACTTCACGCCCACTGCGCGCATGTCGTGCGTGAAGACGTCGCCGAGCTGATCCTTCGCCACCTTGCCGATGTAGGCCGTGCGCCCGCCGAGCGCCGCGATGCCCGCGATGGTGTTCCCCGCCGAGCCGCCCGACGCTTCCTTGCCGGCACCCATGTCGCCGTAGAGGCGCTCGGCCGTCTCGGTGTCGATGAGGTTCATCGCGCCCTTCGGCAGCTTGTGCTTCTCCAGGAAGGCGTCTTCGGCCTGGGCGATCACGTCGACGATTGCGTTGCCGATCGCGGTGACATCGAATTGCGTGCTCATTCAGTGGTCCTCTAAGTAGTGGTGGGCAGCGTCGTAGGCAGATAGCGTCCGACAATCGGCGCGAGATCGACCAGCGTCCTGGCTGGCACCGCGTCGGGACGGGTGATGAGCGCGAACTTCAGCGCGTTGGCGCATTCGCAACCACGCTCGTAAGGAAGTCGATCGACGGCATTGGCGATGATCGCCTGGGCGGTCTTCGCGTTCTGCGTCAGATTGGCGATGATCATCTCCACGGTCACGGAGTCGTGATCGGGGTGCCAGCAGTCGTAGTCGGTGACGAGCGCGATCGTCGAGTAGCAGATCTCGGCCTCGCGCGCCAGCTTGGCCTCCTGCAGGTTCGTCATCCCGATGATGTCCGCTCCCCAGCTGCGATAGAGCTTCGACTCGGCGAGCGTGGAGAACTGCGGCCCTTCCATGCACACGTAGGTGCCGCCCTTGTGCACGGTGGCGCCCGCCTTGCCGCCGCTCTCGACGGCAATCGCGCTCAGGCGCGAGCAAAAGGGATGCGCGAACCCGACGTGGGCTGCCAGCCCCTGGCCGAAGAAGGTGCTGATGCGCCCCTTCGTGCGATCGATGAACTGATCGGGGATGACGATGTCGAGCGGCTTCAGCTCCTCTTTCAGGCTGCCCACGGCGCTCGCCGACAGGATGTATTCCACGCCAAGCGTCTTCATCGCGAAGATGTTGGCGCGGAAGTTCAGTTCCGACGGCAGCAGGCGATGGCCGGCGCCGTGCCGGGCCAGGAACGCCACGCGCTTTCCGCGCAGGGTGCCGATGACGTAGGGGCCGGACGGGTCGCCGAAGGGCGTGCTGATGGTGACCTCGGTGCGGTCCACCACCTCGGCCATGTCGTACAGACCACTCCCGCCGATGATGCCAATGCGAACGTTTTCCATGAACGCTTCTCGATTGGACCGTTATGCGGTCTCTTGCGGTGATTCGAAGCTCAAACGCTAATCCGCATAACGGTCGGCGCGCGCGAAGCGCGCGAAAAGAAATGGGAGACTAGCCGAGGGCATCGCGGCGCCAGCCGCCCTCGGCTAGTCTACAGCACCTGCTCGACGAACCGCTTTCCCTCGCGTTCCCGGATGAATCCGGCGGCCACGAGCGGGTCGTGCTCGAAGAACACCAGGTATTCGCGGTCGATGGCTTCGCGGAGGAACCGTTTCTTGAAGGCCATGGCCTCCATGGGAAACAGGTCGTAGCCCATGACCCACGGGTCCTGCAGGTGCGACGTGGTCGGAACGAGGTCCGCGGCAAAGACGGCTGTCTTCCCGCCGGATTCCAGATAGACGATCTGATGCTGGCCGGTGTGCCCGCCGGTGCGGACGACGCGAACGCCCGGCTTGACGGTGATGTCGCCCGTGTAGAAGTCCACCACGCCCGCGGGCAGGAGCGGGACAAAGTCGTCCTGCAGATAGCTGGCGCGGTTGCGCTCGTGCGGATGCGTGGCGTCCTCCCACTCCGCGTCGCGAATCAGGTAGCGGGCATTCGGAAAGCGCGGCACGAGCCCCTGCGGCCCGCGCATCGTCGCACCGCCGAAATGATCGAAGTGCAGGTGCGTGGCGAGCACGACATCGATCGCCGCCGCGTCGAGCCGGTACTCGGCGAGCGCGTGGTCGAGATGCACCGTGCGGTCGAGCGCGTAGATGTCGCGCGCCTTGTCGGGCATCTTGCCGCCCACGCCGCAGTCCACGAGCATGCGGCCCCACGACGACTCGACGAGCAGCGGCCGCATTGCCATCTGAATCCGGTTGCGGTCGTCGGCGGGCGACAGCTTTTCCCAGAGCGGCTTCGGCACCACGCCGAACATCGCGCCGCCATCCAGGCGGAAGGGGCCGTCGTGGACGGTGGTCAGCGTCAGGTCGCCCCACGGAATGGTCGCCGTCGCGAGCCTCAGCGCCAGCGGCGGCGCCTGCTTCAATTCCACCAGCACGCCGTGCGTGGCCGAGGGATGGATGAACGCGATCTGCGACCCGTGCGCCCCCGGCCGCGGCGTGCTGTCGATGAGCCGCACGCCCCGCGCGGCCAGCTGACGGAGCGCCGCCGGCAGATCCTCCACCCGCAGCGTGACGTGATGCAGGCCGGGACCGCGCTTGCCGACGAATGCCGCGATTGGCGAATCGGCCGCGGTCGCTTCGAGCAGCTCCAACGCCGCCGGCCCGGTGTCGAGCATGTGTGCGCGCACACGTTGCGTGGCCACGTCTTCTGGCACCGAGACGTCGAGGCCGAGCGCGTCGCGATAGAACGCCAGCGCTTCGTCGAGGCGCTCCACGGCAATGCCGACGTGATCGAGAACGGCCTTCACACCAGCTGCCCCGCCAGATCCCGCGCCGCGCGGTACGGATCGCGACGCCGTGCGGCGACGTCCGCCGCCGCCTGCTCGAAGGCGCCCGCCGGCAACGCCTGCTCCAGCCGCGCGAACAGCAGCTCCCCCGCCAGCGCTCGCACGCGCGTGAGCGACCGCGCGTGGCGCCGCTCGGCGCGCAGCGCCTCCGATCGATCGCGGAAGCGGCCGAGCGTGTCCCAGAGTTGCGCCACGCCGGCGCCCGTCGTCGCCTCGGTCTTCAGCACCGGCGGCGTCCACGCGCCCTCCGCTGCTGGTTGCAGCGACAGCGCCGCCTCGATCGACTGGACCAGGCGATCGATCCCTTCCCTGTCCGCCTTGTTGGCCACGAATACGTCCGCGATCTCCATGATGCCGGCCTTCATGGCTTGCACGTCGTCGCCGGTGCCGGGCACGAGCACGACCACCGTCGCGTCGGCGGTCTGCGCCACCTCCACCTCGTCCTGTCCGACCCCCACGGTTTCGATCAGCACGACGTCGAAGCCGGCGGCATCCAGCACGAGTACCGCGTCCCCCGTGGTGCGTGCCAGACCGCCAAGGTGGCCGCGCGTGGCCATGCTGCGGACGAACACACCGCTGTCGCCAGCGTGGCGATTCATCCGGACACGGTCGCCCAGCACGGCGCCGCCGCTGAACGGGCTGGTGGGGTCGACAGCCAGCACCGCCACTCTCTGGCCGGCGGCACGGACGGTGGCAATGAGCTGATCGACGAGCGTGCTCTTGCCGCCGCCGGGCACGCCGGTGACGCCGACGACGTAGGCGCGCCCGCTGTGAGGATGGAGCACGCCGACGAGTGCGGCGCCGGCAGGGTCGGTGCTGCCGGCATCCTCGACCACGGAGATGGCGCGGGCGATCGCGCGCGGGTCTCCGGCCAGGACGCGCTCGACGAGCGCCTCAGGCGGCGCGGCCACCGGTATCGCGGTCGCCCGCCATGAGATGACGGGCGATGACCAGGCGCTGAATCTCGCTCGTGCCCTCGCCAATCGTCGTGAGCTTCACGTCGCGGAAGAACTTCTCGGCGGGATAGTCCTTCACGAACCCGTAGCCGCCGTGAATCTGCACGCCGTCTTCCGCCGCGCGCACCGCGATCTCGCTCGAATAGAGCTTGGCCATCGCGGCCTCGATGGACGTGCGCGCGCCGGCGTCCTTGAGCGCCGCGGCACGATACGTCAGCAGCCGCGCGGCCTCGATGCGCGTGGCGTTGTCGATGAGGCGGGCGCGGATGCTCTGGAAGGTGCCGATCTTCTGCCCGAACTGGACGCGCGTGAAGGCGTAGCCGCGCGCCGCCTCGTAGGCGCCCTGCGCCAGCCCGACGGCCAGCGCGGCGATGCCGATGCGGCCGGCGTCGAGCACTTGCAGGGCGTTGACGAACCCCTGTCCTTCGGCCCCCAGCAGCTGGCTGGCGGGCACACGGCAGCTCTCGAAGATCACCTCGCTCGTCTCGCTGGCGCGCATCCCGAGCTTGTCTTCTTTCTTGCCCGCGCGAAAGCCGGGCGTGCCGCGCTCGACGATGAACGCCGAGATCCCGCGCGACCCCTTGCCCTTCGTGGTCACGGCCATCACCACGATGAGATCACCGTCCCGCCCGTGCGTGATGAACTGCTTGGTGCCGTTGATCACCCAGTGGTCACCGTCCCGCACGGCAGTGGTCCGCATCGAGGCCGCGTCGCTCCCCGACGACGCTTCGGTGAGGCCCCATGCCGCCAGCTGCTCGCCGCGCGCGAGCGGCACGACGTAGCGCTGCTTCTGCGCCTCGGTGCCGAACATGAAGATGTGCGCGGAGCCGAGCCCGTTGTGCGCCGCGATGGACAGGCACACGGCCGGATCCACACGCGCAAGCTCTTCGATGCAGATGCAGTAGTCCACCGACGACATCGCGGACCCGCCGTAGGCGTCGGGGAACTGGATGCCCATCAGCCCCAGCTCGGCGCACTTCACGAGCAGCTCGCGAGGGAAGTGCTGCGCTTCGTCCCATTCGCGCACGTGCGGCCGCAGTTCGGCCTCGGCGAATTCGCGCACGCTGCGCCTCAGCAGCTCTTGCTCGTCCGTGAGGCGGAAGTCCATGCCGGCGCCCATCGTATCATCGGGGTTATGCGCGTCGCCCGTTCGCTCGTCCTCGCCGTCGGTGTGCTGCTGGCCGCTGCGCCGCAGGCGTTTGCCGACGTCACGGTGTTCGTGGGCAGTACCACCACGCCGTCGGCCCGCCAGGCACGCGGCTTTGCCATCGGCGGCGGGATTCTGGTGCTCGGTTTCGAGTTCGAGTACTCGGATACGCGCGAGGATCTCGAGGATGCCGCGCCCTCGCTGCGCACCGGCATGGGCAACATCCTGTTGCAGACGCCCGTCGCGATTGGCGGGTTTCAACCGTACTTCACGACCGGGTTTGGCGGCTACCGCGAGTCGATCAGCGAGAGGAGCGAAACGCAGCTCGGTGGCAACGCCGGTGGCGGCGTGAAGATGAACCTTGCGGGCCCGCTTCGCGTCCGGTTCGACTACCGCGTCTTCCGTCTACGCGGCGAGCCGCTCCACGACGTCGTCCATCGCTTCTACGTCGGCGCGAACCTGAACTTCTAGGGCTTCGCCGGCGCCGCGACGCCAGCGGCGGCGGGCTTGGCTCCCGGCACAGGCGGCTCTCCCGGAGCGGGCTCCGGAAGCGGCTCGGGGATCGGCGAGAGGTTGAGCAGGCTTCCCCCTGCGGTCACCGAGCCCGTATAGAGCTTCCAGAGCTCCTGCAGTGCCACGGTGTCGGTGGATCCGGACGACAGGATGCGTCCCAGCCCGTAGTCTTCGCCTGGCACGGTCGGGTCCACCAGGAACACGTAGACGACAGAGTTGCCCGGGCCCAGCTCCGTGGCCTTGTAGAAGTGCATCGCCTTCGCGATGGCCTGCAGCTTGGCGTCGGTGCTCGACTCCAGCGTCTTCCGCACGGCGAATACGAGCTTCTCGAACTCGGCCGTCCTGTCGGGGCGCACCGTGTTGAAGAGCAGGCCGATCGGCGCCGTGAAGGTGCGGGCGGCGATCACCGACGCCGGCGGCCCGGCCGGAGGCTTGGCGGCCGGCAGCGCCGGTCCGGGGACCTGAACGGGCACGGTGGGCTGCGGGCCCGCCGAGGGCACCTGCGCGGCGGCCGTCGTGGCCGCCAGCAGCAGCGCCGCCAGAGTCTTGTTGATCACGTTGCGTCTCCTCAAAACGCCACGAGCCACGAAACGGGATTCCCGCTCGTGGCTCGATGGTTGCGCGCCACCACTCGAAGGTGGGGTGGCGTCTACTTCGACAGATCCGCCGCGACCGTGCCGCTCGAGATACCGAGATTGGCGGCAAAGGCTCCGCGATACATGTCGTAGAGCTCCTTCTGCTCCGCCGGATCCTTGAACGTGGCGTAGAGCACCTGCAGGATGTTGTAGTCGGCGCCAGCGACGGGCGTGATGACGTGGGTGTAGATGATGTTGCCGTCGGGCATCGGCTTCGACATCTTCACGACCCGCCACCCGGCCAGCTGCTGCTTGGCCTCCGGCGCTTCCGACTTCGCCAGGGCATCCTTGATCTTGCCCATGATCTTCTCGAAGTCGGCGGTCTTGTCCGGACGGATGGCCACGCTCCACAACGCGAGGTCCCCCTCCATCGTCAGCTTCTGAGGGGCCTGCGCCTGCACGCCCGCGTTCTGCGAAAACGCCGGCAGCATCAGGATCGCGCCAGCCAATACCACTCCGGACAGTCGTCGCATCGTCACCCCTCCTGGGTCAGGACCGCCATCGCAGTCCTGTCGTCCATATCGTCGAAACGCTCACGTAGACGGGCCTGCTTCCGGCCGTAGGAACACGGCCATGACGTCGTGCGCCAGAAGCATGCCGGCCCTGGTGAGCCGCAAACGGCCCTCATCATAGATCAGCCACCCGAAATCCCGGAACGGCTGAAGCTCGGCCCCGAACTCCGCCCACAGATCAATTCCGTAACGGACCCGGACCGTATCCGCCGAGAGGCCCTCGGACAAGCGTAGCCCGGTGAAGAGCGCCTCTTCCATCCTGTCCTTCCGGGACAGCCGGCGCGCTTCGGCGACGAGTCCGAGCAGGCTCTGCCCGCCCGGGACGACCGCGGCCACGTATTCCTGGGTGCCGCTGACGTTTCGCGTCCGCATCCCGTCGATGGTCGAATGCGCGCCGGGGCCGAACCCGATCCACTCCCCGTCGGTCCAGTACTTCAAATTGTGGCGGGATTGTCGCCCCGGCTTCGCCACGTTCGAGATCTCGTACTGCTCATAGCCGGCCGTGTCGAGCCGCGCCATCGACTGGAGGTACATCTCCGCCACGTCGTCGTCGGGGGCCACGGACCACTGCGAGCGCGCCATCGCGTCGCGCAGCGGCGCGTTGGGATAGACCTCGAGCATATAGAGCGACGCGTGCTCGGGACCGAGCGCGATCAGCGCCTCGACGGACTCGAGCCAGTCCGCAACGGTCTGCTGCGGCAGCCACATCATCAAGTCGAGCGAGATGTTGTCGAAACCGGCCGCACGCGCTTCGGCAAACGCGGCGCCCGCCCGGGCGGCGGAGTGGAGGCGCGTGAGCCGCGCCAGCTCCTCGTCGCGGAACGACTGCACGCCGAAGCTGAGACGATTCACGCCGGCCTCGCGAAAACCCGCGAGGCGCTGCTCCGTGACGCCCTCGGGGTTCGCCTCGAGCGTGATCTCCGCGTCTGCCGTCAGCTCGAACGAGTCGCGGCAGGCGTGAATGACGGCGGCGATTTCCGACGGCTCGAGCAGGGACGGCGTGCCGCCGCCGAAGAAGACGGTGTCCGCCGGCGTGCCCCGCGCACGCAGACGAATCTCCTTGAGCAGCGTCTCGACGTAGCGCGCCTTCAGTTCCCCGTCGAACAGGCCGCGGTTGAAGTTGCAGTAGTTGCAGATGGCCGCGCAGAACGGGACGTGGACGTACAGCCCGAGCACAAATCGATCGTAGTGGATCGGCTACGACCCGGCGCGGCCGCCGGACCATTTCAGGTCGGCCTTGCCGTCGCGTTCCCGCAGCTGGGCGCGGGCCTGGCCCGCGGAGCGGGTGGGCAGCGACGGCTTGCGCACCGTCTTGCTCCGCATTTTCCACAGGTTGACCAGGTCGTCCTTGCCGCCGTTCGGGGGCAGTTCGCGGTAGTCGGCCCCGCTCAAATACAGCCCTTCGCACATCTCGTGCATCCGGGACCGCATGCGGGCGCCGATGCGGAACAGCAGCGAATCCGGGTCCGTGATGTCCGGGTTGTCGTCGTAGTTGGTCGTGAAGAGCGTCAGCCGCTTCTCGCTGTAGCGGGTGTTGACGATGAGATTCATCGTCTCTTCCACCCACTCCGACGTCTTCTCCGCGCCCAGGTCGTCGAGCACGAGCACGTCGGCGCGCATCACCGGCCCCAGCACGTCCATCTCCGCGGTCCGGTTCACCGGATCGTACGTGGCGCGAATGACGCGCAGCAGGTCCCGCGTGTCGTAGAACAGGCCGCGCGCGCCGCGCGTGCGAATCATCTGGAGCAGCGTGGCTACCGCCAGGTGCGTCTTCCCCACGCCGGGCAGCCCCTGCAGCAGCACGCCCTTCTCCACCACCGGAAACCGCTCTGCCAGCCGCGAGCAGTACTGCAGCGCCTTCTCCAGCTGTTCGTTGTAGACGACGTAGTTCGCGAGCGTGCAGTGCTGATAGCGTTTCGGGATGCGCGCGTCGGCGACCAGGCGTTCCCCGGCTCCGCTGCGAATGCAGTCGCACCGCGTGACGCGCTCGACACCGTCGACTTCAATCGTCTTCCAACCGGTGTCGTCGCACAGAGCGCAGGGCACGGCGCGATCGTATCACTGACGCGCCGCGTGGGTGTCGGCCTTAGGCCTTGGGCTTTAGACCTTAGACGAATGGGCCTTCGGTCTCGGGGCTTCGTTCTGGCCTTTCGCTGGTGTTGACTGCGGCGTGCGTCGCACGAGATCGGTCGGCGCGCTCTTGACCATCGCGGTGCTCAGGCGCTGCTCCCAGTCGTCGATGCCGCGCGCCAGTTCGCGCTTCACGTAGTCCATGAACTCGTTCACTTCGCCCTGCATGCGCTCGATCTTGCGGCGCATGTTGAGGATGATCTCCACGCCCGCCAGGTTCACACCCAGCTCGCGGGTGAGTGACAGAATCGTCTCGAGTTGCTCGAGATCTTCTTCCGAGTACAGCCGCGTGTTCCCTTCGGTGCGCGACGGCGTCAGCAGCCCCTCGCGCTCGTAGAGCCGCAGCGTCTGCGGGTGGATGTCGTACTTCTGCGAGACGGCGCTGATCATGAAGTAGGCCTTGCCGCGCTCGGTCTTCTTTGCCATGGTCAGCTCTGCTCCTCGTCCGCGGCGTCCTGCAGGCGTGGACGCGGGCGGAACTCGGTGCCGTTGATTTCGCCGAACTCACGCAGCAGTGCCTTCGAGCGCTCGTCGAGCACCGCCGGCAGCATCAGACGCGTCTCGACGATGAGGTCGCCCCTGGGGCCTCCCCTGGTGGAGGCCATGCCGCGTTCGCTGATCCGGAAACGCTGGCCCGACTGCGTGCCGGGCGGGATACGCACTTTCACCGGGCCGTCGAGCCCCGCAATCTCCACCCGTGCGCCGAGCGCGGCCTCGTGCACCGCGACCGGCAGCACGAGATGCAGATCGCTGCCGTCCCGGCGGAAATCCGCGTCAGTGGCCACGTGCACCGTGACGTACAGGTCGCCCGGCGGACCGCCACGAGGGCCCGCGTCCCCTTTTCCCGCGACCCGCACGCGCTCGGCGTCGCCAATGCCGGCGGGCAGGCGCAGGATGACGCGCTCGGCCCGCACTTCGTGGCCGGCGCCCGCGCACGACGGGCACGGCCGCGGCGGCTGCTGCCCCGTGCCGCCGCAGGCGTTGCAACTCCGCGTGAACACCATGTGCCCGCGCACGGTGCGCACGGCGCCCTGCCCCTGGCAGAGACCGCACGGCCCCGGCGCCATCCGCGCCACGCCGGCGCCGCGGCACATCTGGCACGTCTCGCGCCGCGTCACCGCGAGCGCGCGCTCACAGCCGTTGAAGCTTTCCGCGAACGAGAGGTCGACGTCCTGATGCAGGTCCGCGCCGCGCGCGGCGGCGGGCCGCCTGGCGCCGTGCTCGATCAGCACTTCGGCCACCAGATCGCCGAAGGTGGCCGAGTAGTCGGGCCCGCGCGAGGAGAAGTCGAAGCCCTCGAACCCGCCGCGGCGCGCTTCGGCCGGCGCCGCGGTCGCCTCGCCGGAGTCGTAGCGCAGCCGGCGCTCGTGATCGATCAGCGTCTCGTAGGCTTCGACCACCTGCTGGAAGTGTTCGGCCGCGGCGTGGTCGCCGGGGTTGATGTCCGGATGGAACCGGCGAGCGAGACGGCGGTAGGCCCGCTTGATCTCGGACTCGCTGGCGTCCTGCCGCACGCCGAGCACTACGTAGAGGTCCATCGATCTCGTGTCGTCTACGACCGTCGTTACGGCTTGTCGTCGACGACTTCCGCATCGATGACGTCACCGGCCCCGCCCGGCGCACCCGCGCCCGGACCGCCCGGCGCGCCCGACGGACCACCCGCACCCGGGCCGCCGGCCCCCGGCGCCGGCCCGGCCTGCTTGTAGAGCGTCTCGGCGGCCTTGTGCTGCGCCTGCGTCAACTGCTCCATCGCGCGGGTCATGCCCGCCGTGTCGTTGGCTTCGAGCGCGCTCTTCAGCGACGCGATGGCGCTTTCCACCGCAGCCTTCTCGGAACCGAGCTTGTCGCCCGATTCCTGGACGAACTTCTCGGCCGCGTACACCGCCTGGTCGGCGCGGTTGCGCGTCTCGATCTCCTCGCGGCGCTTCTTGTCCTCCTCGGCGTGTGACTCGGCGTCCTTCATCATGCGATCGACCTCGTCCTTGCTGAGGCCGCTCGACGCGGTGATCGTGATCTTCTGTTCCTTGCCGGTGCCCTGATCCTTGGCCGACACGTTCACGATGCCGTTGGCGTCGATGTCGAACGTGACTTCGATCTGCGGCACGCCGCGCGGCGCCGGCGGAATGCCCACCAGCTGGAAGCGGCCCAACGTGCGGTTGTCGCGCGCCAGCTGCCGTTCGCCCTGCAGCACGTGCACCTCGACGCTCGTCTGGCTGTCGGCCGCCGTGGAGAACGTTTCGCT
>Ga0315912_10003386_pt1 | contig 15911 bp, 15 predicted proteins | sample VfabasoilMG_FD_204469 | JGI IMG/M metagenome (GOLD analysis project Ga0315912, IMG submission 204469) | Garden soil microbial communities collected in Santa Monica, California, United States - V. faba soil | ecosystem: Environmental > Terrestrial > Soil > Garden | place: USA: California... | reverse complement strand
AATTGCGGTGCGCGTCAGTTCGTCCGGTCCCGTCTTCTATCGCCAACAGAGAGTGGGATGGCGAGGGAGACCCTTCACACTATACAAATTTCGTTCCATGAGAAGCGATGCCGAAAAGAGCACCGGGGCCATTTGGGCATCGAAGGATGACCCGCGGGTGACACCCATAGGCAAGTGGATTCGATTGCTGCGCCTTGATGAGATACCCCAGTTCCTGAATATTCTCAAAGGTGAAATGTTGATTGTCGGGCCGAGGCCGGAGCGTCCCGAGTTCGTCGAAATGCTGAGCCAGAAAATACCCTTCTATCAACAAAGGCACCAAGTCATGCCAGGCCTTACGGGTTGGGCTCAGATCAACCATAAATATGGTGACACGTTGGAAGATACTCTTGCCAAGCTGGAATACGATCTTTATTACATCAAGCACTTTCAACCGACACTCGATTTCTACGTCATCTTTCATACGTTAAAAGTGATCCTTCTGCGGCGCGGAGCGCAGTAGCAACTCCCGCCTCGATTCTGAGAGAGAATGTGTGCATGGGCATACTGGATATCACTCTAAGAGGGGGCGACAGAAAACCCTTTCGCGGAGGCACCTGCCGGGTGCTGGTGCGCGATACAAATAACAGAACGCTGGTGGACCGTTTCCTTTCCGGCAATGCGTTGCGGGTAAACGGCGTGCCATCAGGAGGGCCCGGTACTGCCGTTGTTGCCATCGCTTCGGCACCTCATTGTCATCAGATCGGCGTTGGACCATGGCGGGTGGAGAAGAATGAGACACGCCCGGTTCCGATGATGCTGATCCGTAAAGATGCCGAGTTTGATTTCAGTTTCCAGAACTGGGATGACTTCGTCCTGGCGGACTCCAACGTAGCAAGATGGATTGGCAGCGGCAATCCTACCAACGCGAATCGCTTTGCATCGATGATTACAACACGTCCTGTGCCCATGGCGTGTTTGTTCAATATCACCGAGTCACTTTATTGGTTGGGCAAGAAGGTCGATACGGACTTGCTTTCGATGATTCATGGAATGGAGCTGAGAGACGGAGACGCGGTGGGCCGCTTTGGGATTAAGAATGATCGCTTCTTCGCCTTTGCAGATCGGGCTCTGTTGGATATTCTTGGTGGACGCACAGATCTATTCAGCACGAGCGATCCTGGATTGCACCCCGGCGCGGACTTGAGTTTCAAAGAGATGCGCTTTGATGTTGCCAACCTTCAATTCACTTTCGCAACAGGACGCACGCAACGGTTGACGACCCCTGACGGCACGCGAGATCTTGTCAGTGTTGAATTCGACATGGATTACTATCGCGACAGGGTGCTGCATTTCTTTGGCGAGGTGGTGCCCAATAGCATCACGCATTCCCAAACAGAGGCAGCCAAGGTGTATGCGCTACGGTGGACCGCTGGCGGGGAAATTGGGGAAAAATTCGAGCCCCTGTACACCTTGACGCTGGAATAACTTACTCGCCGCGTGTAGAGCGGATGAGGGATTCCATGTGATCAAAGTAACGCTCCAGCGCTTTGCGGCCGGCTGGAGTGATTTTGAACTCTGTCTTTGGCATGCGTCCGTCGAAGCTTTTTTCGCATGCGACGTACCCTGCCTCCTCCAGCTTGCGGGCGTGGATACTGAGGTTCCCATCGGTAACTTCGAGAAGTTCCTTCAGTTCGCCAAATGTGAGCGATTCATTCACAGCAAGTGCGCTCACCATGCCGAGACGGATGCGCTCATGAATGGTGCGTTCCAGTCCGCCCAGGCTGCGCTTGGGGAGCGGTTTGGGCTCGATGGGCGGTCTTAACTTTTCAGCCGTATTTCGTTTAGCCGCCATGTTTCCTCGCAATGATCCAGCCAAAGATAATGTGCGTAACGCCAAACCCGGACATCATCAGCGCATTGCCCCATTCTACGGGGGAGAACAGTGCGATCGTTCCAAGGGCCAAAAAAACAGCACCCATGAGCGGGACCACACGCACCGAAAATGCTCCGGCCGCGATCACTCCCGTCCCGTACGCCAGCAACCAGGTTCCGGGAAGTAACTGGTACTGATGAGCTTTGCCAAGTGCCACCGACAACGCTAACCCCATGCCCAGCGCAGGCACAAAACTAAGACCGAACAGTCTTGCTGGCTTGGAACTGAGGGTGGTTCCATTCGCACGGGCCTTGCGATAAATGGCGTAGAGACTTGTAAGAAGAGCAAGCACAGCACCGACGAGCCAGATCTCCATCCATTGCCGCGAAACAGGATGTCCGCTGGCGAGAAAGCCAGTAGCCACACCAATCCAGCCCATAGCAAAACCGCCCCAACCCGGCACACCAGTAAAGGAGGACGCGCGCTCAATGGTCTGGCGAACATAGCGGAGTTGATCAAGAGCGTGATCGTGCATCGACAGCGTTGGCATTAAAACCAGTATATCGCGTCGGCTTTGCCAAGCAAAGCGCTTGGTCGAGCAGCAAATAATCAACCCGATTTTGTGCCCGGTTTATCCCCGAGGCTCGCCTGACGGCGCAGGTCCTCAAGATTAATGACCATAGACTGGCTGGAACTCATCAACTCAGCCAGAACCTCCTCACGTGGCCTCACATCCACCGACACCTGGGAAGTGTGATCCAGCAGGGGCCAGAGTCGATCCCGGATATCGCGGGGCAACACGCTATCCAGATATTCAAGAGCAGTACCGCGCAGATAAGTATCAGCAGAAGTAAGCCCATGAAACGCGATCCGCAGAGGTTCGGCAGCCAGGACAATGGAGAGCAGAGTAAACACATGTTGCAAGCTCTTGGTGGCTCGGGATCGTAACACTTCATCGACAAATGGCGACTCTTCGTGCTCGTCTCCACGATCCAGCACTCGCTGGCTTTCCCACACGGACCTATTCACAGCAACCTCACGACGGATAGCGGCAAAGATGCCAGCCTCGGGAATATTCACGGCGGTGCTGCGTTGTTTGATCCGGGAAACCGCACGTCCACACTGAAACCTCACCTCGAAACGTTTGTCGTTCAGCCCGGTAAGCAGGCCTTGCAGCGCAAGATCGGAATCACTTGCACTGAGGATCCGCGGCAGGCGTCGCCGAACGGTGAAGTCGGTGTCTTTATCAAGAAGGGCGTCGATCAACTGGCCGGTGTGTTTGTTCAAACTCCTGCGGAGAGCCTCTACCGCTTCGTTGCTTACCTTGTCCCAAGCAAGGAGATGAATGACAGAGGGGACCAGGAAGCTCGGCAGCGGCTCAGGTGACTGCAATATGTGGAGAACCCGCTGTTCGTCCCCTGATCGCAGATCGCCAAGCATCTGGAGCACCGGGTCCGAGTGCATCGCCAAATCCAAACCTGGACGACTGGCCGGGGTCGACGAGCCAAGAGCGGAGCGTGAAAGTATGAGCGAATGACTCTCTGACAGCGTAAACATGCCGCTGGCACCGGCTGCAAATGTCGACTCGGTATGTTCGTCAATCTGCAGCGCCTCGCCCTGCTCGCGCAATCCTCGCTCCAGCGCATCGACATAGGCACCATGGAGCCTCTTCGCGGCATAGAGTGCACATAGAGCAACCAGCACAGCCACGGCCAGTATGGACGGCACGCCATAGGTGGCACCCAAACCAAAGAGCAACCCCGCAGTACCAGCCCCCACCGCATCGCCGAGACGGTCAAAGCCGACATCGACAACAGGTTTTGCAATGCGCTTTTCCATCTTGGGCATCGGCGTATAAAAAAGTTCGTATCCAGCGCGGAAGAGAGAACCGCGGAAAACCGCTTCTATCCCGCGGGCCAACGTCGCGGTGAAAATACCAGGGACCAAGGCGATAAGCCCACCTAGTGTCACCGCCATCGGCAATGTACCCACCGTATTCGCCATGCCAAATCGTGCCAAGATGGTACTGCTGAGACCTATTTGCACAAGGAAGGACAGGGCACCAACGACGCTATAGAAAGTAGCGATGAAGCTCTTGAATTCTTCGGTGCCGCTGCCGTAGGTTTCCGTGACTCGATACTTAAATGCGAAGTCGATCATCGCTGCGCTAACGGTTCCCAGCAGGACCACCGCTGCAACAATCAATAGATACGGAGCCTCCTGCACAATCTGAAAAGCGGACTTACCGGGCTTGCCGTCATCAGGACGCACCGGGGTCGGCTCCTCACGAAAGCTGATCCAAAACACAAGCGCCGCGCACGTGAAATGATAGCCGGCAAGCACAGGAAGCAGTTGATCGATGCGGACAGATCTGGCAACCAATCCGCCGATGATTCCCCCGAGCGTCCCTGCGCCGGCGATTCTGCCGACAAACTGCTTCGCGGTGCGCGGGTCGAAAGATTCATTGATCACGGACCAGAATGCCGAGGTTAACACCGAAGCCGGACCGACGATAAGCAGATATTCGATAATGGCGCACGCGCGCGGATAAGTATCGATATTGGCCCAAATGAAAAGCTGTGTAGTTGCTGTCACCAGAAACGCGGCCGGCACCAAACGCGAAGGCCGGACCCGTGACATCACTTGCGATGCCACCAGCGCCATCAGGATGCAAAAGAAAGACGCTCCACCAACCATCACCGCGTAATATTCAAAACTGAAATTACGAAAGAAGAGCGTGTCGCGCAGGGCCTTGCCACCTACCTGGTGGGCCATCATGGCGGCGCAGACACACATGGAGAGAATCGCCGTGTTTGTCGTCTTGCGGTCACTACCCGGCATTCTTCAAACCGCCGCCTTTCGAGGGAAACTCAAGACCGGCTTCGTGAAACCTGTGCTTCAAACGACGATGCGCTTCAAAGCCAACAGCCCATTGGCGGCCGGGACGCGTCTTCACTTTTGCCTTAACAACCATTGCGGGTTCCGCTAACGATTCTACCCCGATGATATCCAGAGGGCCCCAGATGTCCACCGAATAGGTGGGCTCACGGCGCATCTCCTCCACAACCTCCGAGAGAATTTCCAGCGCCTGTTCGGGATTGTCGCGATAAGAGATGTGAAGGGTGAAGATGAAAAATGAGTACTCACGCGTCTTATTCGCCAGCTTGGTGATATTCCCATTGGCGAAAACATGAACGGTGCCCGACTCATCACGCAGCACGGTGGTCCGAAGATTGATCTCTTCCACAGTACCGGGAGTATCGTTGATCACCGCCACATCATTGACCCGGATCTGCCCATCGGCAATGATGAAAAATCCACTGATCACATCACGCATGAAGTTCTGGGCGCCGAACCCGGCAGCCACGACCAGGACACTCAAAATAGTGAGGAACGGCTCAGTAGAAACGCCGAGTTCGCGCAGAACCATGAATCCGCCGAGCAGCAGAATCACTACGGTTACAAACTGACGCAGCAAAGAAATAACAGTGTTGGCCTGCTTAACCCGCTCGGTGTCGATAGCACCTTCACGGTCGCGCAACCCGCGTGTTGCATAGGTGCCCAAGCTCGCAATCATCCGCCGGAAGGCGAGCAACGCAATCGTAGTGATACCAATCACCGCGATCGCACGCAGGGCTTCCTTGAAGTCGAAAAGATGCCAGAAACGAGGGTCCATTTATCCGTTGCTGATGGGGTTGACTAACACTCCCACACCTTCCAGGTGAACTTCAAACACGTCGCCGTGCTTGAGGCGTGTCGTGGCTCCAGGGGTTCCGGTGTAGATGATGTCCCCCGGTTCCAGCGTCATGTGCCGGCTGACGTGGCTGACAATGGTTGCGCAGCTAAAAATCAAATCAGAGGTGAATTGTTTTTGGACGGTTTCGCCGTTGAGCTTCCCTTCAAGAAGAAGCTTGTCGGGATTGAGTCCGGTGACAAGCACCGGGCCGAGAGGCGCGAAGGTATCGCAACCCTTCGCCCGCCACCATTGCAAGTCCTTGTCCGCCCCATGCTGCCACGCGCGCTCGCTGATGTCGTTGCCTGCTGTGACGCCAAAGATCGCCTTGCCAGCTTCGTCAAGCGAAGCGTTCTTGATCGTCTTGCCAATCACCAGAACCAGCTCCGATTCAAAATGTACATCGGTGGAGTTAGACGGCAGCACCACAGGATCACCAGGATTCTGCAGCGCCGTCCTCGGCTTCATGAACATCTCCGGTCGCTTCGGCTCAGGCCGACCAGCCAAATGGCTTTTGTAGTTCTGCCCGACGCACAAGATTTTGCCCGGCTCAGCAGGCGCAAGCAGTTTCACGCTCGATCGGTTCAGCGGCGCTCCCGATCTGACATGCTTTACATAAGGAGCCGCTGAGATGGGGCGAATCGTGTTCTTAGAAAGGATGCCCCAGCCGCGGCGTCCACGAGGCGTCTGAAAACGCACAAACTGCTGAATTTCTCCCATGAGTCCAGACTACAACAGTCTGTTATCATGAAACCAGAATGCCCCCAACCGACAATAAATCCATCACCCGGTGGCTTCCCATTCTGGGAGTAGCTTGGCTCATTCCCGGCGGAGGACACTTCCTCCTGGGCCATCGCTTTCGCGGCCTGATACTGGCGTCGGCGACAGTACTGCTGGTTGTCGCGGGGCTAGCTATGGGCGGCGCAATGTTTGAGCCGCAGCGCGGTGACCTGTTCACCACGCTCATCTATTACGGCGGGTTTGTGGGCGACCTCTCGTCGGGCATTCTGTACGTGCTTGCGGTTTCGCTTGGATATGATCAGGTGGAGATGGCCGGACACGTTCACGACTACGGAACCAAGTTCCTCGTCGGAGCCGGACTGTTCAACATCCTTGCGATGGTGGACGCCTACGAAATTGCTACAGGGAAGAAATCCTAATGCTCAAAATGAATCTGAGTCATTTCGAAGCGAGCATCCTGTTCGCTCTGTGCTGCTCGGTGGTGATGGGAGTAGTCACGAAAAAGACCGACCACGAGAGACTGATGTACGGCTTGCAGTGCTTCGGTTACTTTGTTGCCGCACTGTTCGGGCTGGGATGGCTGATGTACTTCGGCCACCGCTAGACTACTGCTTCGCAGAAGCCTGCTGCACCGGCACCGGGACAGGCAGACACGCTCCACTGCACACGGTTTCAGAAACCTTAACCGCCGGACCCAGACGACCGGAATCCAGATCAGCGCGCCGGACAGAGAACGTCTCCACCAGCGACCGATTCGATCCGGGCACTTTATCAATCACATGCTGCTCGCGCAGTTTCAACTCCGCCTTATCGAATGCACCAACACGCCCCTGTTGAACGGTGTGAAACACGTCCACAACCTGTGACTCTCCGCCGTCGGCGCGTTTGGTGGTACGTGCAACAGTCTGCCCGATCAGAGCCATCTTGCCCGCCGCGGCCGCGTTATAGGTAGACGTGGTGACGGTAGTCTGATTGTCCTGGACCTTGGTCTGAGCGATCTCACGCTGCGTTTCCTTGAACGCGTTATTCACGTCCCGCAAGAGCGTCGTCACGTCGGTATGCCGTTCCTTGTCCGAACCCGTAGCGACGGTGATACGCAACTCGGCAAGGTCCATCCCGCCGCTCAAGCTAGGACGTTCCAGGCGTGTCTCCGATCTTTCCACCTCGCCAGACTTAATCGATTCCGTCACCGCGCGCTCACGCAGTGCGAAGCTGCCGTTGATGTCTTGGACATAAACGCTGGTGCTGGCCGTAGACCGTCCCTGCCCTAGATTCCGTTCTTCGATGCGGGTCTTCTCCGTGCCAGTCTGCTTGCCATTGGCGTCGTACAGCTTCACCAGCCGTTCCACAATGCGACCGTTGGCGTCGCTGGAAAGGATCTTCTCGTCCACCGATTGCAGTGGGGCGGAAACCCGAACACGATGGCCGTTGACATCATACATGTAGGTTGACGTCTGCTTGGCGTCCTGCCCAAAGCCAACCGCTGCGATAAGAAGTGTGCTCAAAATGACGCGATGCCGCATGTTATCAGGCTAAGGCGGTTCTCAAGCCCCAACAATGAGGCAAACACCTTAGTTACCTTTCGATTTCAATCTGGTCACCCACCTGGGTTCCCGAGGATTCTATGGTCCCAACCGGAAGTTCCACAACAGAGTGTCCCCTAAGACTCAGCGCAATCCGGCTCTTCACCATGTTCGGACGCAGCTTGACCACGACCTTCTTCTTATTCAGAAACACGACATCAATCGCAAACTTCATGAAGAAGGTATGCACCGATTCACAGGGTACAATCCAAAGGCCTTCGCCCGGATCAAGCTTTGTGTGTTGCAGCAAACCAGTCCGACGCTCGGCACTAGTGCCAGCCACGGCGGCCTTGCCCGCCAAAATGCTACTGCGAGTCAGATTACGTATCAGTGCCAGAGAAACCTCGCCTATGCATACTTCATCGGCAGTAATGATCCGCTCCAGGAGATCTAGTACATCAAGCCCAGCCGCAGTTGCCTACGGCTGGGGCTTGTTCCAATCCAGACTTACGGCAGCGGCGAAGACGCAGGAGCCGTGTTGGCGCAGTTTGCTAGGCTTACGCCGGGCAGGAAGATCGTGCCGGTTACGCGCGAGGTTGCGTCGCATGCCAGGTCCTGGGTTTGTCCGGAGACAGTGTTGTTTGGGCCACCGGCGGTTACCGATGAGAGATTTCCGACGGCAATGCCCCTTGGTCCATTCGATGTAATGGTCGTGTCGCTCAAGGTGAGATGGGAGTTATCGGACACGCTGACTCCTCGTTGCGTGTGGTTCGTGATCGTGGTGCCAAACAGACTGACCGAGCTATTGTCAGAGGCAACGATTCCTGCAAAGCCACCATCGAAGGTGGCCGCTTGAGCGCCAAGCAGCGCGGACCTTACCACCGCACCCGTATTCACAGCGTGAACATTCAAGCAGGTAACCACGGGAGAACCGCACGTCGCCGGAACCGAAAGCTGAACGCTGGCCGATGCCTCCACTTGAATCCCAACAGCAACCGCCGTGATTTCAGACGCACCAGTTGCCGGATTGATCTGCGCACGACTACCTTGCGTAACCAACATCCCCACTCCAGGCGTAGGCACGACGGCCGATCCCACACCGGAAATAATCAAATGAGAGATGGCGAAGTTAGAAAACGCGGCAATGATAACCCCACTGCCACCCGCGTCAGCCGGGACAGCCAGGTTGACGGTGTTGTCGAAAAGGATTCCGACAGACGCGTTGGTTGCAATGCCACTTCTTGTGACGTTGACCGTGTTCTTGGTAACGTTGCATCCCGTGCAGGTATTGAGCAGCACGCCAGCCGCGCCGTTGATCGTAAAGCCGTTCAGTGAAACCGAACGCGAGTTGAGGAGAACCGCGACGGGGGTAGTGCCTCCCGAAGCATCTGTGATAGAAGCTCCATTCGTTGTCGTGATGGTCAGCGCCGGACCACTATAATCACGCACGGCGATGTTCTCGATGCACGCCCCTGTTACTTCAATCGTGAACGCCTTGTCGTAGGTTACGCTGTCGATGGCGTCTTGAATTTTCTTCCCTTGATTACAGTTGACTGTCTTAACGGAAGGTGCCGCAAATGCGGAAACAGCCGTCAGAAATGAAACCGCGCAAAGCAGTACAGTTCGTTTTCTCATATGTTTTCTCCGTAGATAGGATAGAGGCCGGCAGACCAGCCCCTCCGATTTAGTTACTTGAAGGATTATACCGCGCAATCTGCAAATCCGGTCGGGCAGCCTTCAACTCTGCCACGCCCTTGGCCGACATCGCCGACATACTCACATCCAACACCCGCAACCCCGGCAACGCGGCCAGCATCGGCACCGCATCGTCACCCAAACGCTTGCAGCCCTGTAAACTCAGGCGTTCCAGCTTTGTCAGAGTCTTTAGCTTGCTAATCGACATTGCCGAGACACCTAAACCATTCAGACGCAGCTCTTTCAATTCGCGCAACGTAGCCAGCGTTTCCACACCCGGCTCACTGAGCGCTACCGACCAGAGCCCAGAATCCGTGCGTTGCTGTCCGCCGATATCCAGATACGTGAGCCCCGGCATTTGCCGTAAAGCGTGCAGCCCCGCGTCACTCAGTTTGTTTCCACCGAGAGTCAACCATTTCAAGTTCGGCAGCGCGGCAAGTCTATCGATCCCGACATCGGTTACTTGCGCAAACCCTGCATCAATCCATTCCAGCGTCGCAATTCCAGACAGGTGTTCCAACGTCGTGTCCGAAACCTTCGTACCTCGAAGATTCACACGCTTCAACTTCTTCCAACCCTTCACCGCCGCCATGCCTTCGTCAGTCACCTGCTCAGCGTAGTAGAGATTCAACACCTCAATCGCCGGAGCGCTCTTCAGATTCTGCATCCCTAGATCGGTGATGCGCGTCTGTGACAAATCCAAACTCGTCAATGCGGGCATAGCAGCAAGTTGCGCCAGATCTCCGTCGGTCACCCAACTGTTGCGCAGGTCTACCGTCTCGGCAAACAGACCTGACGCGAGTAACAACACCAGATAGCGCCTCACTTCAGCTTGCTCCGCGCCGTTGAAGAAGAGACCGAGTCAAAGACGATTTCGCAGGCCGGTAGCGCTGCCCTCAACTCTGCGTGACCTTTGTCGGTCAGGTTCGTGTGATAAACATTCAACAGTTTCAATCCTCGAAACGCCCTAAGAGTCGAAACGCTTGCGTCGCTGATCGCCAGCGAATCCAGGCGCAACTCACGTAACCCGGTGAGCGCCGCCAGTTGCGAAAGACCCTTGTCGTCTATCGATGTATAGTCCAACCCCAGCACCGAGAGCTTGGCGAACCCGGCAATGGTTGCCGCTGCGGCGTTGCCAGTGCGCGTGCGGAACAGTTCCAACCGCTCTAAATTCACTAACGGCTTGAGCGACTCCAAGCCCTTATCGGAGAAGCGTCCGAAGTTGATATTCAATTCGCGCAGACTCGTGATCGCGCCCAGATGCGCCATACCTTCATCGTCGGCGTCCGTTCCAGAGAGCTCCAAAATCTGGAGCGACTTCAACGCACTCAGCGGCTTCAATCCCGCGCCCGTCAGATTCGTACCACTCAAGTAGAGCCGTTCCAAGTCTGGCACCTTCGCAATGTTGGCGATGCCGGTATCGCTGACCGGCGCTGCACTCAAATCCAATTCCCGCAGAGAGGCGAGTGTCGTCAACTGCACCAGTGTAGTCACCAGGGTGCTACTGAGATTCAGCGACTCCAGTTTTGGAAGCCTGCCAATTGTGGCAAGCCCCGCATCCGACACGGTGGTGGCACTGAGGTTCAACTCGCGCAGGCCGACCAGTGGCTTCAAAGCCGAAACTCCCAGGTCGCCGATTTCTGTCGCCGACAAATTCAACTTCTCAAGACCGGTGAGCGAGGCGAGATGGCCGACTGCTGCATCCCCGACGCCGGTGCCCGCTAGAGAGATCCCAGTGAGCCGAGTCCCTGTCATTTCGGTCTTGCCGCCGATGGCCTTCACCCAATCCACAACTGCTTTCTCGCTCGTGTTGGCGGGCTTTGCGCCGTTGCTCGACGAGATACCCGTCATGTTGACGAACGTGACCGTGCAACCTGGAACACTCTCGCGAAACGACTGGACACCGGTCTGCGTCACTCGCGAATACCGAAGATCCAACGACGTGAGATGCCTAAGGCCAGCCAGCTTCGCGAGTCCCGCGTTGGTGATCTTGCTGCGGTAGAGATTGAGTTCACGCAACTCCGTAAAACCGGCAAGAATCTCGACAGAGGCATCGGTAATCTCAGAACCCAACAAGTTCAACTTCCGCAGAGCCTTCAGATTCTTGAGATGCGCCAGGCCCGCGTCACTGACATGCAATCCTGCAAGATCCAACTCTTCCATCTTTGTCAGCGCTGCAATTTCAGCAAGGCCTTCTTCGCCGACCAGCGTGTCTCGCAAACTGATCCGGCGCAGTTCCTTCAACTCTGCAAGGCCCTTCATGCCTTGATTTCCAAACGTCGAAAGACTCAAGTCCAACGACTCCAACTTCGGGTGCGACCCAAGGTTCACGCGCCGCAGACTGCACTGCGCGCAACGAAACTCCTTCAACTCCTTCAGCGTGTCCAGCAGCACGATGCCTTTATCCTGCACGTTCACGTTTGTGAGGAAGTGCAGAGAAAACGCCAACCGCTCAAGCCCGGTGAGCGTCGCCAGCGGCTTGAGTTGCGCGTTGGCATCCAACGTACTGCCTGCTCCGGGATTCCAACTTGGGCCCGGAAGATACAGCTCCTTCAAATCCGTCAGACCACTTAAGATCTCCAGTTCTTTGGGATCTATCAGCGTTCCTGCCAGATCAACGCCGACAAGGTGAATGTCGCCCGAAGGCAGAGCCAGCACATCGGCTACTGGCTGATTGCTGCCTTGCAACACGACTCTGCCGCCACGACGAATGGCCCACTCCGCGACTTCACGCTCGGCCGCCGAGGCTAACAACGCTCCCGCTAATAGCAATCCTACGAACCGCATTAAACCAACAACCCGCCCATCTTGCGAACCGAGGTCGGGAACCTTCCGATGCCTGCCTTCAGAACATCGTCGGCGAGCGTTACATAAAGGTCACCCACCGTTCCGGTGACACGCGTGTGTCGTCCCTTGGCGAGGGCCGGAATTCCTCCCGATATCACCATTGCAAGCCCGCTATTCTTGTGCGGATTGGCTTCGGCGTGTTCATGCGTGAAGAGCAAACAGCAGTGATCAAACACAGTGCCGTCACCTTCAGGAACCGACCTGAGCTTCGCAATGAAATACGCGAACTCTTCCACATGCCACTTGCAAATATCGCGCAGCACGCGCTGCCCTTCCACACCATCGGCGCCCGGTGCCTTGCCGTCGGTGTGCGTGTAATCATGATGCCGGGCCGAGGTGTAGCCCAGCCACGGGAATCGCGATAAGCCCTGGCACTTGGTCAGCATGTACGTCGCAACGCGTGTCTGTCGCGTCACTAGCGCTTGCACCAGCAGATCACTTTGCAACTTTGCGATACGCGGCCAGTCTTTCATGTCGCCTTCAAAATTCGGCGGATCCACGCGTCTGTACTCGGGCGGCAGCGCTTCTATGGAACGCTCCAAATCACGAATTCCCGCAAGATGCTCGTCTACTCGGACGCGATCATCTGCCGGCAGAGTCTTCTTCAAGGACGCCGCATCCTGGCGGACCGCATCGAGAATGCTGCGCTTGCGATTCACCCAACCTTCTTCACGCTCGCCGAAGAGACGATCAAACAGCTTGTGCGGAATCATCTCGGGCGGCAAGGCGCGCTCGAATCCGGCCCAGCTCATGTTGCGCTGGATACTCTCACCGAACGACTCCTGCGAGACGCCGATTTGCAGCGAACGGAAACGCGAGTCATTGCCGATCTTGGCGGCAATCACCTGATCGATGGAAGCGCCGCTGGCTCCTCGACCGCTGAACGGCGTGCAACTCATCAAGCCGCTCATCGAATTGTGATGCCCGTTACCCGGCCCGGGGGCGGTCGCCGCTGCGTTGTCTACACCGCTGATAATGTGCGTTTGCGCCCGAAACGGAGCCAGCGGAGCAAGGCATGGCGTGAGACGGTAATCCGCGCCGACCTCCGACGGTATCCAATAACGTTCCGGGATGCCGTTGCCGTTGAACCAGAGCACGAAGCGGTTCTCAATCGGTTTCTCCACGGCCCCTGCAGCGTATGCGGTGCCCTTCGAATTGAACATCGCCGTGAGCGGCGGCAGCCCGACGGTCAGGCCTTTTAGAATTGCTCTGCGCGAAACACTACTGCGATCTGTGATTACTTGAGACACGTACAGTTCCTCCCGAGGGAAACTCCCTGGCAACCATCAACGATACGATCAGTTCCTGGAACCGAAAATTGGACTTGCGAAATTCTTCTACCAGCCGGGCGATCATGGGCCGGTCTGCGGGCGACTCTGTGCGTCCGGCGATGTAGCGGAAGTACTGCTTCACGACGCATTCCTGACACTGTGCGCTCCTGGCCAGCACGGCGCCTAACTCTACTGGCGAGGAGAAGCGTGAGTTCGCTACTCCCACCACTTCGCCTTTCGTATCCATGTCAAGATTCACCGTGGTCTTGCTGAACACCAGCGGATACTTCTCGCGGCGCGCTCCAATCGCGTCGAAGCGCTCTAACCCGAAGCCTATCGGATCAATCAACAAATGGCATGTCACGCATGTCGGATTGGAAGCGTGTTCCGACATACGGTCGCGATTGGTTTGCGGCTTGGCTTCGGTCACTGGCGGCAACGTTGTATTCACGTTGGCCGGAGGATCGGGCACATGCTGACAGAGAAACTGCTCGCGTACAAACAGGCCCCGCGCGGTTGGCGAGGAATCATCCGGCTTGGCCGTCAGCGTCAGAAAAAACGCCGAACCGAGGAGCCCGGCGCGCTCTGAGCCTGCCGGAAACGACACCCGTTCAAACGGCTTGGTTGGCACGGGAACCCCGTAAATATTGGCCAAATCCGTATTCACGAAACCGTATCCATTAGTGAACAGATCCATGAAACTACGGTCATTCCAAACGACGTCACCAACCAGCATCCTTGCCTCTTCGGTCATTGCCAGCGCGGACTCGCGTGTGAACTGCGAGAACCGGCGGCGATCTTTGGTCGAGTTCAGGACGCGATCAAATCGCAACCACTGACTGACAAACTCGTTCAAAGCCCCGCGGGCCTGGGGCGCAGCCAGCATCCGTCTAGCGGCTTGGCGCAATCCTGCTGCGGTTGCCAAGTCTCCTCTGGCGGCCGATGCCAGCAGTGCAGCATCTGGCATTGTGTCCCAGAGCGCGTACGAAAGCTTGCTTGCGGCGGCGTAGGCTTTCCATCTCGCTGTCGAGGTATCTTCTAATCGGAACAGAAAATGCGGTGACTGGAGCATGGCTTCGACGACAAGCTGTGCTCCCTTGTTAAAATCCTTCTGACCTCGAAACAGGGCCTGGTAGCGGGTCTGCTCCGAGGCATCCAATGGACGTCGGAAGACTTTCCTTCCGAACTCTCGAATGAACCGGGCGGCACAGATCGCTGAGGCCTTGCAGGGTATCAGCGCGTGGGTATCGCCGCCTCGAAATGCGTTTCGGGCCAGCTTTTCGGCTGCCGTGCTGTACGCCTCGAGCAATAGCGGAGAGACACTCTGCGCCCTTATCTGATTGCGATAGCCGTTCACTACGTCTTCTGGCGGAAACTGATTCGCCGGTGCGGTTTGGTCGCCGAGCAAATCGCGCACGGTGTTGTTGTATTGTGCGTGTGTCAGACGGCGTAGCTCGATTCTTGGCCGCGTGTAGCCGACTCCTGCGTTCTCCTCCAGCCTATATTTCTTCGCTTGTGCCATCTCGTTGGGAGTGAGTGCGGCGAGTCGCTTGATCCAATTTCTTAGGGCGGCTTCTTCGGCACTGCCTCGTGCGATCCGTTCGCCGCCGCCGTGGTCGTCACGGGCAGTTGGCTTCACGAATAAGAGCGAGTCATCCGGTAAAGAGCTATCGATCCAGTTCACAAGCGACTTGCCGAACGCGTCCACACGGGCGGCAGGAGCATCCCATTCCGGGAAATGGAGTCCGGTTGCGGAAGCGATTCCATCCGCGTTGTGGCAGGCGCGGCAGTCGGCCTTTTCAAACACTGGATAGAGGCCTCGCGAGAAGCTGGCTTCCTGGGCGAATAACGGGGCTAGAAGCGCGAATCCTAATAGGAGGCGAAGCACGAATAAAACCTTCACCAAGAAGGATATCCCGCTCGGGTCGTGAGTGCAAGGCACACTTCGGGCGTACGAGGTTGGTTTGATCGATTTTTTGGGGTGCTGTTTTAGGCTTGGTGTGTCACTGGCGGGGCCTTTGGACCCTTGCCGGCGGCTTCTGCCTCCTTGGTTGTCTTGAAGATTAGGGTGTTCATTGCGATTCCGGGGAATTTGTCGCTAGTTTGATTGGCCAGGCGCATTACTGCCTTGACGTCGGCTAGTGGTGGGATAGTTTGTTCGTTCAGCGGTTCCGGGAAGCACCTTTGTAGGAATCTGTTGGTTTGTAGGGTGGTTAACAGCTTCAGATTTCGGTTGTAGCTGGACT
>Ga0315912_10003385_pt1 | contig 15911 bp, 15 predicted proteins | sample VfabasoilMG_FD_204469 | JGI IMG/M metagenome (GOLD analysis project Ga0315912, IMG submission 204469) | Garden soil microbial communities collected in Santa Monica, California, United States - V. faba soil | ecosystem: Environmental > Terrestrial > Soil > Garden | place: USA: California... | reverse complement strand
CGAGCCACACCGCGCCGGATGAAATGACCTCGGGGTCGCGTCCGTAGAAGAGATACACGGCCATGTGGATCACTGCGATCAGGTCATCGCCGCTCGAGTCGCTGACCTTCTTCGCGAAGTCGCGCATGTCCGTCAGCGTCTTCGCGCTGACCTCCTTGCGTACCGAGTTCAGCGATGCGTCGGGGCCGATCGCGGCGGGCCGCACCAGCAACACGAGGTCGATCTTGTTCGCGAGCATCGTGTCGACGAACTCGCGATCCTTGATGTCCGTGATGTCGGGCACGAGGTCGTAGCTCGCGACCGCGTCGTAGTTGTGCTCGCGCGCTTTCACGACGAATTGGCGCTCGAAGTCCGCGCGCAGCGCCGGGTCTTGCGTGAGTGCAACCACGGTGGCTTTGTAGATGCGGTTCTCTCGTCCTTGTCCGGATGCGGCAGCGGCCAGCGCGATCGCCGCGTAGACACAGAGTAGCTTGATGATCGACATGCTGCGGGGTGTCTCTCAGAGGGCTAGTGACCTTAGCGTACGCCATCGTCGCCTGTCGAGGCGGCGAGTTGCAGGGCATAGGCTTGGTCGCATTGCCGAAGCGGGCGACTGCGATGCGCTACGGGAACGAATCCATGCTTCCGATAGAGTGCGATCGCTTCCTTCAGGACGGACGCAGTCTCCAAGACGACGCGCTCGAAGTGCCGCTCTTCCGCGAACGCGATGAGTTGCTCGAGCAACGTGCGGCCGATTCCAATGCCCCTGGCCGCGGGCAAGAGATACATCCGGCGAATCTCCACGTCGCGTTCGTCCACGGGATAAAGGCCGCCGCAGCCGACGATATCGCCTTCGGCCGACGTGACCACGCGAAACGTGCCGCCTCGCTCTCGGTAGCTCGCAACCACGTCGTGAAGGTCGGCGTCGTTGCCCTCGAGATCGGAAGCAAGGCCGTACTCGGACATTACGGCGACGATGACGGTGCGGATTGCAGCGCGGTCGCCGGGCTCCGCCTCGCGTATTCGAAACGGACGCGAGTCGGCGCTCACAGAATGAGCTGCCAGTACGCGACGTCGACCCAGCGCCCGTGCTTGAAGCCCACCTGCCGAAAAGTCGCCACGTGCTCGAATCCGAGTTTCGCGTGCAGAGCGGCACTCGCGCCGTTCGGCAGCGCCGCGCCGCCGATTACCGCGTGGATGCCGCGCGCTTTGAGGATCGGCAAGAGCGCGGCGTAGAGAGTCTTACCGACGCCGCGAGCTTCATGTCCGTGCTCGAGATAGATCGTGGTTTCGACGGAGTGGCGATAAGCGCTGCGCACCTTCCACTTGTTCGCATAGGCATAGCCAACGACCTTGTTCTCGACCTCTGCGACGAGCCATGGCAACGATAGCGCTTGAACCTCGGCCACTCGCGTAGCCATCGTGTGCGATGACACGGGTTCTTCCTCGAACGTGATCACCGTGTTTTCGATGTAATAATTGTAGATGCGAGCCATTGCGTCGGCGTCCGCGGCGGACGCTGTGCGTATGTTGGCGCTCGTCATTTGAGGGTCCAGTACATGCCGCGCATCGCGTCAGTTTAGCCCAGGCTTTTCGGTCGCCGTCATGATTCCGTAACGCGACCGACACATGCTTGCACGATGAGCCAGAAACCCTACAACGTGCTGTTTCTTTGCACCGGCAACTCTGCGCGTAGCATCATCGCGGAGTGCGTCCTCAACAGGCTCGGTCACGGGCGCTTCAGCGCCCATAGCGCCGGCAGCTTTCCGAAAGGCGAGGTTCATCCGTACGCGCTCGAGCTACTCGCGCGCCAAGCGTTCCCGACGGACGAGCTGCGCTCGAAGAGCTGGAACGAGTTCGCGGTGCCCGGAGCGCCCCAACTCGACTTCGTGTTCACGGTCTGCGACAACGCGCGCGGCGAGGTCTGTCCGATCTGGCCGGGCCAGCCGATGACCGCGCACTGGGGCTTGCCCGATCCGGCAGCCGCGGAAGGAAACGAGGCCGAGCGGCGTTTGGCGTTCGCCGAGACCCTGCGCATGTTGAACAACCGTATCGGCGCGTTCGTGAACTTGCCGTTCAAGTCGCTCGACAAGCTGAGCCTGCAAAAGCGCATCGACGAGATCGGCCGCGAGCTGCGGACCAGCGCGTGAGCGCGAGCCTGCCGCGCGCGCTGACGGCCGAGGCCGTCGGCACGGCGCTACTCGTCGCAACCGTCGTCGGATCCGGTGTCATGGCGGAGCGCCTCGCCGCAGGCAACGACGCGATCGCGTTGCTCGGCAACACGGTGGCGACCGGCTCGATGCTCGTCGTCCTGATTCTGATGCTCGGATCGCTCTCGGGCGCGCACTTCAATCCGGTCGTCAGCCTCGCGTTCGCGTTGCGCCGTGAGCTCCCGGCTCGCCTACTGGCGCCGTACGTTGCCGTTCAGCTCGTGGGTGCCGTCGCAGGTACGTGGCTCGCGCACGCAATGTTCGGGCTACCGATCCTCGAGGCTTCGACGCACGTTAGAAGCGGGCCCGCGCAGTGGTTGTCCGAGCTCGTCGCGACGTTCGGCCTCCTGGGCGCGATATTCGGCACGTTGAAGGCGCGACCGGCCGCGGTGCCGTATGCCGTCGGGCTCTATATCAGCGCCGCGTACTGGTTTACGGCTTCGACGTCGTTCGCGAACCCGGCGGTCACCGTCGCTCGGGCGTTGACCGACACGTTCTCGGGGATACACCCAGCCAACGTTGCCGCGTTCGTCGTTGCCCAAGCGGCCGGCGCGCTCGCGGCTGTGGCACTCTTTGGTTGGTTGCTCGCGGGTGACAAGATCCGCAACTAGCAAACAGCCTAGGGGGCCATGATGAGTCAGAGTCGTTCAGCTCGCTTTCGCGAGTTGCTCAAGAAACCGCCATTCGTCTGTCTTGGTGCGCACGACGCGGTGACCGCGAAGCTCGCCGAGCAGGCCGGTGCACCGGCCATCTACGTCAGCGGTTTCGTAGCGAGCGCAATCGTGGCCGGCCAGCCCGACTTCGGCGTGCTCACGCAAACCGAGATGTTCGAGCACATCCGGCGCATTTGCCGCGTGACGACCGTGCCCGTGTTCGCCGATGCCGACACCGGCTACGGCGGCCCGCTCGATGCGCAGCGCACGATCGAGCTGTGGGAGGAGGCGGGCGCCTCGGTCCTGCACTTGGAGGATCAGGCGATGCCGAAGAAGTGCGGTCACTTCGCGGGCAAGGAGCTGATCCCCGCGGAAGAAATGCAGCAGAAGCTGCGTGCGATGCTCGAGGCGCGCCGCGACCCCGATTTCTTCGTCGTGGCGCGTACCGACGCCATGGGAGTCACGGATCTCGATGACGCGATTCGGCGGCTGACGGCGTACGCGGCCGTCGGCGCCGACGGGTTGTACGTGGACGCGCCGCGCAGCGTGGAGCAGCTGAAAGAGATCGCCCGGCGACTGAAGCCGCTCGGCAAGCCGTTGCTCTTCAACATGGTGCGTTCCGGGAAGAGTCCGTACCTGTCGCTGAAGGAGGTCTACGAGCTCGGCTTCGATTACGCGTTGTGCCCCGTCGAGCCCATGCTCGCGATGCACAAAGCCGTGAAAGAGATGATGGAGACGTTCATGAGCGCGGGTTGCACGACGAATGCCATCGCAGATCGGCTGACGCCGTTCGAGGAGTTCAACGACTTCATCGGTTTGCCCGACGTTGCGGCGCGCGCGAAGCGCTTCGGTGCGTGAGCGCATGTCGTCGCTCGTAGTAGCGCGCGAGGGCCGCGTCGCGGTGCTCACGTTGAGCCGGCCGCAGCACGGCAACCGGCTGACGACCGCGCTCGCCGCAGAGCTCGCGGCAGCGCTTCGTGCGGCGCGCGACGACGACGCCATTGGCGCATGCGTGCTCACCGGCGCGGGTGATGTTTTTTGTCTCGGCGGCGACTATCGCGGCGCGGGCCCGAGCGACGAAGGCCGCGCCGCATACGCGGATGCGCTGCTCGCGATGGACGACGCGATGGCACGGCTCGGCAAGCCGCTCGTCGCCGCCGTGAACGGCGACGCGCACGCGGGCGGCTTCGCGGTCATGGTGGCGTGCGATCTCGCAGTCGCCGCCGACGATGCCACGTTCGGCTTGCCCGAAGCGGCGAAGGGCTTGTTCCCGTTCATCGCGCTCGCAGCCGTGCGCGACGCGCTGCCGAAGAAAGTTTTGTTCGACGTGATCTACCGCGCGCGCCTCATGGCTGCCGCAGAAGCGGCGTCGCTGCACGTGATCAACGAAGCGGTGCCGCGGTCGGACGTACTGTCGCGCGCCGTGCAGCTCGCAGGAGAGGCGTCGGCTCACGATCGCGAGATCGTGGCGCTCGGCCGCGGCCTCTACTACGAAACGCGTGCCGCGCGACCGCACGAGGGGATGGCGGCGGCCAGGAAGGCGTTGTTGGCGGCGCTGGCTGCCGCAGACCGTTCGCGTCGCTGAAGGATCAGCCGACGGCGTGCTGCGCCGAGCGCTTCCGCTGCGTCAAGAACGCGGTCACCTCTTGCGACGGCGCCGGCCGGTGAATGAAGTACCCCTGGCCATAGTCGCAGCCCCATTCCCGCAGCATCGCGAGCGACTCCTCGTTCTCCACGCCCTCGGCGACGGTCTCGAGGCCCAGCGACTTCGCGAGTTGCAGAATCGCGCGGACGATCTTCTGGTTGTTCGCATCCGTCGCCAGAGTCTTCACGAAGTCCTGATCGATCTTCAGCGCCGACACGCGCAGCTTTTGCAGGTACGCGAGCGAAGAATGCCCGACGCCGAAGTCATCGACCGACACGCCGTAACCGCGATCGCGCAATTGCGCGATCAAGCGGATCGCGTACGCAGGATCCGTCATCACGGCGCTCTCCGTGATCTCGAGCTCGATGTCACCCGGCTCGAGAGCGTTGCGGCGGCAATTGTGCTCGAGCACCTCGAGCAGTGTGCGATCGAGCAGATTGCGCACGGATAAGTTGACGGATACGCGCAGCCGATGCCCGGCGGCGCGCCACGCGCCGGCATCCGCGAACGCCATGACGATCATCGCCTGTGTGACCGCGTTGATGAGCGTCGTCTCCTCGACCTGGGGCATGAAGCTGCTCGGCTGGACGAAGCCGCGCTCGGGGTGCTTCCAGCGCAGCAGCGCCTCGGTGCCGGCCACCTCGCCGGTCGCGATCGCAAGCTTCGGCTGATGCCACACCTGCAGCTCGCTGCGCTCGAGAGCGCCCGGCAGCGCGCCGAGTAGAACCAAGTTGTCGCGGCTCGTGCGATCGTTGGCCGCGTCGTACAGCGATACGGTCGTTTTCCGCGACGTGGCCCAGTGCATCGCGATGCTGGCCTTCTGCAGGACCTCCTCGGCCGAGCGTCCATGCAGGGGAAAGACGGCGACGCCGATGCTTGCTTCGACGTGAATCGGCACGCCATCGACCAGGAACGACTCCGCGATCGCGGCTTCGAGCCGTTCGCGCGTGAGCGCGGCTGCTGCCGCAGATTCGCTCTCGATGACGGCTGCGAACCGGTCCGGTTGAATCAGTGCGACGAGCGAGTCCGGCGGCACTACCTTCTTTGCGCGGTCGACGACCTCGGCGAGCACGCGCATGCCGAACGTCGCGCCGAACGTGTTCTGAATCTCGAGGAACGCGTTCAGCTGTGTGATCGAGACGATCAGCTTCTTGTCGGCGCGTGCTTGGCTCATCAGCGTGTCGAGACGCTTGACGAGCCCGATGAAGTTCAAGAGCCCGGTCGCCTCGTGATGTTCGTGCAGCCATTCGAGCTCGCGCATGTGACGCCGAAGCAGTTGAGCCCACGTCCCGACGAGCACGCCGATGAACGCGAAAAAGACGATGCGGTACACCCAGTTCAGCGGCTCCTGCATCTCGCCCGTATCGGTGCTCATCGGCATGAGGGGGCCGAGCAGGAGGCCGCCGACGAGGGCCGCCAGCAACCCACCCGGAACCCCGAACGCAAATCCGCTGAGCACGATCGGTACGTACATCAGGTGCAAATAGGAGAAGCGGATGCCGCCGGTCTCGTACACGAGCCACGCGGTGCCGAGCATCAGGAGTAGCAGAGTGGCGGCCGTCGCGAGCTTGGCGATGCCGGACATTCTGACGAACGCTGCGCCGGCGAGGCGCAGCAGCGTGACGTGCATCGTTGTTCCTCGGCGGCCGCAAGGCTCGATCGCGTCGTCGAGTATGCGCTTGGCGGTGCGGCGGAAGGCGTGCGCTTGGTCACACGCACGGCAGTGACGGCCTGACAGCCGCTGACGTGGGTCGCGAGGAGAGACCATTGCACGTACTATCCGTCCGGTCACCTCGGAGGATGCGACGATGAAACTGACCCTTGCTGCGATTACCGCCGGCACGATCATCGCTGTTGCGGGGGGCATGGCCTCCGCGCAAGCGCCGCCCGCGCAGCCGTCGGGGGCGGGGCAGCAGCCCGCATACGCAGTCGCGTCGCCGCCCGTCACGTCGCCGCTCTCGGCGCCGGCCGGTAAGGATAGCGGCGCGATTCGCACCGGCTTGCCGAACGGCGTGAACCAAGGAGCGTTCGATCCCGCGACTTGGAAATACGGCACGGCGTTCAACGCGCCGGCCGGCAGCAAGATCTGGAGTCCCGTCAAAGCGAAGATGCTCGCGGGCCAGAAGGTGTCGGGCGGAACGCTGTTCAACGTGACCGATCCGAGCATCTATTGCGCGATGGCCAACGCCGGCTACGACTTCATCTGGACCGAGATGCAGCACTCCTCGGTCACGTGGGATCAGGCCGCGAAGATGTGGGGCGCTTGCCCGTACGCTCGCGCCGTGCCCGGCGCGCGCGTCGCCTACACGAACGAGCAAGAGATCCAGCACGCAGTCGACAACGGCGCGCTCGTCGTCGTCGTGCCGACCGTCGACACCGTCGAGGAAGCTACCGCGGCGCGCGACTGGGCGTTCTTTCCGCCGCTCGGCCGGCGCAGCAACGGCGGCGGCAACGCGTTTGCGGCCAGCATGTACGGCAGCGTGCCCGGCGGTTATCGCCAGACGATCAACGACAACCTCGTGTTGATCTTGATGATCGAGACGCTCGAGGGCGTCAAGAACGCCGCTGAGATCGCCAAGGTGCCCGGCGTGACCGCGTTGTTCGCGGCGTCCGGCGACCTCGGCAACTTCTCCGGCTACGCGCAGGGCTCGCCCGACTACGAGCGGCTCATCAACGTCGTTCACGACGCCGCGATCAACGCCGGCGTGCGTCTGTGCGGCCCGTTTGCGTGGCGCGAGCGGCCCGACTTCACGTGCTTCCAGAATCAACAGCAGACGGGCGCGATCGCGACCGGCGTTCGCGTCGAGCTCGGCGAGCTCTGGAACACGACCGGCAAAGTCGAAGCGGGCCCGTGGGCGGGTATCGCCCGCTAACGGACGCGTCGACGACGACGTGCTGACGCGCGCGCTCTACGCAACCTGTGTGCTCGCCGCGGCGAGCGTGGCGCCAGCGCAGCCTCGCGTCGATCTCGCTTTGATCGACGGCACGGTCGTCACGTTCGACGGCCGCAACACGGTGGCGCAAGCGATCGCGATCGGCGGCGGGGAGGTCGTCGCCGTCGGCAGCTCGGCGGAAATCAGAGCTCTGGCCGGCGCGGGCACCGAGGTGGTCGACCTTGCCGGCAAGGCCGTGATGCCGGCCCTGATCAGCACGCACGTGCACCCCGGGTTTCAGAAGGGCGCGACGTACGCTGCGGCGAACTTCACGCGCGAAACCGTGCTGAGCGACCTCGACCGCGCGCTCTACTTCGGCATCTCGGTCGTGCAGTCGCAGGGCATCGAGCGGGGCGACGTGCTGTACCGCATCCGCGACGAGCAGGCGGCCGGCACGCTCGGCGGCGCGAGGCTGCTCGTCGCGGGGCGCGGCATCGGGGCGCCGAACGCGGGGCCGGGCGCGGCGGCCTATGCGGGCATCGCGTACGAGATCACGACCGAGGCGGAGGCACGCCAAGCCGTCGACGAGCTCGCCGCGCGACGAGTCGACGTCGTCAAGATCTGGGTCGACGACCGTAACGGGCGCGCGCCGCAACTGAGTCCCGTGCTGTATGGAGCCGTGATCGACGCGGCTCACCAGCGCGGCTTGCGCGCGAATGCGCACGTGTTCTATCACGCCGACGCCGAGGGGCTCGTGGCCGCAGGCATCGACGGGCTCGTGCATCTCGTGCGCGACATCGAGATGAGCGATGAGCTCGTCGCCGACATCGTCGCGCGTAACGTCTACATCAACGCCAACATGTCGAATCCGCGCCGCGCGACGCAGGTCGGCGTGCCGCCGTGGCTCGCGCCCGGCGACCCGATGCGGCAGTTGTTGTCGGAGTCCGTCGCCGCGGACGAGATCGCGAAGATCGAGGCGGAGTATCGGCAGCGCGATCGCAGCGCCGCCGCGGACGCGCGCGAGCGCTATGCGCTCCTCGAGCGCAGCTTGACCAAGCTCAGCGCCGCGGGCGCGAAGATCGTGCTCGGCGCCGACACCGGAGTGGAGGATCACCAGTTCGGCGTCGCCGAGCACCTCGAGCTTCAAGCCATGGTCGACGCCGGCATGACGCCCGCGCAAGCATTGGTGACCGCCACGAGCCGCGCCGCCGAGTATCTGCACCTCGACGACCGCGGCAGCCTCGTTCCCGGCAAGCGCGCGGATTTCCTCGTGCTCGACGCGAACCCGCTAGAAGACATCGTGAATGCGCGGCGCATCTCGCGCCTGTTCATCGGCGGCGTCGAGATCGACCGGGCCGCGCTTCGCGCGCAGATCGCACGCTGAGCGCCGCCAACGCTCCGATTCGCTCCCGCCCCGGCCAGAATTGTTCCATCGGCCGAAGGGCTCATTGAGAGCGGCCTAAACTGGCGACGAAGATGGCTCAGGAGACGCCAATGAATGGTCCCGTTCCCGGCACGCGCATCACGGAAGCTTACGCTCGGCTGCTCGCGCGCGACGCGTACTTCTGGGCCTGGCCGATGGCCAACATCTACAACAAGCGGCTCGCATTCGGCCAGGCGCCGGAGCCGGGCCTGCTCGGCGGCGTTCTGCCGTTCGCGCCGCCCAACCGCATGGCCATGCTCACGGATTACGTCGATCCCGCCGAGCGCGCGGTGGCCTGCCCGAATCAGGATGTCGTGTACGGCGGCGGGCTGCTCGCGCTCGACGTGAGCCCGGTCGTCGTGCAGGTGCCCGACTTCGGCAGACGCTTCTGGGTGTACCAGATCGTCGACTTGCGCACGGACAGCTTCGCGGACTTGGGCGCCATGTACGGTACCAAGCCGGGGTTCTATCTGCTCGTCGGCCCCGCGTGGAAGGGCGACGTGCCCGCGGGCATCGCGAAAGTGTTTCGCTCGGGAACCAACACGGGATTCTTCGGCCCGCGCGCATTTCAGGACGACACGCCGGAAGACAAGCGCGCCATTCAAGACGTCATCAGCCTCATCGGCGCGTATCCGCTCGCCGAGTTCGACGGCAAGATGAAGAAGCGCGACTGGTCGAAGCTCCCGCATTTTCCGCAGCCGGACTCCGGCGGCGCCGAGACGAAATGGGTGTTCCCGGAAAAGTTCTTCGATCAGCTGCCGTTGCTGCTCGACGATGCAACGCCGCTCGCGGGCGAGGAGCCGCGCTACGCGGCTCTGCGCGAGCTCGTCGCCGCGGCGCAGAGGGAACCGAAACTGAAGGCCGCGATGATCGACGAAGCGAAAAAGGCCGACGAGGATCTCGTTGCGCCGTTATTCGAGTTCCGCAACTTCGGCATCCCGCTGCCGCACCAATGGACCACCGTCGACAACGGCGCGGCGTTCGGCACCGACTACTTCACGCGCACGGCCGTCGGCAAGTCGAACATTCTCGTCAACAAGCCACACGAGACGAAGTACTTCTATCAGGACTTGGACGAAGGCGGGCAGCGCCTGCACAGCACCAATCGCTACGCGGTAACGTTCGCGAAGGGCCGACTGCCGCCCGTCAAGGGTTTCTGGTCGCTCACGCTGTACAACCGGCACCACTTTTTCGAGCCGAACGCAATCAGGCGCTACTCGGTGGGCACCAAGAACAAGGATCTTAAGTACGCGGCGGACGGATCGCTGACGATCCACGTGCAAGCGGACGAGCCGAAGGATCCCGCTGCGCGAGCCAACTGGCTGCCGTCGCCCAAGAAGGCCGAGTTCTCGCTGTACGTGCGGGCGTACTGGCCGGACGAAGCGATCACGCGCGGGCAATGGACGCCTCCGGCAGTGGTGAAGACTCGATGACCCAGTCGTCGGGGTGAGCCGGCAGCAATGCGGGTATCTGGCGTCTCGTGTGCCTTGGCCTTGGTGGCAGCGTTCGGGACTGCCTGCCAACAGGACGCCGTCGGCCAGCCTGCGGTAACGAGCGAACCCTCGGCGCGCCCGCGCGTCGGGCTCGTGCTCGGCGGAGGCGGCGCACGCGGTGCGGCACACGTCGGCGTGCTGCGCGTGATCGACGAGCTCAAGATTCCGATCGACTGCGTCGTCGGCACGAGCATGGGCGCGCTCGTCGGCGCTACGTTCGCGGCCGGCGCATCTGCGGCCGACGTCGAACGCGAAATGCTCGCGATCAAGTGGGAAGAGACCGTCGGCGGGCAAGGGCGCCGCAACCGCATGCCGATCAGCCGCAAGCTCGCCGGTATCACCTACACGAATTCGCTCGAGCTCGGAGTCGCCAACGGACGCTTGTTGACGCCGGGCGGCCTTCTGAATACGCAGCAGATCGAGCAAGCGCTGCGGCTGCTCGTTGCACGCGCGCAGTTCGTCCGCGACTTCGACGACCTTGCGATCCCGTTCCGCGCCGTCGCGACGGACATGGTCAAGAGCGAGATGGTCGTGCTCGACAGCGGCGAGCTTTCGGTCGCGATGCGCGCGAGCATGGCGGCGCCGGGCGTGTTCTCGCCGGTCGTCATCGGCGACCGAGTTCTCGCCGACGGCGGTTTGATGCGGAACCTGCCCGTCGACGTCGCCCGCGAGCTCTGCGCCGACGTCGTGATCGCCGTGTGGATGTCGTCGCCGCCGCCCGATGCTCGAGACGTCTCCGCGGTCGCCATGCTGCAGCGTTCCGTCGACGTGTCGATCGAAGCCAACGTGCGGCTGCAGGTCGAGAGCCTGACGCCGGCCGATGTCGCCATCGACGTGGCCACGGGCGAGATGCGCAGCACGGACTTCCAGCGCGTGCCGGACGCCATCGCGCTCGGCCGCGCGGGCGCGGAAGCGCAGCGCGAGTCGTTGCTGCGCTACGCCGTGTCGGAGGACGAATACGTTGCGTGGGCGCAGTCAGTCGGGCGTACCGAGATCGAGAGCTACGCGTTGGCCGACGTCCGGATCGAGGGCGCCGAGCGCGTGAATCCGGAGTACGTGCGAGCTCAGCTACGCGACACGGCGCCGGGCGCGACAGTCACGGCGGAGGACGTCGTCGCGGACGTCGATCGCGTCTTCCAGCTCGGCGATTTTGACCGCGTCGACTACCGCTTCAGCGGTGAGGGCGACGTGAGATCGCTCGAGATCGACGTTCAAGAGAAACCTTTCGGAGCGAACATCCTGCGCGCCGATTTCGGGCTCGCGGCGTACGAAGCCGGAGATCTCTTTGCGATCATTCGGCTCGATCACGATCGCACGTGGATTAACAATCACGGCGGCCGCTGGCACAACGCGCTGCAAATGGGGCGCGACTCGCTGATCATGAGCGACTTCTATCAGCCCCTCGACGTCCGCCAGCGCTTCTTCGTCCAACCGATCGCCGTCGGCGAGCAACGGCGCGAGGAGATCTATCTCGAGGACGACCGCGTGGCCGAATACAAGGTACGAGAGGCGTACGGGCAAGTGGACGTCGGCACCAACTTCGGCTCGGTGGCGCAGCTGCGCCTCGGTTTACGCACGGGATGGAGCGAGGCCAAGCTCGACACGGGACTCCTGCTGCCTGACATCGATCGGGCGACCGACACCGCGGTGCACCTGCACGCATTGATCGACACGCGCGACTCCGTGGCCCTGCCGACGAGCGGCTCGTTCTTCAACGTGCGCTACGTGGATTCGACGGACTGGTTCAGCGGCGACGAGGACTACAGGCTGTTCGAGACCGTATACGCGCGCGCTTTTTCGGTTCGGGGCGGCAACTCACTGAGCTTCATCGTCGGCGGCGCCGACACGCTGAGCGGCACCCTGCCGATCAGTCAGGAGATCGAGCTCGGGGGCATTCGCACGTTTCCCGGCTTGCGCCCGGGCGAGTTGCGCGGCGACGAATACTGGTTTGCCGGGACCGCCTACAACTGGCGCCTGTTCGACATGCTGCCGCTGTTCGGTAACGCGCTGTACGCCGGCGTGCGGTTTCAAGCGGGGCGCATGCAAGGCCCGATCGACCTCGGTAACCAAGAGACATTGCTGGGCCTTTCGGGGTCGGTAGCGGGGCGCACGCCGGTCGGGCCGTTCTTGGTCACTGTCGGTTTTGTCGACAACGACAGCTGGCAGCTGCAGTTCACGCTCGGCCGGCCGCTCGACGAAGGGTCGATGCTGGACGAACTGCACTAGATCGTCGTGCGGTTCAGAAGGCGCGAAGCGCGGGGCTCCTAGGGAGCGCCTGCGTGGATCGGTGCACGGCCCATCTCACGGAGCCAGTTGAAGTGCGAGCGCACCGCGGAAAACAGAGTTGTGTTGTGCTTGTACTCGACGCCGAACTCGCGGCACGTCTGCTCGACGATCGGCGCAATCGCCGGATAATTCACGTGGCACATACGCGAGAACAAGTGATGCTCGATCTGGAAGTTGAGTCCGCCGAGTAACCAGCTCGCGACTCGGTTCTCGCGCGCGAAATCTACCGTTGTCTCGACTTGGTGGACCGCCCACGGCGTGTCCATGCGCGCAGGCCCGGACTCCATCGGGAAGTCGGCATCTTCGACGCAGTGTGCGAGCTGGAACACGACAGCGAGCACGATGCCGAGCACGAGACCGGTAACGACGTAGGTAACTGCGACGGCCCAGGCCGGGTGCAGCGTCAATGGGATGACGAACGCGAGCGAGAGGAACGCGAGCTTTCCCCCGAGGAAAACGATCCATTCCGATCCTCGCGGCCGCGGTACCGAGTGCTGCGCCATACGCCCCGTGAGCGCGAGCCGGAAGTCGTCGTAGAGCTGCCACTTCAGCGCAAACGCGCCGTAGAGGAACCACACGTAGAGGTGCTGCCACCGATGAAACCACACGTGGGTGTGATGCGGCGTGAGCCTCCCGAGGCCGACGAGGTTGATATCGGTGTCGTAGCCTACGACGTTGACGAACGTGTGATGGAAGACGTTGTGCTTCCATCGCCAGAAATGCGAGCTGCCGCCGACGAGGTCGAGCGTCGTCGCCATGGCTCGATTGATCCAGCGGCGATCCGAGTACGCTTCGTGATTCGCGTCGTGCATGATGTTGAAGCCGATCGCGACGATCGTGAGCCCCAACGCAACGGCGAGCGGCAGCGCCTGCCACCACGTCGTAGCAAAGAACACCAGCGACACGTAGATCGACGCAAAGCTCGCGAGAATGATCGCCGTCTTCGCGTACATCCAAAATCCACCGCGCTCGGGACGGCCCGTTGCGCGCAAATGGTCGATGACGCGGCGCCGCACTTCGAGCTGGAAGGCATTATCGCCCGTGAATCTGAGACGCCGCTTGGCGGGGCCAGGCGACGAGAGGTCGGTTAACGCGGAAGCGGTTGCATGGTGCAGAAGAGAGCCTTGGTCGCTCGGTTGCGAGATCGGCGGCGTAGCCACTAGCGTACACGGTAGGCGAGTGCGCCGCGCGGTTTTTCTTGGCTGGCAACGCAGGTATATCCTGATCGCAAATGACGCACATCCTCACCCAGCGAGAAGGCGCGGTTTTTCGCATCGGCATTGATCGTCCCGGTAAGAAGAATGCGCTCACTGCGGCGATGTATGTCGCCCTGGCGGATGCTCTGAACGAAGCCGAGGCCGATCCCACCGTGCGCGTCGTCATGCTGCACGGAAACGAAGAGGCGTTCACGGCCGGCAACGACGTCAACGACTTCCTGGAGAATCCGCCGCGCGACGAGAACAGCGGCGTCACGCGTTTTTTGCGCGCCATCGTTGAGGCGAAGAAGCCGCTCGTTGCCGCGGTCGCCGGTCCGGCGGTTGGAATCGGCATGACGATGCTTCTGCATTGCGATTTCGTCTACGCGGCCGATAACGCGAAGTTCGCTCTGCCGTTCGTGAGCCTGGGGCTCTGCCCGGAAGGGGCGTCGAGTTACTTGCTGCCGGTGATGGCTGGCTACCAGCGTGCCGCGAAGCTGCTGTTGCTTGGCGAGCCGTTCGACGCCGCGACCGGGCGCGAGATCGGCTTCGTGACCGAGGTCGTCGCGCCAGGCGAACTGATGAACGCTGCCTCGAGCGTCGCGCGCAAGCTCGCTGCCCTGCCGCCTTCCTCGGTGCGAATCACCAAGCGGCTGATGAAACGTAGTTTGCGCGAAGGTATCGATGCGCAAATGGCCGACGAGTTGGCGCACTTCGCCGAGCGGCTCGACTCGCCGGAAGCGAAAGAGGCCTTCAGCGCGTTCCTTGAAAAGCGCCGGCCCGACTTCGGTAGGTTCGGGTAACGAGCCGCATCAGGGGAGAGCAGGGAACATGAGCCTCGCCGGAAAAACGCTTCTGATCACCGGCGCTTCGCGCGGCATAGGCCTCGCGATCGCCAAGCGCGCCGCGCGCGACGGCGCGAACGTCGCGATTCTCGCCAAGACCGCGACGCCGAATCCGAAGCTGCCCGGCACCATCTACACGGCAGCCGAGGAGATCGAAGCGGCCGGCGGCCGCGCCCTGCCGTTGCCCGTGGACATCCGCGACGACGGCAAAGTCGTCGACGCTGCGAAACGCGTCGCCGAGCAGTTCGGCGGCATCGACATTCTCGTGAACAATGCGAGCGCGATCTCGCTGACCGGCACGTCCGAGACGCCGATGAAGCGCTTCGATCTGATGCTCGGCGTGAACGTGCGCGGCACCTATGCGTGCACGCAGGCGTGCCTGCCTTATCTGAAAGCATCCGCGAAGGCAGGCCGCAACCCGCACGTGCTGATGCTCTCGCCCCCGCTGAACATGAATCCGAAATGGTTCAAGAACCACGTCGCCTACACGATGGCGAAGTACGGCATGAGCATGTGCGTTCTCGGGATGGCGGAAGAGCTGCGCGTTGACCGGGTTGCGGTGAATGCGCTTTGGCCGCGTACCGTGATCGACACGGCGGCGTTGGCGATGATTCCCGGAGTCGATCGCAAGATGTGCCGCAAGCCGGAGATCCTTGCCGACTCCGCGTGGATCATCTTCAATCGAGATGGCCGCGAGCACACCGGCCGGTTCTACATCGACGAGGACGTGCTCGCTGCCGAAGGTATTACCGATCTCGCGGAGTACTCGGTCGTGCCGGGCAACGACGAGCTGCTCGCGGACCTTTTCCTCGACTGATCGCTGTTCTCAGGCCGTCTAGCGCTTTTTCGGTTTGACGACCTTCGTGTTTCGCCATCGCTCAACGGCTTGCGCGAGCGTCAGCGGCGTGCGCACGGCAGGCGTGGCCGCCCAAGGTTTGGCCGCCACCGGTTGCACGGCAGCTACGAGCGTCGGCGCCGGTGCGGTGGCGTCTGCCCCCGACCGCTCGGCCTTACGCAAAGCGCGCTTTTGGTCTTTGGCTTGGCGCTTGTCGAGCTTGGCGAGCTCGCGCTTGCGCTTCGCCTGCGACTTGAAATTGGACATGGCGCTTCTCCCAAGGGGCCAGAACCCTGCCGCGTCGAAAAGACGCGGCAGGGGCAGCTACTAGGCTTGTGAGAAAGGGCTAGTAGCGCCGGCCGTAGCCGCCGCCACCGCCGCCACCGCCACCGCCGAAACCGCCGCGACTGCCGCCGCCGCGATTCTCTTTCGGCTTCGCTTCGTTGACCTTGATCTGGCGGCCGTCGAGCATC
>Ga0315912_10003384_pt1 | contig 15913 bp, 13 predicted proteins | sample VfabasoilMG_FD_204469 | JGI IMG/M metagenome (GOLD analysis project Ga0315912, IMG submission 204469) | Garden soil microbial communities collected in Santa Monica, California, United States - V. faba soil | ecosystem: Environmental > Terrestrial > Soil > Garden | place: USA: California... | reverse complement strand
TCCGGCTGATCGGACATTTTCAAGCTGAGCGCCGCTGTCCACGGCTGCGAGAACGTGGCCGGATCGGCCACCGTCACCTCGTAGCGCACCGTCGTCGCATCCACCCGCCTGAAGCGTTCCGTGACGTGCAGCGCACCGGTTGCCCCGCGGTAGTTGACGATGCTCGTCGGGAAGTTCGTGATCTCGACAACCAGCGTGTCGCCTTCCCAGTGGCCGCGCGAATCGCCGAAGTACTGTCGAATCGTGGGCGACAACTGCGGCCGGCCGTCGAGCGGGATGACGCGCGCGTCGTGAATCATCTCGTAGCGAATCGCCACGTATCCCGGCCCCTGCACGATCTGCGACGTGTTGTTGTAGATCGTCGGGAAGATCACATGCGGCAACCCACGCGTGATGCAGCGATCGTACAGATCCATTGCCTGTGGCCCATCGAACGGGCGATTGCCCGTCGTGCGCGCGTTGACGGCGACAGCGGCGCGCTTGCGCGCTTCGTCGTTCAGGTAGGGAATACGGCCGTTCGCGGGGTCGATGATGATCGACGTTCGCCGCGAAGGCTTTCCGCGCTCCAACCAGTGCGCGGGCGGACCCGTGCCATCACCACCACGTCCCGCGGTTCGCGGGGCGACGAACTCTTCGGAGTCGGCCTCCGCCTGCCGCACGGCCTGCGTCTGGCGAGTCGCGAACTCGTCTTCAGTGACCACGGCGCGATCCCCGAACTGCTCCGGCCTCTCGAACGGCACACCGAGCTCATCGTCCGTCGTAAAGAGACCCTGGATGTCGGGATCACCCCACGGCGTGCGGAAGCCTTGATCGGTGCCGGGCTTCTGTCCCTGGGCACCTGCGGGGCCAGTGAGCACGATCGCCGTTGCTATCGCGAGCCCACCTACGAGCGCGAGAGTTCGTCGAGTCATGTGATCTCGCCTTTCGTGCCTTACCATACCAAGAATCTTCCGCATGCGCCCTCTCGACGGCACAGCCGCTCTCATCACTGGATCTGTCCGTGGTCTCGGCCTCGCTGCGGCTCATCGCTTGGCGGCGGCCGGTTGCAATCTCGTGCTGAACGGATTTGACGAAGGACGCGACATCGCAGCGCTTCGTCGCGAGATTGAACATCGTCACGGCGTTCGTACGACGTACGACGACGCGGATCTGCGTCGTCCTGAACAGATCGAGCGGATGGTGTCCGCGGGGCTCGCCGCCTTCGGCTCCATCGACATCGTCGTCAACAACGCCGTGGTGCGCCATACGTCGCCGGTCGAGTCCTTTGGTGTCTCTGAATGGGATGACGGGATTGCGGTGAATCTATCGGCAGCGTTTCACACGATCCGGCTCACGGTCCCAGGCATGAAGCAGCGAGGCTGGGGCCGCATCATCAACGTCTCGTCGATCTACGGTCTTCGCGGCGCGGCCAATCGAGTGAACTACGTAACCACCAAGACAGCGCTCATCGGCCTCACGCGCGCCGTGGCGCTGGAGACGGTGACGCACGGCATCACCTGCAATGCGATCTGTCCAGGGACGACCGAGACGCCTGTGCACGAAGCGACCGTGCTGGCGTCGATGGCCAAAGGGCTGTCGCGAGAGGAATCAGAGAAGCAGTTGCTCGCTGGCAAGCAGCCGACAGGGAAACTGATTTCGGCTGACGATGTCGCGGCGTTGATTGTCTTTCTCTGCGGGCCCGAGAGCGGCAGCATCACTGGCTCCATCCTGCCCGTTGATGGAGGCTGGTCCAGCTCGTAACGCTACGGCATCATTGAAGGCCGTCGGCCAGTGCGCTCAGGCTCAGAGGATGTGCGCTTGGGCCGTCGAAGCGGGCGGAAGTTGTCGGTGTCGTTCGGGTCCTGTCGTGACCGTCGATCCTTCAGGAACAGGAAGATCGCTGCCACCGAACCCACGAGCGCCACGAACAGAGGGAAGAACTCGAACAGCAGCACCTGTCCATTGTACGGCTGAGCCGACTAGACGATGCCGGCGCGACGCCAGGCCGCAATAGTCGCGGCATCAATTCCAAGTTCAGCAAGGATGCCGTCGGTGTGCTCACCGACTGCTGGGATCTTTTCCATCCTCGGCTCGACATCGTCGAACCCGAAGGGAGGGACGAGCGCGCGTAGAGGCCCTGCGGGCGAGCCCACCTCGCGCCACTTGCCGCGCGCAGCGAGCTGTGGGTGATCGAGGAACTCGTCCATCGTTCTCATTCGTGCGTTGGCGATCTGTGCGGACTCGAGTCGATCCACAACCTGCTGCGCGGTCTTGTCGGAGAAAGCACGGACGATGATCGCCTCGAGCTCGTCGTGGTGTTCGACGCGCAACGCGTTCGAGCCGAATCGAGAGTCGCTCGCCAGGCCAGGCTGCTCGAGCACATCGGAGCAGAAGCGCGCCCACTCGCGTTCGTTCTGAAGCCCCAGATACACCGCGTGACCGTCGCCAGCGGCGTACGGACCATAGGGAGCAATTGCAGCATGCCGCGCGCCCGTTCGCGGGAGAGGTGTACCGCCATAGCCGCTGTAGTACGCGGGGTATCCCATCCACTCGGCGAGCGCATCGAACATCGAGATATCGAGTAATGCGCCGGCACCGGTCTTCTCTCGCCGGAGGAGCGCGGCAAGAATCGACGAGAAGGCGTACATTCCCGCGGCGATATCCGCAACTGAGATGCCGACCTTCGAGGGCGTGTCAGGAGTGCCGGTAATAGAGACGAGCCCTGCCTCGCTCTGCACCAGCAGGTCGTATGCCTTCTTGTCGCGATACGGGCCTGACGCTCCGTAGCCGGAGATCTCGCAGATCACGAGCCGCGGATGCGCCTCTCGCAGCGCCGCCGATCCAAACCCGAGACGGCCCATCGCACCGGGCGCAAGGTTGTGGAGGTATACGTCCGCGCGCGACACGAGACGCCGCAACACCTCGAGGGCCTCGGGTCGCTTGAGGTCGAGCGTCAGCGACTCCTTCGATCGGTTCGTCCAGACGAAGTGACTCGCAAGCCCTTTGACGGTGTGGTCGTACGCGCGCGCAAAGTCGCCGACACCGGGGCGCTCGATCTTGATGACACGTGCGCCGAGGTCGGCGAGCTGGCGGCTGGCAAACGGCGCGGCAATGGCCTGCTCGACCGACACGACGAGCACGCCATCCAGTGGTAACTGAGACGTCACGTCGCGGAGATCAGGCGCTGCCGTTCGAGCGTGGTGCGAGCCATGCGGACGTTGGCGGCGTCGATCATGCGCCCGTCGTGAGTTGCCGCGCCCTGGCCGGCGCTCACCGCCTTGTCGTAGGCCTCGACGATGGCCGCGGCCTTCGCGACCTCGGCGTCCGACGGCGAGAAGACGGCGTTCACCGTTTCGAGTTGCGCGGGATGAATGCACTGCTTGCCATCGAAGCCCAGTGCCTGCGCGATGCGGCACGCGCGCTCGAGACCGGCCGTGTCTTTGAAGCCCGCATACGGTCCGTCCATACACCGCAGCCCATTGGCGCGCGCGGCCGCGACAATCGTGTGCATCACCGCGTGCCACCGATGTCCCGGGTAGACCTCATCATGCGCATCGCGTTCACCGATCGCCGCAGATGGCATCCGCATTGACGCCGCATAATCACCTGCGCCGAAGATGAGCGCCTCGAGCCTGGGCGATGCCTCGGCGATCTCGCGAGCGTAGAGATAACCAGCAGCCGTTTCGATCTGCGCTTCGATCCCGATGCGTCGCGAGAGTCGCGCGCTGGCTTCGATCTGCGAGAGCAGCATGTCCACGAACACGACGTCGCGAGGGGATCCGACCTTGGGAATCATGATCAGATCGAGTCGATCGCCGGCGGCTTCAACGATCTCGATCAGGTCACGATACGCAAACGGCCCATCGATCCCGTTGATGCGAACCATTCGCACGCGCCGGCCGAAGTCGATCTCCGTGAGCGCGCGCACGACATTGGCGCGACTCGCCGGCTTCTCGTCGGGCGCAACCGCGTCCTCGAGATCGATGCAGATGGAGTCAGCAGCGCTCGCGGCGGCTTTGGGAATCATCGCCGGACGCGACGCCGGCACGAACAGCATGCTGCGGGTCAATCGTGTAAGGGGGTCGGGAGTCATTTGATCAGGACAGCAGTATCAACTATCGCGTCTCGAGTGTCCTCATCAAATGACTCCCGACCCCCTTAAAACGATCGCGGCATTCCAAGCACGTGCTCACCAATGTAAGACAGGATCAGGTTCGTGGAAATGGGCGCCACTTGGTACAGCCTCGTCTCGCGAAACTTCCGCTCGCAATCGTACTCGGCCGCAAAGCCAAAACCACCCAGCGTCTGGAGGCAGGCATTCGCCGCCTCCCAGCTGGCGTCGGCCGCAAGCAGCTTCGCAATATTCGCCTCAGGCCCGGCAGAGCCGCCAGCGTCGAACAAACGAGCGGCCTCATAGCGCATCAAGTCCGCGGCACGGATGTTTGCGTAGGCTCGCGCCAACGGAAACTGGATGCCCTGGTTCTTCCCGATCGGCCGATCGAAGACGATGCGCTCGTTCGCGTATTGTCGCGCCTTGTCAATGAACCAGAAGCCGTCGCCGATGCACTCGGCGGCGATCAGAATCCGCTCGGCATTGATGCCGTCGAGCAGGTATCGAAACCCCTGCCCTTCCTGCCCGACCAGATTCTCCGCCGGCACTTCGAAGTCCTCGAAGAACACCTCGTTGGTCTCGTGGTTCACCATGTTGCGGATCGGGCGCACGCTCATGCCGCGACTCTCCGCCCCTCGCAAGTCCACCAAAAACAACGACAGCCCTTCGGTCTTTTTCTTCACCTCCGGCAGCGGCGTCGTCCGCGCCAGGAGCAGCATCAGATCGGAATGCTGGATGCGCGAGATCCATACCTTCTGGCCGTTGACGATGTAGCGATCGCCCTGGCGGACGGCAATGGTCCTGGTCTTCGTCGTGTCCGTGCCCGTGGTCGGCTCCGTGACGGCGAATGACTGCAGACGAAGTCGCCCGGCGGCAATGTCTGGCAGGTAGGCGCGCTTCTGCGCGTCGGAGCCGTGACGAACGAGCGCACCCATCACGTACATCTGCGCGTGACACGCGCCCGAGTTCGCACCCGATCGGTTGATCTCTTCGAGGATGACCGATGCCTCAGTGACGCCGAGTCCGCCGCCCCCGTAGTCCTCTGGAATCAGAGCCGCGAGCCATCCGGCATCGCTGAGCGCCTTGACGAAGGCCTCCGGGTACTCGGCGCGTTCATCGAGCGATCGCCAGTAGCTGCTGTCGAAACCCGAGCACAATTCACGGACGGCACGGCGGTAGTCCGAGTATTCGATTGACCTCGGATTGATATCGCTGACGGACATCTCAATAACCCAGGTAGTTCAGCCAGGGCACGGCAATGATCAGATACGTCGCGAGGAAGAAGACGCCAAGGATGAACCCGAGCACCCAGAACGCCTGCCGGCTGATATAGCCGCTGCCGTAGTAGATCGGGTTGTGACCCGCAGTGTAAGTGGTCAGGACCCCCATCAGTCCAAGCGGGTACGACAGCAGCAGCGCCCATTCCTTCGGCGACAGTCCTGGGATGGTCACTGCGAGACCGATGAAGACCGGCAACATGCTCGCGGCGTGCGCGGTGATGCTGGCGAAGAAGTAGTGGAGAAAGAAGTACACGCCGACGACAGACACAGCCGCCACCGCTGGAGTGAAGCTCTGAAGCGTGGGCGCGAGCGACTGCACGAGCCAATCGAGGAACTTCGTCTCCGCCAGTCCGCCCGCGAGCGTCACGAGCGTCGCGAACCACACCAGGATGTTCCATGCCTGCGAGTGCCCGATGACCTCGTTCCACGAGACGACGCCACAGATCACCATCAGCAGCACGACCAGCATCGCCGTCACTGCCGGATCGACATAGGCCGTTGCGCCAATCCAGAGCGCGAGCGCGCAGCAGACGAGGATGAGGAGAGTGAGCTCCTTGCGCGACATCGCGCCCATCGCACGGATTTGTTCCGCTGCCCAACGCGGCACCTCGGGGGCACTGCGAATCTCCGGCGGATAGATCTTGTAGAGCAAGAGCGGCATGAGCGCGATCAACGTCAGGCCCACCGGCACGAAGCCGACGAACCAGTCGACCCACGACACATTCACGCCAGCCGTCTGACGCATCACGCTGACGGCCAGTGTGTTCGGTGCCAGCGCGGTCACGAACATGCTGCTCGTGATCATGCTGGCCACGAGCGCCGTGTACAACACGTATGCGCCCAGCCTCCTCGCGGTCCCATCATCGGGACGCGATGCATAGAGCTCGGGAATCTGGCGAACGATCGGAAACACCGTTCCAGCGCTGCGAGCCGTCGCGGACGCGGTGAATGGCGCAAGCGCGAGATCCGCAAGCGTTACGGCGTAGCCGAGGCCGAGCGTGCGATGCCCAAGCAGACGAACGAGGTGAAGCGCGATGCGCCTGCCAAGCCCGGTTTGCGTATACCCGAGCGTGAACATGTAGCCCGCGAAGATCAGCCACACGGTGGCATTGCCGAACCCACTGAGCGCCCACTGTGCTGATTGCGCAGGGGTTTCGCGAACCAAGCCGAATGCGGCTGCGATGATCACGCCGCCCATGCCGATGATGGCAGGCGGAATCGGCTCGGTGATGAGCCCGGCGATGACGGTAACGAAGAGCGCGAAGTATCGCCACGCGTCGACCGGGACCCCTGCCGGCGTGGGCGCGAGCAGGACAATCGCGCCGAGGGCGAGTGGAATCGCCACCTTCACTTATCGTGATCCTTTGACGATGCTCAAGATTGCGTCGCCGTAGCTGGCGAGTTTGGCTGGGCCGATCCCGGGAATCGAGCTCAACTCTCCAGGCGAACCGGGAAGCTCGGACGCGATCGCGATCAGCGTTCGATCGTGCAGGACGACGAACGGCGCAACGGCGTTCCGCCGAGCCTCGTCGAGTCGCCAGGCACGAAGGGCATCGACGATCGGCTGCTGCGGTGCTGATGATCCTGCAGAGATCTCTACGCGCATCTTTCGGGACTTCTTCCGAGGCGATCGTTCCGGCTGAACCCTCGGCGCTGCAATGAGCACGTCCTGCACGCGGCCAGTCATCACGTCACGCCCGAGCGCCGTCAGTGAGAGCGTTCGATACTGATCGTCGGACGCACTCAACAGGCCGGCCGCCGTGGCGGCATCGATCCAGCGTTCGACGATCGCCACCGGCATCTCGCGCAGCAATCCCGTCGTTGACAGGCCAGTCAGCATCTCGGGCAGGTCGGTGACGTCACCAACCAACATCGCGGCGATCTTGCGCCGGCCGTAGCGCTCACCCGCACGTGCGACACCCGACACAATCTTTCGAACGAGCAACCGGTCGGCATCGTCGATCGGCTGAAGCCGACTGCAATTGCCACACGAGCCGCATGGCTCTTTCGCGGCCGCATCACCAAAGTACCGGAGGATGGTGGCGCGAAGGCACGCGGACGTGTCTGCGTAGGACACCATCCGGCGCAGCTTGCGGTGGTCCAGATCCTTCCGCCGCGCGACTTCAGCCGGGTCTGGCCGCCGGGCCTCGCGCTCCGCATCCTCCTCGTTTTCCCGATCGATGAGGAACTCGCGCGTCCTCACATCGACGTAGTTCCAGAGGAGCGTTGCGGCTGCCTGGCGTCCATCCCGGCCGGCACGGCCGATCTCCTGGTAGTAGGCCTCGAGCGACCCGGGAATATCGAGATGCACGACGGTCTCGACATCGGGCCGATCGATGCCCATGCCGAAGGCATTCGTCGCGCAGACAATGCGGAGAGAACCGGCAGTGAAACGCTCCTGAACACTGGAGCGCTCCATATCAGCAAGGCCTCCGTGATACGCAGCGGCGTCGATACCAGCAGCCGTCAGCGTCTCTGCTGCCGCCTCGGCCTTCTTTCTCGTCGCGGCATACACGAGCGCTCGTCCACTTCCGACCAGTTGCGGCAGCAGCTGATGCTTCTCGATGTCACCCGAAACCGGTCGCACTGCGAGCGAGATGTTCGGGCGATCGAACCCGGCAACAACGACCTGCGGCGCCGCGAGGCCGAGGAGCTGGACGATGTCCTCGCGCACCTCGGGCGTCGCAGTGGCCGTGAACGCCGCCATCGGCGGGCGGCCGGCACCACCGTCACTACGGCGGCACACGTCGGCGGCTTCTTTCAGCCGGCGATAGTCTGGCCTGAAGTCGTGCCCCCACTCCGAGACACAGTGCGCCTCGTCGATGACGAAACGGGAAACCGGAATGTCCTGGAGCGTGCGAACGAAATAGTCGGACGCGAATCGTTCGGGCGCCACGTAGAGCAGTTGGCACTCGCCTGTTCGCGCCCGCTGGAGCGCGTCACGTCGCGCATCGTTCGACAACGCAGAGTGCAGCGCCGACGCGCGAATCCCGCGCCGATTCAACTCATCGACCTGGTCCTTCATCAGCGAGATGAGTGGCGAGACGACAAGCGTCGTGCCCTGAAGCAGGAGTGCCGGCAACTGGAACCCGAGTGACTTGCCGGATCCTGTCGGCATCACGGCCAGCAGGTCCTGACCTGCCAGCACAGTCTCGACGAGCTCCTGCTGTCCGTCGCGAAACGCGGTGTGGCCGAAATGCTGATGCAGGGCGTGGACGAGGTCGGTCATGCTCAGCGCGAGGACTTCTCTTCTTCCCTCGCGATCTTGAGCATGTTCCGCATCGCGTAGTTGCCTTCGTGGCAGGCGTACTCGAAGGGCGGCTCGGAAGTCTGCGTGAGGTTCATCGCGAACGTCCACGGCCGCGTCCATGTGGCAGGGTCGTCGAACGTCACCGCCCATTCCACGACACCAGGCGCGCGACGCGTGAAGCGCTCGGTCAGCTTGAGGTTCTGGCTGGAGCCGCGATACGGCACCTTGTCGGTGAAGTTCGTCGTCTCGACGACGAGCGTCTCCCCTTCGAAGTGTCCACGCGCATCGCCCATGTACGAGCGGATGGTCGACGCGACATGCGGGCGTCCGTCCAGCGGAATCACGCGGAGCTCGTTGACCATCTCATACCAGATGGCAACGTAGCCCGGGCCCTGGACGATCTCATAGGAGTTGCCGTAGATGGCGGGCATCATCGAGCCGGGCAGGCCACGCGTGATGCAGCGATCGTAGAGGCTGCGATCCTCGTACGAGTCTGCGTCGCCGCGACCTTTGCGCGCCTGCGCTCGCGCCGTTGCGCGAGCCTTCGCCTCGGCTGTCTGGGGCGGGATCTTGCCGTCCGGAGGATCGACCACGAGCCACGCCCGGCTGTTCTTCGGGTTGTGGTTTTCGAACCAGTGAAGCGGGCTTCGCAGCTCCCAGCGCTGCTTATCCGCCTCGACGCGATCCTCGTTGCGCTGTTCGTTCAGCTTCTCGAGCTCCGTGGCGCTGATGTCCGACAAGGCCTTTCCGTTGAGAGCATCAGGGCGCTCCATCGGGATGAGGCTCTCGTCGCTGTTGGTGTAGGCACCCTGCAGATCAGGATCGCCCCACGGCGTTCGCGATGCCTGCGCGAACGCGACACCATGGGAGAGCAACACCACCGCGCACGGAATCAGGACAAATGGAAGCCGGCGAGTCATTCGACACCTCTGATGGACAATCCGACCACTCGCGACACGTCTTGAAGATTCTCCGTCTGTCCGATCTCCCGCGCAAGACGATCGCGCTCGTCCGACGTCAGCACATCGCCTGCGTTGTCGTCGAATTTCGCCCTCAGCTCAGACTCGGTCATCGGGTTCTCGGCCGAGCCGCGGTTGAACTCTTCGACTTCTGAGAGTACTCGGCCATCTTTGAGCGTCACTCGGACCGCACCCTTGAAGCGCCCCGGTCCTGGGAACTCAGGGTCTACGTAGTACTCCACCGTCCGCGCCAGGGCCAGAATCTCCGGGTTGAGCCGATTGCGATCCTCGTAGGCATCGCGGCCAAGCCTTCCGCAATAGAGCGCCTCTGCCATTGTGTACTGCAAGCACACGCGGCAATGTGCCTGCGACGCCGGCGCGCGCTTCTCCTCGACAGGCTCGCACACGATCGACACGTTGAACTCGGCTACCGGACACTCGATGCGCGCGACATCCGACGGGTTGAGGCCCTGATCTCGCAGGCGCAGAATCGCCGAGATGTACGGATGCAGCACGTGCGCGGATGGAAAGGGCTTGAAGGAGGAGTACCGGCTCTCCCAATGCGTGCCCAGCCCGTCCGCGATCCGCTCGAAGCGCTTCGTGAGCGCCGCGTCCTGGAGATGCGACGCAAACAAGCCGAATCGCCCCTCGAAGATCTTTGGCGGTCCAGTCACCCCCGCCTTGGCAAACATGGCCGCTGAGATACCGCTCTGCGCCGCCCACCCGGAGTGCAGGAACTTCGTATCGGTGCCATCGACCCAGCACTCGAGTGTTCCCGCGGCAAAGCTTCCGCACGTGCCCGCTGCATATGCCAGCGTCTGCGCATCGAGACCGAGCAGCTTTCCTGCACCGTACGCGATGCCGAACGGGGAGAACAACCCGGTGGGATGAAAACCTCTGCGATGAAACTGCCCCGGCGCGACGACGCCGACGCGACACGCGATCTCATTCGAAATCGCAATCGCGAGGATCGCATCACGCCCGGTCACCGGTCTCGTCTCCGACAACGCCAGCGCCATCGCCACAGAGGGGCTGCTCATGTGAACGATCGACTCGTTGTGCGTGTCGTCGTACTCGAGCGCCTGAGGGAATGACGCGTTGGCAAACGCCGCGTGAGTCAGCCCGACCTGGTCGCCGCTGCCGAGGATGCGGCAGGGCCCCTGCGGCGATATCGCAACGGCCCCCGCGCGAATCGCGCGGCCGAACCTCGTGCTCTCCCCCGCCAGCGCCAGGCCGATCACATCGAGGATGCGAAGCTTCGTCGCCGCGACGACGTCATCCGGCAGATCTTCGAAGCGAACCTTCGAGACCCATTCACCTAGCTGACTGGCAAGCGTCACAATCACTCCCCCGGTGCGTAGCGGCGCAGCGACCATGCGAGCACCGCGGCCAGGATCAAGAACCCGCTCATCGCCAGCAGACCTGCGTTGAACGATCCGGTTTCGTCGGTGAGCCACCCCATGACGTACGGCCCAACGAACCCACCGGTCGTTCCGATCGAATTGATGAAAGCCAGCCCGCCGGCCGCTGCCATGCCTGTGAGAAACCGCGGCGGAATGGTCCAGAAGATTGCCCGTGCGCCATTGATACCCGTGAGAGCGATCGCCATCGCCCCCACCGACACCCAGAAGTTCCCGGCAAACACAATCGCGAGGAGAAACCCGCACGCCGAGAGCGCACATGAGAGGGCAAGGTTCACGACCTTGCTCGCACCACGGTCAACATGGCGCGCCCACAAGATCATCCCGATCACCGCAACGACGTAGCAGCCGCTACTGACGAACCCGATCTCCACGTCGGTGAGGTTGCCTTCACGAAGCATCAACGGAAGGAAGATGCCGATGGCGTACGAGCCGACGAGAAAGCCGAACTGCGTGAGCGCAAGCAGGATGACCCGCACGTCGCGAACCGCCACCCCGAAGTGGCGCACTTCGCGCGGGCGCCGTTCCGCCTGCAGGCGATCGCGAACGATACGGCGCTCCTCGTCCGACAACCAGGACACATCTTCGGGCCGGTCGGCGAGCAACCAGAGCAGGCTGATACCGATCAGCACGACCGGCAGCCCCTCGATGATGAAGAGCCACTGCCATCCCGCGATGCCCCACAGGCCGTCCATACCCAGTAGCCAACCCGATACCGGCCCGCCGATGACAGACGACACGGGAATCGCCACCATGAACCACGCGATCATCCGGGTCCGATACTGCGCAGGAAACCAGGTGCCCAGATAGAAGGCCACCCCCGGGAAGAAGCCGGCTTCGGCCGCACCGAGCAGCAACCGCAAGGCGTAGAAGCTGCTCGGTCCGACGGCAAAGGCCGTGGCCGCCGACGCGAGCCCCCACGAGATCATGATTCGCGACAGCCAGACGCGCGCACCGACGCGATAGAGCGCGATGTTGCTCGGTACCTCGAGGAGGCAATAGGCGATGAAGAACACGCCCGCGCCGAAACCGAGTTGCGTCGCTGTCAGCCCGATCGCCTGGTTCATCGTCAGCCCGGCAAAGCCGACGTTGTTGCGATCGAGGTAGTTGAAGATGTAGGCGAGGATCAGGATCGGCATCAGCCGCCACCCGATCTTCGCGAAGACGCGGCGTTCCGCGTCCGCTGCGGCTGTGGTCGTCCCGGTTTGGGTCACGAGGTGTGAATTCTACTCTGCCGACTTGATGTTGACGGCGAAGCATTGCTGTCCGAAACCGTGTGCCCAGAAATCAACGCCACGACCGTCGGACGTTTCGCGGTCGAACGTGGCACAGAGCTGATAGCTCATCGCATTGAACACTCGATAGCTGTAGGGCTGGTCGGTGACGGGATCGCGCGCCACGTTGGCAAGGCCCGGCTCCTTTGCCAATTCCTCGAGCGAGGCCGGCACCTGCTGATGCCTCATGTGATACACCTCGATGGCGCTGGAGATTCGCTGCAGGTCATCCACTCGGCGCGAGTCCATTCGGCGCGTGCGCTCCTCGCTCGGCGACCCGATGATCATGATGCCTTTCACGATCACCAGCGCGACGACGATCACGAGAACGCCGACGAGCACGCGCTTCCCGGACACTACTTGTCGCCTTCCATTTCATCCTGACGAAGGTCGCGCAGGTAGTAGACGAACGCCGTGCCTGCGATGAGCCCCACCGTGAGGACCTTGAGGGCGAACCTGATCGTGAGCTCGCCGCCGAGCGCGTTGTAGACCAGCGTCGTGACATCGCCGATCAGCGCGCACGCCGACACGAAAAGCGTGAGATAGGTCAGCCATCGGCGCACTTTCGAGGCCCGCTTCACCGGGTCGCGCGCCATCTCGCGGTCGGTCGTCCACGACAAATAGAGGAAGACAGGGAAGGCCACGATCAACGACGAGAGCGACCATCGCATCGACTCGCGGATGTAAGTGGCGTAGCTCACTCCCTCCTGCGCCGCGTCGGGGAACGTCAGGTTGATGATGTCGAAGATCAGCCTGCCCAGGTAGTACGCGCTCGTGTACAGCGTGCCGAACAGCACGAGGTAGATGAACGCTTCGCGCGCGGACAGATACGGACGCGCGCGCGGCACGGGGACCGGGAAGTCAACGTCGACGAACGCCTTCAGCGCACCGCGAATCTGGTCTGTCGTCCAGCCGCCCGTGCGGAGCACTTCTTCGATCTGCGCGCGCGGCACACCACGGCCGAGCGCGTCGCGGACGAAGTCGACGAGCTCGTCACCAGCAGCCATGCATCAGGATGGCGAATAGCCCTGGGCCGAGGGCAGCCGCTTCAGGCCAGCCTCAATTGCCACTGGCAGCTTGTTCTCGGACGGCGGCAGAGGACAGAGCGTGTAGCGCGAGTACGCGCACGGCGGATTGAACGCGAAGTTGAAATCGAGGACAGTCCATTCGCCGCCATTCACGACCGCTGGCGTCAGGATCCGATAGCCGGCGAAGGTCGTCGTGAGGTTCGTCGCGTCCTTGAACATCACGAAGAATTCACCACCGCCCGGCTCGCCGAACGCGGTCAGCCGATGCTCCTGCTCGTTCAGGCGGAAGACCAGCTGCCCGAGCGCGAGAAAGTTCATCGCACCGCCACGGACGTCTGAAACCTGCACCGGCTTTGGCGATTGAAACGCATCGAACCGCGCCGACACTCTCCACTTCGCATCGAGCGGATACCCCTCGAGCGGAGGCGGGCTGGTGATGGCCGGATGCTTCATGTCTCGCGCGGTGAGCCAGCGGCGCTCGTCGCCGGCATCAGCCACGTAGAGCAACAGCGAGTCGAGCCAGACGTCCTGCTCGAGCGTCATCGCCTCCCTGACGGGACGGCCGTCAGCCAGTCGAAGCGCCGAGTCCGGGGTCGGCACGACGCTGATCATCGCCCCGTCACGTCGAAAGACGCCGGCACGATTCGGCGGCCCATTGAGCGGAAGAACGATGGGAAGCGTCTCGTCCGAGCCGAATGCCGTCTCGCCCTGCTCGAGCGGCCAGACACCGACAATCGACAGCACATCGCTGATCAGCCCCTGCTGCGTCTCGCGCCACGCACGATAGTCAGCTTCGTATTTCGCTTGCTCAACCGCGGGCGGGCTCGGCCATCGCTCGCTCCCGCACGCGGCGACGAGCACCGCTATCACGAAGCCGAAGAACGAACGCCGCACGGCCTACACGACGGACGCGGCCGCGGGAACGGTCGCGGTCACCAACTGGCCAACATCATCGAGTTGATCGATCTTCCAGCACAGCTGAATGACCGACTCGACCTCGCGCGCCGGCAGCACCATCACCGCCTGATCGCGGAACTTCTCCTCCAGCTGCTTGTCGGTCAGCGGACGATGGATGTTGCCGAGCGATTGTGCGACGAACTTCGAGAGCTTGCGGCCATCGCGCAGCTCGACCTCGATCCCAGCTTGATCTTCCGTGACCGAGGGATCACCCGTGGCCGTTGCCAGCTCGCGCACGCGCTTGATCGCCGGGTCGTTCACAGCTTCGTCGGTGTACTCGCGGAGGCCGCCCTTGCCGCGCACGAGTCCGACCGCTGCGCCGTGATATACGGAGAACTTGCCCTGCAGTCCCTTCGTGATGCCCTGCTGGTTGCACAGGTCGAGCACCAGCGGCGCCACGCGAAGCCTGACGGCAACGATGGACGCCGGATCGGGGTGATGCTCGTCGTGGATCTGAATCGCGCCGTCGATCGTCGGGTGATTGACGATGCCGCAGGGGAATGGCTTGTAGGTGTTCTCGCGCAGATCGAAATCGACTCCAAGGCGCGTGGTGATCTTCGACAGGTCGCGCGTTGCGGCGAGCACATTCGCAAAGCCCCGCGGTCCTTCGACGCCTCGCTCACCGGACGTAAAGCCTGCTTGCGCAAGCAGTGCGGCCGCATAGCCGTTCTGTGCCGACCGGCCGGGGTGAAATGCCTTGCCCATCGAGCCAAACATCTCGCGCAGGCCGGCAGACTGCGTCGCAGCCAGCCCAAGCGCCCACACCATCTGCTGCTCGTTGAGACCAATCAGCTTGCCGATCGCAGCCGCGGCGCCGAAGACGCCAATTGTCCCCGTCATGTGCCAGCCGACGTCGTAGTGCGCCGGATAGACCACGTTACCCACGCGCGAGGCCGCCTCGAAGCCAAGGACGAATGCTTCGACGAAGTCACGGCCGCGCACGCGATTCGCGCTCGCGTACGCGAGGAGCGCAGAGCTCACGGGCGAACTGGTGTGGCTGTAGTTCTTCGGTGTGGTGTCGTCGTAGTCCTCGACGTGCGAGCTGATGCCGTTCATCAGCGAGGCATGCAGCGGATCGAGCCGCTCAGGGCGACCAATGACACTCGCGGTTCGCTCGCCCGAGAACGGTGACAACGCGCGGATCGCGGTCGTGACCGCCGGATGCGGGCTGCCGCCGATCGCGCAGCCGATCACATTGATCAGCGAGCGCCGGGCTTCGTGACGAACGTCTTCAGGGATATCTTCCCAGCGGTTTTTAACGACGTAGGAGGCCAGTGCCTTCGTTTCATTCATTACGTGTCAACTCCCAATTCCCAACTTCCACTTCCCAAAACTCTCAATTCCCCATTCCAATTCCAAACAAGCAACGCTTGGGAGTTGGACTCGCGTCAGACGTTGGGAGTTGGGAGTTAACGAATTATTTTTGTCGTTCCTCGGCGCGCGCGGCGCTGAGGATGTTCTTCAAACCGTAATTGCCTTCGTGGCACTCGTAGAGGGGAACCGGATTGGGATCGGCCGTGAGCGGAAGCGAGAACGTCCACGGCTTCGTCCACGTCGCCGGATCATCCACTGTCACAGTCCATCGCACCTTGTCCGAAGCGATGCGCTGAAATCGCTCGGTCAGCGTCAGTGTTTCCGCGTTTGCGTTGCGGTA
>Ga0315912_10003383_pt1 | contig 15914 bp, 15 predicted proteins | sample VfabasoilMG_FD_204469 | JGI IMG/M metagenome (GOLD analysis project Ga0315912, IMG submission 204469) | Garden soil microbial communities collected in Santa Monica, California, United States - V. faba soil | ecosystem: Environmental > Terrestrial > Soil > Garden | place: USA: California... | reverse complement strand
CGGTCTTGAATCTTCTTCTCCGCTCGAACCTTCTCGTTGCGCTTCGCGATTTCGCTTGCAGTCACACCCCCGACATGATCTTCTGGATCCTGAAAGTCAACCCCTTTATTTTGCGGCAGCCCCTTAGTGACCGGTGCTTAATTAATTTGCGACCGATGCTTAATTAAATTCGACCGAAGTAAACGTTGATACGTGCAAATGAAACCACCTGTTCACGCCGTTGGACTCCGATCGGTCAAGCCTGCGCGCGCGGACTGTCCGGTGACTCGCAGATGCGGCCCGAGTTCGTGCGACGCCATCAACAGCGCCCGAGGAGGTGCTAGCTTGCGAAGCACATGGGGAACTTCAAATCGCTGGCTCAATATATGATGCAGGTCGCCGTCATCTCGACGGTCGGGTGTCAAGCGGCTGAGTTCGAGGATGCGATGGGGTTCCGCATCAGTTCCGAGCTCGACTACCTCGACGCCGACTTCGAAATCTCGACGGTCGAAGAAGTTCTCAACGAGCCAGCGGCCACTGTCACTTATGCCAATGGTCGAATGATCATCGAACCGCTCGCCTATACGGCCTGGTACAATACGAGTGCAGCCGTTCACGCCTCGAGTGTGGTCGAGGGTAACTTTGCTGCGACCGCCGAAGTTGCCGTCATGAACCGACGAGGGGGAGTCGTGGCACCGCAGTGGCGTATCGGCGGCCTCCTCATGCGAAGCCTCGACGATGGCCCCATCCAAAGCTACCTCGGCGGATTCGGTACACCGGATCGACGCACGAGCCAAGTGCCGGTATTCGAGTTCAAGAGCACGGTGTCGAGCTCCTCGACGATCGGTTCATCGTCGCATCCGAGTGGTCGCGGGCAGATTCGCCTGTGTCGATTCGGTTCGACCGTCCGCGCCCTCTACCGCTCGACGAGTGACGACCCTTGGACTGTGGCCGATACTCGCGAGCGGCCCGAACTCGATGGCCCCTTGGCCGTCGGCCCCGTCGCTTACAACTACCACGCAATCCCGGACCTTCGCGCGGAGTTCGAATCCCTCGACTTCACCACCCTCGACAGCGAAGACGAGTGCGAGAGCGCACCGTTCCCCGCGGAGGCCTTCGAGGAAGAACCTCTCGACGAAGTGGAGCCCATCGAGGGGTAAGCGCTCGGAAGGCGCGGGTGACAACCATCACCACGATGATGATGATGATGATGATGATGATGATGATGATGACGATGACGAACGCGCAAAAAAACCGCCGCTCGGAAACCCGCGACGCCAGGGTTACGCGCGTCGAGTTCGTGCTTCGCCACTCCCAGGACTTAGACTCCTTTCATCGGCAGAGGTTCTTTCGCAACTGGGAGTAAATCCCGCCACCGAATCACCGAACCACGCAGCATCGCGAAACAACAGGATCGCGAAAACAATCGACGAACCAAGACTGGCCGTCGATATCGTAAGCCGGGGGTGAATGGTGGCGGTGTTCCAGGGCGAGAGGATCTCTGCCGAGCATTTAAAAGTAGCGTCTTCGCTTCGGCTGGCGTGCTGTCGGGAGGAGTCACGGCCATCGAGGTCGCCGCTTACTGCGACTCGCAATCCCGTAGGCGCAATGCCACGGATGCGGCATAGGTACCCGATGGAAAGCGTCGTAGGTGGCGACGCCAGTGCGTGCACGCTTCGTCCGTGCGGTGGAGATGATCCTGCAAGATCGCTCCCTCCTCATAAGCGAGGGCCTCCCGCGTTCGACGATCGAGCTTTGTTCGTCCCGTCTGACGCACGACGGAGAGAGCTTCCTCATAGCGACCTGCGGCCCGGAGTTGGGCGATTCGATCGAGCGGAACCGTGGACCGATGAGACTCCGCGGTGATGCGCGGAGTCGGCCGGGGGCTCGGTTGGTCGAGCTCGGCAGGCACGACGGAATCGATTCGAGGCTCGGTGGGGGCTGGAGGAGAACTCGGTAACGCATCGATTCCCGCGGCGGTCCAGGTGAGACGCTCACCGGGGAGCAGGACCACGCGACGGTTCGATAAGTCCACAAACACGATCCGGCCTTCGACCAAGTCGACGCGACCACGGAGATCGCGTTCGATGACGGTGAAACGAGTGCCCATCACTTCGATCGATCCGCCCGCAACGAGCACGCGGATAGGTTCGTCTCCTCGCACCGGCGCGACTTCGAACGTAGCTGCGCCATCCAGCACTCGGGGACCTCGAGGGGTGACTGCCAAAGCAGCATCTCGCCAGGTCTCGACGACCATGGCCGACGACAGCTCGATTCGGCAATGACCGCGGAGTCGAAGCCGATCCCCTTGCTGGTGCGAACTGCAGTCGACCGGGGCGTATGTCACTGCGGTGGGGGGAACCCCGGCATCGTGGGTGGAGCGTCCCCACAGCAGCGCCAGGCCAGTTGCCAACGCCACGCCTGTCGCGAACGCTATCGCCACACCGCCGATCGGACGACTTGGGCGAGCACGTCGGCGACGCTCCATCTCGATGCGTTCGGCCACTCGAGCGTCGGCCTCCGGCGATAGATCCACCGAACGGACGGCCTCGTCGACCTCGCGAAGCAGCTCACGAACTTCGACCCTCATGGCCCCCTCCGTTCCGTCGCAAGCTCGGCAAGCGCCGCTTCACCACGCGCAACGAGCTTGGACACATAACCCTTGCTGTGTCCGAGGATCTCCGCAATTTCGACCTGCGGGAGCCCATCGACGTGATGCATGAACATGCAGACCCGGACCTTGGGAGGCAGCGCTTCGATGCGTTCGAACGCACGGCGCAAGAGGTCGTGCGTGAGTCCGATCTGCTCGGGGTCGCGGTGATCGAAGGACTGCCGCAGCAACCACCGAACGACCGGTCGATTCAAGTAACGTTCCCGGCGCAATCGATTGAGACACAGATTGGTGGTGACGCGATAAAACCATCCACGGGGTTCATCGAGGGCATTGACGTGCCGTACGTGTTTGAAGAGCCGCACGAAGACGTCCTGCGTGATGTCCTCGGCCCAGGCCCTTCGCCCTCCGCCATAACGCAGCGCAAGGTGAACGACCAGATCCCGATATTGTCGATACATCATGGCAACCATGTCCGCCTCGGCGAGATCGGGTGAGAGCCGATCTCGTTGCGACCCATCCGTCATCGGTTCGACCCGTGCCGGAGGCTTGCCCACCAACCGCAGGGTGGACCTCACGTCCAGCCCCATGCGTACACGACCAGGGCCGTCGCCTCGAAACGAAAAGGGCGACGGATCCAGATCGATTCGCCAAAGATGCGGTGATCCCAGGTCGCCAGAACGACGCCCGAGGTCACCCCCAATCCGAGGCCAAGTCCGCGTGCGATGCGGATCATGAGCCACAACGGAAGCTGAAGATCGGCTGCGACGTCGCGTGACGTCTTTTGGTCGTCGAATCGATAGGTATGAACGAATACCCCCGCGAGGAAGGCCGCCCCGAAGGCGAGTTGTGGGCTCACGGGTCGAACCCAGGCGGGACCACCTCCGATGGTCACATCGAAGACTCGTAGGTCGCGAACCGTCGGACCCACCAGACCCGTGGCGCGAACCAAACCGCCGAAGCCCATCTTGTGGGTCACGGCAACGGACAAGGGCACCGCCGCCTCGACAGCGCGTCCTCTCGTCGCCAACCCAACCCCCGCTCCAATCCAGAGCCGGACCCCGCCTTGCCGTTTCGGGTGTGAGCCCGTCTTCTCGGTTCTCGCGGGTGCGGCGACGGGCGGCGCGACGACTGACTCGGGTGTTGAGTCCTCGTGTCCGTCGTCGATTGCAGATTCGACCTCGGCTTCGAGCGGTGAAGACCACTCTTCGACGTCTGCGGCCACCTGCTCCAGCAACGCAACGTGAGTCGCGTCACGAGAAGTGGATATCGCATCATTCGTCGATGCTCCGCACGAACGCTCGCCGGGCACCCGCATCCACGCTTCGCGATCGCCTTCGACCACGATACAGAGCCGCCAGGTTGGCGACCCGGTGTTGGACACTACCGTGCCGCCGCTTTCCAGGACCGCCTCGATGACCCCCGCGTCGACGGGTACAGTGACGTTGTGCCCGTCTCGCACATCGATGGCAATGGTTGCTTTGGGCACCAGCGCTCGATCGCGCTCGACCTCCTGCAAAATTTCGACGGCCCGGTGCAGGACCTCGAGCCGAACCGCGCTTGCGGGTCCCGGCGCGACCTCGCGCACGACTTTGCGATCCTCGACCACGGCCGTCATCTCGATCGTGCCATCGACTCGCCTGCTCACGTGCAGGACGGTGCCATGAGGTGGCCGGGCGAGTGCCCATCCCTCCTCGAGCAGGCGCACCAACAGATCGCCGTACAAGCGCGACCCTTGCTCGCCGCCCAAGTCTTGCGCGTCGACGTACACGGGTTCCCGCGCCGCCAGCGCGAGGCTGAGCGTCATGGTCAAACGAGACAACATGCTGAAGGCGCCCCCACAACCCATACCGCGGGGCAAAGTTTCCTTCGATCGTCCCGAATGTGCACCGCGTCGTCGGAAACCTTGCTCCGCGTCATGGGTGGTGGGCGTGATGAAGAAGCACCCGTGTAGCGGCCCTGCGACCGCCTACTTTGTCGTGATGGCCATGCCGCTCGCTTGCGACCTGAACGTGGTGGAGCATGGCCGCGAAGTCCTCAATGGCCAAAACGCCCCCGAGCACTGGATGTGCGAGCCCGAGGACGCTCCAACGGCCGACGATGACGATCCGTCGAACAACCACCCAAACTGCCCCGAGATTCGGGACTTCGACGTGGTGAATGGCGGTCTGGCATGTGCCCTCCCGCGCGGGGGCACGTGCGCCTACCGTGATGAAGGCAGTTTCACGGTTTGTGTCTGCGGGTGCGCAAGCTCGCAAGTCTGGTCGTGTCATTCATTCAGCGAGGAGCCCGGGTGTCCAACGGAACAACCCCCCGATGGAAGCTCCTGCATGGGTTCCGCGGAATGCCACTACTTGCCGCAAACAAACTGTGAATGCGACGGCGACGCTTGGTCCTGCGGAATTGGAGCTTGGGAGGATCCCGCCCAGACGCCTGACGATCAGACGTGTTTTGGGGGCACGTGGACGCCGACGACCGAACCCTCGGGTGTCGCCGCATGCACGCCCGTCAATCAGCTCACGACTGAAGAGGCCACCGCTTGGTGCTCCTGGTACGCGACGAACTTCTGGCCTGAAACGAACGAAGCGCCTCCCGACGAGTTCCGGGTCGAGGACGGCTTCGTACTCGGGGGCGGGAGCCGGAGCTGTGGTCACGGTGGCTCACCAGCCTGCGTGCAACACCTGAACGTCGAGTACTGCGTCGCCAACCTGGCTCACGGCAATTGCCCTCTCGCGCTTGGTCAAGTCGAGGACTGCGTCCGAACGATGATCGACGAGTGTCGTGTGATCGAGGACGGATGCGGCCCCCTCTTGTCGCTAGCCGAGTGCCACGAAACAATCGTCCAAATCGGACGTGAACCTCCTCGTTGCACGGTCCCGATCGATTGAGCCATGCGGAAGCGGCGTCGCACTGCAGCCACCGTGCGATGAGCTTCCGCTCGAGGTCGGTCGGTTGTTCGCACCTCGAGGCGGGTGAGTCCACCTACGTTCGACGTGTGGACGGCTGAGCGGGCACCTCCCGCAATCGCGCAAGCATCTGCCACGCCTTCGCCGATGGGAACCGCTCACTGGAGAAACTGATCGAACGCAGCGACACGAGCTCGAGGGCGGGTTCGACCGACTCGACGAGTTCGCGAGCCGACCTTCGTGGAGGGCCGTAGTCTCGTGCGGGCCCTTCCGTGCTCCCCACGAGACTGACCCAATCGCCCCGGGGTTGGAGGACCTTCGCCACCCGTTCGGCAAACCGGGTCCGATCCGCAGCCTCGTCGAAGATGTGGAAGACCCCTCGATCGAACACGAGCTCGAACGAGGCGTCAGGAACCTCGTCGTTCAAGAAGTCGAAGACACTGAACCGCGCATGGACCCCAGCGTCCTTGCGCTTCGCGTTGGCCTTGTCGATCGCCCGCGGCGACACATCGACCCCATGGACCTCGAATCCCTGTCGAGCGAGCCAAATCGCGTTGGTCCCCGTCCCACATCCAATCTCGAACACGCGACACGGCGCAATGACGCGTTGCTCGAGCAGTTCCACCAAATGAGGCTCGGGCTCACCGGTGTCCCAAGGCAGATCCTCGGATGCGTAACGCTCGTCCCATTCGTTCATGCGATCCAAGGGTACCAAGGTTACGACCCCCCATCCCCAGCTTGAACTTGGATTTCCCCGCAGGGTCTTGCCACGTTTCGCTCGGCTCGCCAGCGCAAATGATTGGACTCGGCGGCTTCGCGATAGGTCTCGCCCCTCGACGCCATGCGCGAACGCTCAAAACCGTACACCTGAAGCTTACGTGAGCGCAATTGCCACAAAGTCGGATCACGGATTCGCGGAGATCGGTCCAATCCTTGGGTGAAGCCGACCCTACCGTGACCGTTGGCTCAGGAGAAGAACCATGCGGATTTTGCCAGTCAGCCTCCCGATTTTGGCCGCACTCGGTTTGTGGGCATGCGCCCGCGAAAACGATCCAGCTGTGAATCGCACCGCCGAACGCATGCTCGAAGAGATCGAAGACTCGTTGACGTGTGTCGAAGACATGGCCACATGCCTCATGAACGCGGCCGACGACGACGTCGCAGCCCAGGCGTGCATCGAAGCCGCCGACCTGTGTCTGCCGAGCGACGAAGGTGAAGGAAGCCCCGAAGAGGAGATCGACGACGTCGAAGGAGACGACGACGACGTCGTAGGAGACGACGACGACGACGACGACGACGACGACGTCGAAGGAGACGACGACGTCGAAGGAGACGACGGCGTCGAAGAAGACGACGGCGTCGAAGAAGACGACGACGTCGAAGACGACGACGACGGTGGCGGTCGTCCTGAGGGAGCCGGCATGCCTGAACTCCCCGGACAAGGCGGCGGAATGCCTGATCTCCCAGATGCCGCGGGTGTTCGAGCCGACGTGGCGGCGTGTGTCGCCGAAGTCCAGGCTTGTCTGGAAAACGCCGAGGGGGCGGGTCATGCAGCGTGCGCTGCAGCCATGAGCGCATGCGTGTCGCAGGGTCCCATCGCGGGACTGTGCCGTGCAGCCGACGCGGTCTGTGGAACGCCGAACGTCCCGGTCGAAACTTGCGACCGGTTGTCGGAACGCTGCGAAGCATCGTCACCCTGAGCAGCACGACCCCGAAAGTTCGACGTCCATGCCGAGGTGGCTCCGAGCGGCGGCGTGGGCGAGTGGCGACCAGCCACCGTAGGTGCCCAAGGGAGTTTGCTGGTCGACGCGGCGCTCGGGGCCTCGGGATCTTCCAGGCCTTCGACTTCCTCGTCGGCGAGCACTTGGCCGTGGGCGAGGGGCCGCCCATGCATCGCCGCTTCCGCGCTACAACGGGTCCATGGCCGAGTTGCGCATTCTCGATCTCACCGATCGCACGGGGCGGATCCAATCACCGGAGTGGTTGCCAAGGGCTGAGCCGGTCCATCGGCAGCTGCGGCCGCATCTTCCATCCGACTACGCCGGCAAGATGGCCCGCGTATTCGAAGGTGGAGGGCGCTTGACCGTCGCGGTGCAAGACGAGGAGGTCGTCGGTGTCGCGGTGTGGCGGGTCGCCGAAAACACCTCGGTTGGGCGCTATCTCTACGTCGACGATTTGGTGACCGACGATCGACATCGCTCTCACGGGGTTGGAAAATCCCTGCTCTCGCACTGCGAAGCCATTGCTCGCGAACTCGATTGCATAAAACTCGAGCTCGATTCCGGAGTCCAGCGCGGGCAAGCCCACCGTTTCTATTTTCGCGAGGGCTTCACGATCGGGTCGTTCAAGTTCGGTAAAGCCCTCGGGTGAGCCCGGACTTCCCCAACGGCTTCGGGCTCTTCAACACTGCCGGGATGGCGTTCGGGAACCTCGTCGACCAGCCGTCCGTTTTTGGGGCGAACTCTGGGCATGGCACCACCGGGTCGACCTCGAATGGAATGGGCAGCCGGGGTCACGGCAACGCGAGGAGTTGACCACCCGAGGTGCTGACCACCCGAGGTGCTGACCACCACCCGAGGGTGCGACGTTGTAGAGAATGGCGGGTGACCTCACCCGCCGAACGTGGCGATCACAGCATTCCATGACTCCCCCGATGCTTAATTAAGACAACAGACGCCTAATTAATATGGCAACGCTTAGTTAATGCGACAGAATGCTTAATTAATACGCCATAGCAAACGTTGATACGCGCAATTGAGCCGCTTATTCGCTCCAATGGACTCCGATCGGGCAAGCCTGCGCGCGCGGACTATCCAATGGCTCGGCGATGCGTCCCGAGTTCGTGCGACACCCTCACCATTCTACGGGGAGGTGCTAGCTTGAAATGGACATGAGGAACTTCAAATCACTGGCTCAATCTATCGTACACGTTGCCGTCATCTCGACGGTCGGTTGCCAAGCGGCTGAGTTCGAGGATGCGATGGGGTTTCGCATCAGCTCCGAGCTCGACTATCTCGATGCCGACTTCGAGATCTCTACGCTCCACGAACTCCTCAATGGCCAAGCGGCGACGGTCCGTTATGCCAATGGTCGACTGGTCATGGAACCAAATGCTTGGACGGCCTGGTTCAATACCCAAACCGCCGTCCACTTTTCGAGTGTGGTGGAAGGCGATTTCGCGGCGACGCTCGAGGTCCAAGTGACGAATCGACAAGGAGGCGTCGTTGCACCGCAGTGGCGGATCGGCGGGCTGTTGATGCGAGGCCTCGACGCTGGGCCGGTGCAAAGCTACCTCGGCGGATTCGGGTCGGTGGACCGGCGTGTGAGCCAGGTCCCGGTCTTCGAGTTCAAGAGCACCGTATCGAACTCCTCGACCCTCGGTTCATCGCCGCATCCCAGTGGCCGCGGACAGATTCGCTTGTGTCGGTTTGGCGAGACCGTGAGTGCCCTCTATCGCTCGACGAGCGACGATCCGTGGATCCTCGCCGATACTCGCGAGCGACCCGAACTCGTCGGACCCTTGGCCGTCGGACCCGTCGCTTACAACTACAACGGAATACCGGATATGCGTGCGGAGTTCGACTCCATCGATTTCACGGCAATCGACAGCGAGGACGAGTGCGAGAGCGCCCCGTTCCCCGCGGAGCCGATCGATGAAGAAGTCCTGCCCGGAGACGACGCCTTCGACGCGAGCGAGGGGTGAGCGCTGGCGGACGGCGATTTGCGACCGACGCGATTGCGCGGGAGCACCCTGGACGAAGCCCCGCCGGGGGCCGACGGCGGTTTCGACCAACGATACCGTGCTCGTGACCCGGATTCGCCCCTACGAAGAGGGTTTGAGACTTTCGCGCGATCGATTGCGACCCGCATGGGATCTGCTGCGCGTTCATGGCAACATGTCGAGCATCCCGGTGCGATTCGTGCGCGAACGCTTGCTCTCCGAGGTTCTGCCCACCGGCGACGTGGGGTACGACGCGGCATGATGGCGTGGCTCAGTGCACTCGCTCCGTGTGGTTGGTTGCTCGCCACAGCGCCCGTGCAGGCCGATGTGTCTGCGGGAGTGGGGATCGAGGTCCGGGGAGGTGTCGCACCGGTGTCCGGCGGCGCCAACCAGGGAGCCCAACCGTCTTTCCTCAACCTCATCTCCCCGGCGGCGGACGGTCGGTTTCGCATCCTCAACGGCGGGCTCTTGGGCATGGGGTACTCACCGCGGCTCCAAATCCGGCTCCCGACACCGCCGGGGAGACAACCGCTTCGGGTGCTTCATCGCGTGTACCTGAGCCACGCGATCACTCCGACACGTCGATGGTTCGTGGCGACGTCCGTTTCGATCTCTGCGGGAGAACTCGATTACTCCAGCACGTCACTCGCCCTGGGCGAGCAACAGGCCGACGTCCCTCTCTTAGCGACGACCCAGATCTTCGGGCTGGTGGGGGCCATTTCAGCGAGGGCATTGGTCGCGCGGCGCCATACTTTGACCTTTGGTCCAACGGCTCTCGTCTCGCAGCTGACCGGGCCCTCGGCGGAAGCTCAAGAGGCCGTCGGACGGGCTTCGGGGCAAGGCACGTACGACATGCAGATCGAGCACCTGTACGGAGCGACCCGGATCGACTCGGTCGGGGTGATCACCAACCCCGGTGTCGTGCGCTACTCGACCGGGACGAGATTTTTGCGCGCCGATACGCGTGCCCGCTGGCGACGCCAACTCGACACACAGGTCTGGATGACGGCGGATCTCGGCTTCCTCATCTCGCAAAAAAGGAGCTGCGGCAATGGAGGCGTGATCATGTCGGACGGCAGCGCCCCCCCGCGGCTCGGCGACCCCGACTGCGACGTGGAGACCGAATGGGAGGGGTTTCCAACCGGTTTTCTCGCGTTTGATGGCCAGTTGCGGGCTCGGGCCTCCCACACGATCGTTGGGAATGTGGGCCTCGGAGTCACGGGCTACTTCGATCGCCTGCGAGAGCGCCTGGAGCCTCGGGCGCAGCTGGCTTACGGCCTGACGCTGAATCTGCCCCCGGATTGGTCGGTTGGACTCCTCGGCGACTTCACGATTCCCGCGACGCTCGAACCCCGTCCGCCCGAGGTCGGGGTCGGCACCACGACGCCGAACCCCGGCCCCGATGACGTGGACGTCTTCGTGTCGCAGCGTCCCGAGAACCGGTTCAGCGCGCGGGTTTCGGTCAATTATGTGATCAATGCACAGAACCAAGTTCAGTTCGGTGTGATCGCGGCAACCAGCACAACCCACTTTGCGGCGCCGGACTTCCAGTTTCAACGCAACGAATTTTGGGGATTCGTCTTGCTGCGGTTTGGCATTGGGACAGTGCGCGGTGGCGGAGAATTGCGAACCGAAGCCTAGACCCTCGCCGAGCCCGGTCGAAACATCGACCCTCCCAAACCAGGCGGACGAATCGATGCCTTCAGAGCCGCAATACAACCACTGCTGATGGAACCGAGCCTAGCCGTGGATTTCGACCGCGGTCGCGGTCAGCACGTGCTCCGTTCGCGGGCCAACGACGCCCGTCGGATCGCGGCCGGCATCATGTTCGAGATGCTTGACCTGCCCCTCATCGAACGTGCGGCTCGCCAACGTACCTTCGACCCGCACACGCTTGCCTCGGCTGTCGGTCGGGACGGCGAATCCATGGTCTTTCATCAATACCCGAGCGTGAATCGTCCCATCGGCCACGACCAACCAGCACCCACGCTTTTGACACACCGCCTCCACGGTTCCATGGACCTGGACGACTCCGGTCGATGGCGCCTGCAAGACCTCGGCGAGCGGCTTGGCCTCGGCCAAGGCGAACGGCGCTCCGAAGTGCCCGACTTGCGTCCCGGAGGTGGACGCGGGCGTCACGGAGGCGGCCCCCTTCGGCTCGCCCCGCTCGTCCAACCGGTCCAACCCGTCATGGGGACAGTTCGGCTGCGGTTCGAGCTCACCCTCCGCGTAGATGCACGCCTCACCCGACGGCGACGCGGACTCGGAGAGCACGACGGGGGCAGGAACGCTCTTGCCCTGGCAACCCGAACCGACCAACACGGCAATGACGACGACGTGGTGACGCATGGAGGAGGTGATCATGACGAAAACCCACGAGTCCGGCGAGCCCCAAACGGCTCAGCAAGCCCGCTTGCCGTTTTTGGGTCGGCTGCGTTGATCAGCCCTCGGTTCGGCGGCGCGTGCTGGCCGCGTTCACGCCTCCGCTACGGTTGTGGCTTCAACGTCTGTCATGCTCGCGATGCCAGCGTCGCGACGTTAGTGCCGAGACTCGAGCCGACACATCCGCAAATGCCGTGTTGATCGAAAAGAGCTGGCGAGGGCTCGCCGACCACTCGCTCTGCACGAGCTTTTCCACACGACCTGGGCGATCCGACACCGTCATCGCCCAACCGGTTTCGAGGTTGATGACCCCGTACCAGCCGTTGTCCATCGGCACGAACTCCCATTGCTGGGACCCGCTGCCGTCGCAGTCGCTCAACTCGATCGGCGATCCTTCGGTCTCGCCGGCAGAGCCGAGGCACATCTCGCTGCCCACATTCCAAATCTCGACGTTGCCGGACTCGAGACGGTACATCTCCCAATCTTGCTGCGGATCATCGCCGAACGTGCACGTGGTTGGACGGACGTCCGTTCCTCGGCGGGTCTCGATCGACTTGACACACTGATCGGGCAGCGCATAGGCGGGCTGGAATGTCTTTGGACCGATCGTGAGATACCATTGGCTACACGGTCCTTCGGTCCCCATCAGCTCTACTTCGGCGAGGGCCAGGTGCCGCGGTGTTCCCACGTCGTCATAGCGCAGGGCAAACCCTTGAGCATTGGTCGCAGGAAGGGGGACCGACCAGATCGGTTTGTCGTCATCTCCGAGTTTGCCGATCGCTCGCCAGACCCCCTCGTTTCGAGTGTAAAGCGTGGCATCTCGAACCCGTTCGGTAGGTTCGCCCGTGCGATGATGGATCTTGACGCCGGTGACACATTGCTCGGCTTCCAGGTCGACCTGCCACCACGGCCGTCCTTCTCGGACCGTGCGGCTGACACTCCCGCCGACGAGGTTTCCGTGGGTATCGCCGTCCACGGCCAACGACGCCTTGTAGGACTTCCAGGTCGTGGATTGCGAGGCTCGCTGTCCCGAGGAGAGATTCGTCCGTCCAAGGTACCCCCAGGCGAGCGGTGCATCATCGTTGAGCATCACCCCAATGGTTTGAAACTCTCGACCACCGCCGACGCAATGCGAGGGAATGTCGCCCGCGTCGTCGCCGGTATAGTCGACCCCTCCCATCGTGCAGACATCCGCACAGTTGCCAGTCCACGTGAACCCACAATCGCTCTCCGCTGAACCGCAGGTCCGGTGATTCGCAAAGGTGGCGGACTCGAGACCACCCGGCATCATACAATGGTAGAGCTCGGGCGGGTCGCTGAAGAAGTTGCCGTAGAATGCTGCCTCGGGCAATTGATAACCAGCCACGAGGTCCGTACCGATGTTCGGATGATCGGCGATGAATGCAAGAGGAACACTGCTACCGCCCGTATTGACTCGAGCGATCATACATGCGGTCAGCCATTCTTGCTCTGCGTTGTCGTCGAGCGGATGTGTCGACCACTGGGGTGCGAGGCCGAGATAGCCGGTAAACGTATGCCCGTCAAAGGTGATGGTGTCGCCTTCCTCGAGCGCGCATTCGACGAGAAACTGAACGAACTTATGGTTCTCGTGGTCGTCGAGCACTCCAGGCTCGAATGTGCTTTGCGCAAGCGATTCGTTGTAGCTCAGGGTCGTTCCGTTGCCGATCTGGAAGATCCCATTCCCGATCTGAAAGATCCCGTTGCCGATTTGGAAGATCCCATTCCCGATCTGGAAGATCCCGTTGCCGATCTGGAAGATCCCATTCCCAATGTTCCAACCGTTCTCGATGACCTGAGCCGAACGGAACGTAGGATTGTCGGTCACGTCGTCCGAGGGAGCCTCACACGCTGAACCGACGAACGCCACGAGGGTGGTGAAACCAAGCGTCTTGAACTGTCGCATTCGGTAACCTTCCCGGCCGCGCTCTGTCGAGTCGCTTGGCTTCTCTCGACCACTGCTACACATTTCTGTAACCCATATCGACTGATTACGCAGAACGGTGCGGCGACGAGGGTCCGGAGCGCCGTCGATCGAACGCGGCAAGAAAAAGGGCCACGGCGGCTCACCCAGGTATTTCAAACGACGCTTGAGGCACGCGCGCACGACTTTCCCGTCGACTGGTTTTGTTCCGCAGCGACCCGGCCGACTTCTATGAGTCTCGTGGCGGTTCCCGAACATTCGAGGGCGCAGTCTCTCAAACCGAGCGCGCCCCATCTTCGCCTCGCCGATACGGCGCCAGCGGACCTACCCGCCCACGACGACACGTCGGGCGGTGGGATCCACCCGGTGTCACAGGAGGTGACCGAGGATGGTGCGCCCCAGTACGTGGAGCCCGAATACGAGTCGCTCGGATCGAGAGAGTCGCAGGACGATCCGCCGTCGAACATTGGTCGCTTCGAAATCCGAGAGGTCCTCGGTGCCGGGGGAATGGGTGTCGTCTATCGAGCCTTCGACCCCGAGCTCGAGCGAGAAGTCGCGCTCAAGATCATTCGCGAAGGGATGAGCGGCGAGCCGGATTCGAAGCGCCAAACCGGACTGCTGCGAGAGGCTCGTGCTGCCGCCCGGCTCAACCATCCCAATGTCGTGAGCGTCCACGATGTTGGCATGGTGGAAGACCAGGTCTTCTTGGTGATGGAGCTCGTTCGCGGAAAGCCGCTGGATCTCTGGCTCGTTCAACGACCATGGCGTCTCGGGGAAATTTTGGACCTGTTCATCCAGGCGGCGCGGGGTCTCGAATGCGCCCACCAGGCGGGTCTCGTACATGGCGACTTCAAACCCGGCAACATCTTGGTCGGCGAGGACGGCCGAGTTCGGGTCGCGGATTTCGGTGTCGCGCGATTCGTCGATCAACAATCGCGACCGGCGAACTCGTCCGATGCAGAACCGCACCTACCTGGCGGAACGCCGCTCTACATGTCGCCCGAGCAATGGAAGGATGAGACGTTCGACGAGCGAGCGGACCAGTTCTCCTTTTGTGTCGCGCTGTTCGAGGCCTTGTTCGGTGTCGAACCATTCGAAAGTTCCACGGTATGGGCATTGATGCACAACGTGGTGGCCGGAAAGATCCGACGTATCGACTCACCCCGAGTCCCGGTACGGCTGCGCGACATCGTGATTCGCGGTCTCCAAGTTCGCCCCAGTGACCGCTACCCCGACGTCGACTCGCTCCTGTCCGACCTGATCGCCGCTCGCGATTACGAATCGCTGCGGGTCCAACAAGCGCGATCCATGGTCGAAGGGGCTCGTGCCGCATATGCGCAAGAGAACTACGTCGAGGCACGAGCGAAGCTGCGAACCAGCCTGGAAGAGGAAGATTCCCTGCTTGGTCGATCCCTGTGGGCGAAGCTGAAACGCGCACCCGTCGCTTGGTCGATTCGCAATGCGCCGGGGGATCCGTGTGCCTTCTTGCCCGACGGCAAACGCATCGCGACGGTGATTTCGGGGAGCCTCAACCTGATCGATCGGGAGAGCGCAGCGCGACAGATCCATCGACTGGACCTTCCTGACGCGCAGGCACTCGACGTCAGCGACGACGGGCAAACCATCATCATCGCCGATGCTCGCGGTCGGCTCGTGTGGTGGTGCATGCAGACGCAAGCGGCGAAGTGGGTTCAGGCCCATGCCGGGCCGTGTACGGTTGCCGCGTTCATTGGTGCCTCCGATGTCGTCGTCTCCGGGGGGTTCGATGGTCGCATCCTCGCCTGGGAAAACGGCGAGTTGCTGGGTGTGATCGCCGAAGTCGATGCGGCGATTCATGGGCTCGCCGTTTCACCCGATGGCGAGGAGGTCGTTTGGCATGATGCGTCCGGGTCACTCAAACGCATGGAGATCCGTCGCGACGACAGCGAGCGGGTCGTGGCACAGGTCGCTCCGCGATTGTGTGCGGTGAAGTACTCGCCCGATGGGACCTGGGTGGCGACTCCCGGGCCGCAAGCCACCGACATCGTCGTTTGGACCCGAGCGCCTTCCGGTCACTTGATTCGCCATCAGATGCTCTGCGGGCATCGCCAAACCTTGCGGGCGTTCGCGTTTTCGCCCGACTCGCGGCACCTCGTCTCCGCCGACTTCGGCGGCGACGTCGTGCTTTGGGACGTCCATCGGGGTCGGATCGAGCGACGGCTTCGCCAACCAACCGAGGTGCAGATTCGCGGAATCGACGTGGCCGTCCAATCAGGCCCGGAGGGCCGTAGAGCCCAATCAGGCCCGGAGGGCCGTAGAGCCCAATCAGGCCCGGAGGGCCGTAGAGCCCAATCAGGCCCGGAGGGCCGTAGAGCCCAATCAGGCCCGGAGGGC
>Ga0315912_10003382_pt1 | contig 15926 bp, 15 predicted proteins | sample VfabasoilMG_FD_204469 | JGI IMG/M metagenome (GOLD analysis project Ga0315912, IMG submission 204469) | Garden soil microbial communities collected in Santa Monica, California, United States - V. faba soil | ecosystem: Environmental > Terrestrial > Soil > Garden | place: USA: California... | reverse complement strand
GCCGCCACACGCGGACAGAACGAACACAGCAAGGCTGGTAAACACCGGAGCAGAAATGGCAAGGCTTCGCATGACTGGACTTCAGAAGTAGCACAGCGGAATCACACGCATGCAACTGTCTATCATCCGCTGCGCTGCTTGACCGCCAAGGGCACAGCTTTCGCGCCACTACGGAGCGTGCTCGAGCACAAACGCACGCAGCGATCACCTCGATCATCCCTGCCGATGCTGCCGCACCGATCGGGAAACGTTTCCTGCCCCGGCAGGGACGGAGTGCGCCACGCTCGCGGCCTGTCACGAATCGGACCGGTGCACGGTGCTCGCAGAGGGCCGCACCCGCGCCGATGCCGCGTAGTAGACGAGAGCGGCCGAACACAGGGCGATGCCCAGCAGTTGCATCCCAGACAATGCCTCGCCCAACGTCCACCAGGCGAGCGCCGCCGTGCAGGCTGGCACCCACGCCATGAACAACGAACTCCCGAGCGACCCCAGGCGCTTCACCGACTCCGTGATCAAGAACAGCGCCAGCACACTGACGACGATACCCTGATAGCCCGCTTGCAGCGCGATCTGAGACAGGGGCGCTTCACTCAGCCGGCTCGGCAACAGTAGCCACCACACCGGAACCAGGAGAGCGGCGTTGATCAACGGCACCAACACCAACACGTCCCGCGCCTGGAACCGCCACGCCTCCATCGCCACCAGGTATGCGGCCAGCACCAATGCGGCGAGCAGCAGGCAGGCCACGCCGCGCACGCTGCTGAGCGCACCGACACCGGTAAGCCCCCTGCCCATCATCAGCGCGTCGGCGGCCAGCACCACCACACAGGTAACCCACACCGCCGGGCGAGGCCTCCGCCTCAGGAACACCACTGCCAGGAGAGCACTCACGAGTGGCAGACTGCCGTTGACGAGGACTCCCGCGCCGGCGGCCCCGATCGTGCGCAAGCCGGCAAAGCTGAGCAAGACATAGGGGAACCCACAGCCGAGAGCCACGATGAGAGCGCGCCCCCAACGCACCCGGCCAAACGGGTAGGTGGGCCAGAGCGGCGCCGTCACCAGCGCCGCCGTGCCGAAGCGCAGCGCCGCCATGTCGTAGATGGTCAACACGCTGCCGACGCCCTGGCGCGAGAGCGTGATCCACCCGGACCAGGTCAGCACCACGAGCGAACTGGCGAGCACGCCCCACAGCCGTTGCTTGCGTGCGCTGTCCTGCATGGGCTCGGCGTTCCGAGAGGGTCCCCGGGGACGCTGCCGGTCGCCCTCCGTTCCTACTGGCGCATCAGCACCCGTTGCGCCTCTTGCTCCAGGTCGACGTACTCGGCCTTTTCGACCGTCACCCCAACGAGTTGAATCGTGCCCCCTTTGAAGGTACCGGGTGACTGGTACTCGCGGCTCACGGCGTCAGCGCTGTCGTAGCCGACGCACAGCCCGTCACCGGACAGCGTGAACTTGCCGGCCTGGGTGCGCATCGCGCCCTGCGCGACGACCTTGTCGTTCACGTACAGCTTCAGCGTGCCCATGCTCTCGTTATGCGGACCGGCCTTCTCCCGCGTGAACTCGACGCCGAGTGTGTACTTGCCCGGCGCGAGGTTGCCGGACACGAAGTGTTGCTCCGGCTGGATGCCGAGAAAATTGTAGACGTAGTGCAGCTTCTTCCCCTTGAGGAACAGGGTGTGGCCGCCGAAGCGTGAGCCATGAGCGAAGATCACGCCAGCGGCGTCCGGCTTTTCGATCGTGACGTTGGCCAGGATCTTGTACGAGCGATTGCGGATGTTCACCGCCACGCCTTCGGGGACGGACATCGTGCCCGGGTAGTAGACGTAGCGCTCGCGGGCGGCCTCGTCCGTGGGCCGCGGCGTCGCGAGGATCTCCGCCGCGCCTCGATCGTCGAGCGGCAGAACCATGTTCTTGTCTGCCTCCTCGGACCAAGCCTGGATGAGCGCCTTCAGCTTTTCGGGGTGCTCCTTGGCGAGGTCCTTCGATTCCGAGCGATCGACGTCGACATGATAGAGCTGCCACGTGTCCTGGTCGAAATGACCTTTGTTCGAAATGGGGGCGTGAACGGAGGCCGCGAGCCAACCGTCCTCCCACATCCCACGCGTCCCGAGCATGGCGTAGTACTGGCGCTTTTTCTGGGTCGGCGCGTCCGGTGCCGCGTCAAAGCTGTAGCGCATCGAAACCCCATTCAGCGGGTACTGCTGCACGCCCTTGTACACGGCGGGCATCTCGAGGCCCGCAATGTCGAGGATCGTCGGTACGATGTCCGTGGAGTGGTGGTACTGATGCCGCAGCTCGCCGCGTGCCTTGATGCCCTTCGGCCAGGAGATCACCATCGGGTCAGAGGTGCCGCCCGAGTACTGCGCGTAGCGCTTGAACATCTGGAAGGGCGTCGAAAAGGCCGCTGCCCAGCCCGTCGGAAAGTGTTCGTAGGTGTTCGGTCCGCCGAGTTCATCGATGTACTTGAGGTTCTCGGCCACCGTGTCCGGGTAACCGTTGAAGAACTTGTTTTCGTTGACCGACCCGTCCGGTGAGCCTTCGCCGGACGCGCCGTTGTCGGCCGCGTAGAGCACCACGGTGTTTTCGAGCTGCCCGCTCTCTTCCAGGTAGTCGATCATGCGACCCACCTGCGCGTCGGTGTACTCGGAGAAGCCTGCGTAGACCTCGGCCAGACGCGCGAAGAGCTTCTTTTCGTCGGCGTTGAGCGAAGCCCAGGGGCGCACGAAGTCCGCTTTGTTCGCCACCGCTTCCGGCAGTGGGTTCAGCGCAGTGAGCGCGGTGCCTTTCGGCAGCACGCCCTTGGCGATCATGCGCTCGAGCACCCAGGTTCGGTAGGCTTCGTAGCCCTGGTCGAACTTGCCCTTGTACCTGGCGATGTAGTCTTTCGGCGCATGGTGGGGCGCATGATTGGCGCCGGGGTTGAACCACATGAACCAGGGGCGCGCCGGATTGGTCGCTTTTTGATTGCGGAGCATGCTGATGGCCTGGTCCGCGAGGTCCTTCGAGAGGTGGTAGCCCTGTTCTGGAGCGTAGGGCGGGTCGATGAAATGGTTGTCCTCGACCAGATCGGGGTACCACTGGTTGGTCTCACCGCCGAGGAAGCCGTAGAAGCGATCAAACCCCTTCTGCAGCGGCCACAGCTTGCGGCTCGCCCCGGCGGCCACGTCTTGCTCGGCGACGTTGTGGTTCTTCCCGATCCAGAACGTGCTCCATCCGCCATCCTGGAGAAGCTGGGCGACGGTGGCCGCCTGGTCCGGCATGCGACCGTGGGCACCGGGGAAGCCCGTCGCCGCCTCGGTGATCGCGGCCATACCGTTGACGTGATGATTGCGACCGGTGAGCAGCGTCGAGCGGGTCGGCGAGCAGAGCGCCGTCGTGTGCCACTGCGTGTAGGTCAGGCCGTTCGCGGCGAGCCGATCGAGCGTCGGCATGTTGATGCCGCCGCCGTAGGCAGACCACGCTGCGAGACCGGTATCGTCGTAGAGCACGAAGAGAAAGTTCGGAGCGCCTGCGGGGGCTTTCTTCGGAGTGTAGGGAGCCCAGTCCGGCGTCGAGTCGCGCACGTCGAGTTTGATGACGCCCTGGAAGGCGTCCTTCGGCTCGGCCGCTGCATGGTTCGATGTTGACGTGGCTTGCTCCTCGGGAGACCCGGCGCTGGGAGCGGAGGCGAGCGGGTGCGGGGAACAGGCCCAGAGCGAGCACGCCGTAACGGCGGCGACATACCAAGACATGACGGTTACTGACTTCATGGCGCTTCCTTCAAGGGGCCCGCGCAACGGTCCTTCCGCGTGCGGCGCTCGGCCTCCCGCGTATACGGTAGTCCCTGCTGATCTGCAATCTGCGAACTCAGGCAGCGGCGGGTGCTCGCTTTCTGGCTCGGAGCCAGCGAAGCAGCGCCGTGTCAGCGTCGAGGAGTACGAGCGCGCTGCTCTGGTACCCCAGGTTGGGTGACTCTGCTAGGCTCGGGCCCGTCATGCCCAAGACACCCAAGCGCCTCACCAAACGTCAACGCCAAGAGCTGGTCGGCAAGGGTCCGAGCGGGACCCCCAACGCCGAGAACAAGCACATCCACTGCATCGCGTGCGGGCGCCACATCGACCCTACCGAGTTCACGCAGCGCCCGGCCACGGCCAGCCGCCTCACCTGCAAGCACGGTTCGAAATTTGCGTCGTGTGTCGGCTGCATCGACGAGGCGCAGAATCGGCTCGACGAGCACGACAGCAGCGGCCAACCCCCGCGCATCGCCAACGCCTGGCACTGAGCGCCCCCTGGGGGCAGCTGCTTTGGGTAGCGCGCACTCCCTGTCGCGCAACTGTCGCTAACGTTCGACCGCTGCCAGTAAGTGCGTCGGGCCGCACTGCCCAGTCCGGTAGCGCGAGCTGTTGCAGAAGTCCGCGCAGGTTGCCCCGGCCCTGCCGTGGCGCGCCGCGCTCGATGCGCTACGCTTGCGCCATGCCGAGCGTCGTCGAACTGGCCGTCGACACCTACATCCGCGCCGTGAACGAGCGCGAGCCCGGAGCGCGCGCCGCGATGATCGATTCGTGCTTCGCCTCTGACGGCCGCATGGTCACGCGCAGCCGCGAAATCCGCGGGCGCCCGGCGCTCGCCGCCATGCTGGATCGCTTCCTCGCGGACCCGCAGCTGTTGCGCATCCGCCTGATCAGCGCCATCGACGCGCGCGGCACCACCTTCCGCTATCGCGCGGTCGCCGATTTCCGCGACGGCACGAGCGCCGAGAGCTTCGACGCCGGCGAGATCGACAACCATGGCCAGATCTCGCTGATCCTGACCTTCGCCGGCCCGCTCCAGGACGCCTGAACTGCCGGCTAACGAGGCGCCGAACGGCTGCGCTCAGGGAGCGGTTTCCTGCTCGTCATCATCGGGGCTTGCCAGTTCCTGAAGCAACTTCGCCAGTCCTGCCTTATCCAGACCATGAACGGCGATGGCGATCATTGCATCCGTCCGTCGGGATCGCGCACATACCCACCGCTCAGCAGCAAGAACACGAGTGCGGCGTTGAGGCCAGCGCGCCTATTGCCATCGACAAAGGCCTGGCTCTCCGCGATGTGAAACGCGTAGGCCGCCGCCATCGAGAATAGGTCGGAGTGCAGGTACTCTCCGCCAAACGTTGCTCGGAGCATCTCCACGGCCGCCTCTAGAGCGCCAGCGTCTCTTACGCCTGGCAGTCCGCCGTACCGCTCGAGCTGGTCGCCATGCAGGCTCAGGACGTGGTCCAGTGACAAGAAGACGGGGTCAATCACTTCGACAGTTTGCGAAACGTCTCGTCATGCTCGCGGAGCACGCGTCCCTGCGCCCGCGCAAGCGCCGCCCGGCGGGCAGCTGCCGTTCGAACTGGAGTGATGATCAGGCGTTCGCCATCGGTCGACAGATCGAGCTCCGTCTCCGGCGTGATCTTGAGCAACTCCAGAATGGGCTTGTCGATGATGATGCCCGCGCTGTTGCCGATGGCTCGAAGTCGCTTGGTCATCCATCCATGATAACATTGTTATAACGGACGCCCAGTCACAGACCAGGCGCCGCACCTCATCCTATGGACATCATTCGGGTTTTACAAGTCCCTCTGAAACACCGAGCCCCGACCCGCCTGGATCTGGAAGAGATCATGACGACGGTGGCCACTCGCGCCGTGCGCTGGCTCGAACAGCAGGGCTGCCGCGTGTCGGCTCACTCCGCCTCGACCTCGAGCAGCTCGTCCGATGGCTCGCCTGGCCAGCGCGGATCGCCGCGCTCGGCGTGCAGACGCTCGAACAGCGCGCGCGTTGGCGGCTCGTCTTTCAGCCTCAAGAGCACGTGGCTCTCACTGTCTGGCGGCCAGTCCACGCGCAGCAGCAGGAACGGTGGCTCCATCCGATCGAGCAGCACCACCACCCGACCCAGCTCCGGCAGCTCGAACACACCTCGCATGCTGTCGAGCCGCCGGTGATAGTCAGGCATGCCCTCCGGCAGCACGGAGAGCAGCTGCACGTCGCTGATGTCCGACAACGGAAACAGGTAGCGGCCCTTCTTGGTCGGCACCCTGCGCCCGCTCAGCTCCAGCGTGTCGCTGGTTATCTCCGCGCGCAGCACTCGCTCGTGCAGCCACATCCGGCTGGCGAACACCGCCGCAACCATCGCCGCCAGCACCCACGGCGTCCAAGCCCTGTCCACCGCTGAAATCATCGCACGGCACAGATGTAGCACGGTTGAGGCCGCGCCGAACGGCCTGGCGAGATGCTTACGCGGACCCTCGCGCGGGGTCGGCTGGCATGGGTTTCAGCGAGGCTGCAGCTGCTCGTGAGTCCTTAGGAAATAGTTGGCCTGGCGCGCATGGCTCGAGAAACGCCGAGATCCCATCGCGGCAATCCAGTGGAGGAGACTATGACGGAGCTAGCCATCCAACAAGGAACCGGAGCCGCTGCCGCACGTCGCGCCCTCGGAACCGCCGCCTGTGCACGTTTGGGTCGCAGCGGTCGAGACGCTCGAAGAGCAACTGCGGTTAAGGCAGGGTGCGTGAGCAGCCTCGCGCTGCGCAAAGCGCTCGAGCAGCGCGCGTTACCTGAATCGTGGGCGCTCGTCGCGCAGCTCGAGTTTCTACAACTTCGACGAACCCGACGAGCATCTGACTAAGCCATCATTCCGCTGGTACACGCACAGCAAGAGCTTCTATTCCAGGGTGGCCCCGGGACGCTGAGCTGCCCCGCATAAGGAATTTTCCGTTCACTCGCCGAAGCCCTGCACTGCCCGGATCGCTTTGATCTCCCTACAGTCGCGCCGCCTCGAAGGACTTCCGCTTCTTCAGTGGTCGAGGCACGCGCGTCGCCGTCGATCCTCTGGCCCTTCTGCGCCCCACGCGCGCCTTCACCAGTAGCGCGCGCCGGTGCGGCCGAGCCCGCAATAGCCGTTGGGGTTCTACGCCAGGCATTGCTGGTGATAGTCCTCGGCGTAGACACGGGAAGCGAGCTCAGAGCTCGACGCAGTAGAGGTGCGCGGGCGTCGTGCAGGGGATCTGGTCGCCGGTATTCTGCCAGTAGCCTGCCGAGGCGAGCAGCGAGTTGCCCTGAATGCCGGTACCACCGGTCGACGTCCAGCCATCGCAGCTCTCCCCGGGCTCGGACGTCGCGAACAGGGCACGCGCTCCCGTCCAGGTCATGCGATCGTCGATGCTGGCGTAGCTGCCGTCCGCGGCCTGCCAGATCCCCGTCTGCAGCGTACGCTCGAGAGAGGTCGCCACGCTCGAGAGCGTACCGAGGCGCAGCTGCTCGCCCGTGCCCACCAGGCTGCCGTCGGGGCGTACGTACAGGGCCTCCTCGTCGATGAGGTCGCTGGCGGCAGCGCCGGGGTAGGAGACGAGCGCGCGCGCCGAGGTGACCGCGGGGGGGCGCTCCGCCTGACACTTTTCGTCCGGCGTCATGCTGCCCGGCGTGTAGGGCGTGCTGGTTCGCCAGACGAGTTTGCCCGCCACGAGGGGCCGAACCAACGTCTCCGTCTTGGTGCTCTCCAGGCACAGAATGGGAGCCGTCTCACTGCACCGCACGCTCCCGGACGAAATCCACCAGCCGGGCCCGAGGCGGCTGCCGCTGGCCAGTGCCACACCGCTCGCTGGGTCCGTCCAGTTGGTACAGTTGGAGCCGGAGCCGCCCTCCGGATTGGTGCCCGTCATGAACTGCGGCGCAGTGACCCAACTCCCCCGTTCGTCCCAGACGATCGGGTAATACACGGTGGAGAAGTCGAGGAGATCGAGTCGGTCGACGAAGGCACGACCATCGACACCCACCCAGCCGTGCACCCCGGGTCGCAGGCGCGACACGAAGGGGGCGGCCGAGTCGCTCATCGCGGCGATGAAAGCGGCGTCGCCGGCAGCGGAGAGCCCGGCAGCCACCGCCAGGCGGTTGCAGGCCGCATCGTACGCCGCGGTATTGCCCAACGTGGGAGCAAAGCTCTCCGACGAGACGAACGCACGGTTGTTGACCAGGTCGCTGAAGGTGGCAATCACCGCGCGGGACACGTCCCCTGGGATGGTGCACTCGCTCGATCGAAGCTCGCAAACGGCGCCATCGAAGCGAACAAACAGCCGCCCCGCAGCGGGCTCCGCGACGAGCACGATCTCGGTGGCCGGATCAAAGAGTGCGCTGCAGGTAGCGCCGCAATCGATGCCCGAGGGCCGCGACGTCACGCGACCCCGACCCCGACTCTCCACCGTGAGGCGAATCAGACCCCGCCCGTCAAAGGAGGCCCTGGCCACCGCCCCTGTCGCGTTGGAGAGCGATACCTCGGTGGACACGGCCCCGGACGAACGCGGGCTGAGCGTCACGCCGATCCGGCAGCTCTGCCCCGACTCAATCTGATTGCCGCAGCCGTCCTCGAGCGTGAAGTCCCGCGAGTTGGTTGCCGCGAGCGAGAGCCCCCGCACTGCCTCGAGCCCTGACGCCGTCACATACCAGTCAAAGACCTTGCCGGGCATGCCAAGCTCGGCACCCCCCAGCTCGAAGGGCCCCGCGGCAGCGGTCAATCCCCCCGTGCCGGAGAAGTTCTCCTCCTGCTGCGACGAGCCCGGCCTGGCCTGGACGTCTCCAGCGTCATTCGAAGCGCCGGACCCAGCACTGGCCGCGCCGGCACCGGACGGTTGCGAGCCCGTCCCAGGCTCGTTGTTCTCGGCGACCACGCCGACCGCCCGCCCGTCCACGCCGCAGCCGGCAGCGAGCGCGCTCAGCCCCAGCAGTACCGCCCAGCGTGTGCGCGCGCTAGCGCTTGCACTCCGCGTTCGGTTTTGGCACGAGCGAGCCGCCCGTGCCGTGGGCACCTGATGTTTCTGGCAGGGCATGATCGAAAACGCCACCAGACCTAGCCCAACTCTCCCACGGAGACCAGGCTCCCGTGCCCTGGTGCGGCCTCCGCCTCCCCTCCTCGAGGGCCGATCAACCACGCTAGCGCATCGGCCTCGTCGTCGAACCAGTGCTCGCTATCTGACACCGCGCCCTTGCCGCCGCAAAGGACGAAGGCCAGCCGCAACGCGGGGTTTCCGGAATTCAAGCCAGAGTCGCGACGTGAAACCTGGGAGAGCTCTCGGTGCGCCTCTTCGCTGGCCCACTCGGTTTCACGAAAGTCGACGAGCAGCCGGGGACACCATCTTGGGCTGGGCGGGCCTCGAGCTCCTGGGAAAGCCGACGTAGGCGCTCGAGGCCGATGGACACGTCGACCCTTCCGGCGCAGTCGAGCACGTGAACGTCATGGTTCTCGAGGTAGCGATAGAAGGCCACGGGCATGAGGCCCGCTTCGTCAGTTCACGTCGAATGATGATGGGATACTCAGCCGGACCTGATCAGGCCTCACTCCGGGTACCTCAGCGCGAATGCTCGGCAGTCAGCGAGTGCCTTATCGGGATCTGTGTCGGTGGATTCGGCACGCATGTTTCTCGGGCCACGTGCAACCGCGCAATATGCCCCCGGACTGACTTCAGCCACCTCGAACGTCCAGCCTTTGGGCAGCCGCGCTAGCTCCTCGACATGAAAGTCAGCGACCCACGGCGTGTACCCCGATGAGTCAACGCATTCCACGACGACGTGTGTGGAGTCGAGAACGTGCACGATGGATCCCTGGTCACCCACGCGGGGCTGCCGTACGACCTGATCGGTCCCACTCACTTCGCGTGTTGGCGTGCGCAGTGTTCGAACGATGACGCAGTCGAGTTCGCGATACGGGGACATCACTCTACAACCTTCCACCTGTCGAGCTCGCCAGGCAGTCGATGTTCGGCGCGCAGGAAGAATTTCGCGGCATCCTCCGGCGAGGTGAATCGACGCTCTGCAGCCCCCGCGTCCCTCGACACCAGTCCGGATGAGGTTCTTGCGCTGTCCGGCTGCTGGCTGCCTCCGAGACAGTGGGCGCTTTTCATCGCTGCTTAGGCTACCACGGAACTCGCTTCCGTAGCGCGGCATGGGCATGCGTGCCCGTGCCTTGCTTGGCCTGGGCACGCTTCTCTTTGCATGTGGAACGGACAATGGCGACCCGACCAGTGCCCCCCCCAGCAGCACCATAGCGTCGAACGCGCCGTCGAGCAGTGGCGCCAGCAGCGCAACGCCAGGGATGGAAGAGGCTGTGACTCCCGGGATGGGAGAGGCTGCGCCGGCTGGGTTGGGAACGGAACTGGTAGGCACCGATGGACCGGGAGCGGGAGCTGGCAGCCCGACGCCCGGCACGAGTGACAGCACCGCGGAAGACCCCGCAGCCCCCGAAGGCGGCACCGAAACGGTGAGCGCGGGGTGTGGCACGACGCGCGAGCTGGTGAATGGCCGCAGGACCATCCAGAGCGGTGGCATGAACCGCGAGTACATTCTGCGGGTGCCGGACGACTACGACAACACTAGGCCGTATCGTTTGATACTCGCCTATCATTGGGCGAACGGTAACGCGAAGGCCAAAGCGAGAGCTGGGTCCCTGGTGAGGCATGGGCCTTCATCACCCAATTCTAGCGGGGCTTCGCCCCAGCCCGAGAGTCGTGTCGGTGCTCTGGTTGCATGGGCTCGAACTGCCCGTCAATGTTTGATCGCCGCGAGCGAGTGCAGCCTGCGGCTGGAATTCTGCGGCAAGGCCCCACTCTGGTCTGAAGGCACTCCCTTTGGATTTTGTGCGCTGTAACTTGCGTTACGGCGCACTAGATTGGGGCCCGCATGTTGCTTCGTAGCTATTTTCCATTGCTGGCGGCCTTGGTCTCGTGCACGGCAAAAACCGGGCAGCCCGCAGCCGAGCCGGCGGGTTCACTGGGCTCCGCCCCGATGGTCGAGCCTACTGGCGCGGCGGCAGGGTCGTCGGCAGTCGGAGCAGCCCCCGCTGCGCAGCTGCCGCATGTCGCACTGGAAGGGGACGACCCGTCGCTCACGCAGGAGCAACGCGCCACGGCCCTGGTGTCGCGCATGACCTTGGAGGAGAAGGCCGCGCAGCTCGGGCACACGGCGCCAGCGATCCCTCGCCTGCGCGTGCCCCAGTACAACTGGTGGAACGAGGGTTTGCATGGGGTGGCTCGCGCCGGCGTGGCGACGGTGTTCCCGCAAGCGATCGGCATGGCCGCCACCTGGGACGTGCCACTGATCCAGCAGGTGGCGGAAGTGATCTCCACTGAGTTTCGCGCCAAGTACGCCGAGAACGTGCAGCCCGATGGGGGCACCGAGCAGTATCGGGGCCTCACGGTCTGGTCCCCCAACATCAACATCTTTCGCGACCCACGCTGGGGGCGCGGCCAGGAGACGTACGGCGAGGATCCCTACCTGACCTCGCGCATCGGCGTGGCCTTCGTCCAGGGCTTGCAAGGCAACGATCCCCGGTACATGAAGACGGTGGCAACCCCCAAACACTTCGCCGTGCACAGCGGCCCGGAATCGAACCGGCACAAGGAAGACGTGCAGGTGTCGCCGCACGATTTGCACGACACCTACCTGCCCGCCTTTCGCGCCACGGTGATCGAAGGCAAGGCCCGCAGCGTGATGTGCGCCTACAACGCCGTCGATCACATTCCGGCGTGTGCGAGCGAGCCGCTGCTCGATCGCTACCTGCGCAAGAGCTGGGGTTTTGCGGGCTTCGTCGTGACCGACTGCGGCGCCGCAGCCAACATCTACCGGGAGGACGCGCTGCGCTTCTCGCCCACTCCCGAGGCGGGCGTCAGCGCCGGCTTCAACGCCGGCATGGACCTCATCTGCGGGGATTACCGCAACCGGATGACCACTGACGCCCCGGCGATCGTCGCAGCAGTCCGCCAGGGCCTCTTGCCCGAAGCCGTGATCGATCGAGCACTGCAGCGCCTCTTTACGGGTCGCTTTGCGCTCGGCCTCTTCGACCCGCCCGGCAACGTCCCGTACTCCAAGATCACGAAGGCAGACTACGACACCCCCGCGCACCGCGAGGTCTCGCTGCGCGCGGCCCAGTCGTCGCTCGTGTTGCTGAAGAACGCGGGCGGTCTGCTGCCGTTGAAAGCGGCCCCGAAGGCGATCGCCGTCATCGGCCCCAACGCGGACAGCGTGGAGGCGCTGATGGGCAACTACAATGGCGTGCCGTCGCAGCCGGTCACCGTGCTCGAGGGCATCCGCCGGCGCTTCCCGCAGAGCAAGGTGATCCACGCCCAGGGCGTCGGCCTGACCGGTCCGATGGAGAGCCCCATCCCCGTCTCCGCCCTCTGCCCGGATGCCGCTTGCACGACCCGAGGCTTGCGCGCCGAGCATCTCGACAACCCCGATCTCGCGGGCCCCCCCGTCCGCACCGAGACGGGGCCAGCCGAACTGAAGTGGGGCGAGTTCAGAAACACATCGACGCGCTGGACCGGTACGTTGACCGCTCCCGAGACCGGCGAATACCAGTTCGGCTTCGTCAGCAATCAGGGCTATCGCATCTGGGTCGACGACCAGCTGATCGCCAACGACTGGTCCGATCGCGACGCGCCGGCGGCGGCGGGCGGCAAGCTTCGCCTCCAGGCCCAGCGTACCTATGCGGTCAAGATCGAGGCCTTGCAGCGGGGGCGCCGTGGCGACCAGCGCTGGGTCTGGAGCCTGCCCAGCTACACGGGGGATGACGCCGTCTCGGTCGCGCGCCAGGCGGATGTCGTGGTCATGGTGGCGGGGCTCTCCGCGCGCATCGAAGGGGAAGAGCTGCGTTTCACCGCGCCCGGCTTTCGTGGTGGCGACCGCACCAGCATCGATCTGCCGGCGCCCCAGCAAGCGCTGCTCGAACGCGTCGCCGCGGTGGGCAAGCCCATCGTACTCGTGCTCATGAACGGCAGCGCCATGGCCGTGAACTGGGCCGAGCGCAAGATCCCCGCGATCGTCCAAGCCTGGTACCCGGGCGGAGAAGGCGGCACCGCCGTAGCAGCCCTGCTCGCGGGCGACTTCAGCCCCGCGGGTCGCCTGCCCGTCACCTTCTACAAATCCGTCGATCAGCTGCCCCCCTTCAACGACTACTCGATGCGCCGCCGCACCTACCGCTACTTCGACGGCGAACCCCTCTACCCCTTCGGCTACGGTCAAAGCTTCACCCGCTTCGCCTACCAAAACGCGCGCACGAACGCGCCGCGCATCCCAGCCACCGGCACCCTCACCGTCTCCGTGGACGTCACCAACACCGGGGCCATGGCCAGCGACGAAGTCGTCCAACTCTACCTCAGCCACCTCGGCGTCCCCGCGGCCCCTCGCCGCACCCTCCAAGGCTTCCAGCGCATTCATCTCAACCCAGGCGAGCAAAAAACCGTCCACTTTACCCTGCGCGACCGCGCGCTCAGCAGCGTCGACGCCGCAGGCCAGCGCAAGATCCTCCCCGGCAAGATCGCCCTCTGGCTAGGTGGCGGCCAACCCAGCTCCCGAGCGGCAACCGCCAGCCCCGGCGCGCGCACCGAGTTCGAAGTGACCGACGCCGCGCTGCTTCCGGACTGATCTCAGAACGCCTTCCTCGAGAGCTTCGACGGACGCTTTCGCGACGAACGACTCAACCAGCATTGGTTCGTCGTGCGCGCGGTGCGGCTCTCAGGTCTGTCCAACGGCTGAAATTCAGCTGCAAGCGCCCGCCCGAGCGCAGCGAGGAAGGCGCTTGTCGGCTGCAATTTTGAGTTATGCGGCCTCGTTCGAGCCCCTCACTTCAACCTTGGCAGACAACCCTGCGTCGTTGACGAGATCCTGGAGCGCAAGCTGTACGAAGTAAACTTCGCTGTGACCGAGTGCACGAGCAAACCGTACAGCCCGCTCCGGACTGACTCGCTTCTGGCCATTCTCGAGCTGATGCAGGTGCTGTCGAGAGACCCCGAGGCGGGTAGCAAACTCACCCAACGTCCGGGTCTCAGATTCGCGTAGCGCCCCTAACAGCTGGCCAAAGGACAAGGGTCCCGCGTTCAGCTCCTCTAGGAACGCGTTCGTAGCGGCATTGAGCTTTGCCTCTCGGGCTGCCTTAGCTTGCAGCGCGGGGCCGCCCACGGTTCGTTGTTGGCGTAGGGCCCTGCCTCGCCTGTGTCCGCCGACGTAGGCAGAATCGCATGAGCACTTCGCCGGAAATCCAAGGCTAGTTCGGAGACTTGGCGGTCCCCGAATCATGCGCTATCATTCGGGAATGGCGGCTCGTAGCGGCGAACAATTGGCCCAACTGGCGCATGAACTGGCGAATCTGACGCGCGAGGAGAGAGCCAAGGTCCTCGCCCATGCGGCACGGCTGGGCGAGTCCCCCAAACCTCCCAAGTTTGTCGCGCCCAAGCTGAGTGGCGGTACTCATTGGATCGGCGGCGAGCTCGGTCGTGAGCATCTATACGGCGACGATGGCCGCTGAAGCGATCGCCGACCCGCTCTTCCTGGATACGAGTCTAATCATCGCGGCGACGGTCGAAGCACATCCAGCGCACAAGGCGGCGTCGGAGTTCATCGATGCTCGGGTTGCCGAAGCGCGACCGATGCTGCTCAGTTTGCAGGTATGCCGTGAGTTCCTGGTCGTGCTGACGCGCCAGCCTGTATCCGGACGGGTCTTTACGTTGACGGAATCACTCGCGGCCCTCGAGGTCTGGTTGACGGGATGCCAGGTCCTGGACGAGACGCTCGATGTCCTCCACGAATGTCTCCGGCTGGTCCAAGAATTCGACGTGCACGGCAAGCAGGTGCATGACTGCAACATCGTCGCCACGATGCTCGCGCACGGCGTGCGGCATCTGGGTACCCGGAATGCCGCAGACTTCAAGCGCAACGAGAGCTTGATCTCGATAGAGTCGGTTGCCGACTGACGGCCACTCTCGAGCAATGCCGTCGGCCGGCAAGAACCTCGCCTGTCTAGCGGCTGGCGTTCAGCTGCGTGGTCCCGAGCGCAGCGAGGGCCACGTCAGCAGAAACGACCGAGTTAGGCGGGCTCCGAATCGTCCGGTCCTCGTCGGATCGGCAAGACACGGACCCGAGACTTCACCTTGTCGATCGTGATAATTGCCCCTGCCTGGAAGGCTTCAGCTCGGATTGTCAACACGCGCACCACGTCGCGACCAATGGCGTCCGGCAATACGTCCTGCGAGCGGACCTGCAGCACGCTCGGACCACCTGCGCCAGTCACTGCGAGGAGGGCTGAGAAATCCATGTCGTGCGTGAACACGATATGGTCATGCTGACGAGCCCACTCCATGATGTCCGCGTCGCTAGCTGCTGGCGCTCCAACTGACGACCAATGCGCGGCGACGAATCCTTCCCGCTCCAAGAACGCTACCCACGTGGGGGACAGGTTCATGTCGAGGAGGATCTTCATGTCAGCGGGAGATCGACCTCTTGGGTCCGCCACGCCGCATAGGCCAGCGCCGCCTGGACGTCCTCAGCCTCGAGATATGGGTATGCGGCCAGGATCTCACTCTGACTTCGGCCCGACGCGAGCAGACCCATGATGGTACCAACTGTCACGCGCATGCCCCGAATGCAGGGACGACCGCCCATGATGGTGGGCTCATGCGTTATCCGGTCGAGCAGATCCATTGGCCCAGTATAGCGCGCCTCAGCAGGCTTGCCCACCCGCACGGAAGTTCGCCAAAGCAGCAGCAAAAGCGCCACCGCGGGGTTCACAGCAGCGGCAACGCAGGCCAGACGGGAGTCCAGGAAGGCCACGCGGCCCACGAAGCCAAGACCTCGCCTGGCTCGCGACCCGCCGCTCGCAAACGGCAGCGACGTGCCGCTCGTCGCTCCGAATCTGCATCTCTTCGCGACGCTGCAACCTCTGGTGGTCGTGGTCTCTGGCACGGCGCCGCTCCGCCGAACGAGCTCGTAGAATAACTCGGTTCGCGCGCGCGCCCCGCCGGCCCGCGTCGCCCGGCGGGCTCTCTTCGCCTGAAACGGCCAAATCCTGGCCTCGTTGGTCCCCCGCTGGGCCTCAGCGCCCCGCGGGCCCCGCCCTCAACTCGCCCGGGCCCTGCCGGCGATCTTCTCGATGTTGTGCACCATCGC
>Ga0315912_10003381_pt1 | contig 15932 bp, 13 predicted proteins | sample VfabasoilMG_FD_204469 | JGI IMG/M metagenome (GOLD analysis project Ga0315912, IMG submission 204469) | Garden soil microbial communities collected in Santa Monica, California, United States - V. faba soil | ecosystem: Environmental > Terrestrial > Soil > Garden | place: USA: California... | reverse complement strand
CATCGGCACATTGGCGCCGCAGCGGACGCGTGTGAAGGCGAGCCAGCGGCGCTGCGTGTCCCGGATGGTGGCGAAGCTGGCTTCCGAATATGTGGCGCGCATCGCGGCATAGCCCTCGGTCATCAGCCGGTCCGCGCGCGAGAGGCGGAAATCGGCGCAGGCCAAGCGCTCGGCGGTGGACTTCGCGTCCTTGCAGTCGAAGCCGGGGCGGAAGGGTTTCACCCATTCGTCCAGGTCCTTGGCTTCGATCTCATCCATCGGCTTGCGCAAGATGAGGATGGCGTTGTCGAACAGCAGGATGCGGCCTTCCTGGGCGAACTGGTAGTCGAAGCGCGTGTCATTGCAGGTGACGCGGAGGGCGACGCCGCTGCTGTCCAGCTTGAGGGTGCGGAACATGTCGTCAACCTGCGCTTCCGGCACCTGGCCGGCGAACAGTTCGGCGGTTGGCACGACGAGGTCGCGCATATGCGCCTGGGCGCAGGCGAGCGGCGTGGGGCCTTTCACCGTGCCGTCTTCCAGTATCGCGAGGCCGGCGCCGACCAGGGCGTGGGCGGCATCGGTGGGCGGGGTCGGGTTCCAGGGGCGGGGGATGGCGTCCACGATGCGCCACAGGTCCGGCGGGGTATACGCGTGCGCGGCGGGCACGGCGAACAACGCCATCAGGGCAAGGAAAAGGCGCGCCATGTTGCTGTGGCGGGCCTTGCCCGTTGTTCGCATGTAAGGGGTTTAGACCTTCTCGAAGCGGAAGCCATTGCCGTCCTTCTTCATCCGGCCCGAGGACGGGGAGGGGAAGTGGGCGGTGCACACCAGCGTGGAGGTGTCGCAGATGCAGGAGAACAGCTTGCGGCGGGATTCGCCGGCTTGCGGAGAGTTGTAGTCCGCGCGCATGCCAAGCTCCGGGTATTTCGCCTGCAGCGGCGAGTGGATCATGTCACCGGTGATAACGGCATCCGCGCCCGGCTTGCCGACCTGGACGGAGTAGTGGTCGATCGTGTGGCCCGGGGTGGGGATGAGCTTGACGATGTCGTTCAGCTCGAAGTCGCTCTTCACCACCTGTTCGCGTTTGGCGGCGACGATGGGCAGCACGGAATCGACGATCGGTGCGTTGGCTTCCGGGTCCTTCTTCGCCTGGTCCGTCCAGTAGTCCAGTTCCTTGTCGGAGAAGACGTATTTCGCCTTGTCGAAGGTCGGCACCCAATTGCCGTTTTCCAGCCGGGTGTTCCAGCCGACGTGATCGACGTGCAGGTGCGTACACATCACGTAGTCGATCTGGTCCATGCGCACGCCGGTGGCGGCCAGGTTCTTCTCGAACGTGTCCAGCTTCAGCTTGTCCCAGAACGGGCGGCTGGCGCGCGGCTTGTCGTTGCCGACGCAGCTATCCACCAGGATGTTGTGGTGCTTCGTCTGCACCAGGTAGGCCTGGATGCAAAGGACGACCTGGCCCTTGTCGTCCAGGTAGCCGCCTTCGGTCATCCACTGCTTGTTTTCCGCCAGCACTTCCGGCGTGAGGCTGGGGAAGAAGGTCAGCGGATCGAAGAAGCCGCCTTCCTGTTCCACGATACGGTGGATGGTGATGTCGCCGACTTTGAAGGTGGTGGTGGCCATGTGCGTTTCCCCCCAAGGGACATGATCGGGATGATGGAACGATGGTAGCCCAGGACCGGGCCCGCTGGAAACCGGCTGGGTCGTGAACTATCGGCGTGGGTTGATGACGAACAGCACCTGCAGGTCAGTCTTCGGTGTCACGTTCCGTGCCTTGCCCTCCAGGTCAACCGGTCCGGTTCGGCGGAGGGGAATATCGGCGCACAGCGCGACGTAGCCGGCAGTGTCTGCCCGATACGGTAGCGCGTTCCCCTCGGGAAGCGCGATGCGCGCGCCGGTGACGCGCAGGTGGAAGGACTCGATCGGCCCGGCCCAGTTGGCGCCGGTGGTGGTGATGTAGCCAAGCGTATAGGCGTAGTTGTACCCGTCCTTGGCGCGCAGGCGCCGCGCGATGCTCTCCGCGCCTGCACCGACACAGTAGGTGCCGTTGATCGCTTCGGTGGTGCCGGTATTGCCGCCCAACCAGGTACCGGCTTCCGTTCGGAACGGGAAGTAGCCGACGACCGGGCGGTAGGTGTGTGCAATTTTCGTGACGCCCGGCGGAAAGACCTGCATCCAATGGTAGGTCACGAGCGTGGTCCATCGCGGCTGGCCGTAGGTGGGATCTACCGCGCCGATCTCCTGCAGCTTTTTCAACACATCGGACGACACCTCGTATTCCGCGTCTGATTTGTCGCTATCTCCTGCGCGCAGGTAGTAGCGGGGATGCAGGATATGGTCCGCGCCCACGATGGTCCGTAGTGCATCGGCGATGTTCCGACCGTCCGGCAACAGGGCCTTGATCTCGATCTCCGGCGTGATGGCGCGGCCGTTGGCGGAGATGGAGAAGTTGAGAAAGTCCGGGCGGCTGCCGGAGCCCAGGACCACCTGCCGCACGGTCGACCAGCCGGAAGGCCCTGGCACCATCATTCCACCTGCCGTTTCCACGGGAACCGGAGGCATGGGGAAAGCGAGGCGCAGGGTAACCGGCGCGGTGCGGTTGTTGCGCATTTCGTAGTGCACGCGCACTTCGTCCAAGGATAGGAGCAGGTCCTCCCGCTGGATGGTGATGTCATCGGTCCGGGTCAGGACCAGGCCGCCGGCGGCCAGTTCCGATGCAGTGTCGTTCGCGTACGCATGCCCGGCGGCGAGGGTGGCGCACATCATGGCCGCGACGCGCAGGCGCCGGCGGCTGGCGCGCATTACAGCGCCCGCCACCCGATGTCCCGCCGGCAGAAGCCGTCCGGCCAGTCGATGCGGTCCACGGCGGCGTAGGCGGCGTTTTTCGCGGCGCGCAGGTCGGTGCCAGTGGCGCACACCGCCAGCACGCGGCCGCCATCGGCGCGAATGGTGCCGTCCGCGTCCTGCTTCGTGCCGGCATGGAACACCTGGACGTTGGGGATGGCGGCGGCTTCCTCCAGCTTGCGGATGGCGCCGCCGCGCTTGGGTTCACCGGGGTAGCCGGCTCCGGCGAGGATGACGACGATGGAGGAGAGATCGTCGTGCCAGCGGAGGTCGAAGTATTTCAGTTCGCCTTCCGCCGCGGCCAGCAAAGCGGGCAGCAGGTCGGATTTCAGGCGCGGCAGCAGGGCCTCGCATTCCGGGTCGCCGAAGCGGACGTTGAATTCGATCAGCTTGGGGCCGTCATCAGTCAGCATTAGGCCGGCGAAGAGGACGCCCTTGAACGGCATGCCGCGGCTTTTCATCTCCGCCAAAGCGGGGCGGACGATGTGGTTCATGGACCATTCCTGCAATTCCGGCGGGAAGCAGGGCGGCGGGGAATAGGCACCCATGCCGCCGGTGTTGGGGCCGGTGTCGCCATCCCCCACCCGCTTGTGGTCCTGCGCGGCGCCGAACAGCAGGGCGGTCTCGCCATCGCACAGGGCGAAGAGGGAGACTTCCTCGCCCACCAGGCATTCCTCGATGACGACGGAGGCGCCTGACGCGCCGAAGACCTTGTCCTCCATGATCATGTCGATAGCGGCGATGGCTTCCGCTTCCGTGGCGGCGACCACCACGCCCTTGCCGGCGGCCAGGCCATCAGCCTTCACCACGATGGGGGCGCCGCGGCGGCGGACGAATTCGCGGGCGGCTTGCGCGTCCTCGAACCGTTCCCACTTGGCGGTGGGAATGCCGGCGGCGTCCGCCACTTCCTTGGTGAAGGTCTTGCTGCCTTCCAGCTGCGCGGCGGCGGTGGAGGGGCCGAAGCAGGGGATTTTCTCCCGCGCCAGGGCATCGCTCAGGCCGGCGACCAGGGGGGCTTCCGGGCCGACGACGACGAGGTCCACTTTCCTGTCGAGGGCGAATTGCACAATGGCGGCGGTGTCCATCACGCCGATGGGCACGTTGTCTGCCACCTGGGCGGTGCCGGGGTTGCCGGGGGCGCACCACAGCTGGTCCAGGATGGGGCTGGCGGCGATGGCCCAGCAGAGCGCGTGCTCGCGCCCGCCGGAACCGATGACGAGGACACGCATGGGGCTCTCCTTTTGCGGCTCGCGCGCCAAGGCGCTGCCGCCGTGCTTCGCGACGCGCGCCGTCTAGCATAGGGTTGGGATATGGACGAACCCCGCCCCGTTTCAAACACGCCCGAATACACCGTCTCGGAAATCTCCGGCGCGGTGAAGCGCACGCTGGAGACCACCTTCGGCCGCATCCGCGTGCGGGGGGAGGTGACGGAGATGAAGCGCTACCCGTCCGGGCACATCTACTTCTCCCTGAAGGACGAGGGCGGCAAGCTGGCCGCCGTGGCATGGAAATCCGTAGTGCCGCGCCTGGGCATGGTGCCGGAGAACGGGGTGGAGGTGATCGCCACCGGGAAGATCTCCGCCTACGGCGACCGGTCCAGCTACCAGCTGATGGTGGACCGGTTGGAATACGCCGGCGCCGGCGCCTTGCTGGCGCGGATCGAGGCGTTGCGGGTGAAGCTGGCCGCCGAGGGGTTGTTCGACGCGGACCGGAAAAAGCCGCTGCCGGTGCTGCCGCTGGTGATCGGGGTGATCTCCTCGGAGCGCGGGGCGGTGATCCAGGACATCCGCACCACCATCGCGCGGCGGTTTCCGCGGCAGATACTGCTGTGGCCGGTGCCGGTGCAGGGGGATGGCGCGGCGGAGAAGATCGCGGCAGCGATTCGCGGCTTCGACGCGATGAAGCCGGGCGGACCTGTGCCAAGGCCGGACGTGCTGATCGTGGCGCGGGGCGGCGGGTCCCTGGAAGACCTGATGGCGTTCAATGACGAGGACGTGGTGCGGGCGGCGGCCGGCTGCTCCATCCCGCTGATTTCCGCCGTGGGGCATGAGACGGATACGACGCTGATCGACTTCGCGTCCGACCGGCGGGCGCCGACGCCGACGGCCGCGGCCGAGATGGCGATACCGGCGCGGGCCGATTTGCTAGCCGACCTGGCGCAGAAATCCGCAAGGTTGCTGGGCGGGCTGAACCGGCTGATGCAGGAACGCCGACTGGGATTGTCGCGCGCGGAGCGAGGGCTGCCGGATTTGCCGGCCTTGGTGGGCACGGCGCGGCAGCGGCTGGATGACCGAGGCGAGCGGTTGCGTATGGCGCTGCCCAACCTGGTGCTGGCACGGCGTTCTGCCCTGGAACGCGCCGTGCGCGGCCTGCCGGATTTGCCTGCCCTGGTGCGCACGCGGCGCGACGCGCTGCTGCTGGCCGGCACACAGCTGGGCGGTGCGCTGCGCCAAAGCGTGGCGATGACGCATACCCGCGCCGGCCGCGTGCTGGCGCGGCTGATGGACGCGCCGCTGCGCGCGGCGCTGCGGGAAGCGCGGGCACGGCTGGAGGGCACGGCGGCGCGGCTGGAATCGGTCTCGCCCGAGGCGGTGCTGAAGCGGGGTTACGCGCTGGTGTTCGATGCTGGTGGCCGCCCGCTGACGACGGCGGAGGCGACGCCGAAGGGCGCGGGGATACGGGTGCGGTTCGCGGATGGCGAGGTGCGGGCAGTGACAGAGGGTGGAAAGGGTCCCACATCTCAGGGGCGATTGGATTTGTAAGAATGCCCTTCCGAGTGACGGAGATTATCGGCAACCATCCCGCGGACCTGACCGGGACGAGCCGGATCCCTGGTGCCATGATCATTCTGATCTATACACTGGCATTCGTAGCCTTGCTGTCCCCGCTGTGGTGGATCGAGGTTCCGGTTCTCATCGATTATCCAAATCACCTGGCGCGCATATGGCTGTTGTCCGGGCAGGGGCCTTCCGGCTCTTATGTCGTTGATTGGAAGCTGTTGCCCAACCTTGCGTTTGAGCTGGTGGGGACAGGTCTTGCCTTATTTATTCCGTTCCAAATAGTGAATAAAATATTCGTCGGTGCATGCATAATCCTGCCGGTGCTGGGGGTGATTGCGATCCGGCGAGCTATCCTTGGTTATGTCGGGTCGGTGCCCTTATTCGGCTGCCTGTTTGTTTATAACTACGCGTTCTATTGGGGGTTTGTGAACTACTTGTTCACGTTGGGCTGTGCCCTGAATTTTTTTGCCTTTTATTGTATTCGACCGATCCGTATTCCCTGGCTTGGTATTGCGGTGAACAGCGCGATCGCATCGATTTTGATTGTATTCCATCTCTTTGCGTTCGCTATCTACGTTTTGTTAGTCATTGGATATGAAGCGGATCGCATGACCTTCCGGGAACGCCGGATAGATTTTGGCCGGAGCCTGCGATCATGTCTTGAATTCGGTCCATCGATCCTGATCTGGATGATGAGTGTCCGGAACGGCGAATCTGTGGAGACATTCTATGGAAACTTCGCTAACAAGATGGTGGCTGCTGTTTCGACGATGCTGTTTGGAGACGGGGGAGCGATCGCATTTTGCGCTGTTGCTGCCATCGCATTTTTTTCATTCCTAGGTCGCGAATGGGTCATCCATCATGACCTCAGAACAACGATAATCGCGCTGTTCGCGTTATCCCTTGTCATGCCGTTTTCAATGATGGGAAGCAGATTCGCGGACGTTCGACTGCCGATCGCACTGAGCTTCCTGCTGGTTGCCGGAACAATGGTACGCTCGACCGGGCGTCGGAACTGCCTGATTTTCGCAGCGCTTGCATCATGTTGGATGGGCGTGAGGATATGGTCGGTAACTGAGAGCTGGATCTTGCTCAACCAGGAATACCAGGAATTCCGTTCCGCTATCAGGGAATTGCCCCCGGGGTCCCGGTTGATTTTTGTCCGTTCAGAAATGCCGCCCGACCGCGCCCGGATCGGAGCCGTACCTGAATGGCTGATGAGGCGGGAGGAACTGGAGTATATTCACCTGCCGGCTCTTGCCGTTATCGACAGTGGTGCGGTCGTTCCGGGTGCGCTATTCACCCTTTGGTCGCCGGTTGCTGAGCGACCTGACCAAGCCAGCCCCGTGGTGCCATCCGCAAGCACGCGCTGGTATTTGCAACTGCAGGACCTGGCTCGATGTGATTCAGTATCAACGAGCGCGGGTACGACGTCCTGCAGGGCAGCGAGTTCCGCGGATGGCTTTCCGGCTGAGTGGCCCAGTCACTTTGACTTCGTGATATCGATTGACTTTGGCGTCGTTCCAGAAACTGCGTTATTGCCACTGCGACCGGTGCGTCAGGGAAGTTTCTTTCACGTTTATCGGATACTTCCCTGACTGGGCCGCCGTGCATGCTCTATGCTGTAAATGGCGACTGCGTCAGTCAGGAGCGTGCCGGTACTCACCCATTGATCCGCCGGATAATCTCCGCCCACTTGTCCAGCACCGGCAAAATCTCGTCCTCCTTCGCGCTGTCCAAACTTGTGCATACCCGCTCCGCGCCCAGGTCGCGGTAGCCGGCCAGTTCATCATAGTCCGGCGTCCGCCCCCACAGGCTCACCGGCAGCGGATCACGCCCCTCCTCGCTGCACATCTGGCGGAAGCGGGCCATCTGCTCGGCGAAGGGCATCTGCATCTTCGCCGTCAGCTGCGGCATCCAGCCATCACAATAACGGATGGCGCGGCGGGCGGATTGCGGGAAGGCGCCGCCCATCAGGATGGGCGGGTTCGGCTTCTGCACCGGCTTGGGCCAGGTCATCATCGGGTCGAAGTTGACGAATTCGCCGTGATACTCGGCCTTGGACTTGCTCCAGATTTCCTTCATCGCCTCCATGCGTTCACGCACCAGCTTCTGGCGCTTCTCATACACCGTGCCGTGGTTCTCCATCTCGTCCTGGTTCCAGCCCACGCCGATGCCGAAGATGAAGCGCCCGCCGGAAATCTGGTCGATGGAGGCGACGGATTTGGCCGTCTGGATCGGGTCCCGCTGATTCACCAGGCATACGCCGGTGCCGACCTTTAGCGTGGTGGTGGCCAGCGCCGCGGCGGTCAGGGTCACGAACGGGTCCATCACGTCGTAGTATTTCTTCGGCAGGTCGCCGCCGAAAATGAAGGGTGTTTTGCGGGAAAGCGGGATGTGGGAATGCTCCGGCGCCCAGACGCTCTCGAAGCCGCGTTCCTCCAGCGCCTTGGCCAGCGCCTGCGGGGTCATCGAGTAATCGGTGAAGAACATCGAGCCGCCGAAATGCATGGTATTCCCTCCCGGATTTGGGCCTAGACTAGGCCCGAGACGTACCGAGGGAAACACCATGAAAATCGCCCGCATCGAGACATTCCTGTTCGACCCCGGCGTGGCCAAGAACCTGCTGTTCGTGCGCCTGGAGACGGAGGACGGCATTTATGGCTGGGGCGAGGCCTACGTTTCCCCCGGCAAGGAGCCGGTGATCCAGAAGCTGGTGGAGGGAATGGCGAAATACATCATCGGCCGCTCCTGCTTTTCCATCCGGCATACGGCGCAGATCATCTTCGAGGACTTCGCCATGCGCCGCGCCTCGCTGGACCTGATGTCGGCCTGGTCCGGCATCGAGATCGCGCTGTGGGACGCGCTGGCCAAGCGCGCGGGCATGCCGCTGCACGACCTGATCGGCGGCGCGTCGCGCGAGCGGGTGAAGGTCTACGCCAACGGCTGGTCGGACGGCGCCGCAAGCATCGAGGCGAACGTGGAACGCGCGCTGAAGATCAAGGAACAGGGCTTCCAGGCGCTGAAATGGGATCCGTTCCCGGGGCCTTGGCGCAGCTTCATCCACAAGGAGGATGAGGACCATGTGGTGGCCTACGTCCGCGCCATGCGCAAGGCGCTGGGCCCGGAGTTCGGGCTGCTGATCGAGGTGCATCGCCGCCTGGCGCCGATGCATGCCATTCGTCTGGGCAAACGGCTGGAGGAGTTCGCGCCGGACTGGTACGAGGAGCCGTGCCTTTGCGACAACATCGCGCTGGTGGCGGAGGTGCGCCAGAAGGTGAACATCCCGATCGTGACGGGAGAGGCGATGTATTCCAAAGAAACCTTCGCCCAGTGCCTGGAAGCGCGGGCCGCGGACATCCTGAACCCGGACATCGCTAATTGCGGCGGCCTGTCCGCGATGATGGACATCGCCGCCATGGCGGCGCCGCACGGGGTGGCGATCGCGCCGCATAACTACAACTCAACCCTGGTAGGTTTCGCGGCGACGGTGGCGTTTTCCGCGGTGATCCCGAATTTCTGGATCGCGGAGATGTTCCAGAACGTCCGCCCGGCCTGCGACGCGATCGCGGTGAGCCCGGTGAAGGTGGAGGGTGGGTTCGCGGAACTGTCCACGGTACCCGGCCATGGCATCGACCTGGACGTGGAAGGCCTGCGCAAGCGCCCCTACCGGGACATGGGCAGCAAGGGCTACCGGCAATACTGGGAGGAATTCCCGCGCAAGAACTACGTGCCGGGTGCGACGCGGACCGGGTTCTAGGGTAGGAGCGCGCGATGATCTCCGGTGCCTATCAGTATCCCGAACTGGAAAAAGTGATCTACGGCCGCCCCTTCGCGCAGGCGCTGGCCGATGAGGTGACGGCGATGGGCGCGAACGCCGTGTTCTTGCTCGCCGGCGGCTCGTTGTCGCGCGATACGTCCTGGGTGGGGGATATCCGCACCGCACTGGGTGACAAACTGGCCGGCATCGGGCCGCGCATCGGGCCGCATACGCCGCGCATCGATGTGGTGGCAGCGGCGAACCAGGCGCGGGCGGCGAAGGCAGATCTGATCGTCACGTTGGGTGGTGGCTCCATTACCGATGGCGCCAAGATGGTCTCGCTCTGTCTCGCCAACGGCGTCACCGACGCGGCGGAGCTGGATGACTATCGCGGTGTTACCCAGCCTGACGGCACCGTGATCCGTCCGCCGCGGGCGGAGCCCGTGGTGCGCAGCATCTTCATCCCGATCACCCTGTCGGCCGGGGAGTTTAACCACAACGCCGGCTGCACGGACACGATGCGAGGGGTGAAGGAATCCTTCTCCCACCGCAAGCTGGTGGCGCGTACCGTCATTCTCGATCCCGTGGTGACCACCAACACGCCGGACTGGCTGTTCCTGTCCACCGGCATTCGCGCCGTGGACCATGCGACGGAGGGGCTGTGCTCCATCGCGCCACAGCCGCTGACGGATGCGACGGCGCTGCACGCGATGCGGCTGCTGGCGCCGGGGCTGGCACGGGTGAAGGCAGACCCGAAGGACATGGCGGCGCGACTGGATTGCCAACTGGGGTCGTGGCTGTCGGTCTCCGGCGTGCCGGTGGGGGTGCCGATGGGGGCGAGCCATGGCATCGGCCACGTGCTGGGCGGCACCGCCGGCGTGCCGCATGGCTACACAAGCTGCGTCATGCTGCCGCATGTGCTGCGCTTCAATGAACCGGTGAACGCCGCGCGCCAGGCCTGGGTGGCAGACGCCGTGGGCAAGCCTGGCCAATCCGGCGCGGAGGCGATCGGCGGGCTGATCGCCGACTTGGGCCTGCCCACGCGGCTGCGCGACGTGGAGGTGCAGCGAAACATGCTGGACCGCATCGCGGAGCTTTCCATGCACGACCGCTGGGTGCCGACCAACCCGCGGAAAATCGACGGCCCGGCGACGGTGCGGATGCTGCTGGATGCCGCCTGGTAAGCGGGTTCAGACTTCCTGCACCACCTCGAATATCTCGCGCGAGCGCGTCACCTTGCCCTGCCAGTGCCGGTCAAACTCCGCGATCAGCGGGCCGAGCACCGCAGGCGGTGTTGCCGCCTCCGCCGCGGCGGCGGAGGGGAACTGGTAGAACGCGCAATGCACGGAAGGGTCCGTGCGGTTCCAGGCCCGGAATGCGTGCGTGATGCCGAAGGCGCGCAGTGCGTCCGGGATGTGCTCGGTTTCGTACCAGCGGTCGAATGCCGCGCGGTCATCCGGGTTGGGGATGACGGCGCGGACGACGAAATATGCCTTGATCACCATCATTCAGCCGCCGCCGCGCGCTGCGGCTGATAGGTCACCGTATTCGGCCCGTAGCGTTCCTTGAAGGCGGCGGTATCGATCTCCTCCAGTTGTATGTCGCCGGCCATCACCGATTTCTTCCATTCTTCCTGCGCCGGGATGTTGGCGTGGAATTCCGGCATCACCTCACGCGCGAAAAGTTCCAGGCTTTCGCAGATATGTTCATGCGAATTCTTGCCTGCCTGGTTCAGCAGGATCACCTGGTCGATATGTGATGTCTCGAACTTGCGCAGCTTGTTGCGGATGGTTTCTGGGGAGCCGATCAGGCCGCCACGCAGCGCGCGATCGAACATCGGCTGGTTGGCCGCCTTGTACTTCTCGTACTCCTCCCACACATTCACCGTGCCGGGCTTGGGCCGGGCACGGCCGGGGCTGGCGCCATAGTAGCGCAGGGCGAACTGGAAGAAGGTGCAGCCATCGGCCCGGCGGCGCGCTTCCTCATCCGTTTCGGCGCACATGAAGTAGCACACCACGGCCATGTTCGGGTTGATCTGGTAGTCCGTGAGTTTATCCAGCCGCTTGGTGACGGCGTTGTAGTAGGCGTGCACCCAGGCATGCGCCGCGTCCGCCGAGAGGAACTGGAAGCCCAGCGCCCCGATGCCGCGCCGCCCGGCCATCTCGATTGTTTCCAGCTGCGAACACGCCACCCACAGCGGCGGATGCGGCCGCTGGATCGGCTTCGGCAGCACGTTGCGCAGCGGGAAGTTGAAATGCTTGCCGGAGAATTCGAAGCCACCGTCCTGGAACATCGGCATCACGCAGCGCACGGCCTCTTCCCAGATCTCGCGCTTGTTCTCCATCGCCACGCCGAACGGTTCCAGTTCCGTGGCGGATGCGCTTTCGCCCATACCGAATTCCACCCGGCCGTTGGACAGCAGGTCCAGCACGGCCACCTTTTCCGCCACCCGCGCCGGGTGGTTGGTGGTGAGCTGGATGATGCCGTGGCCGAGGCGAATGTTCTTGGTGCGCTGGGACGCGGCTGCCAGGAAGATTTCCGGCATGGGGGAGTGGGAATACTCCTCCAGGAAATGGTGCTCCACTTCCCAGGCGTAGTCGTAGCCAAGTTTGTCCGCGAGTTCGAGTTGCGCCAGCGCGTCGTGGTGCAGTTGCAGGTCGGATTCCCGGGTCCACGGGCGCGGGGTTTGCAGTTCGTAGAAAATGCCGAATTTCATCTGGCGGCTCCCTCCGGATTTGCCGCCGAGTTTAATGGCGCTGTTCAGGCGCTGGCAAACTTCTCTCGCAGTCCCATCCGTTCCAGCCGGGGCAGCACTTCCTGGATGAAGAACGGGATCTCCTTCAGGTAGTCCAGGAAGGAGACGGACGTGCCGGCCAGCCCCGCCGCGTGCATCCGCGCCATTTCCGCCGCCACGTCGTCCGGCGTGCCGACGAAGGGGTAGGAACCGGGATAGGCGCCATCGAACTTCTTGCCGGTGGCGCGGGTGAAGCGGTTTTCGAACGGGCGGGCGATGGCGGCGTTGCCGCTGCCGGCCGTGGCGCCGCGGTTGCGGCGGTAATAAGCCTGGCCGTCCTCGTCCGCCATTTCCTCCGCGAAGTAGTGGAAGAATTCCTCCGCTTCCTTGCGCGTCGGGCGGCATACTACGTGGCTCATGGCGAATACCGGCAGGGTCCGGCCATAGGGCGCGGTGTGGCTCTCCACGTTGGCCAGCATGGCCGGCGCCTGGTCCAGTTCCGTCATGTTGGTGAACAGCGCGTCGCAGGCCTGGGCCGCGAAGTCCCGCCCCTTGGGGGAAAAGCCGGCGGACATCACCATGGGGCGCGGGCGCTGGATGGAGACGGGATCGGTCTGCAGCTTCTTCAGATGGAAGAACTCCCCGTCCCAGTCGAATTCCGGGCCGCCTTCCAGCAGCCTGGCCCAGATCTTCCACCATTCCAGCCCGTGCTCGTAGCGCTTGTCCTGGTCGATGGTCACGCCGTGCAGGTCGAACTCCGCCTGGTTCCAGCCGCACACGATGTTCAACGCGGCGCGGCCATGGCTCACGTGGTCGATGGTGGCGATGGCCTTGGCGACGAAAGCGGGTGTGACGAGCGGAACATGCACGGTGGAGAAGATGCAGATGTGCTTCGTCAACGCGCCGATGGCGGCACCGTGTGTCAGTGTTTCAAACGACTTGCCGTAGATGTTCGCCTTGCCCTGGTAGCCGCGCCACTTAGCCACCGGCAGGATGAAGTCCATGCCGGCCGCATCCGCCAGCTGGCACATCGCAGCGATGTCATCCCAGTTTGCCTTCCACCGTTCCGGCGCGAGCGACATGGTCAGTCCGCCATCGCAGTTGGCGGAGAACACGCCCAACTTGAACTTGTTGGGCCCGAACATCTTGTTGGTGGCGGCGCGCGGGTCGGTCATGGCAAGGCTCTCAGAATTTCAGGCGGTCGATGCCGTAGAAGGCGGCAACCTGGTCCAGCCGTTCCTTCGGCGGGGTGGAGTTCATCCAGCCATGCCGGCTCGGCGCCACGCCGGTCAGGCGCTTCATGTCCACCATCAACTCCGCCATCTTCAGGGTCAGGGCAAAACTGTCCATGATCGGCACGTCATCCACGCGGGTGATGCCGTTGCAGGCCAGCAGCATGTTCATCGGCACCTCGCCGGGAATGATCACGTCCGCGCCTTCCTCCCGGATGATCTGGCGCATGCGTTCCTGCAACCGCTCGATCACCGGGCCGGGATTGCTGAACCCCGTCAGCACATCGCCGAAGGCAATGCCGGAGGGCTTGATGGCGGCGCAGCGGCTTTCCAGCCCGTAGTTGCGCATCTGCTCCCGGTACAGCGGGATCATCCGGTCGATGAACAGCATCACGGCGAAGCGCTGGCCGTACATCGTCGCCATGTGGAACACGGTCTCACCCAGGCCGATGACAGGAATGTCCACCATGGCGCGCGCCTCGCGCAGCATGGGATTGGGCAGGGTGCACATGGCGTAGGCGTCGAAGCCCTGCGCCTCCGCGGCACGGGCGGCGGCGACCCATTGGTTGCCGTGGATCCAGTAGGTGTAGCCGTAGCCGATATCGTCGCCGGGGTAGTTGGACGGGTAAGTGCCGGGGATCTGCCCGTGCAGCACCAGTTCGCTGTCCGGCCGGAGGATCTTCTTGGCGTGGCTGCGCATCGCCTCTGCATAGGGCGGCAAATCCTCAAGCACGGTGAAGCTCTGGTGCCAGATGCGCATGGCCATGGTCGTTTCCTCCGGTTTGGTCGAATTCTGGCGCTTATGGCCGGATCAGTCGATCCAGGTGCCGCCGTTGATGTCCAGAATTTCCCCGGTCACCCAGCCGGCCTGGTCACCGGCTAGGTAGGCGCAGGCATCCGCCACTTCGTCCGGGTAGCCGATGCGCCCCAGCGGGATCATCTCCGTCAGGCTCGGCGGCAGGTTGGTGGTCATGGGGGACCCGATCGGGCCGGGCGCCACGGCGTTCACGGTAATGCTGTCCGCCGCCAGTTCCTTGGCCAGGTACAGCGTCATCGCATGCACCCCGGCCTTGGACGCGCCATAGGCCACGTTTCCGCCGCGGTTCTGGTCGTCGCGGTTGATCCACGGCCGCGGATTGCCGCCGTTCTTCGCCAGCAGCGATCCGATGTTGATGATGCGCCCGGACTTTTGGGCGCGCATCGGCTTGATCACGGCCTGGCATGACAGGAACACGCCCTTCAAATTCACCTCGATCACCCGGTCCCACTCCGCCTCCTCCAGTGCCTCCGCGGAGCCCTTGGAGACGACACCGGCGACGGTGACCAGGATGTCCACCCGGCCGAGTTCCGCGATGCAGTGTTCCACCATCGCGGCGTTGGACGCCTTGGAGGTCACGTCCGTCTTCACATCGATCGCGCGCCGGCCCATGGCCTGGATTTCCGCCGCCAGTTCCGGCGCGCCACGTCGCGCGGCCAGGCAGATATCGGCGCCTTCAACCGCGAACCGCCGCGCCACCGCGCTGCCGATGGCGCCCGCCGCGCCCGTCACAATCGCCACTTTTCCGGGAATGCGCATGTGCCCGTCTCCTCCATCCTTCTTGTCGCGACGATCCGGCATGTCGCCGCGCCGGGCAAGGGGCGCGTTGACAGCGGGGCCGACCCGCCGCCTAGACTGAGTGCAGCACCCGGCAAACGGGGTATGAGGGAGAGAAACGATGAAGAACGGCACCAGGATCAGCCGCCGCGCCATGCTGCGCGGTGTCTCCGCCATCGCCACCGGCGCAACTGTCGCCCCGCTGGCCGCGCCCTATATCGCCCGCGCCGCCGGGCCGGTACAGATGGTCAGCCATCGCTACCCGGCGCTGGAATACTATGCCGAGAAAATGAAGACCGCCGTGCCCGGCACCACGGTGAACACCCAGCTGATGCCCTTCGACAAGGCGAATGAGCTGGTGACGATCGCGATGTCGTCCAAGTCCGACAACATCGACATCTTCTATGCCAATGACAGCACCTTCCTGACCTACGCCAAGAACGGCTGGCTGCGCCCGGTGGATGATCTTTGGGCGAAGATGAAGGCGGAGTTCCAACTGGACGACATGGTGGACCGCATGGTCCAGACCTACACGTATGAGGGGAAGCTGATGCTGATCCCGCATACGATGAATTCCCAGCTGATGTTCTATCGCAAGGACCTGCTGGACGCTGCGGGCAAGAAGCCGCCGACAACCATCGCGGAATACCAGGCCCTGGCGAAGTCCTTCCACAGCCCGATGCGCGCCGGCACCATCAACTGCCTGAAGCCGGTGGATGCCGGGCTGAACGAGGCGCACTGGTACATCAACGCGCTGGGCCAGGGCTGGTTCGACAAGGACTGGAAGCCGATCTTCAACCAGGATGCCGGGGTGAAGGCGATCGAGGCGCTGAAGGACACCGTGCGCTATGCCCAGCAGGGCTACACCACCGCGGCGAACGACGAATGCACCATCGCCCTGCAGCAGGACATCGCGACGATGGGCATGCAATGGGCAACACGCGCGAAATCCATGGACGATGCGCAGAAATCCCGCGTCGTCGGCAAGATCGACTGGGTGGCGCCG
>Ga0315912_10003380_pt1 | contig 15934 bp, 11 predicted proteins | sample VfabasoilMG_FD_204469 | JGI IMG/M metagenome (GOLD analysis project Ga0315912, IMG submission 204469) | Garden soil microbial communities collected in Santa Monica, California, United States - V. faba soil | ecosystem: Environmental > Terrestrial > Soil > Garden | place: USA: California... | reverse complement strand
TTCGAAATGATCCCCGAGATCGATTTTTTGGCCGTAATGATCCCCGAGATCGAATTTACTTCGCCTCTGTCAGCTTGATCGACTGGAAGATCTTCCGGAACGCGGGCATGAACGTGGCCGCGTCTTTCTCCGGCACGATCGTCAGGAAATAGAACAGCGTCCCCTCCGCCAGGAACACAGTGGTCATCGTGAGGCGTTCCTGGCCTCCCAACGGTGACGGATTCACGAGCGGCACGTGCAGCGCGGTGCGGCCGGAAATCTTGGTCAACTGCTGCTCGCCCGAGAGTTTCAGGTTGGGGTTGTTCTTGGCGATCGCCCCGAGGAATGCGCGCGTGGCTTCCACGAGATCGCGCGAGTTCGCTTGCGTCACGCCGAACTCGACGCCGTGCGTGAACATCGTCTGGCCGTTCGCTTCGCCGTAGCCGTTCTCGGGCACCAGTTTGATCGCAGATTTCGACGCGAGCTTCGTCCAGTTGTCCGGTGTGCTCGCCTGGAAAACGTTGCCGCCCGCGAACGTCTTGTAGTTCTCGGACGGCGCCGGCACCGGCTTGCCTGGCGTGCCGACCGATGATGCTTCCGGTGTTTCCGCCGACGGCGTTTTCCGTTCCACTTCGGCCGTCGACTTCGGCGCAGGCTGACCGGCGAACCGGGCTTTCACCGGCTCGAACTGGCTCTGGTCCGCAACCGGACCAACCTTCAGCAGCGTCGCTTCCTGATTGATGTATGCCGTGCGGTTGCCGGGATTCGGGTGGCTGCTCAGCCACTGCGGATTCCCGCTCGCTCCCGATTTCTTCTCGATCGTCTCGAACATCCGGCCCAGGTCGCGGGGGTCGTATCCCGCGCGCGCCATGATCTGCGTGCCCAGCAGGTCCGCCTGCTTTTCAAAGTCGCGGCCGTACTTCAGCATCAGCGTGCCAAGGCCGAACCCGGTGCCTTGCGAGATCAGCGACCCCAGACCGCCGCCCACCATTTCTCCGCCGATCGCGCCCGCGATTTGGCCCAGCTGCAGCCACGGATTCTGCGCCTTGGTCGCGTTGGCCGTGCCGTGGCGAAGCAGGACGTGCGAGATTTCGTGGGCCATCACGCCCACGACCTCGCCTTCGGTCGCCGCGGCGTCAAACATGCCGCGATTGACGAACATCGGGCCGCCTGGCAACGCAAACGCGTTGATCTCCTTCACGTTCACCGGCGTGAATGAGTACCTGAATTCCTTCTTGTTGAGTTCAGGCGGCGACGCCGCCACAAGCCGATCGCCGATGCGCTTCAGGTAGCCTGCGATGTATTCATCGGTGATCACCGGATACTGTTTCCGGATTTCCGCCGCGGCCTGCAGCCCAAGTTCGGCGTCCTGCTGCGGCGTGTAGTTGTTCTTGGGAACCTTGATGACGGTCTGCGCCAGGACGGCTTCGCACAGAATGACGCTCGCGAACCCCATCGCCAGAAAAGCTCTTCGCTGCATACTGCCCCCAGCTGCTCGGTGGAGTCAGTATGCAGGAAGCCGGGCCGCCGCGTCACGCAAATCGGTCTAGCGCGCGCCCGTCAATCGAATCGATTCGAAGACCCGCCGGAACGCCGTTGAGTACGCGCTCGCGTCTCTCTCGGGCACCACCGTCAGGAAATAGAACAGCGACCCTTCCGCCAGAAACACGGTCGTCATCGTGATGCGTTCCTGTCCGCCCAGCGGCGACGGGTTCACCAGCGGCACGTGCAGCGCATTCCGTCCGGAGATGCGCGTGTTCTGCTGTTCTCCCGACATTCGGATGTCGGGATTGCTGCGCGAGACGGAATTGAGAAACGCGCGCGTCGCTTCGGTCAGATTCGTCGAACTGGCCTGGACGACGCCGAATTCCACGCCGTGCGTGAACACCGTCTGGTCATTCAGTTCGCCGTAGCCGTTTTCGGGCACCACTTTGATCGCGGCCTTCGTTCCCAGCGTCTGCCAGTTGTCGGGCACGTTGGCGGTGAACACGTTGCCGCCGGTGACGGTGCGGTACCGCGTGGATGGCGTGGGCACCGGGCGTCCCGGGGTGCCGACCGACGGGGCCTCCGGCGTTTCGGCCGAAGGCGTCTTTCGTTCCACCTCAGCCATCGACTTCGGCGCTGGCTGCTCCTGGAATCGCGCGCGAACCGGTTCGAACTGACTTTGATCCGGGCGTCGGGAAATGGTCAGCCTTTCCGCTTCCTGATTGATGTAGGCGGTCCGGTTTCCTGGATTCGGGTGGCTGCTCAGCCACTGTGGCGCACCGCCTCCCGACCGCTTCGCGATCGTCTCGAACATATGCGCGAGGTCGCGGGGGTCGTAGCCGGCGCGCGCCATGATCTGGGCGCCCAGCAAGTCGGCTTGTTTCTCGAAGTCGCGGCTGTAGCGCATCATCAGCGTACCGAGACCGAAACCGGTGCCTTGCTGAATGAGCCCGCCAAGATTGCCACCCACCATTTCGCCGCCGATGATGCCGGCAATCTGCCCGAGTTGCAGCCACGGATTCTGCGCCTTCGTGGCGTTCGCCGTGCCGTGACGCAGCAGCACGTGCGACAGTTCGTGCGCCATCACGCCCACGACTTCGCCTTCGCCGTTGGCGGCCTCGAACATGCCGCGATTGACGAACATCGGCCCGCCTGGCAGCGCAAACGCGTTGATGTCCTTCACGTTCACGGGCGTGAATGAATACCGATATTCACGCCGATTCAACTCCGGCGGCGAAGCATCCACAAGGCGATCGCCGAGCGTTCGCAGGTAGCCGGTAATCCGCTGGTCGGTGATGATTGGATACTGCTTGCGGACCTCTGCGGCCGCCTGCTGTCCCAGTTCCGCATCCTGCTGCGGCGTGTAATTGTTCTTCGGAACTTTGATTTCTGTTTGTGCGAGCGCCGTCTGGCACACAAGCACACACGCCAATCCGATGACCACACGGATCTTCCGCATATCGCCCCCTGTCTCTCTGAAGCGATCTGTATGCAACAAGCGATCCTCAACCGTGCACACCCGGAAAAGGTCCAGGTGGCATTTCTTGCCACTTGTGGGCTCGCGCGTGGCTTTCTTGGGTGATCGCTTGAGTTCGGCGTGGCGTCCGAGCCCCTGTATAATTCTTCGGTTATGGCAAAGGGTTCCCAGCCCGCCAAGGCAGGCTTCTCTCGCGACGAAATGCTCGGTATTTACCGGACGATGCTGCTGTCCCGGCGGATCGACGACAAGGAAATCCAGCTCAAGAACCAGAGCCTGATCTTTTTCCAGATCAGTGGCGCCGGGCACGAAGCGGTGATGGTGGCCGCCGGCCTCGCGCTTAAGCCCAGCCATGACTGGTTTTTCCCGTATTACCGCGACCGCGCTCTCTGCCTGCAGCTCGGCATGACGCCGCTCGAGATGTTCTTGTCCGCCGTGGGCGCGAAAGACGATCCGAACAGCGGCGGCCGCCAGATGCCCTCGCATTGGGGCCACAAGAAACTGAACATCGTCTCGCAGTCCAGCCCCACCGGCACGCAGTGCCTGCACGCCGTGGGCTGCGCCGAGGCCGGAATGCTCTACGAACAGATCAAGGACATCCCGGATCGCGCGTCGAAGTTCAAGAAAGACGAAGTGGTGTACGTCTCGATCGGCGACGGCACGTCGTCTGAAGGCGAATTCTGGGAATCGCTCAGCACCGCCTGCGTGCGCCAACTGCCGGTGCTCTTCATGATCGAAGACAACGGCTACGCGATCTCCGTGCCCGTTGAAGTGCAGATGCCCGGTGGCGATTTCAGCAAGGTCGTCGCAGGCTATCCGGGATTGAAGACGTTCAAGTGCGACGGTACGGACGTGCTCGAAAGTTACGAGACGGTGTCCGCGGCCGTCGCGCACTGCCGCGCGCGCAAGGGCCCGGCGCTGGTCCACGCCAAGGTCGTGCGTCCGTATTCGCATTCGTTGTCAGACGACGAGAAGTTGTACAAGACCAAGGCGGAACGCGAAGAGGAGGCCCGGCGTGATCCGATCACGAAGTTCGCGGCGCTCCTGAAGGCAAGGAAGCTCGCGACGGATGCGGACCTCGCGGCGATCGCGAAGGACGTCGATCGCGAAATTGGCGAAGCGGCGGACGCGGCCGTGAAAGCCGAGAAGCCGGCGAAAGACACGGCCGGCCTTTACGTCTATTCGCCGGACGTGGACCCCACGTCTGCTGCGTTCGACACGCCAATCGTCGCCGAAGGCAAACCGGACACGATGGTGTCTGCGATCAATCGCGTCATGAAGGACGAGATGGCGGTCAATCCGCGCATCGTCGTCTTCGGCGAAGACGTGGCTGACGCGACGCACGAACAGAATCTGAAGGAAGTCCAGGGCAAGGGCGGCGTCTTCAAGGTCACGCACGGACTGCAGAAGGCGTTCGGCGGCACGCGCGTGTTCAACTCGCCGCTGGCGGAAGCGAATATCGTGGGCCGCGCGGTCGGCATGGCGGTGCGCGGCATCAAGCCGGTGGTCGAGATTCAGTTCTTCGATTACATCTGGCCCGCGATGATGCAGATGCGCAACGAAATGGCGATGATGCGCTATCGATCCAGCAACAACTTCTCGTGCCCGATGGTCATCAGGACCGCAAGCGGCGGGTATCTGCGCGGCGGCGCGCCGTACCACAGCCAGTCTGGCGAGAGCATCTTCGCGCACTGCCCCGGCATTCGCGTGCTGTATCCGTCGAACGCGCAGGACGCGGCGGGCCTTCTTCGCACGGCGATCCGCTGCGATGATCCCGTGCTCTTCATGGAGCACAAGCATCTCTATCGCCAGACGTACAACAAAGGCGAGTACCCCGGCGCCGATTACATGATTCCGTTTGGCAAGGCCGCGCTGAAGCGCGAAGGCACGGACGTGGTGGTGGTGACCTGGGGCGCGCTGGTGCAACGGACGATCCTGGCCGCACAGCAGGCCGAGAAAGACGGCATCAGCACGATGGTGCTCGACCTTCGCACGATCATGCCCTACGACTGGGAGGCGATCGCCGACGCGGTCCGCAAGACCAGCCGCATCGTCATCGCGCACGAAGATCAGATCACGTGCGGTTTCGGCGCCGAAATCGCCGCGCGCGTGTCGGGCGAGCTGTTCGAGTATCTGGACGCGCCCGTCCGCCGCGTGGGCGCGATGGACACGCCCGTCGCCTACTGCCCCGACCTGGAAGAAGTGATCCTGCCAGGCTCGGCCGACGTGCTGAAGGCGATCAAAGACACGGCTGCGTACTGAGAAAACCGACCTCGGGAGTCAATCGATCTCGGGGATCATTTCGAAGCGTCGATTGCTCGAAATGATCCCCGAGATCGATTGATCCCGACCGAGGTCGTTTTTCGCGGTCAGCCATCAGCGCGCGTTCAGTACACACGTTCTCGAAAAATCACGTACGCGGAAGTCTCGGAGTGCGGTGTGAAGTGACGTTGCACATACGCGGCAAACGCCGGATTCTGCGCCCAGAGTCGATCCCGCTGCGCTGACACAATCGCGAGCCATCTGGCGCCGCGAACCCGCAAACGATCCAGCCACTCCGCCGCTCCGGGCCCCACAATCGCCTGGTCCCAGTTCTCGGGAATCGCGGACCAGACTTCCGCCGGCGGAAACACCCACCCATGGCGACGCGCGTAATAGAGCGCCACCGGATCGCCTGCGTATTCGGGAATGGTGACGATGAGATCGTTCGGCTGGGTCGCGTCGCGGAGCGCCATCCCCATTTGATGGCCGGCCGAGGCGTGCGGTCCGTACGCGGATCGAAGAAATGGGATTCCTGCCAGCGCGATCGCAGCAATCACGAGAGCCATGGATACTCTTGCCGCAGTTACGCCGATGAACTTCTGAGCCGCGTCGGCAAACGCAACCGCCGCGTATCCCGCCAGTGCCGCCGCAGGTGGGTTGAACAAATGGAGGTTGTAGGGCTGCCACACCAGATGTGAGGCACCAATCGCAAAATACACGACGCCGGCGCCCAGCAACCACCAGTGGAAAAACCACGTTGATCGGCCGGGCCGCGCGGCCAACATTGGGAGCGCGGCAACGATCAGCAGCGCGCCGATCCACGTCCACGCATTACCGAGTTCGCGCCAGAGACCGCTGACGAGATATCCGGACGCCCACCCGGCCCCGACGCTGCTGCTCCAGATGAATCCCTGCGAACCCGCGAAGTGGAACGGCGGGTACGTCTTCGACAGATACACTGCCCAGCCGTAATACACCGCCACGGGAACCAGTGTCAGCAGGCCCACCCGCACCGCAACCGCGCGACGCTCGCTGGATTCAGTGCGCAACACGACATACGCGAGAGCGATCGCGAGACAGAGACCCGTCAGCTTCGTCAGGACTCCAAGCGCGAGTGCGACGGCCCCCCACAGCAGATCGCGTCGACGCCCGGTACTCAGATACTCAAACGTCAGCCAGCATCCGGTTGTCATGAGCGCCACCATCGCGGGATCGGGCAGGAACTCGCGATCGATGAAGATTGCGCCTGGTAGCACCGCCAGGATCGCCGCACCCGCCAGCGCCCGGCGGTGATCCCAGACGATCGCGATCAACTTGAAGAGCGCGAAGATGCCCCACACGCCGAACATGACGCTCACCAGCCGGCCAACCCAATCAACCTGGCCGGTTACTTTGTATATGGACGCCGCAATGAACGTGACGAGTTGGAACTCGCGGCCGTTGTAACCGGGGCCGGCGCCGTCCCAGTTGATCTCGGGATAAAACAGGCTGCCGCCGCGATAGATGTTTTCAGCCATCATCGCGGTGCTGGACTCGCGCCAGCCGTGGAAATCAACAAACGGCTGATCGATGTGATGGAGCCGGAGCGCAGCTCCGATCGCCAGCACCCCGAGCAGGACGGTGACGCGTGATGGCACGATGGTGCTGGATTTTGCGCACCATCATGCCACACGACTGCTGCTACCGCTTGAAGGCGGCTTCCGTTCCGACGTCGTAGTCCTGGAACGTCTTCATCAGACCCATCATCACCTCTGCCGTGGTCTCGAACATCGCTTTCGCACGCGGTTCATCAACAAGGGTGACGTCGCGCCGGAGATGATCGACGAGCTGCTGCATCTCCGCACGCAGTTTGGCCGTATGGACCTTGGCGTCACGGCTCGTCTCATGCAGATCGGTCGTCGTCATAGCGCCTCCTTTTGTGTGCCGCACAACGCACGCGGCGCACCGGTTTCTTCTGCATGGCACGTGCCGTTGGAGGCACACGCCTTTTGCAGGCAAAGGGCCGAGGACGTGCCAGTACTTGGCACGAGAGGTACCGATCTGGGTCGATCCGGAAAGGGCGCTTGAAGTTTGAACTTTGAAGTTCGAACTTTGAAGTTTGAAGTCTACCTAACTCACCTTCACGTAAACCAGGCTCCCCATGTAGTACTCCGCGCGGTAATACACGCCGTCCACGTAGTAGCACAGCTCGCCTTTATACATTCGCTGATCGGCGGTCGACGGTATCGACGTGAAGTAACCCTTCGGCAATGCGCTGGTGGCAGGCGCGCGCGTGGCCACGCCCGGCGCCGCGGTCACTGACTTCGCGGCCACACCCGGCACGTTCACGCCGGGATTGCTCGTGACCTGCTGCGTCGTCGTATTGCGAGACGTCACACCAGGATTGCTCGTCACCGCCGGCGTCGTGATGTTTTTCGATGCGACCGTCGGCGTGGTCACACCAGGCGCCGGGACGAACACGGCGCTGACGCCGATGCCGCCAACGCCAAGGCCCGGCCGGCTGACAGTGGATTGCGGCGTGTGTTTCGCTTCGGGAGTCTGCGCGGCGAAAACCACTCCGGCCGTCACCAGCACGAACAGAATCGATCGGCGCGTCATTTCCTGTTCCCTTTCAGCAAGGTCTGCATTTCGGCCACCGATCGCATCGGGATCTTCATTGCGCCGGCGGGAGCGGCAAACGCAAGTTCCGCGTCAGACCACGCCGGCGACAAACTCCACGACGTAAAAAACAATCGAATCTTCGGATACCCGGGGATCGTCCGGAACGTCGCCACCAGCTGCCTCGGCAGGAAATCTGTGGCGTCGATCCACAACTCGGCGTCAGCCAGGTCACCCGTCGCCGTAATGCGGTGACACCGCGCTCCCGAGGCGTCTGGGCCCTGCCCGGCGTCCGAAACATTGCTCACGCGCGCTTTGATGCTCTCGTATGGATTATTGGTCAGGAACTCGAACATCGGCGGGGCAAACCCGTACATCCGCTGCAACACGTCATCCAGGTTGTCGAGCGTCGCTTCAACCGCCGCGGTGGAATACAGGTTCTTGCTGACATCCTGAAGCGTGAACGACTTGCCGTCCGAGTACATCGCCCGACGGTCACCGCCGGCGTCCATCTGGACGACTACGCGCTGTGGACGTGCGAGGCGGACGGTAATCGTGGTGACGGGCTGCAAATCACGACCTTGTAACAGTTCAGCATCCACCTCGCGCCGCGCCGTGACAGAAAGCCGGCTGGCGCCCGCGAGCTTGTCCGACATGCGGCGCAGCACCTGATCGGCATCGAGCACCGGCACTGCCGGCCGGCTGCAAGCCGCCAGCGCAGCCAAACCGGAAATCAGGACGCAAACTGCCAGTCGCCGGCGAAGATTCGTCAACCACTGTCGTGACATCTCGCCAACCGTAGCACGACTCCAGCGCGCATCCCCGGGACAACCGGGCCTGCCACAGGATTGTTGAACTTCGCCTATCATCTGCCCCATGTCCGGACTGCGGCACACGCGCACGGCCCAGGTGGAAACGACGCCGGACGGCATCGTCATCACGCGCATCCTTCCAGACGTGGACCAGCGGCTCAGTGACGCCGTGGAAAACATCGCGGTGTCGGCTGAGGCCTGCGGCAACCGGCGCGCCCCCATCGTCGTCGATCTGCGCCGCGCCCGCGCCCTGGACGCGGAAACCCGGCACTACTATAGCGGCAAGAAGCTGACCGATTCGTTCACCGCGCTGGCGTTGCTGGTGCCGGCCGGCGCGTTCGGCAGGATGTTGGGCAACTTGTACTTGCGGGTGGCCAATCCGGGCATTCCCGCAAAGCTCTTCGACTCGGAGGCGGCAGCGCTCGCGTGGTCCGCGCGCCACTTGATGACCGCGGGCGCTCGAAGGTCCCGATGAGTCGCGACAAGCTTTGCTTCGACCGTGCCCGCTTCGAGTCCGTCGTCAACGCGATTGAGAACATGGCGGTCGGCGAATTGTGGAAGGAAATCCCGCTCTCCACGGATCGGGATGAACTGGATGCATTGGCGCACGGCGTCAACGTGCTCTCGAGCGAGCTTCGGTACCGCCTGAGCGAACTGCAAAGCGCGCAGGCGTCGCTCATTCAGTCCGGAAAGCTGGCGGCCCTTGGCGAAGTAAGCTCCGGACTGGCGCACGAGCTGAACAATCCGCTCGCGATCGTCTCTGGGTATGTGCAACTCGTGCGCGCCTGGATGGCATCGGGAAATGCAACGACCGAGGAACTCGCCCAGAACGCCGCGCTTCTTGGAAAAGCCGAACGCAATCTCGAGCGGATGGCCGCAATCATCCGCCACATCCTGGAATTCGCCCGCGAGTCGAAGCCGGAAAAGGTCCCAACGCTGCTGGCCGAAGTGGTTGAGAAGTCCTTGATCCTGATCAACGAGCAGATGCGGCTGAAGAACATCGATGTGGCGCTGAGCCTCCAGCCAGGCCTGATGGCCGAGGTCAATCCGTCAAAGCTCGAACAGGTCTTCATCAATCTGCTGAGCAACGCGCGAGACGCCATCATCGAAGCGCACGGCGACGCCGGCGGCCGCATCAACGTGCGATCGCAGGCGCTCTCACGGTCCGAGGTCGAGGTGCAGGTCTGCGACAACGGGGCCGGCATGGACGAAGACACGAGCAACCGGATCTTCCAGCCGTTCTTCAGCACCAAGGACGCCGGCAAAGGGATGGGACTCGGCCTGTCGATCACGCACGGCATTGTGCTCGAACACGGCGGCACAATCACCTGCGTGTCTGAACCTGGAAAGGGCGCGACGTTTTCGATCCGGTTGCCTCGATGGATTCCGCCCGACGTGGAGCCGGCATGACCGAGCGTCGCCGGCTGCTCGTGGTGGATGACGAAGCAGAAATCGTCGAGCTCCTGCGATTGACGTTCGAAGACTTCGACGTTGAGACAGCGATGGATGCCGACTCCGCGATCGATCGTCTGCGCGCGAGACCAGTCGATGCCATCATCACGGATATCCGAATGCCCGGGCGTTCCGGGCTGAGCCTGATCGACGAGGCCGCGTCTGTCTGTCCGGGCGCGTCGGTGATTGTGATCACCGGCCACCATCAGATGCTCGAGAGCGATACGCGCGTTGCGCGCTGGATCACGAAGCCGTTCAGCATCGCAGGAATCCGCCAGGCCGTCACCGAGGTGCTCAGCGGATCGTGATCGTGACGTCCCTCTCTGCCGCCCGGCCCCGATCGTCGATGACGCGAATCAGGTGAATGCCGGCGCGGGTGGGACGCCACTGCAGCGGTCTGTCCGTTACCGCGCGCACGCCGATCAGCGCGTTGCCGTCGAACCAGAACATGCGCTGCACGTCGCCGGCCACAGCGGCCTCAAGTGAAATCGAATCCTGACCGGGCCCGGATCGAATGGTGTAGGACACGTTACGCATTGGCGATGCCATTCGCGGCGCCTCGCCACGATCGACCGAAGCGCACGAAGGCAGCGCGGGCGGAGGACGACGGGGCATGCCGGCTTCGCGGAAGAGCGACAACATGTCCGACGACCAGAATTCGTGCGTTTCGAATCTGATCGCGCCCGTGTACGGCGGGCACACAGGCTGTCCCGAACGCATGTCCACGGCGATCGATCGATGAAGCTGACTGACGCGAATCGGTGACTTGCCCGGGATGTACCACGTGTCAACCGTGTGCGGGCAATCGGCGTTCGGCAAATCACCGCTGCCGACGCAGACGGCGACTTTGCTCACGCCCGCTGGTGGAGCGATCGCAAGTTGCTCTTCGCCGGGACGGGCAATCGCAAGCGCATCGACGATCCGGAAGAACAGCGGCGCGGCGGCATCCAGACCGATGAACGCCGGATTGCCTTGTCCGTTGAAGTTGCCGATCCACACAACCAGTACGTACGGGCCGAGCACGCCGGCCGACCACGCGTCGCGAAATCCCCAGGACGTTCCGGTTTTCCAGGCCACCGGCCACTGTGAACGCGTGGCCGCAAGGCCGCTCCCGATCGGACGCGGATTGTGTCGGAGCATGTCGAGTGTGACGAACGACGCTTCCGGACTGAGAAGGCGCGTCTCTCCATCGCCGTCCGCACCCACCTTCTCCACGGTCCTGATCTCGCGAAGGACGCCGCCGTTGGCGAGCATCGCGTACAGACTCGCGAGTTCCTCCATCGTCACTTCCCCGCCACCAAGCGACAACGCGAGGCCGTAGAACGCCTCCGGTTTGAGATCGCGAATGCCCGCCCCCTGGAGGAACTGATAGAAGCTCGGTTGCGTCAGCTGACTCGTCACCCACACCGCGGGAATGTTGCGGCTGCGCACCAGCGCGTCTTGCGCGGGAATGGGACCGACAAATCGGCCGTCGAAGTTCTCCGGCGTGAACGGACCGAACGCCGACGGCGCGTCCCTGAGCATCGTGCGCGGATGCAGCACCCCCTGATCGAGCGCGAGCGCGTAAATGAACGGCTTGAGCGCCGATCCCGGGGAGCGTTTTGCGAGCACGCCGTTCACTTGTCCGTCACCGCGCGCGAAATAGTCGGCCGATCCGACCCAGGCCTTCACGCCCATGTCACGCGTGTCAACGAGCAGCGCGGCCGCGTGGCGCATGCCGTCCTCGCCGCGCTCGGCGAGATATCGCTGCACCTGCGTCTCAAGGGACCGCTGCAGGTTCGTGTCGAGCGTCGTCTTCACATGCGGCGCCGAGGCAGACGCGCCGTCGCCGAGTACCGCGTCCACAAAGTGCGGCGCGCGCCACGGCAATGCGAAGTTCGCGCGGGCGACGATCGGCAGCTCCACTTGCCGGCGATCGCTGTCACTGCTGCGGCGATCGGACAGCCACTGGCGGCCCAATTGATCGCGCGCCCGCAGCAACTCGGTGTCGGACGCTCCGCGGCTGGCCCGCGCGGCCGGCCGCTGCGGAATCACCGCGAGCGTCAGCGATTCGCCGAGAGTCAGCCGGCTTGGCGGCTTGTTGAAATAGACACGGCTTGCCGCACCAATGCCTTCGATGTTGCCGCCAAAGGGTGCCAGATTGAGGTACGCCTCGAGCAGTTCACGCTTCGAGTACCGGCACTCGAGCCATGCTGCCAACGCCACCTGGCGCGCCTTGCCTCCCGCGGAACGCGTGTTGAGACCGTAGATCCGCCGCGCCAACTGCATCGTCAACGTCGATCCACCCTGGCGATCGCCGCCCGTGTACGTCCGGAACGCGGCGCGCGTCAGCGCGATCGGATTGACGCCGGGGTGCCAGAAGAACCATCGATCCTCTTTCAGCAGGATCGCGTCGACGAGCCTCGGCGAAATCTCGGACAAGGGAGTCCAGAGCCGGTACTGCGCATCCGCCGCGAGGGTCACGCGCAGCAGTTCGCCGTCGGCGGACCAGACGCCCGTGGAAACGGGCACCCGCGCGTGCAGCGTCGCGTGCGGCCAGAAGCGGATCGCGAGGAGCGCGAAGACGACAATGATCGCGAGGTGGACGCGCTTCACGGTTTGATCACCTCGAGCGTGGCTCCTTTGCCGAGCGCGACAATCGTGCGGTTGTACATGCCTTCCGCGAACGGCGGCGGCACCTGGAACGTGCCGGCGTTGTTCGCGCGCACGCGATAGACAAACGTTCCGGCGTTGCCGAGCGCGTCGCCGTAAAGAATGATGCGGTCGTCACGAACATCCAGATGCTGCGGCACCCAGTCGGACTTGGCGGCAACGCCCAGCGGCAACGCACCGAAGCGACCCATCAGCGGTTGCGACCCCTGCGCGCTGACGCGTCGATTGGCTTCGCGTTCCTGGCGCAGCGCGGGATCGTTTCCGGGAGCGCTCGAGTCAGCCGTCGGCTGCAGTTCGAGCACGGGTTCCACGCCGCCCGGCAGGACGTCCACGATCGCGATCTGTGGCTGCCGATCGCGGTTCAATGCGCGCACACGAAGGCGCACGAAGAACTCCTGCCCAACATTCACGCGTGTCAGAAGATTGCCTTTGTCATCCACAAACTCGCGAGAGATCTCGACACCTTGCTTCAACTCAGCCGTCGGCGGATTGCGATCGAATCCGGACTCCGCCAGCACAAAGTACGCGGGCACCTGTCCGGTCCGACCGTACTGCACCTTGGCGGCGGTGTCCGCGATTGCGACTTTCGGAATTGATCCGGCCGGCAGCGTCAGCGCCCGCGCGCGGCCGTCACGCCCAATCTCGCTGATCGACAGCGTCGTCGAGGCCGACGTTGCCCTGGCAAATACGTCGAGCGCAATCAGCGCATAGGCCGCGGAGAGAGAGCTGGCGCCATTGCGGCTCACAGAAGCCGCCATCGCTTCGAGCGCCGGCGGTGGTGCGGCGCCGACGATGCCCGGAAAGTGCTTCGCCAGCAGATACAGCAACTGCGCGTCGTGAACGGTCCCGTCGTAGTAGACCTCGTCTGCGAAGTCACGCTTGGTGACGGACCACGGGACCTGACGGATCATGCGATCCGAATCGGCGGTTTTCTGCATCATGCGGTACGTCGCGGCCAGATACGCGGCGGCCAGGTCCGTCTGCCAGGCCTTCGGATACCGGTTCGTCAGTTCCTGTTCGACGTTCGAGATCGCGGCTGCCGGCCGAATGCCTTGCCGCGCCAGCAGGTAGATTGCGTACGCCCGCATTCTGGCGGCCTCAAGCGTGCCGGCCGGCGTGCCTGCAAACTGCGTGAGCCAGTCGTTCATACGCGCCAGCACGTCCTGCGGAATTGCCTGACCGCGCTCCTTCGCATCAACCAGGAAATGAGCGCCGTAGACCGTGGCGAACTCCGAGGCTTCCGGCGTCGCCGCCCACAATCCCAGTCCGCCGCTCTCGTTCATGCGGCCGCGAATCGTCGTGTACGTTGGCAGGAGCGGATCGTCGGCCGCCTTCTGCAGGCGTCCGAATTCCGGCCGCGCGATCACCGTCAGGGCACTGAAGCCGCGACTGATCAGTTGCTCCGTGCACGAGTACTCGTAGTTGTCGAGGAATGCGACGAGGCCCTGGCCCCACACGAGCGGCGTTGTTGAGATCGCCGCGTTCACCTCGCGACGGGCCGGATACAGGTCGCGGGTAATGGCCGCGTCTTTGGCCGAACCGTCCACTCGACCAAGCGTGAGCTGAGTACGGAACGCCGCCGCAGGCCTCACGCCAACGTCTTCAACAATCTTCGCGTCGGCGGTCGCGCGCCTGGCGCTGAACGTCAAGGGAATGGAGCCGAGCACCGCGCCGGCCTTCACGCGGAACTCGCCAACGCCTTCCTTCTTGTCCGCGATCTGCAGGTCCGTCGAAGCGGGACCAACCAGCGCCAGTCCACTGCCGGCCTGCAGTTCAACACGAACCGGTCCGGTCTGCCCCGTGGTGTTGTTGAACACACCAACGCTGACGATAAATTCGTCGCCGGGCGTGACGGAGGCCGGCACGTTCGGCGTGAGAATGAAATCGCCCTGCACCTCGGTGGCGGCCTCAGCCACGCCCATCTTTCTCGCGCTGGCGCTCACGGCAACAATGCGCAGGCGGCCGTTGTAGTAGTCGGGCACGGTGTAGGTGAGCTCGCGGCCTTCCTTGCCGACGTTGATGACGCCGGACCAATACGCCACAGGCGGCTTGCGCTTCTTCGCAAACGGATTGAGGTGCCGCGAGAACCCGGCGTCGCTGTCACCGCCGGGCGCCGCAAGCGCCAGGAACCGCGCGAACTCCGGAAGAATCAGATCGAGCACCTGCGACGTCTCCACCTCCAGCATCTTTTTCTGGAAGAAGTAGCCGATGGGATCCGGCGACTTGTACCGGGCGACCTGCAGGATGCCCTCATCGACGGCGAGCACAGCCATGCGTGACGCCTCGCCTGGATTCAGCTTGATCGTCAATTTCGATCCAGGCTTGACGAGCTTTGGCGCGCTCAGCGTCACGGTCTGCGTCCGAGCGGTGAGGTTGGCGCCGAAGGCCGCGATGCCGTACGACAACGGACTCATGAACAACTCGTCGGAGCCCGGATCGCGCACGAATTGCACCGTGACGTAACCGTTGCCCTCAAAGTCCGGCGGCAGCGTGACCTGCTGCACCGAACTGGTGGTGCTCGTCTTGAACCACTGGTGGCGATAGACGCGCTCGCGTTCGATCGTGATGAGTCCGGCGCCGGCGTAGGGCGCGCGAATGTTGACGGCGATGGTCTCTCCGGGACCGTAGCTGGCCTTGTCGAGCTGCACTTCCAGCACGGCTTCGCGATCGAGCGACCGCGCGACATTCGCGTCACCGGCCACGGTGTAGCCGATCGAGTTCAGCCTGGCGCCATTCGCATCTCTCAGCACCATCAGAAAGTCGCCGGGCACATTCGTCGGCATCGGCAGTGACATGCCGCCCTGCGCGATGTTCACCACCCGGGCATCCCGCACCGTTTCTCGCAGTTTGGACACATAACGGAGTGTCCCGTCCTCCTGCTGTGTCAGGACCGACACGTACTTTCGCTCCACCCACTCGAGCGTGAGTGTGGGCGCCGGCACTGGATTCAATTGCTGATCGACCGCCAGCCAGTTCGCGGTGCGTGGCGTGCCGCGTTTGACGAAGTTGAGGTTGCCGTCCGGCTTGACGCCCACAAGAAACGCCGCATCGGAGACGATCACGTTGTTCTGCGCGGCCACATTTCGTCCGGCGCCCGCCTCATACGCGCGCGCCAGCACGTTCAACCGATACACGCGGCCGACGAAGCGTTTGAGATCGAGCGTGAACTCGGCGATGCCGTTGCCGTCCGTGGTCTGCGCCGCGAGAACCTCCTGAT
>Ga0315912_10003379_pt1 | contig 15934 bp, 15 predicted proteins | sample VfabasoilMG_FD_204469 | JGI IMG/M metagenome (GOLD analysis project Ga0315912, IMG submission 204469) | Garden soil microbial communities collected in Santa Monica, California, United States - V. faba soil | ecosystem: Environmental > Terrestrial > Soil > Garden | place: USA: California... | reverse complement strand
TGCAGCACGGCGTCGAAGTCGTCTACGTGTCGAACCACGGCGGCCGGCAGCTCGATCACGGCCTCGGCAGCACCGCGGTACTGCCGGATATCGTGAAGGCGGTCGGGAAGAAGGCGGAAGTCTGGGTCGACGGCGGATACATGCGCGGCAGCGACGTGGTGAAGGCGATCGCGCTCGGCGCGAAGACCGTCGGCATCGGCCGCCTCACCGGCCTCGCGCTCGGCGCCGCCGGCGCGCCAGGCCTGGTGCGCGCGCTGGAGCTGCTCGAGGAGGAAATCCGCATCTGCCTCGGACTGCTCGGGGTCACCAGCCTGGCCGAGCTTTCGCCGGCGCATCTCGCGGCGGCGCCCGCGGTTACCTCGCCCGACACCTTCAGCGCCTTCCCGCTTCTCTAGACCGGATTCCGCTCGATCAGCTGCCGGGCGATGATGATGCGCTGCATCTCGTTGGTGCCTTCACCGATGCACATCAGCGGCGCGTCGCGCACCAGGCGCTCGATCGGATATTCCTTCGAGTAGCCGTAGGCGCCGTGGATGCGCATCGCTTCGAGCGCGTTCTCGAGGCCGGCCTCGGAAGCGAAGTACTTGGCCATGCCGGCTTCCATGTCGCAGCGCTGGCCGGCGTCGTAGGCGCGCGCGGCCTGCTCGATCAGCAGGCGCGCCGCCTCGACGCGCGTCGCCATCTCGCCGAGCTTGAGCTGGATCGCCTGGTGCTGCGCGATCGGCTTGCCGAAGGTCTTGCGGATCTGCGCGTAACGCACCGACTCGTCGAGCGCCGCCTTGGCGATGCCCGCGCCGCGCGCGGCGACGTTGATGCGCCCGAGCTCGAGGCCGCTCACGGCGCAGTAGAAGCCCTTGCCCTCGCCGCCGATCAGGTTGTCGGCGGGAACGCGGAAGTTGTCGAACACCAGCTCGGCGGAGTCGATGCCCTTGTAGCCGATCTTCTCCAGCTTGCGCGAGGCGGTGAAGCCGGGCCCCTTCTCCATGATGAACATCGACAGGCCCTTGCGCGGCGGATCGGCCTTGGGATCGGTCCTCACCAGCACCGCGCAGCAGCCGCCCTCGATGCCGTTCGAGATCCAGGTCTTGGTGCCGTTCACCACGTAGCGATCGCCGTCCTTCACGGCACGTGTCCGGATCGCCCCGAGGTCGGTGCCGGCGTCGGGCTCGGTGAGCGCCAGACCGCCGCGCAGCTCCCCGCTCGCCATGCGCGGCAGAAAGCGCTTCTGCTGCTCCTCGCTGCCGAACTTCTGCACCAGCATCGCCATCATGAGATGCGAGTTGAAGATGCCGGTGAGGGACATCCACACCGTCGAGATCTTCATCACGATCTTGGCGTAGGTCGACGCCGAGAGCCCCAGGCCGCCCCACTTCGGATCGAGCACTGCGCCGAACAGGCCCATCTCCTTCATGGTCTCGACCATCTCGCGCGGGTAGATGTCGTCGTGCTCGAGGCGCATCACCTGCGGACGCACCTCCTTCTCCAGCCAGCGCTCGATGGCGTCGAGTAGCGCTGCTTCTTCGATCGGATCGGAGTGGCCCATGGCTTCCTCAGTAGTTCGCCCTGATTTCGACGTCGTTGCCGGCGCGCTTCATGATCAGCATGGTGCGGTTGAACTCGCAGACCCTGACGCCCGCCTGGTTCAGGCCGATGGTCTTCACGCTCACCACGCCGGCGCCCGGCCTGCTCTTCGATTCGCGCTTGTCGAGCACCTCGGATTCCGCGTAAAGCGTATCGCCGGCGAACAATGGGTGCGTCAGCTTGATGTCGGTCCAGCCGAGGTTGGCGATCGCCTTCTGGCTGACGTCGGTGACGCTCATGCCCACCATCAGCGCCACGGTCAGCGGGCTGCACACGATGCAGCGGCCGAACTCGCTATGCTTCGCGTATTCCTCGTCGAAGTGCATGGGGTGGGTGTTCATGGTGAGCAGCGTGAACGAGATATTGTCGTATTGCGTGATGGTGCGCCCGGGTCGATGCTGGTAGATGTCGCCGACCTGGAAGTCCTCGTAGTAGCGCCCGAAGGACTCCCGGTAGGTGCGCTCGCCGACCTTTTTCGCTTCGCCCGCCATGGCCTCTCCTTCGCTTCGCTATAATTGTACGGACAAAAGAAAAAAATGAAAACGGCCCGCAAAATCCGCCGCAAGCCCGGCGCCGAGGCGGCACCGCGCTACATGCAGATCGCGCGCGACCTGCGCCAGGCGATCGCCGACGGCCGCTACCCCGTCGGCGCGCAGCTGCCGACCGAGCACGAGCTCTGCCGCAGCCTCGGACTGTCGCGCTTCACCATCCGCGAGGCGATCCGGGTGCTTTCCACTGCCGGGCTGGTGCGCCGCAAGCCGCGCGCCGGCACGGTGGTCGCCGCCCTGCCCGACGACACCCGCTTCAGCCACGGCATCAGCTCCCTGCGCGACCTCTTCCAGTACGCGCAGGCGACGCATTTCCACTACGTGTACATCGGCCGCGTCGGCCTGTCCAAGGCGCAGGCGCGGTTGCTTTCGGCCGCTTCCGGGGAGGAATGGATCTACGCGGTCGCATTGCGCCGCGAGACTGCCGGCGCGAAGCCGTTCGGGGTGACGCGGCTGTTCCTCAACCCTGCGCTGAAAGGGATCGAGAAGGCGCTGCGCAACTCGGGCGGGCGACCTGTGTATGCGCTGATCGAGCGCGACTTCAAGGTGCGCATCGACCGGGTCGAGCAGGTGATCACCGCGGTCACGCTGGCCGAGGAGGACGCCGCCAACCTGGGCGTGCCGGCGGGCACGCCGGGACTTTCCATCCGGCGGAGCTATTTCGACGGCGACGGCCGGCTGGTCGAAATGGCCGACACGGTGCACCCCGCCGACCGCTTCACCTACCGCATGGAGCTGCAGCGCTAGCGGTTGACGATGTTTGTCCGTACAAATAACATCGGCCGGAAGCTGGACTGACCATGGCCCTCATCGCCGAACGCCTCGCCGAATTTGCCGCCGACCTTTCGCTCTCGGACGTTCCGCTCTCCGTAAGGATCAGGGCCAAGCACCTGCTGCTCGACGCCATCGGCTGCGCGTACGCCGCGCGCGAGGAGGAGTTCGCCGGCCGCATTGCCCGCTCGGTGGCGAGGCTGGCGGGAGCCGGTCCGCGCCGCGTCGTCGGCCTGCCGCACCGCCTGCCGCTGCGCGACGCCGCGCTGGTCAACGGCATGCTGATGCACGGCCTCGACTACGACGACACGCACGCGGCCGGCATCATCCACCTCACCGTGAGTACCTTTCCAGCCGGCCTCGCCGCCGCAGCCCAGGCCGGCGCCACGGGTGCCGAACTGCTCGTCGCCTACATCGCGGGCGTGGAAGCCGGCGCGCGCATCGCCTCGGTCGTCAAGGGCGGCCTGCACCAGGTCGGCTTTCATCCGACCGGCGTGGTCGGCGCCTTCGCCAGCAGCCTCGTGGCCGGCCGCCTGATGAAGCTCTCCCCTGCTCGTCTCGCCGGCGCGCAGGGAATCGCGCTGTCGCTCGCGAGCGGGAATCTGCAATTCATCGAGGATGGCTCGTGGACCAAGCGGATCCATCCCGGCTGGGCCGCGGCGTGCGGTATCACCGCAGCCTCGCTCGCCGCCGACGACGTTCCGGCGCCGCGCGAAGCGTACGAAGGCCGCTTCGGCCTTTACCGCACTCACCTGCCGGCGGACCTGATGCAGCAGTCGGACCTCTCGCTCGCCACGGCCGGCCTGAACGACGTCTGGGAGATCGACAACGTCGCCGTGAAGCCCTTCCCTGCCTGTCATTTCGTCCACGCCTGCGCCGATGCGGCGATCGCGTTGCATCGCGAAGGCATCGATCCCGAGCGCGTGCGCTCCGTGCAGGCGCTCGTGCCCGATGGCGTGGTCAAGGCGGTGTGCGAGCCGGTCGCCGCCAAGCGCCGGCCGAAAAACGACTACGACGCGAAGTTCAGCATTCCGTACGCCGTCGCGAGCGGGCTTGCGCGCGGCCGCCTGGGCGTGGCGGAATTTGCGCCCGCGGCGTTCAGCGAGGCGCGCATCGAACGTCTGATGGACAAGGTCGAGTATGTCGTCGACGCGCAGACGACCTTCCCGCGGCACTACACCGGAGAGGTCGTGGTGAGCCTGGACGACGGCCGCACGCTGCGGAACCGCGTGGCGGTCAATCGCGGCAACCCCGATCGCCCCCTCGGCAACGAGGAGATCGAGACGAAGTATTTCGAGAACAGCGCGCTGACGCTCGGCGAGAGCGCGGCGCGCCGCATCCGCGACGCGGTGCTGGACCTCGAGTCGATCGACGATGCCGCCGAATTCGAAGCGATCGTCGCCGCGGATCTCGCCATGGAGGCGACCACGTGACGCCGCTCGCGGGATTGCGCATCCTCGCCGTCGAGCAGTACGGCGCCGGCCCCTTCGGCACCTCGTATCTCGCCGACCTCGGCGCCGAGGTGGTGAAGATCGAGAACCACAGGGATGGCGGCGACGTCGGGCGGCAGGTCGGGCCGCATTTTTTCGGCCCGGGCGACAGCCAGTTCTTCCAGACCTTCAATCGCAACAAGAAAAGCATCACGCTCGACCTCAAGCACCCGGAAGGCCGGGCGGCGTTCCAGGCGCTGGCGAAGACCGCCGACGCCGTGCTCGACAACCTGCGCGGCGACATCCCGGAAAAGCTCGGCCTCACCTACGCGCAGCTGAAGGCGGTCAACCCGCGCATCGTCTGCGCGCACCTCTCCGCCTACGGGCGCACCGGCTCGCGCAAGAGTTGGCCGGGCTACGACTACCTGATGCAGGCGGAAGCAGGCCACATGTCCCTCACCGGCGAGCCCGGCGGCCCACCGGCGCGCTACGGCCTTTCGATCGTCGACCTGATGACCGGGCTCGCCGCGGCGTTCGGTCTCCTTTCGGGGGTGCTCAGTGCGCGCGCCACCGGCAAGGGCATGGATGTCGACACCTCGCTTTTCGACGTCGCCTTGCATAACCTCAACTACCCGGGGACGTGGTTTCTGAACACGGGTGCCGTTACCGGACGCACGCCGCGCTCCGCGCATCCCAGCCTGACGCCGAGCCAGCTCTATCGCACGCGGGACGGCTGGATCTTCATCATGTGCAACAAGGAAAAGTTCTGGGGCGTGCTGGCCGAGGCGCTCGGCAGGCCCGAGTGGGCCAGCGACCCCGAGTTCGCGACCTTCAAGATGCGGCTCAAGAACCGCGACCGGATCACGGAAATGCTCGACGGCGCGTTGATGGCTCGCACCACCCGCGAGTGGATCGAGCGCTTCGCAGGCAAGGTGCCCGCCTCGCCGGTCTACGATGTCAAGCAGGCGCTGGAGAGCGCCTACGTCGCCGAGCGCGGCAACGTCGCGGACTTTGCCTATCCCGACGGCAAGGCCGCGCGCATGGTGGGCGCGCCGATCCGCTTCTCGGGGGCGGCGCTGCCGACCCGCGCCGCGCCGCCGATGGGCGCCCATACCGTCGAGCAGCTTCGCGCCGCGGGCTATTCCGACCAGCGGATCGACGAGCTGCGCGTCGCCGGAGTGATATGAACCTCGCTTCGACGCTCACGCAGTCGGCGCTGAACTGGCCCGACAAGACGGCGCTGATCTTCGAGGGCCGGCGCTGGACCTACGCGCAGTGGAACCGCACGGTCAACAAGGCGGCGCACGCTTTCCGCGCAGCCGGTATCGGCAAGGGCGACCGCGTCGCCTTCCTCACCTACAACCTGCCCGAGCAGGTCACCGGCTTCTACGCGCTGATGAAGATCGGCGCGGTGCCGGTACCGATCAACTATCGCCTCGCCGCCAACGAGGTGAAGTACATCGTCGACGACTCGAAGGCGCGCATCCTGGTGTTCGAGGAGGCGCTGCGCGCGCCGGTGGCGGCCATCCAGGATCGCCTTTCAGTAAATAAATTGATTTATGTGGGAGCGAAACCGGAGGGCAAGGAGATTCCCTTCGAGAAATTCATCGCGCCGGGCGCCGAGACCGAGCCCGAAGCCGAGGTCGGCTGGCACGACCCGGCGTTCATCATGTACACCTCCGGCACGACCGGGCGGCCGAAGGGCGTGGTGCGCTCGCACCTCGCCGAGATCATGGGCAGCCATTCGATGCAGGTCGAATGCGGCTTCCGCGCCGACGACACCATCCTCAACAACAAGCCGCTGTTCCACATCGCGCAGCTGCAGCTGCAGTTCATCCCTTTCGTGCACATCGGCGGCACCAACGTGCTCACGCGCGGCTTCGACGTGCACGAGACGCTGTCGCTGGTCGGCCAGGAGCGCATCACCGTGCTGCACGGCGTGCCGACGCAGATGGTGATGATGGCCGCCGCCGACATCTCGAAGTACGACCTGAAATCGCTGCGCTGCGGCTTCTTCGGCGGGCAGACGCTCGCCGACGACATCACCCGCAAGGTGATGACGTGGTTCCCCGAGTACTTCGCCAACGTGTACGGCTCCACCGAGGCCCTGATGGTCACCGCGTGCGACTACCGCAAGCACGAGGGGAAGCTCGGCAGCGTCGGCAAGGCTTCGATCAACATGGAAGTGCGCATCATCCGCACCGGCAGCCGCGACCCGGACGACCTGTGCAGGCCGGGCGAGATCGGCCAGCTCATCACGCGCGGCGCGAGCCTGCTCACCGAGTACTTCGGCCTGCCCGATCGCACCGCCGCGGCCTTCGCCAGGGGCTGGTTCCTCTCGGGCGACGCCGCGGTCCTCGACGAGCAGGGCTTCATGACCGTCATGGGGCGGATGGACCACACCATCAAGAGCGGCGGCGAGAACATCCACCCGTCCGAGATCGAGAACGTGCTCTTCAAGCACCCCGGCATCGCCAACGCCGCCGCGGTCGGCCTGCCGAGCCGCAAGTGGGGCCAGGTGGTCTGCGCGGCGATCGTGCGCAAGGATCCCGCGCTTTCGGCGGCGGCGCTCGACGAGTTCTGCCTGAAAAGTCCGGACCTCGCCGACTTCAAGCGGCCGCGGCACTACTTCTTCATCGACGCCATCCCGTCCAACCCGACCGGCAAGGTCGAGCGCGGCAAGCTGAAGGACCAGCTCATGGCGGGCCTGCCCGGGGAGCTGGAGTGATGGCCGCGCTGCTGATCATCCAGGCGACCGTGACGCAGAAGGAAAAGTACAAGGCGTACCAGGCGGCGGTTGGCCCGCTCGTCACATCCTTCGGCGGCCGCCTGAAGGCGAGCGGCGTGGGGCTGGAGGTGCTTGAGGGCGCGCACGACGGTCGCCGGCTGATCGTCTTTGAATTTCCGTCCATGGAACAAATAAAAGAGTTCTGGAATTCGCCCGCCTACGCCAAAGTGAAGCCGCTGCGCGAAGGCGCGGCGAAGATCGACGTCTGGGCCGTGCCGGCGGCATGACCGATCTCTTCTCGCCGCTTTCGATCGGCGACCTCGCGCTCCCCAACCGGATCGTCATGGCGCCGCTCACGCGCTCGCGCGCCACGCTGGAGCGCGTGCCGACGCCGATGATGAGCGAGCACTACGTGCAGCGCGCCGCCGCCGGCCTGATCATCGCCGAGGCGACCAACATCGTGCCGCAGTCCATCGCCTGGGACTGCGCGCCCGGCATCTTCACGCAGCCGCAGATCGACGCCTGGACGAGGCTGGTGCGGGCGGTGCACGACGCCGGCGGCCGCATCGCGCTGCAGCTCTGGCATGGCGGCCGCGTCGCCTGCGACCGCTCGGCCGATCCGCGGCCGGCGCTCTCGCCTTCCGGCGTGAACGAGAACCTCGAGGCCATCACCGTCTGGGGACTCGGGCCGGAAGGCAAATTCATCAAGCTGAAAGCGACGGAGTCGCGCGAGATGAGCCTGGAGGAGGTCCGCGCGACCGTGAAGGCGTTCGGCGCCGCGGCGCGCGCCTGCCGGGAGATCGGCTTCGACGCGATCGAGCTGCACGGCGCGAACGGCTACCTCCCGCACCAGTTCCTCTCGCCCTTCCTCAACCGCCGCAGCGATGCCTACGGCGGCACGCCGGAGAATCGCGCGCGCTTCGCCATCGAAGTGGTGGAGGCGATGATGCAGCACTACCCGCCCGCCCGCGTCGGCATGCGCATCTCGCCCTTCAGCGACTACAACGGCGCGATCGATCCCGACCCGGTACCCGCCTACAGGCATCTGCTCGGTGAATTGAATCGGAAAGGCCTCGGATTCCTGGAGCTGGCCGATACCAGCTTCTGGTACGGCAGGTTCGAGCGCTCGCGCATGCTCGATCTCGCGAAGCCGGTGTTCGACGGCAGGATCATCGCCAACGGCGGCATCGAGCCGCAGACCGCGAACGAGCTGATCGCCGGCAGCATGGTGGATGCGGTTTCCTTCGGCCGGCTGTGGATGGCGAACCCGGATCTTCCGGAGCGGATCCGCCGCGGCGGCCCCTACGCGAAGGCGATCACGAGACGCTTCTACGGCGGCGGCCCTGACGGCTACAACGACTTTCCCGCCTTAAACCATTAAGTACTTTTCCCGGACTTCGGGGTGCGCGGCGAGCTCCGCGGGCGTTCCCTCGTAGCGAATCTCCCCGCGCTCGATGATCGAGACGCGGTCGGCGAGCTCGGTGGCGAAGCGCAGGTTCTGCTCGGAAAGAAGCACGGTGGCACCGGCTTGCTTGAGCGCCTTCAGGCGCTGCAGGATCGCGTCGACCACGAGCGGCGCGAGTCCCTCGGAAGGTTCGTCGAGGAGCAGCAGGCTCGGGTTGCCGAACAGCGTGCGCGCGATCGCCACCATGCGCTGCTGGCCTCCCGAGAGCGATCCCGCCCGCTGATCGAGGAAGCCCTCCACATCGGGAAACAACTTCAGCACCTCCGGCAGGTCCCAGCGGCCAGCCCCGGAGCGCGCCGGACGACGCGCCGCTTCGAAGTTTTCCGCCACCGTCAGGCCGCCGAACAGGCGGCAGTTCTCGGGCACGAAGCCGAGGCCGGCGCGGCAGGCCTCGAACGGTTCCCAGCCCTGGATCTCGACGCCGTCGAAGCGGATCGTGCCGCCGCGCGGACGGACCAGGCCCATGATGCTGGACAGCGTGGTGGTCTTGCCCGCGCCGTTGCGCCCGAGAAGCGCGACGACCTCGCCGCGCTCTACCGTGAGCGAGAGCCCGAAGAGGACCCGGCTCTCGCCATAGGCCGTCTCGAGCCCGCGAACCTCTAGGAGCGCCAAGGGACGGCGCCAGCTTCCAGCAACGCCACTTCCGATCAGCCGCCGGCGCGCGCCTTCATCACTTCGTCGCAGCTGCGCGCCACGGTCTCGGTGTTGATCGCCTTGACGTCGCCCATGCCGATCCCGTCGGGCAGGCTGGGGTCGCGCTTCACGGTGCCGACGTAGAAGTTGTAGAGCGCCATGTGGTCGCAGGCGCGCACCTTGGTGGGGCCGGTGGGGCCCTCGAACTGCACCGTGCCCAGCACCTTGCGCACGCGCTCGACGTCGTCGCTGCCCGCCTTGCGGATTCCCTCGACCAGCATCTTGCCGGCGACGTAGCCGACCGCCGTCGAGCCGGTGGGATAGGTCTTCATCCGCTTCTCGATCTCGGCGGCAAAGGACTTCGATTTCGCGCTGTCGATGGCGTAGAAGGGATACCAGACCGTGCCCATGGTGTTGGGCGGCAGCGAGTCCTTCAGCGCGCCCATCTTGGCGAGGTCCAGGCCGTGGGTGAAGAATTGCGTCTTGTCGCTGAACAGGCCGAAGTCCTTCGCCGAGCGCAGGAAGTTGACCAGGTCGGCGCCGAACATGCCGCCGACCACCAGGTCGACGGGCTGCGCCTGCAGCGCGGTCACGTGCGGGCCGAAGTCGGTGGCCCCCAGCTTGTGCAGCTCCTGGCGCACGATGGTGATATCCGGGCGCGCCACCTTGAGGCCGGCGATGAAGTCCGCCATGAAGTGCTGGCCGTACTCGTAGTCCGGCGCGATGACCGCGACGCGCTTGATGTCCCGGCGCGACTTCAGGTGCTCGGCCATGACGCGGCCGATCTCGACCGTGGACAGGTTGGCGCGCGCGACGTAGTCGTGGCCCGATTCGCCGGTGAGGCGCTTGGTGGTGGCGAAGCCGCCGTTGATCAGCACCTTGTACTCCTTGCCGAGGTTGCCCACCGCCACCGCCGCGCCGCTGTGGATGCCGACCGTGACGAACTTGATCTTCTCCTCGAGGATCATGCGCCGGCCCTCGGTCACGGCCTTTTCGACCGAGCTGCCCATGTCGGCCGTGACGAGCTGGAACTGACGGCCGTTCAGACCGCCCGCCGCGTTGGCCTCGTCCACCGCGATCTGGAAGCCGGTGCGGATGCTGTCGGCGATGAACGCGAAGCCGCCGCTGTAGATGTCGATCAGGCCCAGCTTGACCGGCTCGCGCGCCTGGGCTTGCGCGGCCGCCGGCACAACGCACAGCGCGATAATCAATAGAGTTCGGTGCATGGTCGCCTCGGTTAAGGGTGTTGCGAATTGTCTGGACAAGGCTCTCCCGTTGTCAAGGCGCTTCCGGCATACTCGGCGGCGGTGATCGAGTTCCTCTCGCAGCACTTTTCCTGGGCGCAGAACCCGGTCGTCGTCGCGCGGCAGGTGCTCGCCGGGATCTCGAACGGCATGCTGCTGTTCCTCATCTCGGCGGGGCTTTCGCTCATCTTCGGCGTGCTGCGCATCATCAACTTCGCGCACGGCGCGCTGTTCATGCTCGGCGCGCTCGTCGCCGTGAGCGTCCTGACCCTCGCGCCCGGCGGCGGCTGGGCTTACGTCGGCGCGCTCGGCGCAGCCACCGCCGCTCTCGCCGTTTTCGGCGCCGCGGTCGAGGCCGGCCTGCTGCGGCGGATCTACCGCGCCCCGCACGAGTTCCAGCTGCTGCTCACCTTTGCGCTGGTGTTCGTGCTCGGCGACGTGGCGAAGCTGCTGTGGGGCCGCGAAGACCACTCGACCTCGGTGCCGGCGGTGCTCGACGGCAGCACGCGCGCCTTCGGCCTCACGTTCCCGAGCTATCGCCTGTTCCTGATCGGCGCCGGCCTCGGCGTGGCGGTCGGGCTGTGGCTGGTCCTGCACCGAACCCGCTGGGGCATCTTCGTGCGCGCCGCCACCATGGACCGCGGCATGCTGAGCGCGCTCGGCGTGAATACGCGGCTGCTCTTCACCAGCGTCTTCGCCGCGGGCGCCGCGCTCGCGGGCCTGGCCGGCGCGCTGGCGGCGCCGATCGTCGCCGTCGGTCCCGGCCTGCACGTACAGGTGATCATCGACGCGTTCGTGGTGGTCGTCATCGGCGGCATGGGCAGCGTGATGGGCGCGCTGGTCGCCTCGCTTCTCGTCGGCATCGTCAATGCGTTCGGCCTGCTCGCTTTCCCCGGCCTCGCGGTGGTGCTGACCTTCGCCGTGATGGCGGTGGTGCTGATCGTGCGCCCCCACGGCCTTTTCGGAGTGCAGGAATGAAGCCCGCCGGCTGGCTCGCGCTCGGCGCCGCGGCGCTTCTTGCCCTGCCGCTCGCGCTTTCGGAGTTCTGGATCTTCATCGCCATCGAAGTGCTCGCCTTCGCGCTCTACGCGGTGAGCTTCAACGTGCTGCTCGGCTACGGCGGCATGCTTTCCTTCGGCCACGCGGCCTTCTTCGGGGTCGGCGGTTACGCGGCTGCGATCCTCATGAAAAAGGCCGGCCTGCCGCCGGGCGTCGCCTTCGCCGCTCTGCCGCTGGTCGCCATGACCACCGCTGCCGCCGTCGCCGTCGTCGTCGGCTACTTCTCGGTGCGCCGCGCCGGCATCTACTTCGCGATGCTCACCTTCGCTTTCCAGATGCTCCTCTACGCGGTGGCGCTGAAAGCGACCGGCCTCACCGGCGGCGACGACGGCATGACCGGGCTCAAGCCGCCAGGGCTGCTGGCGCAGCCCCTCGCCTACTACTATTTCGCCCTCGCCCTGGTCGCGCCCGCGCTCTACGTCCTCTTCCGCCTGGTGAGCTCGCCCTTCGGCTATGCGCTGCGCGCCTTGCGCGCCAACCCGCGCCGCCTGCAGTACAGCGGCGTCGACGTGCGCGCGCATCAGCTCGCCACCTTCGTCGTCACGGGCGCGTTCGCCGGGCTCGCCGGCGGCATCTTCGCCCTCTCGAGCGGCAACGTCTTCCCGGGCTGGCTCAACTGGACCGCGAGCGCCACGCCGATCGTGATGGCGGTGCTCGGCGGCGTGCACAGCTTCCTCGGGCCGGCGCTCGGCGCCGCGGTGTACGTCGTGCTCGAAGTGCTGATCAGCGGCAAGACGGAATACTGGCCGCTGGCGATGGGCATCATCATCCTGATACTGGTGCTGTTGATGCCGAACGGCCTGACCGGCCTCGCCCGGAAGCGGGCGGCTTGAGCACGATCCTGCGGGTGGAATCGCTCGCCAAGCGCTTCGGCGGCCTGCAGGCGCTCGCGGGCGTCGACCTCGCGGTGGAAGCGGGAGAGTTCCGCGCCATCATCGGCCCGAACGGCGCCGGCAAGAGCACCTTCTTCAACACCATGACCGGCCTGCTGCAGCCCGACGCGGGCCGCGTGCTTTTCGAAGGGGAGGACGTGACCGGAAAGCCACCGCACCTTCTGGCGCGCATGGGCGTGGCGCGCACCTTCCAGATCACCAGCGTGTTCCACGACCTGACCGCGCTCGAGAACGTGCAGGTGTCGCTGCTCGCGCACGCGCGGCGGACCTGGAGCGCGTGGCCGCGAGCGGGAACGCAGCACGTGACGCGCGGCCGCGAGCTCCTCGCCCTCGTCGGTCTCGGCGACAGCGCGGAAAGAACGGCGGGGACGCTGTCGCACGGCGACCAGAAACGCCTCGAGCTCGCCATCGCCCTCGCCGGCGAGCCACGGCTGCTGCTGCTCGACGAGCCGACCGCCGGCATGGCGGCACAGGAGCGCATCGAATCGATCCGTCTGGTGCGCCGGCTGGCGCAGGAGCTCGGCCTGTCGTGCGTCTTCACCGAGCACGACATGGCGGTGGTCTTCGCGGTCGCCACGCGCATCACCGTGATGCACCAGGGAAAGGTGCTGGCGGAGGGCACGCCGGCGGAAGTGCGCGCGCGTCCCGAGGTGCAGCAGGTCTACCTGGGAGTCCCGGCATGAGCTTCGAGCGCGTTCCCGAGCACGAAATCCTGCGCGACAGCGTGCGGGAGTTCTTCGACAAGGAGCTCCCCGAGAAGCGCATCCGCGAGATGGACCGCGCGCGCCGCATCCCGCGCGAGATCTGGAAGCGCTTCGCACAGATGGGCTGGCAGGGCCTGTCCGTCCCGACCGAGTACGGCGGCAGCGGCGCGGACGTCTCGACCGCGGCGGTATTCTGCGAGGAGCTCGCGCGCCGCTTTCCCTCGCTCGCCACCGACTGGCTGCTGGTGTCGATGACGGCACGCGTGCTGCGCGAGTCGGGCACGCCGGCGCAGCAGAAGGAACTGCTGCCGCGCCTCGCGGCCGGCGACTTCCTGATGAGCTTCGGCATGAGCGAGCCTGGCGGCGGCACCGACGTGCTCGCCCTCAAGACGCGCGCCACGCTGCAAGGCAGCGAGTGGCTGGTGCGCGGCCAGAAGCTCTATACCTCGTTCGCCGACGATGCCGATGCGATCCTGGTCTTGTGCCGGACCGATCCGGCCGAAGGCGGCAAGCGCGCGCGCGGCCTGTCCCTCGTTCTCACGCCGCGCCACCAGCCCGCGGTGCAGGTCCGGCGGCTGGAGTTGATGGGCATGCGCGCGGCATGCACCTGCGAGGTATTCCTCGACGACGCGCGCGCCCCGGCCGACGCGCTGGTCGGCGGACAGGGCAACGGCTGGCGCACCCTGCTCGCCTCGCTCGACGAGGAGCGCATCCTGTGCGCGGCGATGTACGTCGGCATCACCAGCGCCGCGCTCGACCAGGCGCTGCAGTACGCGCGCGATCGCAATGCGTTCGGCAGGCCGATCGGCGCCTTCCAGGCGGTGCAGCATCCGCTGGCGGAGACCGCGACCGATCTCGAGCAGATCCGGCTGATCACCGCGAAGGCCGCCTGGTTGCAGAGCAACGGCCGCGAGTGCGCCACCGAAGCTGCCATGGCCAAGCTCGCAGCGACCGAGGCGGCGATCCGTGCCACCGACCGCTGCATGCGGGTGCTGGGCGGGTTCGGCCTGGTGGAGGAAACCGCGCTGGAGCGCCTCTTCCGCGATGCGCGCCTCGGACCCTTCAGCCCGATCTCGAACGAGATGGTGCGCAATTTCGTCGGCGAGCGATTGGGGCTCCCGCGCACCTATTGACGATTCGATTCGCGGGCTAGATGCGCATCACGAAGCATTTCGTAACGGTGGGATCGCGGCGCGTGCATTACCTGCGCGCCGGCAGCGGACCCGCCCTTGCCCTGCTGCATGCGTGCCCCTGCTCGGCCAAGGTGATGCGGCCGTTGATGCCGGTGTTCGGCGAGAAATTCACCTGCCTCGCGTTCGACATGCCCGGCTTCGGCCTGTCGGACCTGCTGCCGCAGCCGGCACCGACGGTCGAGGATTTCGCCGACGCTCTGGCGGAGACGCTCGAGGCCCTCGGCGTCGAGCACGTCGCGACCTACGGGCGCCACACCGGCGCGTCGATCGCGGTCGAATTCGCCGCGCGCCATCCCCGGCGCACCGCGATGGCGCTCGCCGACGGTTACGCCGTGTTCGCGAAGCGCTATACCGACGCGCAGCTCGACGCCTATCTCGAGCCGATCGTTCCGGTGTGGGACGGCGGCCACCTGCTTCGCCTGTGGGCGCGCTACCGCGACCAGCATGTGTTCTGGCCGTGGAACAACCAGACGCGGGCGGGACGCTCGGACGCGGACGCTCCCGACGCCGACTTCCTCCACCGCGGCGTGATCGAGATGCTGGAAGCCGGCAACGACTACCGGATCGGCTATGCCGCGCCCTTCCGCCATCGCGCGCTCGACGTTCTTCCCGACCTGAAAGTACCGGTGTGCTTCGGCAACCGGCCGGGCGACAGCATGTTCCTCACGCGGCCGCTCTATCCGGCCTCGGCGTGGCAGGAAGCGATGCCGCGCGAGCTCGCGCCGGCGACGCTCGCCGAGCGCGCCGTCCTCCTCAAACACCCGGCGCGCGGCGCGCCGCCGCCCGCGCCACGCACAGCACCCCTGGCCGGCCGCACAACGACCGACTACGTGGATATCGGCGGCACGCAGCTATTTACCCGTTCGTCGGGAAAACCCGAGCTTCTGATCCTTCACCACGCGCCGGGATCGTCCGCGCTCTATGACGACCTGGCGCTCGAAGCCGGAAACGCGATCGCCGTCGACCTGCCCGGCCATGGCGAGTCTGATCCTCTCCCCGGCAACCCGCAGGACCCGGCCCGTCTTGCATTGGCGGTCGGGAAGCTGCTCGACGTACTGGGAATAAGGGAATTCCGCATCTACGCCCACAACGGCGCGGCCCCGATCGCGCTCGAGCTGGGCAAGCGCGCATCGAGCATCGTGCTGGACGCACCCGCGTTTCTGAAAGACCAAGCCATCGCGCCGCGCTACGCGCCCGCGGTCGAGCCGGTGTGGGACGGCAGCCACTGGCTGCGCGCCTGGAACCACGTGCGCGACTCGGAGCTGTGGTGGCCGTGGTTCGAGCGCAAGCACGAGAATGTCAGCAAGGGCGGCCATCGCATCGATCCGCAGGCGCTGACGCTCCGCGTGCGGGAGGCGATGAAGCAGCCCGCCAGCTACGGGCCCGCATGGGAAGCGGCGCTGAGCTACCCTTGGCGCGAACGCATCAAGGGCCTGGAGAAGAAAATCCGCACCATCGCCGCCGCGCAGGACGTTTTTGCGCATCGCAGCCCGGCCGCGGTGAAGGTCGAGGACAACGCGAAAGCAAGAGCGGCCGCCATCCGATGACGATCAAGGGCAAAGCCTGCATCGCCGGGGCATTCGAGCATCCGACGCGCAAGGCGCCGGACAAGTCGACCGCGCAGCTCCACGCCGAGGTGGCGAAGGGCGCGCTGGCGGACGCGGGCCTCTCAAAGGACGATGTCG
>Ga0315912_10003378_pt1 | contig 15939 bp, 15 predicted proteins | sample VfabasoilMG_FD_204469 | JGI IMG/M metagenome (GOLD analysis project Ga0315912, IMG submission 204469) | Garden soil microbial communities collected in Santa Monica, California, United States - V. faba soil | ecosystem: Environmental > Terrestrial > Soil > Garden | place: USA: California... | reverse complement strand
ACCTTTCTTGTTTTCTCCCAAACAGTTTTTTCCCAATCACCCGACTGGCTGCTGGTGTCGGAATCGGGGCGCGCGCAGGCAGGCGCGCCCCTGGAGCTGGTGCTCGCCGGTCCCGAAGGCGCCGCGCTGCCCGACGAGATCGCCGTGCGCGCGCGCGGCGGCGTGGCCGAGGTCGACCTGAAGATGCAGGCCATGGCGCCGGCCGAGAACGGCCGGCGCCGCTATTCCGGAGCGCTCCCCCCGACGATGTCCGGGACAGTGGCGATCCGCCTCGCCGATCCGCCGTCGAACGCGGTGGTCGTGATCGTCGCCCGTGGCGACACGATGCAGACGTTGACCGGCGCCGCGGAAGGCGAGCAGGAGCCGCCACTTTCGGAGAACGAGCCGATGTATTTCGTGGTCGGTGCGCGCGAGCGCTGGAGCGCGCGCTTCCAGATCTCGTTCAAGTACCGCCTGTTCGACAACAACGCGGGCTTCGGCAAGGAGCGACCGTGGCTCGCGGGCCTCTATTTCGCCTACACGCAGACTTCGCTCTGGGACCTCGAGGGCGAATCAGCGCCGTTCTTCGACACCAGCTACCGGCCGTCGCTCTTCTGGCGCTGGCTGCGCACCGACGATCGCACCTGGATCGATGGCCTGCGGCTAGGCATCGAGCACGAGTCGAACGGTCAGCCGGGCGCCGACTCGCGCTCGCTCAACATCGCGTTCATCCAGCCGGAGTGGCGCTGGAAGACCGCGAGCCTGGGTAACTACGAGTTCACGCCCAAGGTCTACTACTACATCGAAAAAGAAGACAACCCCGATATCCCGCAATACCGCGGGCACGTCGATTGGCGCGGGCGTTGGGATTCGGGAGACAACTGGCTTGTGACGCTGCTCGTGCGGCGGGGCACCGCCAACAAGGGCAGCCTGCAGCTGGACGTGGCGCGCCGTGCGCGCGACCTGAAGATCGGCCCGGTAAGCGGCTACTTCTATGCGCAGTACTTCAACGGCTACGGCGAATCGCTGCGCTCCTACGACATGCGCTTCCCGTGGCAGTTGCGCGTCGGACTGGCGATTATTCCTTAACTGTCTTTATCTTCGGTCCGCGGCGGGCGCCAGGTGTAGGGCACCGGACCGGGCACGCGCAGCACGCGCAGCATGCGCAGCGCGCCTTCCTTGCGGCCGCCCTCGACGCCGCGGTAGTAGCCGGGCACGAGCACGGTTTCGTAGAAGCCCATCGCGCGATAGAAGCGGCGCGCAGCATCGTTGCCGGCGCGCAGCTCGAGGTGCACGCTCGCCATTCCGGCTACGCGCGCCGATTCGAGCAGCCACTCCAGCATGCGCTGGCCGATGCCGAGCCGGCGGTGCGACGGGCGCACGGCAAGCAGCACGAGGTGCGCGCGCTCTTCGCCCAGTTCCATGATGGCGAAGCCGGCGAGCGCGTCGCGCGCGGCGGCGGCCGCCGCCGCGCCCGTTACTCCAGGGGCGGGCTTGCCGCCTTCGGCGGCGACGATCGCGAGCGTTTCGCGGTCGCGGATCGCCTTCAGCACCCGCGGCGCGTCATATTTCCAGCCGAGGCCCGATTCGATGAAGTCGCGCGACATCAGCGCCACGGCTTGCGCGTCGCGCGGTTCGGCGAGTCGGATGGTGATCGCCCGCTGGGTCATGAAAAAGCATTGTGCCATGTTCTGCCGTAGACTTTGACAGCCTCAGGGGGGCGAAAACGTGAACAATATCAATCCGACCCAGGACCTTTCGGCGCTCTCGCCGGAGGACGCGGCGAGCGCCATCGCCGGCAGCAGCGGCGCGGAAATTGTCGCCGCGCTCGGCCGCCTGCGCACGGCATTCGCACAGGATGTCCTCGCCGCGATGCCGGCCGAATCGCGCGCGCGTGCCCTCGCCGCGGCGCCCGACGAAGTGTCGCGCCAGTGGCAGCGCAACGCGCTTTACGAGCAGGGCAGCGTCGGGCGCATGATGGAGCCGGTGATCGGCGCCTATCCGCCCGAGCAGAGCGTCGGCGACACCATCGAATCGCTGCGCGAGCTGGTGAAGATGGCTTTCATCACCTACATCTACGTCGTCGACCGGAGCGAGCGCTTGCTCGGCATCGTCACGATGCGCGATCTCCTGTTCAGCGAGCACAACAAGAGCCTGAGCGAGGTCATGCTGCGCGATCCGTTCGCGCTGCAGGCGGCGATGCCGCTTTCCGACGCGATGCGCGTCGTCCTCGATCGCCACTTTCCGGTTTATCCCGTGACCGACGCCGACGGCCGGCTGCGCGGCCTGGTGCGCGGCCAGACGATGTTCGAGGCGCAGGCGGTCGAGATCTCGCTGCAGGCCGGCAGCATGGTGGCGATCGACAAGGAGGAGCGCCTGACGACGCACTGGTGGCGCAGCCTCAAGCTGCGCCATCCGTGGCTGCAGCTCAACCTCATCACCGCCTTCCTCGCCGCCGCGGTGGTTGGCTACTTCCAGGACACGATCGACCGGCTCGTCATCCTGGCGCTGTTCCTGCCGGTGCTCGCCGGCCAGTCGGGCAACACCGGCTGCCAGGCGCTCGCCGTGACGTTGCGCGGCATGACGCTCGGCGAGATGAAACCCGGCGCGGCGCGCCCGCTCGTCGCCAAGGAAACCTGGGTCGGCTGCCTGAACGGCGCCGGCGTCGGCCTCGCCGCGGCTGCCGGCATGTACATCACCGCCGTCGGCCAGCATCAGCAGCAGCCGTTCATGCTCGCCTTCGTCGTCTTCCTCGCCATGGTGTTTTCCTGCATCGCCAGCGGTCTCTCGGGCGCGCTGGTGCCGTTGACGCTGAAACGGATGGGCTTCGACCCGGCGACCGCTTCCAGCATCTTCCTCACTACCGCGACCGACGTCGTGAGCATGGGCACGCTGCTGCTGCTGGCGACGATTCTGGTGCGCGGTTAATTCAGTCGGCGTAGATCATTTTCTTCGTCATCCCGCCGTCGACGACGAAGTTCTGGGCGGTGACGAACCCGGCAGCATCCGACAGCAGGTAGGCGACGATCTCGGCGATGTCCTCGCCGCGGCCGACTCGGCCGGCGGGATGCTGCGCGTGGTCTTTCCCGCGCACCGCTTGCTTCGCGATCCAACCCGGGCTGACGCAGTTGACGCGCACCCGCGGCCCGAGGCTCAGCGCCAGCGCATGCGTGAGCGCGACCAGGCCGCCTTTCGCGGCCGCGTACGCCTCGGTGCCCGGTTCCGATTGCAAGGCGCGGGTCGAAGCGATGTTGACGATCGCGCCGCCGTGGCGGCGCAGGTGCGGCGCGCAATGCTTCGCCATCAGGAACGGGCCGGTGAGGTTGACGCCGATGCGGCGCTGCCACTCGCGCAGCGCCAGCTTCTCGACCGGGCCGTTGCCGGGCGAGGCGATGCCTGCGTTGTTGACCAGCGCGTCGATCCGCCCGAAACGCTTCACCACGGCGCGTACGCAGCGACGCACCGAGGGCTCGCCGGAAACATCGGTGCGGACGAACAGGAAGTCTTCCCGTTTGGCGGCCTTGAGATCGGCCACCGCGACGCGATAACCGCGCTCCGCCAGCAACTTGGCGATGGCGAGGCCGATGCCTTGCGTGCCTCCGGTGACCAGCGCGACCTTTTTTGTCATGGGCGAAAAGAGTATTCTCCAGAGAGGAGGAAATCCACCATGCAGGTCAAAGAGATTTTGCGGGTGAAGGGCAGCCGGCTCCTGTCGATCGAGCCCGGCGGCCGCGCGGTGGACGCGGTCAACACCATGGCGAAGGAAAACCTCGGTTCGCTGGTGGTGATGGAGCAGGGCCGCATGGTCGGCATGCTCACCTTCCACGAGCTGCTGCGCGCGCTGGCGTCGCGCGGCGGCTCGCTCGGCGATCTGAAGGTCAAGGAAATCATGGAAAGCGATCCGGTCACGGCGACTCCGGAGATGGAGGTCAACGACCTGCGCCGCACCATGCTCGAGAGCAGCGCGCGCTACCTGCCCGTCATGCAGGACGGCAAGCTGCTCGGCGTGATCTCGTTCCGCGACGTGGCCAAGGCGGTCCTCGAAGAGCAGGACTTCGAGAACAAGATGCTCAAGGGCTACATAAAGAACTGGCCTGCGTAGGAAGTTCCTTCTAGGAGCGGGCGCGCTCGCGGGCGCCGGCGCCCTCGCCGCGTGCCGATTCTGGCCGGAGCAGGGGTTGTGGAATCCCTGCCTGGCGCGGCTTCCCCGGAAGCTCGCCGACCACGAGCTGGTACGCGCGGCGTGGGAAGGCCTCGACGCGGCGAACGTCTGGGACAGCCACGCCCACCTGATCGGCACCGGCGATTCGAACAGCGGGATCTACGTCAACCCCCGCACGGAGAGCCTGCTCAACCCCGGCGAGTACGCGCGACGGCTGTTCTTCCTCAACGCCGGCTGCGTCCACGAGGAGAAGAAGGGCAGCGTCGACCGCGCCTACGTCGAGCGCATGCACAACCTCTGCGACGGGCTCATTGCAACTGGCGGGCCGGGCTTCAAGCTGGTGCTGTTCGCTTTCGAGCGCGCGTTCGACGATGGCGGCCAGCCCGACCTGGCGCGCAGCATGTTCTACGTTCCCGATGCCTATACGCGCGACACGGCGAAGCAGCATGCCAAGTACTTCGAATGGGCGGCTTCCGTTCACCCGTACCGCGCCGACGCTCTCGATGCGCTCGACGGCGCGAAAAAGGGCGGCGCGGTCGCGGTGAAGTGGCTGCCTTCGGCGATGAACATCGATCCTGCTTCGAAGCGCTGTGACGCTTTTTATGATTTTCTTTCCAAGAATGATATTCCACTGATCGTCCACGCCGGCGAGGAACGCGCGGTGACCGGCAGCGAGAAGCACGAGTACGGCAACCCGCTGCGCCTGCGCCGCGCGCTCGAAGCGGGCGTGCGCGTGGTGGTCGCGCACTGCGCGTCGTTGGGCGAGGATCGCGATCTCGACAAAGGCGAGGCCGGGCCCTACGTCGCGAGTTTTTTGCTTTTTGAAAGACTCATGAAAGTGAAGAGCTTTGAAGGCAGGTTGTTTGGAGACATCTCGGCGATCACCCAGCGCGACCGCGCCGGGCCGAATCTGGCGCGCGTCATCGAAACCGGCGAGTGGCATGCGCGGCTGCTGAATGGCTCCGACTACCCGCTGCCGGGGCTGATGCCGGTCTTCTCCGTCGACTATCTCGTCTCGCTCAAGCTCCTGCCCGAGAGCGCCGCGCCGGTGCTGAAGGAAATCCGCTTGCACAATCCGCTGCTGTTCGATTTCGTGCTGAAGAGAAACCTGCGCTCGAACAGCAAGGCGCTTGCCGCGAGCGTGTTCGAGACGCGGCGCTTTTTCGTGAGATGATTTCCCTATGGCGGGCAATACTTTCGGCGTTCTCTATTGCGTCACCTCGTTCGGCGAGTCGCACGGGCCCGCCTACGGCGGCGTCGTCGACGGCTGTCCTCCCGGCTTGGAACTTTCCAACACCGACCTGCAACGGGAATTGGACAGGAGAAAACCCGGCAGCTCGCGCCACGTCACGCAGCGGCGAGAGTCCGATGCGGTGGAGATCCTCTCCGGGGTGTTCGAAGGCAAGACGACCGGCACCGCGATCGGTTTCCTGGTGCGCAACGAGGACGCGCGCTCGAAGGACTATGCGGCGATCGCGGAGAAGTTCCGCCCGGGGCACGCCGACTACACCTACTGGCAGAAATACGGCATCCGCGACGCGCGCGGCGGCGGCCGCGCCTCCGCGCGCGAGACGGTGGTGCGTGTCGCCGCCGGCGCGATCGCGAAGAAGTGGCTGAAGGAAAGGTACGGCGTCGTCATCCGGGGCTATCTCGCCGCGCTCGGCAAGAACGAAATTCCGTTCCAGTCGTGGGATGACGTCGATCGCAACCCGTTCTTCATGGCGAATGCGGGCCTGGTGAAGAAGATGGAAGCCTTCATGGACGAGCTGCGCGAGAGCGGCGATTCCGTCGGCGCGCGCGTCAACGTCGTCGCCGAGGGCGTGCCGGTCGGCTGGGGCGAGCCGGTCTACGGCCGCCTCGACGCCGACATCGCCGCCGCCATGATGTCGATCAATGCCGTCAAGGGCGTGGAGATCGGGGCGGGATTTGCAGCGATCGCGCAGAAGGGAAGCGAGCACGGCGACGAAATGACGCCGCAGGGCTTCGCCTCGAACAACAACGGCGGCGTGCTCGGCGGCATCTCTACCGGGCAGGACGTCACCGTGTCGATCGCCCTGAAGCCGACCTCCAGCATCCGCCTGCCGCGGCGCACGATCGACCGGAGCGGCCGCGCGACCACGGTCGAGACCACCGGGCGGCACGATCCCTGCGTGGGGATCCGGGCGACGCCGATCGCCGAAGCGATGCTCGCCTGCATGCTCATGGATCATGCGCTCCGTCATCGCGCGCAATGCGGTGATGTCGTGCCGCCGCTGAAGCTAGATAACCCCAGGAAAATCAATTAGAGTATGGCGACAACACCCCCAAGAGAGAAGAACATGAGCAACAAGGGCCAGTTGCTACAAGACCCCTTTCTCAACACGCTGCGCAAAGAGCACGTCCCCGTTTCGATCTACCTGGTGAACGGCATCAAGCTGCAGGGCCAGATCGAGTCGTTCGACCAGTACGTGGTGCTGCTGAAGAACTCGGTGACGCAGATGGTCTACAAGCACGCCATCTCCACGGTGGTGCCGTCGCGGCCGATCTCGCTCGGCGAGAAGGAATCCGAATAGCGTCCGCAGACCCGCAGGCCGCGGTCATCGTCAGCCTCGATTTCGGCGACGACGCATATGAAGAGAGCGTCGCCGAGATGGTGCGACTGGTGGAAAGCGCCGGCGTCGCGCGCCACCGCGAGCTGCGCGGCAGGCGCCAGCGTCCCGACCCGAAGTTCTACGCCGGCAGCGGCAAGGTCGAGGAAATCCGCGCTGCGGCCGACGCGCTGAACGCCGCATTCGTCGTCTTCAATCACGATCTCTCGCCGGCACAGCAGCGCAACATCGAGAAGGAAGTGCAGCGCCGCGTGCTCGATCGCACCGAGGTGATCCTCGAAATCTTCGCCCAGCGCGCGCAGACCGCCGAGGGCAAGGTGCAGGTCGAGCTGGCGCGTCTCGAGCATCTGTCGACGCGCCTGGTGCGAGGCTGGACGCACTTGGAGCGCCAGCGCGGCGGCTTCGGCGCCACCGGCGGTCCGGGCGAGACGCAGCTCGAGCTCGACCGGCGCTACATTGGCCAGCGGGTCAAGACGCTGAAGGCGAAGCTCGTCCAGCTGAGAAAGCAGCGGCAGGTCCAGCGCCGCGCCCGGGCGCGCGGCGACGTGCTCTCGGTCGCGATCGTCGGCTACACCAACGCCGGCAAGTCGACACTCTTCAATGCCCTCGCGCACGCCAAGGCCTATGAGGCCGACCAGCTGTTCGCCACGCTCGACACGACAACGCGGCGGGTCTGGCTGCACGGAGCGGGCAATGTCACCGTGTCCGATACCGTCGGCTTCATCCGCGAGCTGCCGCACAAGCTCGTCGCCGCGTTCCGCGCCACGCTGGAGGAGACGGTGCAGGCCGACCTCCTGCTGCACGTGGTCGACGCGTCCTCGCCGGTGCGCGATGCGCAGGCAGAGGCGGTCAACGACGTTCTGGCGGAGATTCCCGCCGGCCAGGCGCCGCGGCTGCTGGTCTGGAACAAGATCGACGCCACTTGGAATAAAGGCGCAAATGCGGGCCTGGAACCCGGCGTCGAGCGTGACCAATATGGTAGGATTTCGCGCGTTTTCGTGAGCGCGCGCACCGGAGCAGGGATGGAGGAATTGCGCGACGCCATCGCCGAGTTCGCGCAGTCGCGCAGGGCGAGCGCTCCCGAAGCCCGAGCACTTCAAACTCACTAGATTCCACTCATGTCCTTGAATGACCCCAACTGGGGGCGCGGCGGTTCCCGCGGGCCGCAAGGCCCGGGCGGCGGCAATCAGGGTCCGCCCGACCTCGACGAGCTGTGGCGCAATTTCAACCGCCGGCTCGCGGACCTGTTCGGCCGCCGGCGGCGCAACGGCGGCGGCGAGCCGCCGTCCCCGGGCGGCGGGCGCTACGCCTTCGGCGGCGCGGGCCTGCTGTTCCTGGTGGTGATCGCGATCTGGGCGGCGAGCGGCTTCTTCATCGTCGTCGAGGGCACGCGGGGCATCGTTCTCACTTTCGGCAAGTACTCGCGCGAGTCCACTTCCGGCCTCAACTGGCGCATGCCGTGGCCGATCCAGTCGCACGAGATCGTCAACCTGTCGCAGGTGCGGACGCTCGAGGTCGGCTACCGCAACAACGTCCGCACCAAGGTGCTGAAGGAATCGCTGATGCTGACCGACGACGAGAACATCGTCGACCTGCAGTTCGCGGTGCAGTACCTGGTCAAGGACGCGCGCGACTACGTCTTCAAGGTGCGGCGCCCCGACGAGTCGGCGATGCAGATCGCCGAAACGGCGATGCGCGAGGTGATCGGCAAGAACCGCATGGACGCGATCCTGTACGAGACCCAGGTCGACGTCGCGAACAAGGCCCGGGATCTGATGCAGCAGATCCACGACCGTTACGAGACCGGCATCCAGATCAGCACCGTCACCATCCAGAACGCGCAACCGCCGGAGCAGGTGCAGGCGGCGTTCGACGACGCGGTCAAGGCCGGCCAGGACCGCGAGCGGCAGAAGAACGAGGGCCAGGCCTACGCCAATGACGTGATCCCGCGCGCGCGCGGCACTTCGTCGCGGCTGCTGCAGGAAGCCGAAGGCTACAAGCAGCGCGTCATCGCCAACTCCGAGGGCGATGCGTCGCGCTTCAAGCAGGTGCTGACCGAGTACGCCAAGGCCCCGCAGGTGACGCGCGAGCGGATCTATATCGACACGATGCGCGAGGTCCTGTCGTCGACCAACAAGATCATGATGGACTACCGCGGCTCGGGAAACCTGCTCTACCTGCCGCTCGACAAGATCATGCAGCAGGCGGGCGGCGCGCCGCTCACCGAGTCGCAGGCCGCGCAGCGGCCCGCCGAGCCGCCGCCGGCGGGCGAGCCGGGGCCGCGCTCGCGCGAGACCTTGCGCAACCGTGATCGGGCGGACCGATGAGAGCCCTCGGGCCGATCGTCGCCGTCGTCATCGTCGTGCTGCTGCTCGTCTCGGGCACGCTGTACACCGTCGACCAGCGCCAGAACGCGATCGTCTTCCAGCTCGGCGAGGTGAAGGAGGTGGTGCAGAAGCCCGGCCTGCACCTCAAGATTCCGCTGCTGCAGAACGTGCGCCTGTTCGACATGCGCATCCTCACCTTCGATGACGCCGAGCCGCTGCGCTTCCTCACGCAGGGCAACCGGCCGGTGCTGGTCGACTCGTTCGTCAAGTGGCGCATCGTCGACGTCAAGCAGTACTACGTCAGCGTGCAGGGCGACGAGTTCCGCGCCATGACGCGCATCAAGCAGACCGTCGCCGGCGTGCTGCGCGACGAGTTCGGCGTCCGCATCCTGCACGACGTGGTCTCGGGCGAGCGCGAGAACATCATGAGCCGGGTGCGCGAGAAGGTCGACCAGGACCTGGAGCGCATTGGCGTGAAGATCGTCGACGTGCGGCTGAAGCGCGTCGACCTGCCGCAGGATGTCAGCGAGTCGGTGTACCGCCGCATGGAGGCGGAGAGAAAGCGCATCGCCAACGAGCTGCGCTCCACGGGTGCCGCGGAGGCGGAGAAGATCCGCGCCGACGCAGACCGGCAGCGCGAGATCATCGTCGCCGAGGCGTACCGCGACTCGCAGCGCACGCGCGGCGAGGGCGACGCGAAGTCGGCCGCGATCTACGCCGCCGCCTTCAACCAGAACCCGGAGTTCTTCGCTTTCTATCGCAGCATGGACGCGTACCGCAGCGTCTTTCGCGGCCGGAACGACCTGATGCTGCTCGAGAGCAACTCGGACTTCCTGCGCTACTTCAGGGACTCGCTCGGAAAACCGTCGACGAGAAAATGAGCGATGGGCACCGTTTTTCTCATGGCGCTCGCGCTGATGCTGATCCTCGAGGGCGTGCTGCCCTTTCTTGCGCCTAACCTCTGGCGGGACACCTTCCGCAAGATCACGCAGATGAGCGACGGCCAGATCCGCTTCGTCGGCCTGTCGTCGATGCTGGTCGGGCTGCTCCTCCTGCTGTGGGCCCGCTCATGAAGTGGGTTCTTCCAGAGTACATCGAGGACATCCTCCCCGCCGAGGCGCGGCGCATCGAGAAGCTGCGGCGAAAAATATTGGATTTGTTTTTTGAAAAAAAATATGAATTGGTGATCCCGCCGCTGCTCGAGTTCACGGACTCGCTGTTCACCGGCACCGGGCATGATCTCGACGTGCGCACCTTCAAGGTGGTCGACCAGTACTCGGGCAAGACGATGGGCGTGCGCGCCGACATCACGCCGCAGGTGGCGCGCATCGACGCGCACCTGCTCAACCGCAAGGGCGTGACGCGTCTCTGCTACTGCGGCTCGGTGCTGCACACCCGTCCGGCGAGCCCCGGCGCGACGCGCGAGCCGATCCAGATCGGCGCCGAGATGTACGGCAACGCCGCGGTGGCCGCGGACCTCGAGGTCCAGGGCCTGCTTTGCGATGCGCTCGCCGCCGCCGGCATGCGCGGCGTGCGCCTCGGCATCGGCCACGTTGCGGTGTTCCGCGCCATCGCTCAGGCGGCGAAGCTCGACGGCGAGCGAGAGCGCGAGCTGTTCGAGGCGCTGCAGAAGAAGGATGTTCCTGAATTGAAGAAGCTTTCAAAGAATCTTCCGGCGAAAACGCGTGACGCGCTGCTCCTGCTTCCCGAGCTCTACGGGGACGCGCAGGTGCTCGACGAGGCGGCAAGAAAGTTGCCGAAGATTGCGGCATTGGAGAAAGCTCTTGCCGACTTGCGCGCGCTGGCGAAGGCGTGCCCGGTCCCGGCAAGCTTCGATCTCGCCGAGCTGCGCGGCTACCAATACCATTCCGGCGTGGTGTTCGACGCGTACTGCGACGGCGTGACCGGTACCGCCGGGCGCGGCGGTCGCTACGATGACGTCGGCAAGGCATTCGGCAGGGCGCGCCCGGCGACCGGCTTCTCGATCGACCTGAGGGCACTGGCAGGAGTGGCGAAGTGAGCGCGAGAAACGTCGTCGTCATCGGCACCCAGTGGGGAGACGAAGGCAAGGGCAAGATCGTCGACTGGCTCACCGACCGTGCGCAGGGGGTGGTGCGCTTCCAGGGCGGCCACAACGCCGGCCACACGCTGGTGATCGGCGGCAAGAAAACGGTGCTGCACCTCATTCCCTCGGGGATCCTGCGCGAGAAGGTCGACTGCTTCATCGGCAACGGCGTGGTGGTGTCGCCGCAGGCGCTGGTGCAGGAGATGGACGAGCTCGAAGGCGCCGGCGCGCGCGGCGTGGTCGCTCGCCTCTCGGTGTCGGAGGCCTGCCCGCTCATCCTGCCGTACCACTCGGCGCTCGACCTCGCGCGCGAGAGCTCGAAGGGCGAGAAGAAGATCGGCACGACCGGCCGCGGCATCGGCCCTGCCTACGAGGACAAGGTCGCGCGCCGCGCGATCCGCCTGCAGGACCTGTTCAAGCCGGTCCGCTTCGCGGAGAAGCTGAGGGAGCTGCTCGAGTTTCACAATTTCGTGCTGGAGAAATATCACCAGGTGGCACCGGTGGATTTCCAGAAGACGCTCGACGAAAGCCTCGCGCTCGCGCCGCGCCTTGCGCCGCTCATCGCCGACGTGCCGCGCGCGCTCTACCACGCCAACCGCGCCGGCAAGAACCTGCTGTTCGAAGGCGCGCAGGGGTCGCTGCTCGACATCGACCACGGCACCTATCCGTTCGTCACCTCGTCGAACTGCGTCGCCGGCGCGGCGGCGGCGGGCGCCGGCATCGGTCCGATGCACCTGCATTACGTGCTCGGTATAACCAAGGCGTACAGCACGCGTGTCGGCGGCGGGCCGTTCCCGACCGAGCTCTCCGACGGCGTCGGCGAGCGTCTGCGCCAGCGCGGCCAGGAGTTCGGCGCCACCACCGGCCGGCCGCGCCGCACCGGCTGGTTCGACGCCGCGGCGCTGAAGCGCTCGATCCAGCTGAACGGCGTGTCGGGGCTGTGCATCACCAAGCTCGACGTGCTCGACGGCGTCGAGGCGGTGAAGATTTGCGTCGGCTACGAGCTCGAAGGGCAGATGTCCGAGATCCTGCCGGTCGGCGCCGAGGAGCTGGAGCAATGCGTGCCGGTCTACGAGGAGCTGCCGGGCTGGATGGAGAGCACCGTGGGGGTGAAGAGCCTGGAGAAGCTGCCCAAGGGGGCGCGGGACTATCTGAACCGCATCGAGGCGCTGTGCGGGGTGCCGATCGACCTGATCTCCACCGGCCCCGACCGCGAGGAAACAATTGTCAGAAGGCACCCGTTCGACCCGCAGCAGGCTTTAAAGTAGACTGTACGGTCTAGTCTAGTCCCGGGAGGGGGTCCCGTTGGCCGAGGCGAACCGCGAGCGCGTGCTGCGCGCCGCCACCAGCTCTTTTCTCGCGCACGGCTACGCGTCGAGCGTCGACGACATCGCGCGGCGCGCGGGCGTCGCCAAGCAGACGGTCTATCACCATTTCCCGAGCAAGGATCGCCTGTTCAAGGAGGTGGCGCGCGACCTGGCGATGAGCGTGCTGGTCGAGCTCGAGGGCGCGGATGTGCGCGCCGCGCTGCTGCGCTTCGCCATCGCCTACCGCGAGCGCGCTCTCGGCGCCGACGGTATCGCCACTTTCCGCACGCTCGTCCCCACCGTGCCGCGCTTCAAGGCTCTTTCCAAGGCGATGTACGCCAATACCGCCGGCGAGCTGGTCGAGCGCCTCGCGCAGTATCTCGAAGGGGCGATGAAGGACGGCCTGCTGCGCCGCGACGATCCGGTACTGGGCGCGGAGATGCTGATGAGCATGCTCGCCGGCGTCGACCGGGTGAAGCGCCTGTTCGGCGTCAACGACCAGCGCGAGACCAACGAGCGCCGCGCGGCGCGCATCGTCGATTGTTTTTTGCGGGCGTACAAGTCATGACCAGAACCGTCATCGTTGCTCTCTCTTTTGTTCTCGCAGCGTGCAGCCAGGGCGATGCGAAGCAGGGCAAGGACGCGAAGGACGCCAAGGCGGCGCCGCCCGCCGTCGCCGTTACCGTGATCGACGTCGCGGTGCGCGAAGTGCCGGTCACTTTCGAGGCGGTGGGCCGCACCGAGGGCTCGCGCGAGGTGCAGATCCGAGCGCGCGTCGCCGGGATCCTCGAGCAGCAGAAATTCCAGGAAGGCGACTCGGTGAAGGCCGGCGCGACGCTGTTCGAGATCGAGCGCGCGCCGTTCGAGATCGAGCTGGCGCAGGCGCGCGGCACGCTGGCAGAAGTGTCGGCGCGCGAGGCGCTGGCGGCGCAGGAGCACGAGCGCCTGAAGGGCCTCGCCGACAAGCGCGCCATCAGCCAGAAGGAGGCCGACCAGGCGGCGTCCTCCCTGCAGCAGGCGCGGGCGCTCGGCCAGGTGGCGCGGGCGCGGCTGCGCCAGGCCGAGCTCAACCTTTCCTATACCCGCGTCACGGCGCCGATCGACGGCGTCACGGGGCGCGCGCTGCAATCGATCGGCAGCCTCGTCTCGCCGAGCGGCGACGCGGCAGTGCTGACGACGCTGACGCGCAGCGATCCGATCTGGGTGCGCTTCTCGCTCTCCGAGGCGGAGTTCGCGCAGGTGCGCGGCGGCGAGGGCAAGGAGGCGCAGGTGCGTCTCGAGCTCGCCGACGGCACCGCCTATCCCGAGCCCGCCAGGCTCAACTTTTCCGGATCGACCGTGGACGCGCAGACCAGCTCCGTGCAGATGCGTGCCGAGGTGCCGAACTCGCGCCTCGCGCTGCTACCGGGACAGTTCGTGCGCGTACGGGTCACCGCCGGCACGGTGCGGGCGGTGGTCGTGCCGCAAAGCGCGGTGCTGCAGAACGAGGGCGGGCGCTTCGTCTGGGTGGCCGCCGAGGGCAAGGCCGTGCAGCGGCCGATCAAGGCTGGCGGCTGGGTCGGCAAGGACTGGGCGGTGCTCGACGGCCTGAAGCCCGGCGACCAGGTGATCGTCGACAACCTGGTGCGGATGCGGCCCAACGCGCAGATCGCGGCGAAGAAAGCGGGCCAGGGATAGACGGTGTCGAAGTTCTTCATTCATCGGCCGGTATTCGCCGGCGTGATCGCCATCATCATCGTCATCGCCGGCCTGGTGTCGGCGAAGCTGCTCGCCGTCGCCCAGTACCCGGAGATCGCGCCGCCCACCGTGCTGATCAGCACCTCGTACCCGGGCGCGAGCGCCGAGACCCTGTCGCGCACCGTGGCGGCGCCGATCGAAGAGCAGCTTTCGGGCGTGGAGAAGCTGTCGTTCTTCAGCTCGACCTCGTCGTCGAACGGCACGCTGCAGATCACCGCCACCTTCGAGCCCGGCACCAACGTCGACCAGTCGGTGTTCAACGTCAACAACCGCGTGCAGATCGCGCTGCCGCGCCTGCCCGACGAGGTGCGCCGCAGCGGCGTGATCGTGCAGAAGCGCTCGTTCGACATCCTGCTGGTCGTGTCGATGGTGTCGCCCGGCAACCAGCGCGACACGCTCTACCTCTCCAACTTCGCTTCCATCAACATCGTCGACGAGCTGAAGCGCCTGCCCGGCATCGCCGACGTGACGATTTTCGGCGCGCGCGACTACTCGATGCGTGTCTGGATCAACCCCGAGAAGATGGCGCGCCTCGGCATCACCACCAGCGAAGTCGCCGCGGCGCTGCGCGCGCAGAACGCCCAGTATGCCGCGGGGCGCATCGGCACCGAGCCGGCGCCGCCGGGGCAGAGCTACGTCTACACCGTCACCGCCACCGGCCGGCTGGTCGAGCCCGAGGAATTCGGCGAGATCGTGGTGCGCGCCATGGGGCCTGGCGGGGTGCTGCGCCTGAAGGACATCGCGCGCATCGAGCTGGGCGCTCTGAACTACGACACTTCCAACACGCTCGACGGCCAGCCGACCATCGGCATGGCGACCTACCTCCAGCCCGGCTCCAACGCGCTCGAGGTCGCGGACCTGGTGCGCGCCAAGATGCGCGAGCTGCGCCCGGGCTTCCCGGGAGGCGTCGACTACGCCATCCCGTTCGATACCACGCGCTTCGTCGATGCCTCGATCAAGGAGGTGAACACCACCATCTTCGAGGCGGCGCTGCTGGTGCTGGCGGTGGTGTTCCTCTTCCTGCAGACCTGGCGCGCGACGCTGATCCCGATGATCGCCGTGCCGGTGTCGCTGATCGGCGCTTTCGCCGGGCTGTGGGCGGTGGGCTTCTCCATCAACACCCTGACGCTGTTCGCGCTGGTGCTGGCGATCGGCATCGTCGTCGACGACGCGATCGTGGTGCTGGAGAACGTCGAGCGCCTGATGCGCGAGAACGACATGCCGCCCTTCGAGGCGGCGCTCGAGGCGATGCGCGAGGTCTCGGGCGCGGTGGTGGCGATCGTGCTGGTGCTGTGCGCGGTCTTCGTGCCGGTCGCCTTCCTCGGCGGCATCGCCGGCGCGCTCTACCGCCAGTTCGCGGTGACGCTCACCTTCGCGGTGGTCATCTCCGGCTTCATCGCGCTGACGCTGACGCCGGCGCTTTGCGCGATCCTGATGAAGAAGGGCCACCACGAGTCGCGCGTCTTCAAGCCGTTCAATATCGGCTTCGCCTGGCTCACGCGCCGCTTCCTCGATGCGGTCGAGCTGCTGCTGCGCCGGCCGGCGCTGTCGCTGCTCGCGTTCGTCGGCATCCTCGGCCTGGGCGCGTTCCTTTTCCTGCGCATTCCCACGAGCTTCGTCCCGACCGAGGACCAGGGCTACATCTTCGGCAACGTGCAGCTTCCCGACGGCGCGACGCTGGAGCGCACCCGCGAGGTCGCGGGCCAGCTCGGCAAGATCGTGCAGAGCGAGCCCGGGGTGCAGAACACCATGGTGATCAACGGCTTCGACCTGC
>Ga0315912_10003377_pt1 | contig 15945 bp, 27 predicted proteins | sample VfabasoilMG_FD_204469 | JGI IMG/M metagenome (GOLD analysis project Ga0315912, IMG submission 204469) | Garden soil microbial communities collected in Santa Monica, California, United States - V. faba soil | ecosystem: Environmental > Terrestrial > Soil > Garden | place: USA: California... | reverse complement strand
ACATGTCGGCGAACTCGAGGATCGTGCCGCCCGCCCCGCCGAGGATCTCGTGCTTGTACTCCTGGAGCACGACGGGATCGATCCCGGGCACCGGGATGAAGGCACCGATCCGGTAGACGAAGATCATGAGGAGCGTGTAGAGAAGACGCTTCCTCAGCTCCGGGATGCGGAAGATGTTCTGCGCCTGCTCGATCATCCCCCGATCACCTCGCAGGAGCCGCCCGCCGCCTCGATCTTCTTGCGCGCGCCCTCGCTGAAGGCGTGCGCCTTGACGGTCAGCTTCGTCTTCAGCTCGCCGTTGCCGAGCACCTTGAGGCCGTCGCGCAGGTGCTTGATGAGCCCCTTGGCCCTCACCTCGAGAGGCGTCACGGTGGAGCCCGCGTCGAAGCGCTGGCCGAGGCGGCCCACGTTCACGAACGCCAGGTCCTTGCGGAACGGATTCTTGAAGCCGCGCTTCGGCACGCGCCGCTGCAGCGGCATCTGGCCGCCTTCGAACCCGGGACGGCCCGAGTAGCCGGACCTCGACTTCTGGCCCTTGTTGCCGCGACCGCCCGTGCGGCCCTGACCGGACCCGACGCCGCGTCCGCGGCGCTTCGTGTTCTTCGTTGCCCCATCGCTGGGGCGCAGTGTCTCGAGGTTCATGGCGACTCTTTCCCTTCGGGCGCGCGACGAGCGCGCGCGACGCTTCGACGCGTCCCTAGCTCTCTACGACCGTGACGAGGTGGGAGACCTTCGCGATGCTGCCGCGCACGGAGGGGCTGTCGGGGAGCTCGTTCGCGTCCCCGCTGCGCCGCAGGCCGAGCCCGCGCAGCACCTTCACCTGCACGTCCGACTTCCCGGCCCAGCCGCGCACCAGCTTCACGCGGATGCGGCCTGCTGCCTTCGACTTCGACGACTTCGCCTTCGGGCTCATGACCGCGAGCCTCCCGTGCCGATCTCGTCCTGCGCCTTGCCCCGCGCCGCGGCGATGGTGCCCGCGTCGCGCAGCTCGAGAAGCCCCTCGACCGTGGCCTTCACCACGTTGTGGGGGTTCCGCGTTCCGAGCGACTTCGTGAGGATGTCGCCCACGCCCGCGGCGCTCAGCACGGCGCGCACGGCGCCGCCGGCGATGACGCCCGTTCCGGGCGCGGCCGGCCGCAGCACGACCTGCGCCGAGCCGAACGTGCCGATGACGGGATGGGGGATCGTCGAGCCCGCGAGCGGAACGCGCACGAGGTTGTGACGCGCCCGCTCGATGCCCTTGGCGATCGCCGTCGGCACTTCCTTGGACTTGCCCATTCCCCAGCCGACGAGGCCGCGTCCGTCACCCACGACGACGAGCGCCGAGAACGACAGGTTCTTGCCGCCCTTGACGACCTTCGTGGTGCGGTTGATGGAGACGACCTGCTCGGTCAGCTCGAGGCCGCTCGAATCGATGTGGCTGTTGCGCTTCATGAGGTTCCCTAGAACTGCAGTCCGCCCTCGCGGGCGGCGTCGGCGAGGGCCTTGATGCGGCCGTGATAGAGGTAGCCGCCACGGTCGAAGACGACCGACTGGTGGCCGAGGGCCTTGAGCCGATCGGCGATCAGGGCACCCACTCCCTTGGCGGCCGCGATGTTGCCGCCCGAGCTCTTGCGAAGATCCGCGTCGAGGGTGGACGCCTGCGTGAGCGTGACGCCCTTCTCGTCGTCGATGGCCTGGACGTAGATGTGGTTCAGCGTCCGGAAGACGGCGAGCCGCGGACGATCGGCCGTCCCGGCCAGCTTCCTGCGCACGCGACGATGGACGACGGTCCGTCGCTGGTTCCTGTCGGTCTTCATGATGTTCTCGATCCTCCGGCGGCGCGACGCGCCTACTTGCTGCCGGCCTTGCCGGCCTTGAGCTTGATCGTCTCGCCTGCGTAACGGATGCCCTTGCCCTTGTAGGCGTCGGGCGGGCGAATCTCGCGGATGCGCGCCGCGCACTGCCCCACCGCCTGCTTGTCGACGCCGCGCACGACGACCTTGAGCGGATCGTCCAGCGTGATGTCCACGCCCGGCGGCATCTCGAACTCGACGGGATGCGAGTACCCGACGGAGAACGTGACCTTCCGGCCGGCGGCCTGCGCCCTGAAGCCGACGCCCACGATCTCGAGCCGCCGCTCGAAGCCCTGCGTCACGCCGTGGATGGCGTTGGCGGCGAGCGCCCGCGCCAGTCCGTGGAGCGCGCGCAGCGGGCCGTCGTTCGAGCCGCGCTCGAACGTGATGGTCTTGTTCTCGAGGCTCGCCTTGATGCCACGCGGCAACGGCGTGGTGATGGTGCCCTTCGGCCCCTTGACGACGAGCGTCGTGTCGTTCAGCGACACGTCGACCTTGTCGGGCACCGGCAGCGGCTTGCGTCCCACTCTGGACATGACTTCAACCTCGAGGCAGCGCGCGCAGCAGCCGCCGTCACCAGACGTTGCAGAGGATCTCGCCGCCGACGTTCAGGCTGCGCGCCTGGACGTCGGTCATGATTCCGCGGGAAGTGCTGACGATGCTCGTGCCGAGGCCACCGAGCACCTTGGGCAGCGCGTCGGCGCCGCGATAGACGCGGCGGCCGGGACGGGAAACGCGGTCGATCCCGCGGATCACGGGCTGTCCGTCGGCTCCGTACTTGAGCCTGAGCGACACGCTCCGCTGGGCGCCGTCGCCCGTGATCGTGAAGCTCTCGATGTATCCCGCGTCCACGAGCAGCTTCGCGAGCTGCTCCTTGAGCCGGGAGGCGCCCACGTCGCACGTGACGTGGCGGGCCGCGCCCGCGTTGCGCACGCGGGTGAGGAAGTCTGCGATCGGGTCCTGCATGCTCACGGTGTCACTCCTCGGCCGTTCACCAGGACGCCTTCACGACGCCGGGCAGCTTGCCGTCCAGGGCCAGGTTGCGCATGCAGATCCGGCAGAGCCGGAACTTGCGCAGGTAAGCGCGCGACCTGCCGCAGCGCTCGCAGCGCGTGTAGGCGCGCACCGCGAACTTCGGGGTCCGCTTCGACTTCACCCTCAGCGAGAGTCTCGCCATCTCACGACTCCTTGCGGATGAACGGCATGCCCAGCTTCTCGAGGAGGGCGAGGCCATGGTCGTCGCGACGCGCGGTCGTGACGACGGTGATGTTCATTCCCTTGACGAGATCGACCTTGCCGTAGTCGATCTCCGGAAAGATGAGTTGATCCTTCAGGCCGAGCGTGTAGTTGCCCTTGCCGTCGAACGCGCGCCGCGAGACGCCGCGGAAGTCGCGGAGTCGCGGCAGCGCGACGTTCATGAGGCGGTCGAGGAAGAACCACATGCGCTCGCCGCGCAGCGTGACGCGCGCGCCGATGGGCATGCCCTCGCGGAGCTTGAAGTTCGAGATCGCCTTCTTCGCCCGCGTGGTCACGGCCTTCTGTCCGGCAAGCTGCGTCATTTCGACGACGGCCGTGTCGAGCAGCTTGATGTTGTCCTTGGCCTGGCCGACGCCCATCGAGACGACGATCTTCTCGATGCGCGGCACGGCCATGGTGTTCGTCAGGCCGAGCTCGGACTTGAGCGCAGGCACGACCGTCTTCCGATAGAGCTCGAGGAGCCTCGGGGACGGGGGCGGCTGGTTGGGGGTGGTGGGTGCTGCCGACTTCGCCATGACCTATCGCCTCACTTGTCCATCGACGTGCTGCAGCGGCGGCACGTGCGGACGCCGGGGCCCTTGCCCTTCGCGGGCCGACGCGCGCGCGTGGGCTCGGAGCACTTCGGGCAGACGAGCATGAGGACGGACACGGCGACGGGCGCTTCACGCTCCACGATGCCGCCCTGCACGCCCTTCTGCGGGTTTGCGCGCTGATGCTTCTTGACGAGGTTCACGCCCTCGACGACCGCGCGCTTCTTCTCGAGATCGACCGACAGGACCTGTCCGCGGCGGCCCCGGCTCTTGCCGGACAGCACCAACACGACATCCTTCGCCCTGACGTGCATCACAGCACCTCCGGCGCCAGCGAGATGATCTTCGAGAACTGCCGCTCTCTCAGCTCGCGCGCCACGGGACCGAAGACGCGGGTGCCCACGGGGTCCTTCGTCTCCTTGTTGATGATGACGGCGGCGTTGTCGTCGAAGCGGATGACGGTGCCGTCGGCCCGCTTGAACGCGCGGCGCGTCCGCACGATGACGGCGTGGACGACCTTGCCGGCCTTCGCCGTGCCCTCCGCCGTCGGATCGGCCTCCTTGACGGAGGCCGTGATGACGTCGCCCACGCGGCCGTACTGTCCCGAGGAGCCGCCCGGCAGGTTGATGCACGAGATGCGGCGCGCGCCGGAGTTGTCGGCGACCACGAGGTCGGTTTCCATCTGGATCATGGTCTAGGCCTCCGTCTCGACGGCCGGACCGCCCGCCCGCTCGACGACCGAGCGGACGCGCCAGCGCTTGCGCGCCGAGAGCGGTCGCGACGAGACGATCTCGACGACGTCGCCCACGCGGCATTCGTCGCGCTCGTCGTGCGCCATGAACTTCGTCTGCCGGCTGACGATCTTCTGGTAGCGCGGGTGCAGCACGCGCCTGTCGACGCGCACGACCACCGACTGCTTGCCCGCGATGCTCGTCACGGTTCCGATCTGCGTCGGCCGCGTGGCGGCCCGGTGCGCGACCGGCGTGGGATTCGCGTTCATTGGTTGCCTCCGTCCTTCGCGCCGGCCTTGGCGCGCTCTCCCAGGATCGTGAGGTGGCGCGCGATCGACTTGCGCACCTCGCGAATCTTGTTGGGGTTCTCGATGTTGCCCGTCTTCGCCTGCCAGCGGAGCTTGAAGAGCTGCTCGCGCAGCGCTCCTTCCTCCTTGATGAGGTCCGCGTCCGGCTTGTCGCGGAGATCCTTCGTCTTCGACTTGGCCATGACCTGCCTCACTTGCCCTGCGTGCCGTAGCGACCGACGAGCTTGGTCTTGACGGGCAGCTTGTGCCCGGCGAGGCGGAAGGCCTCCTGCGCGATCTCGAGCGTGACGCCCTCCATCTCGTAGAGGATGCGGCCCGGCCGGATCACGGCGACCCATCCTTCGGGAGCGCCCTTGCCGTGACCCATTCGGGTTTCCAGCGGCTTCTTCGTGATGGGCTTGTCCGGGAAGATGCGGATCCACAGCTTCCCGCCGCGCTTGACGTGGCGCGTCATCGCGATGCGGGCGGCCTCGATCTGGCGGGAGGTGATCCAGCCGTTCTCGATCGCCTTGAGCCCGTAATCGCCGAAAGCAACGGTGTTGCCGGCCTGGGCCTTGCCCTTGCGGCGGCCGCGCTGCTGCTTGCGCCATTCGACTTTCTTCGGCATCAACATGAAAGCAACTCCTCAGCGGGGCTCAGACGAGCCGATCGGGCGCGCGATTGCGCTGATCGGGGCTGGTCTCGCCCTGATAGATCCACACCTTGACGCCGATGGTCCCGTACGTCGTCTTCGCGGTCGCCGTCCCGTAGTCGATGTCCGCGCGCAGCGTGTGCAGCGGCATGCGCCCATCGACGTACCACTCCGAGCGCGCGATTTCGGCGCCGTTCAGCCGGCCCGAGCACCGGATCTTCACGCCGAGCGCGCCGAAGCGCGTCGTGGACTCGAGCGACTTGCGCATCGCGCGGCGGAACGCGATGCGCCGCTCGAGCTGGCCGGCCAGGCTCTCGGCCACGAGCTGCGCGTTGATCTCGGGCTTCGTGATCTCCTGGATGTTGACGTAGACCTCGCGGCCCGTGCGCTTCTGGATCTCCTCGCGAAGCTTCTCGACCTCCGATCCCTTGCGGCCGATGACGATGCCGGGCCGCGACGCGTGGATGGTGATCTTCAGCTTGTTCGCGGCGCGCTCGATCTCGATCTTCGCGGCGCCCGCATGCGAGAGACGCTGGTGCAGCTCCTTGCGGAGCTTGACGTCCTCGAGCAGCAGCTTGCCGTACTCGCGCCCCTGCGCGAACCAGCGCGAATCCCAGGTTTTCGTGTATCCCAGTCGGAAGCCGATGGGGTGGACTTTCTGTCCCATGCGCGTGAGTCTCCGTTTCCTGTCGCTGCCGTCAGCGGGCCGCGGCTTGCGGCTGCGAGGGCTTTCGGGCAGTGGCCGTCGAGCCGGTCTTGCGGCCGCCGCGCGCCGCTCGCTTGCCCTGATCGAGGGCGCCCAGCTCGAGCACGACGTTGCACGTGCGTCGCTTGGTCTGGTACGCGCGGCCCATCGGGGCCGGCTGGAGCCTCCGCCATGCGCGACCGTCGCCGACCTCGACCCTCGTCACGTAGAGCTCGTCGAGGTCGTAGAGAGCGGCGGCCTTCTCGTCGTTGCGGACGTTCTCCGCCGCGGACTCCAGCAGCTTGAGCAGGCTGGAGGCGGCGCGCTTGCGGCAGTTGCGCAGGAACGCGCGCGCCTCGTCCACGCGCTTGCCGCGGATCTCGTTCACGACGAGCCGCGCCTTCTGGGCCGACGAGCGCATGCCGCGGAGCCTCGCGTGGGAGGCGACGGCGATGGATGACGTCTTGCGCGCCCGGGCGACCTGGGCGGGCATGTCGATGGCACGCTTGGTCACTTGAACGCCCCCGCCTTGTCCTTCTTCGCCGAGTGGCTCTTGAAGGTCCTGGTGGCCGCGAACTCGCCGAGCTTGTGCCCGACCATGTTCTCGGTCAGGTACACCGGAATGAACTTGCGGCCGTTGTGGACGGCGATCGTGTGACCGATCATCTCGGGCACCACCATCGACCGGCGCGACCAGGTCTTGATCACGCGCTTCTCGTTCGCGTCGTTGAGGCCGCGCACCTTGTCGATCAGGTGATCGTCGATGAACGGTCCCTTCTTCTTCGACCTCGCCATGATCGCTCCTACTTGCGCCGCCGGACGACGAAGGCGTCCGTGCGCTTGCTGTTGCGGGTCTTGAAGCCCTTGGTCTTCTGGCCCCACGGCGTCGTCGGGTGCCGTCCGCCGGACGACTTGCCCTCGCCGCCACCCATCGGGTGATCGACGGGATTCATCGCCACGCCGCGCACGTTCGGCTTGATGCCGCGCCAGCGCGTGCGGCCGGCCTTCCCCACCGACACGTTCTCGTGCTCCGCGTTGCCGACGACGCCGATGGTCGCCATGCACTGGAGGTGGATGCGGCGCACCTCGCCGGACGGCATGCGCACGAGCGCGTAGGTGCCCTCCTTCGCCATCAGCGTCGCCGAGACGCCGGCGGACCGAGCGATCTGCGCGCCGCGGCCCGGCTTCAGCTCGATCGCGTGGACGATCGTGCCGGTCGGGATGTCGGCGAGGCGCAGCGTGTTGCCCGGCAGGATGTCGGCGCCCTTGCCGGCGACGATGGTCGTTCCCACCCCGAGCCCGTCCGGCGCCACGATGTAGCGCTTCTCGCCGTCCTTGTAGTGGATCAGCGCGATGCGCGCCGTGCGATTGGGGTCGTACTCGATCGCCGCGACGACGCCCGGCACGCCCGGCTTGTCGCGGCGGAAGTCGATGAGGCGATAGCGACGCTTGTGTCCGCCGCCGCGGCACCAGGCCGTCACGCGGCCATTGCTGTTGCGGCCGGACTTCTGGTTCTTGCCGCTCGTGAGCGCCTTCTCCGGAGTGGTCTTCGTGATCTCCGAGAAGTCCTGGACGCTGGCCTGCCTGCGTCCCGCGCTCGTCGGCTTGTATCGCTTGATGCCCATGCTGCTTCCTTCCTACGCCGAGAAGTCGGGGACCGAGTGTCCCTCGGCCAGCGTGACGATGGCCTTCTTCCAGTCGGCGCGGCGACCGACGAAGCGGCCCATGCGCCGCTTCTTGCCTGAGAAGTTGGCCGTGCGGACGCGCTCGACCTTGACCTTCCACAGCGCCTCGACGGCGTTGCCGATCTCGATCTTGTTCGCGTCCGGGTGGACCTTGAAGACGACCACGTTGCCATGCTCGGCGAGGTGGGCGAGCTTCTCGGTCACCAGGGGCGCCAGGATGACGTCGTGTGCGGTTCTCATCGGCCGAGGACCTCCTGCAGGCGCGTGAGCGCGCCGCGCGTCGCCACGAGGTGGCGGAACTTGAGCAGGTCGTAGGCGTTCAGGCCTTCGGGCAGCGCGACCTTGTACTCGCGGAAGTTGGCGGAGGCGCGCGAAAGGTTCTCGTCGGCCTTCTCCACGAGGAGCAGCGCTCGATCCGGAAGCCCGGCGCTCCCGACGAGTCCCTTGAGCGCCTTGCTGCGTCCCTCGCCGAGGTTGAGCCCGTCGAGCACCGTGACGCGCTGATCCTTCAGCAGCGACGCGATGACGCGGCGGACCGCGACGCGCCGCTTCTGCTTCGGCAGCGCGTAGTCATAGTCCCTCGGCTGCGGACCATGCGTGATGCCGCCATGGCGCCAGAGGGGATTGCGCGACGAGCCGACGCGCGCGCGGCCGGTGCCCTTCTGCTTCCACGGCTTCTTGCCGCCGCCGGAGACGTCGGCGCGCGTCTTGACCTGGTGCGTGCCGGAGCGTTGCGCGGCGAGATGATGCCGAACGACCTCCCACACGACGTGCGAGCTGCCGACCTCCCCGAACAGATCGTCCGACAGGTCGAGCGAGCCCACCTTCTGCCGCTGGGCGTTGATGACATCGACGGACGGCATGCTCAGCCCTCCTTGCGGCGCGGCGCCTTGTGGCCGCGGCGAATCCGGACGAGGGAGTTGCGCGAGCCGGGCACCGCACCCTTGACCGCAATCAGGTTGTTCTCGGTGTCGACGTGGACGACCTCGAGGTTCTTGACGGTCGTGCGGGCGTCGCCCGTCTGTCCGCCCATCTTCGTGTTCTTGAAGACGCGCGACGGATCCTCGGATGCGCCGATGGAGCCGGGCGCGCGATGGAACATCGAGCCGTGCGTCGCCGCGCCGCCGCGGAAGTTGTGACGCACGATGACGCCCTGGAAGCCCTTGCCCTTGCTGCGGCCGATGACGTCCACGAAGTCGCCGGGCGCGAAGATGTCGCAGGCCACCATGCTGCCGAGTGCGGGGGCCTCGGCGCCGGCCTCGAGCCGGAACTCGCGGAAGGCCTTGAGCGGCCGCTCCTGGCCGACCTTCTTGCAGATTCCCTTCAGCGCGCCGCTGATGCGCTTCGCGGAGCGGCGCTCGACGAGCGCGACCTGCACGGCGGCATGCCCATCGCTCTCGACCGTCTTCACCTGGGTGACGACGCAGGGGCCCGCCTGAATCAGCGTGACCGGCACGAGACGCCCCTGGCCATCGAAGACCTGGGTCATCTCGACCTTGCGTCCTAGGATCTCGTTCATTCTGGTCTCCTTCGGGTCACGGACTTCATGCCCGGCGGACCCGTGGCTCGCGGCGGAGGCCGCGGCCCTCGTCAGCCGGCCTTGCCGACCGCCTTGATTTCCACGTCCACGCCGGCAGGCAGGTCGAGCTTCATCAGCGCGTCGACCGTCTGCGTCGTGGGGTCCAGGATGTCGAGCAGCCGCTTGTGCGTGCGGATCTCGAACTGTTCCCGTGACTTCTTGTCCACGTGCGGCGACCGCAACACGGTCCACCGCTCGCGGCGCGTCGGCAGCGGGACGGGTCCCGCGATGCGCGCGCCCGTGCGTCGGGCCGTGTCGACGATCTCGCGCGCAGACTGGTCGAGAATCCGGCAGTCGTAGGCCTTCAGCCGGATTCGGATGCGCTCGCCTTCCTGGAAGCTCATGACGGCTCCTGATCGGACCCTTTCGGGTCCGACTACTCGATGATCTCGGTGATGGCGCCGGCGCCGACCGTTCGGCCGCCCTCGCGGATGGCGAACCTCAGCCCGACTTCCATCGCGATCGGCGTGTGCAGCGACACGAAGACCGTCGCGTTGTCCCCGGGCATGACCATCTCGACGCCCTCGGGCAGCTTCACGTCGCCCGTCACGTCCGTCGTCCGGAAGTAGAACTGCGGGCGGTAGCCCGTGAAGAACGGCGTGTGACGTCCGCCCTCCTCCTTCTTCAGGATGTACGCCCGCGCGTTGAACTTCGTGTGCGGCGTGATGCTCCCGGGCTTGCAGATCACCTGCCCGCGCTCCACGTCCTCACGCTCCGTGCCCCGCAGCAGCAGGCCCACGTTGTCGCCCGCCTGCCCCTGATCGAGCAGCTTCTTGAACATCTCGACGCCCGTCACGACCTTCTTCTGCGTCGGACGGATGCCCACGATCTCGACTTCCTCACCGACCTTGACGATCCCGCGCTCCACCCTGCCCGTCACGACCGTGCCGCGCCCGGAGATCGAGAACACGTCCTCGATCGGCATCAGGAACGGCTTCTCGACGTCACGCTGCGGCAGCGGGATGTAGCTGTCGACGGCCGCCAGCAGCTCGTCGATCTTCTTCGTCCAGTCGGAGGCCTTGCCCGCGATCGCGTCCTCGAGCGCCTTCAGCGCCGAGCCCTTCACGATCGGGGTCTTGTCGCCGGGGAAGTCGTAGCTGCTGAGGAGATCCCTCACCTCGAGCTCGACGAGATCCATGAGCTCCGCGTCGTCCACCATGTCCGCCTTGTTCAGGAAGACCACGATGAACGGCACGCCCACCTGCCGCGCCAGCAGGATGTGCTCCCGCGTCTGCGGCATCGGGCCGTCGGCCGCCGACACGACGAGGATCGTCCCGTCCATCTGCGCCGCGCCCGTGATCATGTTCTTGATGTAGTCGGCGTGTCCCGGGCAGTCCACGTGCGCGTAGTGACGGTTCGGCGTCTCGTACTCGACGTGCGTCGCGTTGATCGTTATTCCGCGCGCCTTCTCTTCCGGCGCGTTGTCGATCTGGTCGTACGACTTCGCCCCGATCTTCGGGTTGTTCTTCGACATCACCATCGTGATGGCCGCCGTCAGCGTCGTCTTGCCGTGATCCACGTGACCGATGGTCCCGATGTTCACGTGCGGCTTGGTGCGATCGAACTTCTCCTTCGACATCTCGCCTTCTCCTCGACTCGTCGTCCGCCGCCTGCGCGGTTCTTTTCGTCTGCCGGCCTGATCGGGCTGGAGCCCACGACCGGGGTTGAACCGGTGACCTCGTCCTTACCAAGGACGTGCTCTGCCAACTGAGCTACGTGGGCCCGTCGTTCGTCTCCTGGTCGTCGATGCGCCCCGGCTTCCGGGTGCGCGCCATGCCGAGGCTGGAGCGGGAAACGGGGTTCGAACCCGCGACCTCAAGCTTGGAAGGCTAGTGCTCTACCAACTGAGCTATTCCCGCACCTGCTTCGACAGGGCCGCAGCCGCGCCCGCACGCCATCGTGAAATGGTGGGCAGAGAAGGATTCGAACCTTCGTAGCGCGATGCGCGGCAGATTTACAGTCTGCTGCCTTTAGCCACTCGGCCATCTGCCCGCCGACAGCCCGCGATGCCGGCTGCGATGCATCACCGACTTCCGTGTCGATCGTCACTCCGGCCTGTCAGCCTGCCGGCAAGCAAGTGGGAAGGAGGCCGCGCAACTCCGCCATGGAGCTGACGGAGGGACTCGAACCCACGACCCGCTGATTACAAATCAGCCGCTCTACCGACTGAGCTACGTCAGCCCGGGATTGCGATTCGACACGAAGCGGGCAGTCTAACGGCAGCCAGGCTGGGCCGCAAGCCTCCTCCTACCCTGCTTGCGACTGCCTCCGTCGCCGGGTTGAAGCGCCACGAAAAATCGTGCGCGTCCTAGCGCCCCGCGGGGGCCAAGCCTCGCTGACGCACGGCCTCGAAGAGCGCGATCGAGGCCGCCACGGACGCATTGAGCGACTCGAGGCTGGAGGACATCGGGATTCCGGCGAGATCGTCGCAGCGCTCGCGGGCCAGGCGCGAGAGGCCGCGCTCCTCGCCCCCGATGACGAGGCAGGTCGGCCGGCGAAGATCCGTCTCCCAGACGGGTCGCTCGCCTGCGGCGAGCCCGACTGTCCAGATCCCCGCGCGCGACAGCCCTTCGAGCGCCCGCTGCACGCTCTTCACGCGCGCGAGCGGCATCCGACGGAGCGCGCCGGCGGAGGCCTTGGCGCAAGCAGGCCCGAGCCCGGCCACGCGCCGCTCGGGAAGCAGCACGCCCGTCGCACCGGCGCCCGAGGCGGACCGGATGATCGCTCCGAGGTTGCGCGGATCCTCGACGCCGTCCACGAGCACGAGCAGCGCGCCGGGCTCGGCGTCCATCAGCTCCTCGGGCTCGCGGAGAGGGATCGCGGCGGCGCGGGCGATCACGCCCTGGTGGGCGGCCTGTCCCGCCGCCATCCGATCGAGCGCCGCGCGCGGGACGAACAGCACGGGCACGTGCGCCGCCTGCGCCAGCGCGGCGGGGCCGCGCGACCACCAGGCGCGACCGGCGGGATCGTCCGCGACCCAGATGCGCTCGGGGACGTCGTCGTCGCGCAGCGCCTCCTCAACCGCATGACGGCCCACGACGAGGGAGCCGTCGCCGGCCTGCGCGTCGCTCACCCGCGTTCCATGAGCGCCACGACATCGCAGCGGATGGCGCGCCCTGCGCCGACGTCACCCAGTCCCTCGCCGCGCTTCGCGGAGAGACCGACGCAGCCCGGCGTCACGCGCAGCGCCTGCGCGAGCCGCTCGCGAATCGCGCTGGCGAAGGGCTGGAGCTTGGGGCGCTCGAGCTGCACGACGGCGGAGACGTTGCCGACGCGCCAGCCCTCCGTCGCGAGCTTCTCGATGACGAGCTCGAGGAACTCGAGGGAGGGACGGCCAGCGTTCTCTGGACTCGTGTCGGGGAACCAGTGGCCGATGTCGCCCTGCGCGGTCGCGCCGAGCAGCGCATCGACGGTCGCGTGCACGAGCGCGTCGCCGTCGGAGTGGCCGACGGGTCCGATCCGTTGAGCCTCCGGGACGCCGGGCTGGATGTCGATGCCGGCGAGCATGAAGGCGCGACCGCTCGCGAGCGGGTGGACGTCGTGGCCGAGGCCGATGCGCGTGATCGTCGCGCGGGGAACATCCTCGGCGCGCGTCATCTTGAGGTTCGAGGCCTCTCCCGGAACGGCTTCGACGCGGATCGAAGGATCGATCGCGCCTGCCCTCAGCGCCTCCTCGACGAGCGCGACATCGTCCGTCGCCTCGATGCCCGCCTTCACGGCGTGAGCATGTGCGGCGCGCAGGGCCTCGACGCGGAAGCCCTGTGGCGTCTGCGCGAGGCGAAGGACGTCGCGCGGCAGCGTCTCGACGACGCGCTCGGTGCTCCCATCGGCCACGACGCGCTTCACGGTGTCGGCGACCGGCACGACGGGAACGGCGCAGCCGGCGCGAGCCGACGCGTGCACGACGCGCTCCATCAGCGCCGGCGTCGCGAACGGCCGCGCGGCGTCGTGGACCAGCACGACTCGCGCCGAGGCATCCATTGCGGCGAGGCCCCGCGCGACGGACTCCTGCCGCGTGCTGCCTCCGGGCACGACGGATCGCACTTTTCGACCAGGTGCGCCGGCGGCGCGCCAGCCGCGCTCGACGTCGGGCGAGGCGACGAGCACGACGCCCTCGATCTCGTCGCAGGCGTCCGCGGCATCGAGAGCCCAGGCGAGGATGGGGCGGCCGCGCAGCGGAACGAGGACCTTCGGGACGTCGCCTCCGAACCGCACGGAGCGTCCGGCCGCGACGACGATGCACCACGCCGCGAGCGCATCGCTCACGCCGTCATGATCTCCGCCGTCTTCGCCTTCGCCATCTTGTCGAGCGCATCGACGTGCTTGTCCGTCAGTTCCTGGATGCGCTCGAGGAGCTTGCGCGCGTCGTCCTGCGGCACGTCGCCGTCCTTCTCGTGCTTCTTGAGCTTGTCGTTGGCCTCGCGCCGGATGTTGCGCAGCGACGTCCTGCCGTGCTCGACGAGATCGCCGACCTTCTTCGACAGGTCGCGGCGGCGCTCCTCCGTCAGCGGGGGCACGGGGAGCCGGATGATCTTGCCGTCGTTCGCCGGCGTGATGCCGATGCCCGACTTCAGGATGGCCTTCTCGATGGCGGAGAGGAGCGAGGCGTCGAACGGCTTCACGGTGATGAGGGCGACCTCGGGCACCGCGAGGGTCGCGACCTGGTTCAGGGGCATGTCGCTGCCGTAGGCCGAGACAGTGATGCCGTCCACCATCGTCAGCGAGGCGCGTCCTGTCCGCACGCCCGCCAGGTCATGCCTCACGGCCTCGACGGTCTGATCCATCTTGCGGCTGGTGTCGGTGACGAACTGCTCGAGCATGAGTCCTCCAGCGGGTTCAGGGTGCGGGCGTGCTGATGAGCGATCCGATCCGATCCCCGCGGAGCGCGCGGGTGATGTTGCCGGGCGTCGCGAGATCGAAGACGACGAGGGGCAGGCGATGCTCGAGCGACAGCGAGATGGCCGTGCCGTCCATGACCCGGAGATCCCGTTCGAGCACCTCGCGATGCGTCAGGTTCTCGAGCCGCGTTGCCGAGGGATCGCGGCGCGGATCGGCCGTGTAGACGCCGTCCACCATCGTGCCCTTCATCATGACGTCGGCCCGGATCTCGAGCGCGCGAAGTGCCGCGGCGGAGTCCGTCGTGAAGAACGGGGCTCCCGTCCCCGCGGCGAAGATGATGATCCGCTTCTTCTCGAGATGGCGCATCGCGCGCCGGCGGATGTACGGCTCGGCGAGCGCGTGCATGGCGATGGCCGAGATGACGCGCGTGTGCCAGCCGCGCTTCTCGCAGGCGTCCTGGAGCATCAGCCCGTTCATGACCGTCGCGAGCATGCCGACGTGATCGGCCGTCACGCGATCGATCCCGGCCTCGGCGGCGCGCGTGCCCCGGAAGAAGTTGCCTCCCCCGATGACGATGGCGACCTCGACGCCCTCGCGCGTCGCCTGGATCACCTCGTCCGCGATCTGCCCGACGATGGCCGGGTCGATGCCCCATCCGCGCTGCCCCATCAGCGCCTCGCCGGAAAGCTTCAGCAGGACGCGAGAGAACTTGCGTTGCGGGGTTTCGACATCCTGCGGCATGCCGGGATTCTACCGTTCGCAAGCCGAACGGTGCGCACGGAGTTGGCGGCCGGCCGATGCGGCCGCCATGACTCGACACCGCGTTGGGAGAGCGGTGCGGCCTGGAGCGGCCGGCCCTCGGGTGTCTTACTCGCCGATCGAGAGGCGGACGAAGCGGCGGACCTGGATGTTCTCGCCCATCGTCGCGATCGCCTCTTCGAGGAGCTTCTTGATCGTCAGGTCGGGGTTCTTCACGAACGGCTGCTCGAGGAGGCAGGCGTCCTGATAGAACTTCTCGACGCGGCCCTCGACCATCTTCTCGACGACCGCCGGAGGCTTGCCGTCCTTGAGCGCGAGCGCCCGGTAGATCTCCCGCTCCTGCGCGAGCACGGCCTCGTCCACCTCGTCCCGCGAGACGAACCTGGGATTGCTGGCCGCGACGTGCATGGCGATGTCGCGCCCGAGCTTGACGAACTGCTCGGTTCGGGCGACGAAGTCGGTCTCGCAGTTGAGCTCGACGAGCACGCCGATCTTGTCGCCGGCGTGGATGTAGGACGCGATGCGACCCTCGCCCGTGGCGCGGCCAGAGCGCTTCTCCGCCTTCGCGGCGCCGCTCTTGCGAAGGAGCTTGACGGCCTCCTCGACGTCGCCGTTGGCCTCCTGGAGCGCACGCTTGCACTCCATCATGCCGACACCGGTGCGGCCGCGGAGTTCCTGGACGAGCTTGGCTGGGATCTCGGACATCGCGTGAACCTCGAATCGCTTCTACAGGTGGAGCCGGGCGCCGGCTCAGGCGTCGCGCTGCGCGTCGGAGCTCCAGGGCGTGCTCGGCGGCGGCGGTGCGCTCTCGACGACGACGTCCTTCGCCATCCCCTTGCCGGCGAGGTAGGCGTCCGCGAGGCGCGACGTGAAGAGCTTGATGGCCCGGATGGCGTCGTCGTTCGACGGGATGACGTGACGGACCGGGTCGGGGTCGCAGTTCGTGTCGACGAGCGCGATGATCGGGATGTCGAGACGCGCCGCCTCCTCCACCGCGATGTGCTCCTTCGCGGGGTCGATGATGAACACCGCGTCGGGCAGCCGGGACATGTCCTTGACGCCCGAGAGGAGCTTGCGCAGCTTGTCGCGCTCCTTGGCGAGTCGCA
>Ga0315912_10003376_pt1 | contig 15949 bp, 9 predicted proteins | sample VfabasoilMG_FD_204469 | JGI IMG/M metagenome (GOLD analysis project Ga0315912, IMG submission 204469) | Garden soil microbial communities collected in Santa Monica, California, United States - V. faba soil | ecosystem: Environmental > Terrestrial > Soil > Garden | place: USA: California... | reverse complement strand
CGGGCGAAACGTCGCAATGCCGGAATCGGCCTGCCGGTACGCCTTGAAGCCTTCGAAAATCGCCTGGCCGTAGTGAAGGACGGAAGAAGCAGGGTCGAGCTCGAGCGGGCCATAGGGCGTGACCATCGCGTCGTGCCAACCGTGTGCCTCGTCGAACCGGATCTGCACCATGTGTTCGACGAACACTCGCCCGAAAGTCGGGTCCACCATCTTGGCCTGACGCTCGGCTGCGGGCAGGGGGCGCGGGGTTTGGTGGACTGCGATGCGCGGCGGGGCCATGAAGGACCCCCTCGGCATACCACGAAGGCAAGTGGGCTTCGCAACCGGCCCCGGTGAATTGCGCGGAAAATGACCAGCGAAGTGGTCTGACCGCCCCCGCCCGGCGGCATCAGTCGGTACGGCAGCTCTGGAGGCCGAGCTCGACGCCAAGCCCCCGCGGCTGGGCCGTCAGCAGCCGTCCAGGTTCCCCCGCGAGGGCGACACGGCTGCCGAGCCCGGCGAGCGGGGGCCCCGACAGCGAGCCGTCGGCAGAAACGTGCGCGAGCACGGTCGTGCCGGCGGTGTCCTCCAGGGCAAGCCACGACGCGTCGACTCCATCCTGCCCCAGCAGGGTCGGCGCGCCCAAGAGCTCGAGCTCCGGCGAGTCGAGAAAGCGCCCGCGCACGGTCCCAGCCGGATCCACGATCGACACCTGGATCGGCTGGTCGTCGCTCGGTCGGTCCGCCGGCGACGAGCGGTGCACGACGAGCAGGTGGCCCGAGGGAAGCACGCGCGCGTCGAACACGACTGCCGCGGCTTGGTCGCGCACGACGAGAACGGGCGCGCCGCGCGGAAGGCCGGCCTCGTCGAGCTCGCGAGCAAACAGCACTCGCGGTGGCTCCACGAGCAGCCCCGCGTCGGGCGCGGCAGCATCGGCTGGGGCGGCTTCGACCAGCCAAAGCAGCCAGTAGCCGGCCTTGCCCGCGACCAATCGCGGCTCGGCGGCCATGTCGGTCGCAGGCGTGAGCACGATCGGGGCGCCCTTCTCTCGCAGAGAAGGAACATCCAAGCCTTGTCCGACGATCTCCGATTTCCCGACGGCAGGCGCGCGCTCCCACACGACGAGCGCTCGGCCGCTGGCAAGTACCGCCACGTCCGCACCACTCGCATCGCTCTTGCCTGCCTTCACTTCGGGGCCCAGGCGCGTCTCGAGCCCCTCGGCGCTACGCCGGATGCCCACCAGGCGGAGCGTGGACACGCCGTCCACGGCGTCGGTCACGAGCCCCACGAAGTGGCCGCCCCGCGCCGCCACCCGCGGTGGCTCGCTCCTCGGATCCACGCGGCCGAGATCGAGCAAGCGCGCACCGCCCGACTCGAGAACGGCCACGAGGGCCCTCGTGTCCTGTTCGTGCCGAAGCAGGCCCAGGAAGAAGCTCCCTGCGTCGACCGCGCCGCGGGCAAACTCCACCGCCCCCGAAGCGAGCAGGGCCTGCTCATCCACGGCCTGCTCCTCACCTTCCTCGCTCCCCTGCGGGGGAGCCGATGGGCGCAGCGAGCCGACCGTGAGCGACGGCGCGCCACTTACGGGCGCGCAGCGCGGCGGGGCGCGGGGGACCGGGGGCGGGCTCTCGGCCCCGGGCGCGGGCTCGGACGACGGCCCTCCGTCCGGGTCGGCACGCTTGCGCCCGCAACCGAGGGCAATGGGGCCGAGCGCAAGGAGCAGCAGGGCTCGGCGCGCAAGCGGTCCGTGCGTCACCGCCGCGATGCGCCTTCCAGCGTGCAAGGGGTCGTCCACACGAGCGGGCGTGCTTTACCACGCCCGCTCGTGCCTTGCGAAGTCCGCTTCTCACAACGTAGGCTCGAAAGGTCAAACCAGTCCGATGGCCGATTCGAAACCGACCCACGCCTACGAGCCCAACCCGCTGCTCGAAGTCCTGCTCCGGCGCGTATTCCAACAGATCCAGGTGGAAGAGGGCTTTGCGCCCCTGGTCCAGAAGTTGAGCGCTCAGGCGAGCGTCCTCTACGTCTTGCCCAACCTGAACTGGCTCGATTTCCTGGCTCTGGACCACATCAACAAGCAATTCGGGCTGCCACCCATCCGCTTCACCAACGACCTGGGCCTTTGGCTGCTCAACCCGAGCGGCCCCAACTCCCGGGTGGGCGCGCTGAAAAACATGCTGGTTCCCAGCCAGCGGCACAATCAGGAGGCCGACCTCCAGGACGCCATCGAAAGTGGCGGCAGCGCGGCGCTTTTCCTGAAGCGGCCACCGAGCGTGCTCGACGCCGTCCGTCGCACGACCACGGGGCGCGGCATGCAGGAAGGGGACGAGCTGGTCCGGGCCATCCTGCGCATGCAACAGGGTGGGAAACGACCGATCGTCCTCTTGCCCCTGGTCTTCGTGTGGTCGAAGTCGCCGGACAAGGTCGGCGTCAGGCCCTGGGACTACATCCTGGGGCCCCACGCGTGGCCCACACCCACCCGAGCCATCGGGCAGTTCGCGTACAACCTGCGCTATGCCAGCTTGCGCTACGCCGATCCCGTCTTCTTGGATGACGTGCTGGAGCAGAATCCGCAGCTGAGCGAGGAAGTCCTCGTCCGCCGGATGACTTACATGGTGCTGCGCCGCATCGAGCGCGAGCGGCGCACGGTGATCGGGCCGCGCGCCAAGGCGCCCGATCGCGTCCGCGACGAAATCCTGCGCAGTCCACGGCTGGGCACGATCATCGCCGACTTGGCCGGCCACAAGCCCGAGCTCATTGCGGAGAAGACGAACGAAGCCCGCAAGATGCTGGAGGAGCTCGCGGCGACACCCAACCCCAACGTGACCAAGGCGATGGGAGTCGCGCTGCGCTGGGGCTTCAACCGCATCTATCGCGGTATCGAGTACGACGCGGCAGACGTCGAGCGAGTGCGCGATGCGTCCAAGGACGGAGCGCTCATTCTGCTGCCCAGCCACAAGAGTCACATCGACTACCTCGTCCTCAGCTACTTCTTCTACGAGCGCAACCTACCCATGCCGCTCATCGCCGCAGGCGACAACCTCAATTTCAAACCTCTGGGCCCGATCTTTCGCCGCTCGGGAGCGTTCTTCATCCGTCGCAGCTTCAAGGGCGATCGACTGTATGCCGCCGTGGTCGACGCCTACATTCGCCGCTTGATCCGCGACGGCTACCCGATCGAGCTCTTCCTCGAAGGCGGCCGCAGTCGCACCGGCAAGCTGCTCGACCCGAAGTTCGGCTTGCTCAACATGGTGACCGACGCGGTGCAGGCAGTGCCGAGCAAGAAGGTCTACTTCGTGCCGGTCAGCATCGGCTACGAGCGAGTCGTCGAGGCAGACAGCTATCAACGCGAGCTCAGTGGTGCCGAGAAAAAGAAAGAGGAGGCGACGGACCTGATCAGCGCCAGCGACGTGCTGCGCTCACGCTACGGACGCATCAACCTGCAGTTCGGGCAGATCATGACCCTGCAGGACATCGCCGGTGAGCTCGGCATCGCACCAGCCGACTCGCAAAGGCCGGCCAAACGGCGGGCCATCGTGACGCGGCTCGGCAACCGCGTGATGGACGAAATCAACAAGGTGACCGCAGTCACGCCGGGATCCCTTACCGCGCTCTCCATCCTTTGCATGGAGGAGCGCGCGTTCACGGGTGCGCGTGTGATCGAAATCGCCGAGCGCTTGCTGCTCGTGCTCAACCGCGCCGGGGCCCGTATCACCCGGCCCACGGTGCAAAGCGACGGGACCGTGCGCGGGCAGTCCATCCGCGAGTCCCTGCAGATGTTCGCCGATGCCGAGCTGCTCGAAGAAGAGGCGGTTCAAGTCGAGCCGGGAGGTCGCCTGGCCGGGGAAGACCGCCTGTTTTCGGTGGTCGAAGCGCGCCGTCTTCAGCTCGACACTTCGAAGAACATCATCATCCACTTCTTCGTGGCGCAGTCGCTGGTGGTCTCGAGCCTCGATCTGGACGCCGATGGGGCGGCTCGTCCCACCGATCTCGAGGCGATCAAGACCCGCGTGCTCTGGGCCTCGAAGCTGTTCAAGCACGAGTTCCGCTTTCGTGCGGACGCTCCGTTCACCGAGATTTTCGACGACACCGTGGGCGCGCTGGTCCTGACTGGCCACCTGGCTCGCTCGGGCAATGCTCGGAGCGGCGGCCCGGGCGGCGAAGGCCTGCTCGGGGTGGGCGGCGGTGAGGGGGGCCTCAGCGGGACCGACTGGGTCCGGTTGTACCGCGCGATCCTGAGCTCCTTTTTCGAAGGATATTCCATCGCTGCGCGGAGCCTGCACCTCTTGCTCGGGGGAGGACGGGGCGAAAAGGACCTGCTGAAAGCGGGACTCGACCTCGGTCGGGACCTATACTCGAAGGGCCGAATCAAGCGGCGCGAGGCGATCAGCAAGCCGGTGCTGGAGAATGCTCTCCGCGCCTTTGCCGAAATGGGCTTCGTGCGCAGCCGCGAGGGGAAGCTAGAGCTGGAGCAGCCATTTCAATCCCAAGCAGCGCTCGAAGAGGTCGAAGGGGCCATCACGGCCTATCTCCGCGGATGTCACGAAGCAAAACCCTGATCCCTGCGCCCGAGCGAACCTCCTGCCGCCTGCTGGGCCTTTCGGGCGCGCTGCTCCTGCTCTCGGTCCAGAGTGGCTGCATGCAGACCCCGACCCCGCTTGCGCCCGGCCTTTCGGGGTCGGTCGGTGTGCCGCACAACGGCGTGCTCACGGCGGGCAGCGAGCTGCCCGCGTCCGGGCCTGGCTACGTTCGCTTTCGCCCCCACGCGAAGGCCTACCACGGCCTGCCGCGGCTCGTTTTCGCCATCGAGCGCGCTGCGCGCGTCGTTTCCGAGGGGATGCCCGGCGGGGCGCCCCTGGTCGTCGGGGACCTGAGCGAGGAGGCTGGCGGCCGCATCCCCCGGCACAACTCGCATCGCACTGGGCGCGATGTGGATCTCCTCTTCTACGTGACCACACCGCGCGGCGTGCCAATCGAGAACGCTGGCTTCTTCGCGCTCGGTGCCGACGGGCTCGTGCGTTTCCCGGACGGGCGCTACGGCGTGATCGACCTGCCCCGGCAGTGGCTCTTGATCAGGACCCTGCTGATGGACGAAGAGATCGACGTCCAGTTCTTGTTCATGAGCCGCGAGCTCGAGGCCAGGATCGTGGACTACGCGCTGGCGAAGGAGGACGACCTCGAGCTGGTCTGGCGGGCGGAGACCGTGATGCTGCAGCCGGTCGACAGCCTGCCGCATGCCGATCACATCCACCTCAGGGTCGCCTGTCGGCCGAGTGAAGCCGTGGCCGGCTGCTCTGGGGGAGGCCCCCACTGGCCCTGGCTCACGCCACTGCCTTTCTTGGCGGGGACCACCCCGTCTTTGTGGCAAGAGATAGCCAGGACCGACCCCTTCCCCGCCCTCGAGCCCAAGCCCGAGCCAACCGAGCTGACGGAAGTGCCTTCCACCACGGCGCTCCAGGATGCCCTGCCTCCGTCTGTGGAGCCCCACACCGGCCCTTCCGCAGACGATGCACGCGATGACGGCTGAAGGCACGATCCTCCTCGGCGACTGCAAGGACCGGATCGCGGATGCCTCGCGTGCCCTCGGCCCCTTCGATCTCGTCTATGTGGATCCACCCTTTGCAGCCGGCGGTCGGCGCAGCGCCCGCTTGACCTCGGGCGAGCGCAGCCGTGGAACGGCGGCCTATGACGACCACTGGGGCGGCATCGAAGGCTTCTTGGAAATGATGCGGCCTCGCCTTCTGCTGATGCACGGCTGCTTGGCGGAGCCGGGTTCACTCTGGATCCACCTCGACCACCGCGCGGTGCACGAGGTGAAGGTGCTGTGCGACGAGCTCTTCGGCCGCGCTCGCTTCGAGGGCGAAGTGATCTGGAGCCCGGGCAACGGCGGCAGGCGTCGACGAGGACCCAGCGTCACGCACCAGACCATCCTCATCTACTCTCGCTCCAAGGAGTTTCGCTACCTGGCCGAGGAGATGCGCGAACCCTACGCGCAAACGAGTCAGCGCATGCACTTTCGCTCCTTGGACGAGCAGGGTCGCCGCTTCCGAGAGCGCACCATCGGCGCGAAGACCTACCGCTACTACGCCGACGAGGGGCGCAAGCTCGGCAGCGTTTGGTCCGACCTGCCGAGCATGCGCGCCAACACGCCGCTGCTCGAAGAGACCACGGGCTATCCGACGCAGAAGCCTCTGGCGCTCCTCGATCGCATCGTGCGCCTGACCACGCCGCCCGATGGGACGGTGCTCGATCCGATGTGCGGATCGGGCACGACCGTCGAAGCCGCCTTGCGCGCCGGCCGGCGGGCCGTCGGAATCGACCAGAGCGAGGTGGCGGTTCAGGCGGCGCGGCGGCGACTCGGGGGAGCTCAGGCTGCGCGGGCGGAAAGCCCCGCGTGACCAGCCTTTCAGGCGGCCTGGGCGAGGGCGAAGTTCAGTTCGCGGCACCCGGGGGATGGGTCGAGGGAAGCGGATCGAGGGGCTCGGCGTATCCAAGCCGCGCCGAGACGAGGACCAATTCCCCTCGTGAGCGCGCCAGCTTCTTCTGCAGCTAGCTCGACTCGGGGTATTAGGCCACGGTATTTCTGGAACCGAGGACACGCCATGAAGACAAGAACCTTTGCTTACTCCGTGCTCTTGCGAGCCGCCGCTCTTCCCCTCTGTGCACCGGTCGCTGCCGTCGCGCAGACGCAGCTCCAGCCCGCTCCGGCTGCACCTGCACCTGCACCTGCACCTGCACCTGCACCTGCACCTGCACCTGCACCTGCGCCTGCACCTGCACCTGCCCAGCCCGCTCCGGCTCCTGCTCAGCCCCCACCGGCTCAGCCCGCACCTGCGCCGGCCCAGCCTGCACCTGCCCAGCCCGCTCCGGCGGCCCAGCCGGCCCCCGCGGCTGAGGCTCAGCCCGAGGCGAGCAAGATGGACTTCTCCGTTGCCCCGCCGCCGCCGCCACTGGTGCGCCGCGACTACATGCACAACGGTTTGTACGTGCGCGCCAGCGCGGGCCCCGGCGTCGGCTTCGTAGGCGGATCCGGCGCCGACATCGAAGAGGCATTCGCCTTCGGCCTCGACGCCATGATCGGCGGCTCGCCTTCCGATGGGCTTGCCATCGGTGGCGCAGCGATCACGAACGTGCTGGCAACGGGAGACGGCGGCGGCTTCCAGTACATCGTCGGGCCGTTCTTCGACGCCTTCCCCAATCCGCGCAGGGGCGGCCACTTCGGCGCGATGGTGGGCCTGTCCGGTTATGCCGGATCCGGCGATCCCATGTTCGGTGCAGGCGGATCCCTGTACGGCGGCGTCGATTGGTGGGTGGGTCCCAACTGGTCGTCGGGCATCATGTTCCGCGGGACCGGCGGCTTCGTCACGGCCAATGGTGTGGGCGCGTTCAGCGGCAGCCTGCTGGCGCTGATCACCCTCGTCTACCACTGAGCGCAGATCGCGGGGGGAAGCGGGTGCTTTTTTGCACTCCCTGCTAAGACTAGCCAGTGCGTCTGCTGGAAGATCTCCCGTTCCCCCTCCCCTTCGACCGCATCGACCCTGCGAGCATCGTCCCGAGCATCACCGCGCTGCTCGGGCAGGCGCGGCAGGCTCTCGCCGCCATCGGGAGCGGCCCCGCGGATGCGTACGAGGTCACGTTCGGAGCCCTCGAGCGCGCGACCGAGCGCTTGGAGCTGGCAATGGGGGTGATCGAGCACCTGGAAGCCACGGAGTCCACACCGGCATTGCGCGACGCGTACAACGCGGTCTTACCCGAAGTCAGTGCATTCTGGTCGACCATCGCGCTCGACGACGACCTCTACCGAGCACTCGAGCGCTACCACGCCTCGGCGCGCACGCAGCAGCTGAGCGCAATCCAGGAGCGCTTCATGCAAAAGACCCTGGACGATTTCAGGCGCCACGGCGCCCGCCTGGACCAAAATGGCAAAAAGGAGCTCGAGCGCATCGACCGCGAGCTCAGCCTGGAGACGACCCGCTTTTCACAGAACGTTCTCGATTCCACCAATGCCTTCGAGCTCTTCGTCGGCGCCGAGCGGCTCGGGGGCCTTCCGCCTTCGGCCGTGACCGCGGCGCGCGAAGCAGCGGCAGCCCGTGATCGCGAGGGCTATTTCTTCGGCCTGCAGTCGCCCTCGGTGGTTGCCGTGCTGAACTATGCCGACGACCGCGATCTGCGACGCCAGATTTGGCTTGCTTTCAACCAGCGCGGGACCGGGACCGAAGGCAAGGAGAACCTGCCCATCGTGGCGCGGATTCTAGAGCTCAGGCGCGAGCGCGCTCGACTGCTCGGCTTCCAGCACTTCGCGGACTTGGTGACGCAGGATCGGATGGCACGATCCGGGCAGGAGGCTAGAACCTTCGTCGAGCGACTGCGCTCGCTTTCCGTGGCCGCCTTCGAGCGAGAACAAGCGGAGCTCCTCGCTTTCAAGCAGAAGGTCGAGGGAACCGACAGTCGGGAGATGGAGCCGTGGGACGTTGCCTACTACGCCGAGAAGCAGCGCAAGGCGCTCTACGATTTCGACGAAGAGGAGCTGCGCCCCTACTTCTCCGCCGAGCGCGTGCTCGCTGGCGTTTTCGGCCTGGCCGAGCGACTGTACGGGCTCGAGGTCACGCCGGCGGATTTGCCGGTCTGGAACGCGAGCGTGCGTGCCCATCGCCTCCTCGACGCGGACGGGCAAGAGCTCGGCGTTTTCTACACCGACCTCTACCCGCGTTCGAGCAAGCGCGACGGCGCCTGGATGCACGGCCTCCTCGCCGCCACCCCGCCGCAGCCGCACGTTGCGCTTTTCTGCGCCAACGCCCAGCCACCCACACGGGACGCTCCCTCCTTGATGAGCTTTCGCGACGTGGAGACCGTGTTTCACGAGTTCGGTCACCTCTTGCATCACATGCTCAGCCGAGTGCCGGTGCGAAGCCTGGCGTGCACGCGCGTCGCCCAGGACTTCGTCGAGCTCCCCTCACAAATCCTGGAGAACTGGTGCACCGAGAAGGAGGCGCTGGACGGATTCGCCAAGCACTACCAGACCGGAGAGTCGATTCCGCAAGCGCTCGTGGACAAGCTCATCCGCGCTCGGAACTTCCGTGCGGCCACCATGCAGATGCGCCAGCTCGGCTTCGCCGCCGTCGATCTGGCGCTCCACACCGAATACGACTCCGCGCGCGACGGAGACGTCAACGCTTTCGCCAACCGCATCCTCTCCCGCTACTCGGCCGCGCGCCTGCCCGAGAGCTACGCGCTGATCGCGTCCTTCGGGCACCTCTTCGCGCACCCCGTCGGTTATGCGGCCGGCTACTACTCGTACAAGTGGGCGGAGGTACTCGACGCCGACGCGTTCACGCGCTTCAAGAGCGAAGGCCTGTTCAGTCGCGAGACGGGCGCCGCCTTCCGCGCCTCGGTCCTCTCGCGCGGAGACAGCGCCGAGCCCATGCGGCTGTTCGAGGAATTCATGGGCCGCCCGCCCCGGCTGGAACCCATGCTCCAGCGCCAAGGTCTGCTCTGACGAGCAGCCCTGCGCGCCCCTCCCTCGGCTCTCGCACCACCTGTGGACAGCCCGTGGACGAGCCGGTGGACAAACCGGTGCACAAGCTGGCGCAGACCCGAATGGGAGCCCCGCAAGCAGGTGGGCGCGATGGGCCCAGACGGGACAACCTGGGGACTCGTCCGCGGAGCAACCTGGGGACCACCCCTGCACGGCCTGTGGCCCGCCGGTGGAAGAACAGTGGACTTCGTGTGTTCAGGAGCAGCCATCCCACCTGTACAGGCGGAAAGGCGTAAGGAAGTTCAGGGGTTTGGGCCCCTACCTGCTCAGACGCAAGCCGGCGTGTGGCGGTCGGGCCCAGCGTGCCGGAGGCCGAGGTGTGGACAAATCGGAGGGCCTGAGCTCCGTCTTGACTGGAATCTGGTACTCGCTCGGACCTCTGGATCCACCCTGGCCCAACACTTGCTATGCCCAACTGGTAGGGGGTGGTGCGACACTTCGGCCCAAGAAGTTGTGGTTTTTGCTTGAACGGAGTAGCGGCTTGGGAGTAGACCGATGTCTCGCTCCTTTGGATTCAGGGACCCGGCCCCACAGGGTAGCGCGGGTCCTTCGGGGGTGGTTCACCACTCCCAGCGAGGGCGATCTGCTGCAGCAGATCGGACTCGACCGGGGAGTCTTCAACTGGGCAGGGGAACAGGTTTCGATGCGGGGGCTCCAAGCAGGCAGCCGCCTGAGCAGTATCCGCTTCGCCTGAACAGCCCTGTCATCCTGAACAAAGTTTCACGTGGTATTCGAGCAGCAGTTCCGGTCCGGCAGCCGTGTTCGTTCGCGCGGCAGTGTTCGTTCGCGCGGCAGTGTTCGTTCGCGCGGCACTATCTGCCCTGCACAGTTCTGCTGCGGCACCCAGGCTCCTCGAGCGTGCACCCTTCGAGCGCCGCTCCAGCCAGCTCTCGACAGCGCCGTCTGAGCGGACCGGCCATCGCCGATCGTCGTCCGCCCCATGCAGCTTTTTCTTTTCTCCACGCCGAGCATTTCCAGCCGTTTTTCCGCCGCAGCGGGTCCAGCCCAGCCCAGTCGTCAGCCAAGCAGTGAAGAGGAACACCCCATGACCGACCAACTGTTCGTCACCGATCCCACCCCGACCACCTCCACCTCGTCCGGAGGCAGCGTTAGTTCGGGCAGTAGCTCAGCCAGTGTTAGTTCGGGCAGTGGCATCAGCCCAGGTGTGGGCACCACCGGCGTGCGCCACAATAGAGAGGTGGCTGGTCGAACGGGTACGGCGGCGCAGGGTCGGGCGAGCAAAGGCAGCAGTGCGGGTGAGGGGAAGAAGGCGCGCAAGTCCAAAGGCTTGGCCTTCGTCAGGGCGTTCTCGGACACCGAGCTGCACCCCTACGACCAGATCGTCTGGGAGCGGCGGCAGAGCGTGATCACGAACCCCGACGGTTCGGTCGTCTTCAAAATGGAGGGGGCCGAGATCCCCAAGAGCTGGTCGCAGCTCGCCACGGACATCGTCGTTTCCAAGTATTTCCGCAAGGCCGGGATCAAGCAGGGGTCTACCGACTCCGCTGCGGCCGACGGCGAGACCAGCGTGCGCCAGGTGGTGACGCGCGTGGCGCGCACCATTCGTCGCGCTGGAGAGGACTTCGGCGGGTACTTCGCCACCAAGAAGGATGCCGACACCTTCGAAGACGATCTCACTTGGCTCTTGGTCAACCAATACGGCGCTTTCAACTCGCCGGTGTGGTTCAACTGCGGGCTCTATGCCGAGTACGGCATCGAGGGCTCGGGGGGTAACTGGACCTGGAACCCCGAGACGGACGAGATCTTCGAGACCGAGAATGCCTACTCCAGGCCTCAGTGCTCGGCATGCTTCATCCAGTCGGTGCACGACGACTTGATGTCGATCTACGACCTCATCAAGTACGAGGCGCGTCTGTTCAAGTACGGCTCGGGCACGGGCTCGAACTTCAGTGCCATCCGCGGCAAGCAGGAGCGGCTCTCGGGCGGCGGCACGTCGAGCGGCCTGATGAGCTTCCTCGAGGTGTTCGACCGAGCCGCAGGCGCAACCAAGAGCGGTGGCACCACGCGGCGGGCAGCCAAGATGGTGTGCCTGGACATGGACCACCCAGAAATCCAGGACTTCATCGACTGGAAGATGCGCGAGGAAAAGAAGGCGCACGCGCTGATCTCGGCCGGCTATCCCTCCGACTTCAACGGCGAGGCCTACCGCACGGTCTCGGGCCAGAACTCGAACAACAGCATTCGCGTCTCCGACGACTTCATGAAGGCGGCGCTCAGCGGGGGCACCTGGCAAACCATCGCGCGCACCACTGGGGAGGTGGTCGACACGCTGGACGCATCGGCACTGTGGACCAAGGTGGCCGAGGCCGCCTGGCACTGCGCCGACCCCGGCGTGCAGTACGACACGACCATCAACAAGTGGCACACCTGCCCGAACACGTCACGCATCAACGCCTCGAATCCGTGCTCGGAGTACATGTTCCTGGACGACTCCGCCTGCAACCTGGCCTCCTTGAACCTGACCAAGTTCCTGGACGAGGCAGGCAACTTCGACGTGGCGGCGTACCGTCACGCAGTCGACGTGTTCTTCACGGCTCAGGAAATCCTCGTCGATTTCTCCAGCTACCCCACCAAGGGCATCGCGCAGAACTCGCACGACTACCGTCCGCTCGGGCTCGGCTATGCCAACCTGGGCTCGCTCCTGATGCTGCTCGGCATCCCGTACGACTCCGAGCGTGGCCGTGCCATCTCGGCGGCGCTGACCTCGATCATGTGTGGCCGCGCCTACGCGCAGAGTGCCCGCATCGCCGCCAGCAAGGGCCCCTTCCCCGGCTTCGCCAAGAACCGCGAACCGATGCTGAACGTGATGCGCCAGCATCGCGATGCCGCCTACGCCGTCAACCGCGACGAATGTCCGACGGCTCTCTGGCAGGCGTCAGCCGAAGACTGGGACACGGCCGTGGAGCTGGGTGAGCAGTCTGGCTACCGCAACGCCCAGGCGACGGTGCTGGCGCCCACCGGCACGATTGGCCTTTTGATGGACTGCGACACCACGGGCGTCGAGCCCGATTTCGCCTTGGTGAAGTTCAAGAAACTCGCCGGTGGCGGCTACTTCAAGATCGTCAATCAGTCGGTGCCGCCGGCGCTGCGTCGACTCGGCTACACCGAATTGCAGACCCGCGAAATCGTGGCCTATGTCTCGGGGACCAACACCCTGCTCGGCGCCCCGCACGTCAACCGGGCCAGCCTGAAGGACAAGGGCTTCTCCGACGAGGACCTGAAGAAGGTGGAGAACGCGCTGCCGGGCGTGTTCGAGCTCTCGCTGGCGTTCGGCCCCTGGGTGGTCGGTAAGGAGTGCTACGACCGCCTGGGCATCAAGGCCGAGCAGATGGCCAAGCATGGCTTCTCCATCCTCAAGCACCTCGGCTTTTCCGCTGCCCAGATCGAGGAGGCTGGTGAAGTCATCGTCGGTCGCATGACCATCGAGGGGGCCCCGCACCTCGCGCTCGAGCACTACCCGGTCTTCGACTGCGCCAACCGATGCGGCAAGAAGGGCCAGCGCTTCTTGGCTCCGATGTCGCACATTCGCATGATGGCCGCCACGCAGCCGTTCCTGTCCGGCGCCATCAGCAAGACGGTCAACCTGCCGAACGAGGCCACGGTCGACGAGATCCGCGAGGTGTACGAAGAAGGCTGGAAGCTCGGACTGAAGGCAGTGGCCCTGTATCGCGACGGGTGCAAGGCGTCGCAGCCGCTGTCGAGCTCGGGAGAGAAGAAGGACAAGGAAGAAGAGACGACGACGGCAGTCACTGCTACGTCGGTGGTCGCTCGCCCAGCGGTGTTGCCGCCGGCAGTTCGTCCCAACGGGCAGCGCGTGCGGCTGCCCAAGAAGCGCCGCGGCTTCACGCAGGAAGCTCTCGTGGGCGGACACAAGGTCTTCTTGCGGACCGGCGAGTACGACGACGGCTCGCTCGGCGAAATCTTCATCGACATGCACAAGGAAGGCGCAGCCTTCCGCAGCTTGATGAACTGCTTTGCCATGGCGGTGTCGGTCGGGCTGCAATACGGCGTGCCGCTCGACACCTACGTGGAGCAGTTCACGTTCACCCGCTTCGAGCCACACGGACCGGTGAGTGGCCACCCGAACATCAAGTTCGCGACCTCGATCGTCGATTACCTGTTCCGGGTGCTCGGTGTGGAGTACCTGCAGCGCTACGACTTCGCGCAGGTCAAGCCCACCGAGGAGCCGAACGTGATCGAAGATCCCGGTGCCCGAGCGTTGGCCAGCCCCGAAGTGAGCTCGGAGGATCCTACGCCCAGCGGCCTGATCCTTGGTGGGGCAGCTCCCGCCGCCGGGCCGCCCGCCATGGCCAGCTACAACCCCACCAGCGAACCGCCTCAGCATGCGGCGCTCGACGCACAGCTGGAAGACATGATGGGCGACGCTCCGGTGTGTGACGGTTGCGGGCACATCACCGTCCGCAACGGCGCCTGCTACAAGTGCCTGAACTGCGGAAACAGCATGGGCTGCAGCTGAGCCAGCGACAGCAGGGCCCGCCAGAGCGGACGACAGACTGGTAACGGGTCTGCAACATCGGGCGCTCCCTTGCGGGGGCGCCCTAGTTGCTCGAGCAGGGGATTGGTAGGGGCCGGGCGGGCGTGCGAACCAAGACGCCCACTCGGACGCCATGGCTTCGCCCGTCGCCTCGAAGGTCGCCTGCCCAGCGTGGACCCCGAGCCGCAGCGCGCCCTCGGCGGGCATGGGCTGGTGACCGGCATCCCTGGAGGGAGACTTCGCCATCGAGGGTGCCAGCGGACTCTCCAGCTTGAGCGGGCTGGACCAGCTGACCATCGTCGGTGGCGAGCTGCGCCTGACGGAGAATCTCGACCTGGTCGAAGCCGACCTGCCCGGCCTGGAAGCGCGCGTTGCATCCCTAGTCCTGCGCGGTCATGCGGAGCTCGAGTTCTTCGGCACGGGAGACCTGATGGACATCTCCGGGCCAGTGACGGTGGCCCAGAACGGAACTGCTGCACCGTTTCTGAACCTCGACCTCTACTTCGTGCGCCGCATTCGGGGCCACGCCGACTTCAACGACAACGCCGGCTGGGCCATGGATCGCTCGCTCCCTTGCTGCGCTCGCTGGGTGGTCTGGCCAAGCTGAGCGATCTGGGAGGGGGTGTCCACATCCACGACAGTCCGACGCTCGAGCTGGTCGACCTCGGCAGCCTGTCGAACCTGCCCGGGTCTCTCACCATCGCGCACAACGGCAGCGCAGCGCCCAAGCTCGTGCTCGACCTGCACCAGCTGGCGCTCGTCCATTTATCTGGTGGCCCAGCTCGAGGCGCTGGGCTGGGCCGGGGTGTGGACGATCGATGACAACGGCCTGGACGCGTGCCAGCCCTGAGCCAGCCAACGCGGGCGGCCCGCTCCCGGCCGGGCTTGCCGAGCAGCCCTGGAAACAGCAGTGAAATCCGGCGATGGTGTCCCTCGGAGTTCGACCCCTGGCAGGCACGATGAGACGAATCGCAATCAACACGGGAGGGGGCGATGCTCCCGGCCTCAACGCAGTCATTCGGGCCGTCGCGCTCAGCGCGCTCAACCGAGGTTGGCAAGTGCTCGGCATTCGCAACGGCTACGAGGGCCTGATCGAGGAGAACCCGGAACTCCTGGTCAACCTGGATCGAGAAGCCGTACGTGGGATTGGCCACCTGGGAGGAACCATCCTGGGCACCACCAATCGCGGCGACCCGTTCAACTACCCCGCGCTCGTCGATGGCAAGCGAGTGCCGAGCGATGCGTCGGGACGTCTGATCGAACGCTTCCACGCGCTGGGACTGGAAGCGATGGTCTGCCTCGGTGGGGACGGCTCGATGAGCATTGCGCACCGCCTGATGGAGCGCGGTCTGCCCCGAGTCATCGGCGTGCCGAAGACGATCGACAACGACCTGAAGGGCACGAACGTCACCTTCGGCTTCGCCACCGCGGTCGACACCACGACCGACGCGCTCGACAAGCTGCACTCCACCGCGCAAGCGCACAGGCGCGTAATGGTGGTCGAAGTCATGGGCCGACACGCGGGTTGGATTGCGCTCCACGCCGGTATTTCCGGCGGCGCCGACGTCATCCTGATCCCGGAGATCCCGTTTCGTCTCGACCGCGTGTGCGAGAAGATCCACGAGCGGTACCTGCGGCGGCGTGACTTCGCCATCGTCGTCGTCTCCGAAGGCGCCAAGGAGCTCGGGCGGGAGGAGATGTACAAGAAGGCAAAAGACGAGTTCAAGGAACACGCGGTCCTGGGCGGCATCGCCGAGCGGCTCGCCACGCAGATCGAGGCCAAAACGGGCCATGAAGCCCGTTCGGTGGTGCTGGGCCACCTGCAGCGCGGCGGCTCGCCGGTGGCCTTCGATCGCCTGCTGGCCCAACGCCTGGGCTCGGCCGCCGTGCGCTACCTGGCCGAAACCGAAGACAGCGGC